>JGI24891J29808_1000004_pt1 | contig 370724 bp, 379 predicted proteins | sample FreactcultuFSWF8_FD_29808 | JGI IMG/M metagenome (IMG submission 29808) | reverse complement strand
GTTAGTACCCCAGGGGCGATCTACGTTAGCGGTCTGAGTGAACTACCGGCTTCGCGCGGCAATTTCACTAATTGATAGAGCGATATCACCATCAAAGCGGCAATCACCCAGAGCGCGAAGGCATATTGATCAGCTGTTGAGAGAAAATCACGACCAATTTTGAGCGCAATGACCATCACGGAGATACCAATGATGTCGTTCATCTTGATAAAGATGAGATTGAGGTTATTGGCGTACGCGACTAAATCTTTTTCAATATCGGCAAAGGTGAGCGCATAATAGAAGGTCAAGATGAGGGATCTGGCGCCGCCGGCGATAAAGAGAGCAACCACTAAGCCAAGAATCGGCTCACGACCAGCAATAGCAATCACCACCGCAATTGAAAGTGTTGAAATGATCGTGACGTATATGAGGAGTGGCTTAAGTCGGAATCTCTTCATCAAGGGGTTGGTGAGTGATTTAAAAATTAAGTTTCCAGCCATGTAGGAGAGCAGTACTTCACCAGATTTTTCCGCGCTCCAACCGAGCTTGTCCTGAAACAGTAAAGGCAGAACAAAGGGGAGGGAGACAGCAGTCATTCTGTAAAAGGACCCGCTGTCATTAGCAACTCTAAATGTGTGAATTTTCATGGGACTGAGATCGACTAGCGGCTTTGGGGTAGTTAGAAAATGTCGGATAGTGGGTACTCCAAAAGCAACACCTATGGCGAGCAAAGCAATTGCAAGATAAACATCAACATGAGCGTTGCCAAGCTGGGCAGCGCCAAATACGAAACCGATAAGAGAAGTTGTCATAAGGAAGAGACCGGAGAGATCTAATTTGTGGAGGCTGCCCCCAGGTATGCGGGGGATGATCTTGTAGCCAATCGCGAGGCAGATAACTCCGATCGGGAAATTCACATAGAAAATCCATGACCACGATGCATGTGCAATCAAGAATCCACCTAGTACTGGAGCGATAACCGGTGCGGCAAGCGAGGGCCATACAAGATAAGCAATTGCTCGAGGAATCTCATGTTGTTTAGTTGCAACAAGCACTATTCGTCGACCAACTGGGACCATCGATGCTGCCCCTGCACCTTGAAGAATTCTGGCAATAATGAGTTCGCTCAGACTTTGGCTTGCACCGCATGCAAGTGAGGCGAAAATGAAGAGGACGACGCTTCCAAAGAGGATGGGACGCACACCGAATTTCTCGACCAGCCACGACGCGATTGGTATCAAGCAGACGATGCTTAAAACGTAGGAAGTAACGCAGATGCCTATTTGGGAGGAGAGAATATGAAAAGAGCGGGCGATAGTCGGTGCTGCCGTTGGCAAGATGGCACCATCGAGATTTTCCATGAAAGAGAGAGCAGCGACAAGCAGCGCAACAGGTCCGATCTCGAATTTCTCACGTCTGCGCAACATCTGGCAAGTCTAGAGAATTTTTAAGAAGTAGGTAGAGTTAAGGCATTAGTAAGCTAAATTGCTTAAAGGAGATAGACAATGTGTAGTCCTGTGAAATGCGAAAAGTGCCAAAAGATTACCTGGGCTGGGTGTGGCGAGCATATTGAAGAAGCTCTCGCTGGTTTTAGCGAAGATCAACTCTGTCATTGCGAGAAAATGGCCACCGCATGAGCACCCACCGCTCCGCAATTTTTCAGCTCTCGGATGAGTATGTAGTCGAGAATGCTCGCCTGAGTCCGATGAGTGCAACATCATTAGGTATTGCTGGCAGTGATCACCTACTCGATGATTTCTCTCTTGCGCATGAAACAAAAGTTGCAGAATATGTCCGTGATGTTATTGCCCGCGCGCAGGCGATCACACCTATCGATGAGATTGATCGAATTGCCAAAGATGTATTAGTAAATCGCCTGGCGAGCCGAGTTTCTCTTTTTGATTCTGGTGAATCGCTTTACCGCTTTAGCCCAATCGTTAATCCTATTAGCTCAATCCGAAGCATCTTCACGATTATGAAGGTCGATGGCCCTGATGCATTGGCAAACGTAACCGCTCGTCTTAATGCAATTGGCGCAGCCGTGGAGAGTTGGAAATCTACTCTTGATGCAATGGCTGCAAAGGGCAAGGTTGTTGCTCGTCGTCAGAGCATCGCTGTTGCAGAGCAAGCCAGAGTTCATGGTGATGGCGGGNACGAAGAGATGGCCCGATCATTTGATCCAGAAAACAATTACCCTGAGCTACATATAGCTGCGAAGGGCGCGGAAAAAGTGTTATCAGAGCTCTCCACCTGGCTCTTGAACGTTCATGCTCCTCGCTGTGTTGAAGCCGATGGGGTTGGAGCAGATCTTTATGCACCTTGGGCAGAGCATTTCACGGGTGCAGATCTCGATCTTCGTGCGACGTATGAGTGGGGCGTAGCAGACCTACAACAGATCAACGATCGTATGCGCGTAGCAGCAGCCAAGCTCGGACTAGAAGGTAAGAGCCTGAAAGAAGTAGCCGAGTATTGCGAAGAAGCGGAGCTACATCGCATCGATGGTGCGGATAACCTGCTAGCGAAACTGAAGGAATTTACCCAAGAAGCAATTGAGCGCCTTGATGGTGTCTACTTTGATATTGATCCCCGTATTAAATTCTGCGATGCCCAATTAGCTCCAGAAGGTTCAGCCGCTGCGCCTTATTACATGCCTCCTAGTGAGGATCTCGCGCGACCAGGCACAACCTGGTATCCAACCCTTGGACACACTCGCTTTAACTTCTGGCACATCGCCTCAACCTGGTATCACGAGGCAGTTCCTGGCCATCACCTGCAATGTGCTACCGCAGTCATTGAGGCTGATCGGTTGAGCCGTTTCCAACGGACCGAAGCCTGGATTAGTGGTTACGGTGAAGGATGGGCGCTCTATGCAGAACGTTTCATGGATGAACTAGGCGCGTTTGATGATCCAGCAATCGAACTGGGTTATCTCTCTGGCCAAGCACTGCGTGCCGCACGAATTGTTGTTGATATCGGAATGCACTGTGGTTACACCGACTTTGATGGGAATCTCTGGAACGCTGATTCTGCTTACAACTTGCTCGTGGAGCGCGGAATGCTCGCTCCCGATTTCGCAAAGAGTGAAGTAGAGCGTTATCTAGGCTGGCCAGGGCAGGCAATCTCGTACAAGGTTGGCGAGCGGGTCTGGATGAAGGTCCGTGAAGATGCAAAAGCCCGTCTTGGCAGCAACTTCGATATCAAGGCCTGGCACAACTATGCACTCAAGATCGGTCCTATGGGTCTGGATATGTTCGAGAAAGAGATGGCGATTTTTCAGTAAAAGGTAGTTCTTTCGCTCAAAAGACCCTTGGGAATCCCCCAAGGGTCTTTTCGTTGGATTTGGGTGCCTTGAATTAAACGGTGAGATCTACTAAGTCCAGTGCTTCAAGAGCGCTGTTGCCAGAGATACAGTATTCACATGAAAGTCACCGATAGAGAATATGCGTTGAACCTTGATTCTAAGGATCCGCTTGCGAAGTATAAAAACGAGTTTGTTATAAGTGATCCAGATCTTTGCTACCTAGATGGCAATTCACTCGGTCGACTTCCGAAGAAAACGATAGAAGTCGTTAACAATTATTTGACGCAAGAGTGGGGCCCACGCATTGTTGAGGGCTGGGCAGAGTGGATCGATGAAGCCGAATCAGTCGGTGATCTCATCGGACGAGCGGCACTAGGTTCGGCGGCAGGACAGGTTTTGGCATGTGACACAACCTCAGTTAATTTTTATCAGCTTGTTGGTGCCGCGCTTGCCGCACGCCCAGGCCGCAAGACAATTATTATCGATAAAGCGAATTTCCCAACAGATAGATACATCCTGCAAGGGTTTGCAGAGCGTCATGGCCTTAATTTGGTCGAAATCGATAATGAAGAGAGAAGTGGATTTGCTCACGAGCGCATCACTCCCGAACTTTTGCGTCCGTATATGTCAGATGATGTGGCCTTCATAACTTTTGAGGTCATTCAATATCGATCTGGTGCTCGCAATGACATTAAGGCACTCACTGAATTGGCGCGTGAATATGGCGCTCTTGCGATCTGGGATGCCAGCCACGCAGTTGGAGCAATAGATATGAAGCTTGATGAATCAGGTGTTGATCTAGTTGTTGGCTGTACATATAAGTATGGAAACTCTGGGCCAGGGTCACCAGCATGGATGTATGTTTCTAAGCGCGTGCAGGGTGAGCTCAAGACACCGATTCAGGGCTGGTTCGCACAACGCAATCAATTTGCAATGGGTCCAGTCTTCGAGAAGAACGATGGGATGAGAGGTTTCCAAATAGCGAGTCCATCTCTCATTGGATTACGTTGCATTCAGAGCGCCTTTGGCATGATCGAGGAGGCCTCTATTGAAGAGATCGATCGCAAGTGCGCTATCGGCACCCAGATGATGATCGAATTATTTGATGAATGGCTTGCCCCGCTTGGTTTTACGATGAATACATCGCGTCTGGCTCATGAGCGCGGTGGACATATTTCACTTGTCCATCCAGATGCAAAAAGAATCTCAATTGCCCTTCGTGAGTTTGCAAACGTCATCCCTGATTATCGCGAACCGAATTCCATTCGAGTAGCGATATCACCTCTGCCAACGAGTTATGTGGAGATCTGGGATGGATTTGCCCGACTCCGCGACTTGGTAACTACCCGTCAATACGAGAAAATCAACGCAGAAAATATCAAAGTCACATGAGTACTTATGATTCAGCGCTGACATATAGTTCCTATTTAGCAGTCGACGAGTTACTGCATTTGCAGAGAACTCTCTCCGAACCTGCAGAGCATGATGAGATGCTATTTATTGTTATCCATCAAACGTATGAACTCTGGTTTAAACAATTGCTTCATGAATTAACTTTTGCGCAATCGTCACTTGAATCTGGAGAGACCTACAAAGCGCTTGCAACGTTGGGCAGAATTCGCACCATTTTGAAAGTCTGCGTTTCGCAAGTTGATATCTTGGAGACGATGACTCCGCTCCAATTCAATTCCTTTAGAAATTTTCTCTCTTCATCATCAGGCTTTCAATCTGCTCAGTTCCGTGAAGTAGAGGCAATCTTGGGTCGACGCGATTCTAAAATGGCGGGGCATCTTCCGCCCGCTGCTCAGGAGAAAATCGCTGAAATTACTCAACGCAGAGCGCTCTGGGATTCAGCCCTGGTCTATTTTTCCAGGCGAGGTTACGTAATCCCGCAGCAATATTTAGATCGAGATTTCTCATCTCACTACATACCTAATCAGGAAGTCCAAGATATCTTGGTCGATATTCACCACAACGACCCTGAGACATCCATGATCTGCGAACGTCTTGTTGATATCGATGAGGGTTTACAGGAGTGGCGATATCGCCATGTAAAAATGGTTGAACGAACAATTGGTCACAAGACTGGTACGGGCGGTTCATCTGGAGTCGATTACCTCGCCTCCACCCTCCATCGTCCTGTTTTTACGGATCTTTGGGCAGTTCGAGATCGTCTGTAGCGCTAAATGGCCAATAAATTTCTCAAATCCCTGCCTCCGCTTATGTCGTCCTGGATTCTGTGGCGATGTCTTTCGTGAGCGATATCCATGCACAGTGGAAAGTCATAACGCCGCATCTGGGTGAGGCCAGAACCCTTGGATTCACTATTGATAGCGATCTGGCTTCTAGAAAAATCGGTGCGCTCGAGATAGCTAAGAAATTAAATACCTTCGTTGTGCTCAAGGGAGAAGAGACCGTAATCGCATCAGCTGACGGCGAACTCATTGTTGAGGACAGTGGCGGACCAGAATTATCAACTGCCGGTACTGGAGATATTTTGGCTGGCCTACTTGGTTCAATGCTCGCGTCATGGAAACCAGAAAATGAGAGCGCTGTTTTAGATGTTTTGCATAAAACAGTGCGGATGCATGCAGCTGCGGGAAAGTTAGCTGCTAAGAAGTATGCACCGGTAACGGCTACGGATGTGTTAGAACAACTAGCAAAAGTTGATCGCTAGTTCTTCTGGACTTTAAAGCGGACGTGCCCCATATTGGTTATCGTCACCGCTGGGTGAAACAAGAAAAATAAAATTAACGATCGGAAGCAATAGCCACCAACCAGAATGTCCACTGTCATGCATGCGTCGAATTCCAACGCAGAGTGTAGGAATTGCAATAGCGAGGGTAACAACCGTCTCTAGTAACGTTCCAGTCTTTGATAGTGAAGCATCGATGATGGCAGCCCCGTACACCGCAATAATTGTGAAGAGATACCAGTACCAATATTCAGAGCGAGTAGAACGGCCTTTGAAATCTCCATATTTGGCAAAGCCAAGTCTTACTGCGTTGATCATGAGTTAAGTCTAGGAGCAATCGCTGTGGTTCCACGTATTGCAATACCTCTCTCCAAAGATTTATTATTTGTGGACGCACTCAAGGCGCCACAAAAGGTGAAATATTCTCGCTCACGTTCGTTTCATCATGCTCAGCTACTACACGGAGGAAGACAATGGGATTATCTGCCGACAAAGATTGGTGGCGACAAGCTGCGATCTACCAGATCTATCCACGCAGTTTCAAAGATTCAAACGGAGATGGCTTAGGTGATGTTAATGGCATTACTTCAAAAGCTAAGTATCTGAAGTCACTCAGTCTTGATGCCGTCTGGTTAAGTCCGTTCTATCCATCTCCACTTGCTGACGGTGGTTACGATGTTGCTGACTATCGAAATGTAGATCCACGTCTCGGCACGCTTGAAGATTTTGATGCGATGGTGAAAGTTCTCCATAAAGAAAATATCCGCGTATTTGTAGACATCGTCCCCAATCACTCATCAGATCAGCACCCATGGTTCCAGGAAGCGCTGGCATCTAAGCCTGGCTCTAAGGCGCGCGAGCGCTATATCTTCCGTGATGGCAAAGGTAAAAATGGTGAGTTGCCACCCAATGATTGGGTTTCACATTTTGCGCCATCGGCATGGACTCGCTCGATTAACCCAGATGGAACTCCAGGCCAGTGGTATCTGCACCTCTTTGCACCTGAGCAACCTGACTTCAATTGGGATAATCGCGAAGTCCAGCTCGATTTCATTAAGACTCTACGCTTTTGGTCTGATCGTGGCGTAGATGGATTTCGCATCGATGTCGCACACGCGCTGAAGAAAGATATGAGCAAGCTCAATAAGTCCTACCCAAAGATTGACTCCTTCGGAATCACGCTCAAAGGAAACGACATCCTCTTCGACCGCGACGAGGTGCACGAGATTTATCGTGATTGGCGCAAAGTATTCAATGAATACAGCCCACCACGAGTTGCAGTGGCGGAGGCTTATATCCAAGCTCCGCGGCGCGTTCTCTATGCGCGCCCAGATGAGCTGGGTCAAGCATTTAACTTTGACCTTCTAGCCGCTCCGTACGATGCTCGCACTTACAAACGGATTGTTTCGGAAAATATTGAGCTTGCAAAGACGGAGGGCTCATCGTCTACCTGGGTGCTCAATAATCACGATCAAGTGCGCCAGCCAACCAAACTTGGACTTCCTAAGGGAATCAAACTCAATGAATGGTTGCTCTCAGATGGCAAAGATGCAGTTCTGGATAAGAAACTCGGACTAGCTCGAGCCAAAGCCGCTGCTCTCTTTACGATGGCGTTGCCTGGCTGCGTGTACATCTATCAAGGTGAGGAGCTTGGGCTCTTTGAAGTAGAGGATCTCAAGCATCAAGATTTGCAAGATCCAATCTGGTCTCGCAATATCGTCACCAAACGCCAGAGCGCTTTCTTTAAGGGTTACGGAAAGAATGTAAAAGGCGTTGCTGTTGTCCACGTCGATAAAGGCCGCGATGGTTGCCGAGTTCCGCTTCCATGGACCATCACTGGCAAGTCATTTGGTTTTGGAACTGGCGGTTCGCACCTACCGCAGCCTCGCTGGTTTAGAGACTTTGCCGTAGAGGCACAAAGTGGGCAGAAAGATTCAACCCTAGAGATCTATCGTCAAGCGCTGGCAGCACGAAAGAAATATCAGTCGACCGAAGATCTCATCTGGGAAAAAACAGGTGACCCGCAGGTACTCCACTTCAAGCGAGCCAATGGATGGCACTGCATCATGAATTTTGATGGGGATGCCTACCCCCTACCTAAAGGTGAAATTGTGGTGAGTAGCGGAAAACTCTTGGGCAATAAAGTTCCGAAAAATACCTGTGTCTGGGTTAAAGCCATAGCCTAAGCACGGTGCAGGCAATAAGGTTGCGATATGGGAAAGCACATAACCTTTGAAAATAACGGAGTTGCAGGACAGGGCTATCTCTCACTTCCAGATAGCGGAAGCGGCCCTGTCGTCATTGTGATTCAAGAGTGGTGGGGTCTAGTTGGCCACATTACAGATGTCGTCGATAGATTCGCCGCCGCAGGTTTCCTCGCATTTGCTCCCGATCTCTATCACGGCCAGGCAGCAAGTGAGCCAGACACAGCAAAGAAATTAATGATGGAGCTTCAGCTCGATCTCGCTGGCAAAGAGATGACTGCTGCGGCCTCATATTTACTTGCGCTACCGGAAACAACAACAAGTCATGTTGGCGTAGTGGGATTTTGCATGGGTGGATCACTTGCAATCTGGAGTGCAACTCTGAGCGAGAAGATCGATGCAGCTGTTGCGTTCTATCCAGGTTCATCTTGGGAGCGTCATGCCCCAGAATGGAAGAATTTCTTGGGTAAATCGGCACTTATTCATTGCGCAGAGGGTGATGGCACCTCCAGCGCACATGGCATCCAGGAAGCACTTCGCGAGATTAAAGCTGCAGGTGGAGTTGTCACGGCTTATGACTACCCAGGAACGCAGCACGCCTTCTTTAATGATGAACGCCCAGAAGTTTATTCAGAATTAGCTGCAGCACTGGCTTGGGAGCGTACTCTTGATTTCTTCTTTAACAACGTGAAATAAGATAATAAGACTGTGTACATTCCTCATAAATTTGTCGTGACAGAGTGGGAGGAAATCACTCGTTTCGCACACTCCGCGCGCGCAGCAGATGTAGTGACAGTGTCACCAGATGGCACACCAATCTCAACGCTGATGCCTTTTCTCTGGGATCAGAGCGAGATGAGCGATACATATTTTGGCAAACTCGTTATGCATATGGCACGAGCCAACCCACAGTGGAAGAGTGTCACATCTGATACTAAGGCGCTTGCGATAGTGCGTGGTCAGCAGGCCTATATTTCTCCGACTAATTATGAGAGAAAGTTGGAAGACCACAAAGTTGTACCAACCTGGAATTATCAATCACTTCACCTCAGTGGAACGTTAGAAGTAAGCGAAGATCGAGAGTTGCTTCGCACAATCGTTACTGACTTAACGGCATTTCATGAGAAGGACCGTGAAGATTCTTGGCGGGTAGCGCAGGCGGACCAGGAGTACATCGAACTCGAACTCAAGGGAATTGTCGCTGTGATTTTGCACATCACATCGGTGGAAGCGAAATACAAACTCAGCCAGAATAAATCAGAGGCCGATCAGAGCCGAGTTATTAAAGATTTGGAAAAGTCCGCGATACCAGGTGAGGCTCACCTTGCTTCAGAGATGCGCAAGCTCCAGCCTTAGACTCCGATATCTTCATTCCAGACTTCGGGTTTTTCTGCAATGAATTTTGCCATCATGTCTTTGCACTCTTGCGAGTTGAGATTTATTACTTCAACACCATGAGACCGCAGAAGATCCTCTGCTCCCATAAAAGTTTCATTCTCACCTAGGATCACGCGCGGAATTCCATAGAGCAGGATCGCACCAGTGCACATATGGCAGGGGGAGAGCGTGGTGTACATAGTTGCCTTCTGATAAACAGACGCTGGCAGGCGGCCAATATTCTCCAGACAATCAGTCTCGCCATGGCGGATAGCGCTGCCAAGCTGAACTCGCTTGTTGTAGCCGACTCCAAGGACTTTGCCATCAACGACGAGAGCCCCTCCAATAGGGACGCCACCTTCGCCGCCACCTTGTCGAGCAGCTTGAATGGCAAAATCGAGAAAATGTTGGTCGTCCATGGCTCTCTTTCGACTCTTATGGGCAGCTTCTGTCGGCGTAACTTTATGCTTAAAACAACCCTCAGGAAACCCCCAAGTAACCAATTTTGCCTATACGGTTCACCTATTCCCTCGGTCTATGAGCCGTCATTTCATACGGGGTCGCAAACACCCCCGAGAACAAAATTAGGAGAGAAGACGCATGTCTAATCTAGAAATTCGCGAAGGTGAGTACGGGGCAAAGGTCCTCGCACTTGAACCAGGCGGCATTGAAGCAATTTCAGAGAAAGAGCGCCATGGAAAGGCTCGCAACCTCTTTGCGACCTGGATGAGCCCAAATCTTGAATTCGCCACAATGTTCGTCGGAGTACTTGCCGTTGCAGTATTCGGATTGAGCTTTGCTCAGGCTGTACTAGCTATTGTCATCGGAAATGCACTTGGAGCATCTGCTCAGTTCATTTTGACTCAAGATGGTCCGCGCTATGGCGTCCCACAGATGGTTCTCAGCCGTTCAGCATTCGGAAAGCTTGGCAACATTTTGCCATCAGTAGCTAACGCAGGCGCAGCCGGTATCGGCTGGTTCGCGGTCAACAGCGTCTCTGGTGCATGGGCCCTTTCTAGCCTTACAAAAAATCACCTACATGTGATCCCTAGCTTGGTCATCGTCGTTCTTATCCAAGTAACCGTTGCCTTCATTGGTCACAACTTGGTTCTTGTTGTAGAGCGCTACCTATTTCCTTACTTGATCGTGATTTTTGGTGTTGCTTGTGTGTATGTCCTAACAAGCTCTCATCTACACCTTGGTGCTGCTGGTGCAGGTAAGACACCTGGTGGATTTTTGATCACTGTTGCATCTGTCTTCGGATATGCAGCTGGTTGGAACCCATTCGCAGCTGACTACGCTCGCTACCTTCCTAAGAGCGAAAAGCCTAAGACTGCTGGTTTCTTCGCCGGCTTTGGTCTCTTCTTCTCTGCTGCAGTTCTTGAAATCGTTGGTGCAGCCGCAGCAACCGCAGGCAACGGAACTGGCTTCGATAGCAGCTCTAACCCAACAGGTGGCATCGTCGGATTCATGCCAGGTTGGCTCGGCAAGCTATTCCTGCTTGGAGTAGTCGGCGGATCTATCTGCGCAAACGTTTTGAACATTTACTCTGGCTCAATGTCATTCCTGACAATCGGAGTCAAGCTCGGAAGTAATATCCGTCGCGGACTTTTCGCTACGATCTTTGGTGTCGCTGGTTTCTTCTTGGCTAAGTCAGCTATGGGAAATCCAAATAACAACTACACCAACTTCCTATTGACCATGTCCTATTGGATCGGACCTTGGTTGGGCGTGATCATGGCAGACAAGTTCCTGCGCAAGGGTGCTTCCGTTGAGAAGTTGCTTTACTCAAAGCGCGAAAACTGGGCTGGTCCAGTCTCATTTGTGATCGCAATTGGTTTTGCAATCTGGGGCTTCGTCAATCAGACCTGGAATACCGGCAATCCAAAGAATCCAACCGATTACATCAACGGTTACTTTGTGCAACATCATCCTAAGATCGGTGATCTCACCTTCTGGGTTGGATTTATCGTTGCATTCGTACTTTATGTAATCCTTGCTGGCAAGAAAGTTAAAGCTGAAAAGTAGTCAGCACTAGGTAGTCGAAAAAGAACGACTACCAAGAAGTGTGAAGTGGGCGTCCTTCTGCATAACCCGATGCAGATTGGATGCCCACTACTGCTTTATCGTGAAATTCATCGATAGTGGCAGCACCAGCATAAGAAAACGAAGAGCGAACGCCAGCAATAATTTGATCAAGTAAGTCTTCAACACCTGGACGAGCAGGATCGATGTACATACGTGATGAAGAAATTCCTTCTTCGAAAATCGCCTTGCGAGCACGATCAAATCCACTCTCGCCAGATGTACGAGCAGATACCGCGCGAGCCGAAGCCATACCGAAAGATTCTTTGTAGAGCTTGCCATTGCTATCGCGCATCAAATCGCCAGGGGATTCAAGTGTTCCCGCAAACCATGAGCCAATCATTACTGAGGATGCGCCCGCGGCAAGTGCCAACGCAACATCGCGTGGGTGTCTGACTCCGCCATCGGCCCATACATGCTTACCGAGCTCACGCGCCGCAGCTGCACATTCAAGTACTGCAGAAAATTGTGGACGACCGACGCCAGTCTGCATGCGCGTTGTGCACATAGCTCCTGGTCCAACTCCAACTTTGACAATATCCGCGCCAGCTTCGATAAGAGCCTTTGTTCCAGCAGCCGTAACAATATTGCCGGCAGCGATGGTGATCTTTGAATCAAGTGCGCGTACTGCCTTGATTGCTTCAATCATCTTCACTTGGTGGCCGTGAGCGGTGTCAATAACTAGGAGATCTGCTCCAGCAGCAATGAGAGCCTTTGCTTTTCCAACGACATCTCCATTAATTCCGATAGCTGTTGCGATGCGAAGATGGCCATTCTTATCGACCGCAGGCTTATATAGAGTCGCACGAAGTGCACCACCGCGAGTTAAGATTCCGACCAAATCGCCAGCTGAATCAACAACTGTTCCAAATGAGCGACGTCCCTTTTCCAAAGTTTCGAAGGCTTCACGTGGCTTAACCGACTCCGGCAACGAGATGAAATCACTTTGCATGATCTGATGAAGTTGAGTGAAGCGATCGACCTTCTCAAGATCGGATTGAGTGACAACGCCAACAGGCTTCTTGCCATCAACGATGACGAGCACCCCATGTGCGCGCTTATTAATCAGATCGATGGCGTCGGCCACGGTTTCGTGCCCAAGCAATGTAACCGGTGTCTCAAAGAATGTGTGTCGTGCTTTCACCCAAGAGATGACGTTTTTGACTACATCAAGGGGAATATCTTGCGGAATCACAACAATTCCACCACGTCGGGCCACTGTCTCTGCCATTCGGCGACCAGCGATCGCAGTCATGTTAGCTACGACGATCGGAATGGTTGTTCCGGTGCCATCGGATGTGGAGAGATCAACATCCATGCGGCTAGCGACTTGGGTGTAATTGGGGGCCATGAAGACGTCATCGTAAGTGAGGTCGTAAGTGGCTGATTGATTCACGTTTAAGAAATGCACGTTGCCTAACTATACACCTGCAGATCTGCTCGCTATGGTTGTTCTATGTTCGGCATCGGCTTCGAGAAGCTCTTCGTGCTCGCCTTATTGGGCGCTTTTCTCGTTGGGCCTGATCGCCTACCTAAAGTCGCGGCGGATCTTGCCCGATTTATCCAGAAAATGAGGGCCCTTGGTCAGCAGGCGGCGAGTGAACTAAAAGACCAGCTTGGCCCTGAGTTTGCCAACCTCAACACCGATGATCTCAATCCCAAGCAGTTTATAAAGAACAATCTTGATGAGATCTCACAAAGCTTAGATCCCATCAAGAACGAACTTACTTTGCCTAAATCAGAGTCGAGAATTGACCCTGATCTTCTTTAGTCGACTTTAATTTTTGGAAGACGCTTCTCAAGAAACGCTGGCAACCACCAGTTAGCGCGACCCCACCATTGCATCAACGCAGGAACGAGCGCTGAGCGAATGATTGTGGCATCGAATGCAACAGCCGCTGCTAATCCAATTCCAAATTCTTGAATAACGCGTTCTCCGCCAAAGACGAATGCTGCAAAGACTGAGAACATGATGGTTGCAGCCGCAGTAATAACGCCACCGGTCGCGGCTAATCCACGACGAACTGCTGCCGAGTTGTCACCAGAGATGAGGTACTCCTCTTGAATTCTCGAAACTAAGAAGACTTCGTAGTCCATCGATAGTCCAAAGAGAATTGCAAAGAGCATAACTGGCAAAAATGCTTCGACGGGGCCGCCCTTAATGTGAAGCAGTGATCCACCCCAACCCCATTGGAATACTGCAACGAGAACACCAAATGCAGCGCCAATTGAGAGCATGTTCATGGCCGCAGCTTTGAGTGGAATCAAGAGTGAGCGGAATAAGAACATCAACAAGATGAAGCTCAACAGAACAACTGAACCAATGAAGAGTGGCAACTTGCTATCTAGTACATGAGCGAAATCCGCAAAGATTGCAGTTGTTCCACCGACGTAAACCTTAATAGCTGATGATCCCATCGCGCTTGGAATCGTCGTGCTGCGCAGGCGACTGATCAGATCATTCGTTGCTTGTGATTCAGGTGAACTCTTTGGGAAGACTGTAATGATCGCAAGCTTGCCATCGGGTGTTGGTAGCGCTGGACTTACGGTTGCAGCATCTGGATCTGACTTAAGTGCTGTATCGAGTGCTGTAAGTGGAGCTTGATCGGCGCCTTGAGGTACAGATGCAACGATGGACAGTGGTCCTGAATAACCAGCTCCAAATCCCTTCGCTAGCAAGTCATATGCAGCGCGGGTAGTTGTTCCCTTTGCATCATTGCCGGAGTCGGCTGATCCCAAGCGAATACTTGCTGCTGGGATACAGAGTGCGCCGAGAATGACTGCTGCCGCTAGCGCTACGCGAACAGGACGCTTTTGTACGGCTGTAGACCAGCGTGCCCAAAGGCCCTTTTCGATGTCATGAGTCTTTTTGCGGCGACCAGGTAGGTAGAATTTGTCGATGCGATGGCCGACCATGCCGAGCAGTGCTGGCAACAGTGTGATCGCGGCTGACATGGTGACAAGAACTGATAAAGCAGCAGCAATAGCAACGCCATAGAGGAAACTTACGTGAACGGTAAAGAGACCAAGTAGAGCAATGCAGACGATAATTCCAGCAAAGAGCACTGCGCGACCAGATGTCCGTACGGCAGTTTTCACTGAATCTTCAACAGTTGCGCCACCATGAAGTTCTTGTCGAAAGCGGGTCACAATAAAGAGGGCATAGTCGATTCCAACACCAAGTCCAACAAGTGCCGCCAAGATAGGAGCGAACTGTGCAGTCGAGAAGATATGACTGAAGAGCCCAACGCCGCTTGAAAGAATTCCGAGTCCAACGACAGCGACAAAGAGTGGAACCAAGGTTGCAACAACAGAGCCAAAAGTAATCAACAAGATAATTGCAGCCATCAAGAGTGCGATACCTTCAGATGATCCAGGCTTTGTTTGATTGGCTTGTTGCACTACTTGACCTAGGAGCTCAACTTCCAACTTAGGACTTTGGAAACTCTGCGCATCTTTAATAATTGTCTTCACCGCAGCATCGGGGATATCTCTTCCTGTTCCGTTGAGATAAACAGTTGCAAATGCGACTGTGCCATCAGCACTGATAGATCGTGCCGCAGCAGCAAACGGCGAGACGACCTGAGTGATAGTCGGGGCAAGTGTTTGGAGTTTTGCCACAACAGGATCAAGCTCGCCCGGAGTGAGGACTGATCCATCTCTAGAGGCGAAGACAACTTGTATACTTGCTCCGCTTTCCTGCTTTTGATACTTCATCAAGAGGTTGAGTGCGGTTGTGCTCTCCGTATTAGGCAGTGTGAATGAATCACTATATGCAGTGCCAGCTTTCTGACTCCAGGTGGTGATGCCTACGAGAAGTAGGATCCAGACTAAAGCGGTGAGCTTGCGGTGCTTGTAAACAAAATTACCCAAACCTGACACGACTAACGACCTCTCGAAAGTTTAAATTAGATATAAATAAATAGTGAAAGCTGAAAAAGTTAGTTCTTGCCAGCTTTCTTCTCTTGCTTAGCAGCACGCTTTTCTTTAAGGGAAAGCTTTGGTTCCTTTTTGGTATTTGCGTTGCTTTTCTGTTCTTTGTTAGCCATGGCCAACTCCTTTAAATAGAGGATGGAAATAGGTCCGTACTTACTTCACAGTTTAGTCGCTAGCCATGCAAAAGCCCCGCTGAGATTACTCAGCGGGGCTTTTGCATGGCCTTCAGAGCGCTATGCGCTCCTGAGAGTTACTTGAAAGAAGCCGCAATCGCACAGAGAATGCCTGAAATTGCAATCCAGGTAAACCATGAGCCAGCGGTACGTTGGCGCCACTCTTCCAAAACAGGATCGAGCTTGGTGCGGTAGCCACGGATTACGAGTCCAAGGGCAACGAAAGCGCCAAGTAGATAGTGGAACATGTTCGCTCCAGCTACCAAAACCCAGTTTGAGGCATATGCGCCGTTGTAGAACGGACGACCATTGTCATCATGAGCAATAAATGGCATATGCGCCATCTGGTGCCACTGATAAACCGCTCCAATCAATAGCGCGAGGAAGACGACGATTGATGAAACTCGACGCAAGCCATGGTTCATTTCGCCGGCACGGTGAGCTAGGGCCGCAATGATGAGGCCGATAGCCGCCGTGTATCCGGAGGCTGTTGTGAAGGTGTGAACACCTTTAGGCAACCAGGCGTTGTTTTCGTTGAGGTTACGAAGATAGAACCACGAGAAGATCATGCCGAAGACGAAAGATCCGTCTGCGACGATGAGAAGTCGTACGCCTAGGCGTTCACGACGTCCAACCTTCTCTGCTGAATCGTGATGGATATGAAACTCAGTGTCAGTTGACATTAGTTTGCTGCCTTTCCGTATCCATATGGATCACTTGTAATGATTGGCTCTACATCGAAGTTCTCTAGAGGAACTGGATATGGAACTGTCCATTCGAGAGTCTTTGCACCCCATGGATTCATAGGAGCGATCTTTCCATTGCGCCATGAATGCACAACTGCCCATAGGAGAGTGATCATTCCAATTCCGACTGAGTAAGCACCAGCGGTGCTGATCATGTTGGAATGTTCGTAGACGAATGCATAGTCAGCTACGCGACGAGGTTGTCCTTCAGCGCCAGCCATAAACATGCCGAGGAACAAGACGTTAAATCCAATCTGAATTAACCAGAATGCGATGTAACCCGCACGCTCATTGAGCATGCGACCTGTCATCTTAGGGAACCAGTAGACCAATCCGGCCATTGCGCCCGTGAAGGCTGCTCCCATAAGTGTGTAGTGGAAGTGGGCTGTAACGAACATAGATCCATGCAAGTAGTTATCTGCAGGGACATCTGAAAGGTACACGCCTGTAATTCCACCGATTAGGAAGTTCCACAAGAACGCATAGACAGAGAGCATTGGAAGTTTCATCCAAGGTCGACCGCGCCATAGCGTTCCTACGAGGACCAGGAAGAGCAGTCCGGTTGGTACTGAGATGAACTCGGTTGTGATCATGAATGGGCCATTGAGGGATGGCATCCAGCCTGACATGTACATGTGGTGAGCCCAAACAAGTACTGATAGTCCAGCAATACCGGCGAAACCAGCGATTGCTGCGTTGTATGAGAAGAGCGGCTTACGGACAAATACTGGAGCAATTTCCATAAGGGCTGCAACACCAGGAATCAAGATCACGTACACCTCAGGGTGACCCATGATCCAGAAGAGGTTGGCATAGAGCCAGCCACTTCCTCCGACGTTAGCGTCGTAGAAGCCTGTAGCAATTGTGCGATCCATCCCAGTTTGAATCATTGCCAACATAAATGTTGGGAATGCTGGGATGGCAAGTGCAACAGAGATGGTTGCGCCGACTACGAAAATTGGAACGCGGTTCCACTTCATACCCTTGGCACGCATCGCAATAACTGTTGTGGTGATGTTCATACCTGCAACAGCTGTTGAAACCGCGAAGATGATGATTGTTGCAAGGAACGCATTCATACCAGGACCAGCTTGATCGCTCAAAGGAGCGTATGCGGTCCAGCCTGTTGGAATTCCACCGAGGAACCATGCGCTGCAAAGCACAGGAATCGCAGTGAAGAGAACCCACCAGCTCAGTGCGTTGAGGCGAGGGAACGCCATATCGCGAGCACCAATCATGATTGGCATGATGTAGTTACCGAAAGGACCAGTGGCAACAATGATCATTGCAATAATCATTGTTATTCCATGAAGTCCAACAAGTGAGTTGTAGACGTTTGGTGTAACCAAATGTGAACCCGGCGTTGCCAAGTTGGTACGAATCATCATGGCCATCGTGCCGCCGACGCCAAGCATTGTCATCACACCGACGAGGTATTGGATACCAACAACCTTGTGGTCTGTGCAGTACTTGAAGTAGCGCTTGACTCCCTGACCATCGCCAGCCAAGTAGAGCTGCTCTTCAGCGGTGAGGTCTTTACCGATTAGCCAGCGGAATGGGCCAATGAGAGCGCCGATTCCAACGAGGAATCCGAAGCTCCACATAAGCATGGAAGCGAGAAGGACCTTGTTGACGTTGTGCGAATCTGTCATGTCGCGTCCAGCGCGCATGGCGTAATAGGTGCCCCAACAGAAGATCGCTCCAACAATAATTCCTGTACCCATGTTGAGTCGGGTGATCAGACTCCGCTTTGGATTAGGAATCGGACGCGTCGATACAGGCGCGTGTGAAAGAGTGGTCATTGTGTTCCTCCTTGTGCCTGGATTGATGAGACCCAGTTGTTAAAGTCGGTTGTCGATTCAACTTGACCACTTGTCTCCATGTAGGCGTGATAGAGGCCGCAAAGTTCTGCGCACTTCACATCAAGAACACCAATTTTGTCTGGAGTTGTATGGATGACAGTTGTCGTCAAACGGTTGGCGTCAACTTTCACACCGAGTTGTACTGGCCAGAATGAGTGATTCACGTCTGCCGAGATAATGTTGAAAGTCACAGGACGATCAACTGGCAGATTGAGAGTGTGGGTAGTGATGTTCTGTGCAGGGTAATTAAATGACCATGCCCATTGCGATCCAGTCACATCAACTACCAACGCGTTAGGCGCATCGGTAGCCGCCTTCACCGCATCGGTATTCATCGAAACCATTCCCCATACAAGTGCAAGGATGATGAAGAGAACTGAGACCGAACTCCAAATAATCACAACTGGAGTGTGTGTGCGCATTGCAATGCCATCTTCTGGAGGAGTGTCTCCGCGATGCATGTTTAGGAATGACTCCATTGCAATTGCGAGGATGACTCCGGCAATAGGAGCAGAGATCACGGTAAACCAGATCATGATGTCTTCATCGGCCTGCATCTCTTTAGAGAGCACATTAGGCATCCAATGTGGATAAACCCAGATACCTAGAACAACGAAAACAATTGTAAAGAAGGCACCCAGAATGAATGTCTGGCGCACATCCTTACGACTAAGGAATTTGCTTACTCTCTGTCCAGGTGTTGGAGGGAGTAATTCTTCGGTGTGATTAACCATTGACTACGGTCACCTTTCCAGACATGTATCCAAGCTGACCCATGACAGCTCCGAATCCTTGGTAGGTGGTGTCACCACATGGATATTCGCAGTTCCATACGTAGTTACCAGCGCCTGCAGTAATGAAGGAGAAGGTCACTTTGTGTCCAACTGGAAGTTTTGTTGGATCGTTGTTGTAAGCAGCCATTTCTTTATCCGTATTAAGTGGCAACGGAACGCTGACATATAGTGGATCTTGTGTAGTCGTAGGAAGTCCATGCAGTGTGAATGTGTGCTCGACGTTGTTTGGATCAATTGAGGACTGTGCTACACCATCATAAAGAGCTGTTCCGCCGATAGTTCCAACTACGCGTCCAAAGTATGGATTGTTGAGACTTCCACCTGAGTCATAGACAGTAAGTGTCATTGTCACGTATGTGTGCGCAGGAAGAACAAAGTGTGTATACGGACCGTAAGAAGGCCATGACGGATGTCCACCATCGCAGGTTGCACAATTTCCGTGCGCCTTCGAGCTGATTGGATCTGGGTAGACGCCATCAGCAATAAATGCGTGCGGATATGTTTTTCCATCGGGACCAACGATGGTGCCGTGAACAGTCGCATATTCTTTTGGTTGAGGGTCGGCTGAGACTTTGTGAAGCGTGAATCCAACTCCTGCAACTACGGCTATACCGAGTACAAGAGCGATCACTGCTCCTACAGCAGTCTTAGTTTTAGATGGTGTGGAGCTGGCCACAAGTCATCCTTTCTAATCTTCACTAGTCTTTCTAGTGACGGATCTTGCGATCCGAGTGAGGGTAAGAAGTTTTCTGTAAATCAGATAACAACTAACACCTACAGGATACGCTTCTGTGTAGTGTTTGGGAACACACTTAGATAACGATCGTCTGTGTAATTCTTTGTGAATTTCTCAGTCAATTTCTTTACGAATGTGCCCGTCCATTTGATAACAAAAAGTTATAAATCAGAGCTCGCACTTATTGAGTGCGCAGGAAAAGATGCGAGGTAGCCTGAATGAAACTCAATCCACTCTGGGATCTCCTCTTTGCAGCCTCAATCCTCATGGCTGGGTACTGGTATTTCAGCGAAAAGCAGGCACGCACTGCGGTCTCAAAAATTCGACAGGCGCTCTTTTACGGAGCCCTTACGCTCACCTTCGTCCTGATGGTTGGCCCAGTACCGCATTTGGCAGTACGTATCTTCTGGGTTCATATGATTCAACATATTGGACTGATGATGCTGATTTCGCCACTGCTAGTACTTGGTTCGCCCATTCAGGTCGCTGCACACTCCAAATACCCGGCCCTCACCCGGATCCTGCGCTCGCTCGCCAAAAATCGACTATTTAGACAATTATTTAAGGCACCTGTGGGCTTCACGATCTTCCTTGCAGTCTTAATCGGCACGCACTTTTCGCCATTAGCCAACGCGGGAATGACCAATCCCAATATGCACTGCCTTGAATTGACGCTCTTTCTCTTTGCTGGAGTCATCTATTACTACCCGGTGATGGAGGGCAATCCACATGTTTATTTCATCCCGTATTCAAACCGGGTCATCTCGCTCTTCGCGATGATGCTTCCTGAAACCATGGTTGGTTTCTTCCTGTATTCGGGCAATCGAGTTCTTCATTCACTTCCAACTGGTACCAGCATGAGTATGGGGTTAGCGGATCAGCATCAAGGTGGAGCCATTATGTGGGCTATGGGCATGTTGATAGATACGCTATGGATTGTGCTTGCAGCCAAGGATTGGTTTTCTGCTGAAAAAGCGTTAGCAGAGCTAGAAGATCTTAAAGAGATGGGATCGCACGATGAGTGAGCAGCCAGTACCGCACCAACCATCACCAGATGCTGACCCAAAACGTAAATGGGTGCTCTTGGCTTTGCCGTTCTGTGCCGCCATGGGGCTCTTCGAGTTTAATCGGGCGCTAAGCGGTAATCATTTGAGTTGGGTTTACGTATTTGAGTGGCCCTTCTTCGCTATCTTCGTTCTATATATGTATATGAAGCTCGGGCAACCGCAAGAGCCGTACGACGATTCAGATGACCCGAAGCGCGAGATCGAGTAGACCCACACTTCGCTTTTCCATCTTGAGAAGCTCCATCTAGACTAGGTAAGCCATGTTTTCAATACTTTCACTGTCAACCGAGATCATCTTCTGGGTATGCAGTTTTGCAGGACTGATTCTCACTGTTTATTACTGGGACAAGGTTGCGCAGAAAAAGTGGCACCACATAACAGCACGTTTTTCGATGGTTATCGCGATTCAAATGTTTGTCTTGGCTGCGATGGGCGTAACAATCAATCGCTCCGGTGACTTCTACGATTCATGGGCAGATCTTCTAGGCGCCAAACAGCAGCTTGCAAAAATTGCGCTCAGTCCGCAAGACCTCGCACTAATCTCCAATTCTGATATAGCCGCTGCTACTAAGACAACAGGCGGTTCACTTATCTTCCGTAAAGTTATTCGTGGCGCACAATCAAATATTTCTGATGTTGTTTACGTTATAGCGTCACCTAAGCTAGCCAAGCTTTTAGAGTCACCAACGCGATCACTTGGCTCTCAATACCAAGTTGATGAACTCTTCCCAGGTGCCCCCGGAGTGCCACAAACATGGATTGGCACTCTTGATGGCGTAACAAGTATGGAGACGCTTGAGAACGCTGGACAAATTGGTCCGACCCTCTTGGTGATTCCTGCAATCAATGTCGTTCCTGGAGAAGATACAGAATGCATGAATTTTGATGGTGGTGCACAAGTTGAAACATGGATCACCTCTGACATGCAGAACTTTATGCAGAAATTTATGGGGATTGATAATCGACCTTGGGGTGCGTTCGGATATTCAACTGGCGGATGGTGCGCTGCAGAAGCTGCAATCTTGCACCAATCCCAGTACTACGCAGCGGTCTCACTCGCTGGCTATTTCCAACCCGAATTCTCTCTTGGCATTACAAAGCGGGAAAAGAATTATCTCACCAGTAAATATGACCTTGAGAGCGCTCTGAAAAATGGTCAGCGCAATACCAAGATGTTGGTCATAGCAAGTGTCAAAGATAAATTTGCCAACGCGTCAGCGAAGCAATTTATCAACTCTGCGCAGGGCTATATACCTATTAAATATATTCCGATTCCGGTAGGCGGGCACAACACAAGTGTCTGGAAACCATTTGTTCCTACAGGTTTCCTATGGTTGGGCTCTGAAAACCCAACTAACGCTGGTCTTTAATTATTAATTTTTGCGAAAGCCGCTGATGAACTTCTCGGCACGTAGCGCTGCCCAACCAACTTTTGGTAGATCGGCCGCTCTTGGGTAAAGAACGTAACGAGTCTCCCAATCGGGTTGGAACTTTGCATTGAAGCGATAGAGCGATTCGACTTGGAAGAAGTTCGAGAAGAATCGGATCAGATTGCGAGTTCCGCGGGTAATTGGCCCCGCACTAATTTTGTCAGCTCTATCAAAGAGTGAGCGAAATGCCGCAAAATTAAGTGAGACCCGATTGAAGCCATGTTCACGTGCCCACTCAACTGTTTCAACAATCATTAATTCGTTGACGCCAGCGTCGGTACCACGTTCACGTTGCATTCGATCAAGCGATAAGCCATCTGTTGTCCATGGCACGTAATAGAGGAGTCCTTTAATAGCACCATCAAGTCGCGCAATAGTGATGTACGTATCTGGATCGATATCTTCGCCAAAGCGATCCATTGACATAGAAAATCCGCGCTCAGCTACTCCATAACGCCATTCGTGGCCGAGTTTGCGTAGTTCCACGCGCACTTCGGGATCCACATCAGACCACTTATATGTGCGGCATGAGTAGCCCTTGCGACGAATTCTGTTGACCATCTGTCGAACGTTCGCCATTGGGCGACCTTCTAAGGTGAAATCCTTCACTCGAATAATGGCTTCATCACCAATATCGATTGCTGTCATCCCGGCATGCTCTACCCACACCTCGCCGCCATGATCGCTACACCCCATGACCGCCGGAGTCCATGCGTGTAGTTCTGCCTCTGCAAGAAATGCTTCAATCGCAGCAGGCCACAAGCTGTACTCACCAAATGGATCGCCACTTGCGAGCATCACTCCACCTTGGACGCGATACGCAATTCCGGCCTTGCGATTAGGAGACCAGATGACGCTCTTGTCGCGTCGTGTGGCGAAGTAGCCAAGTGAATCTTGATCTAGATCATGCTTGATGAGAGTTCGTACCTGGTCAATATCTTCATCTGACATTCGTGCGATTGGCTTCACGCGACGGAAGTAAGACCAGATTGGGACCAGGATAATAAAGAAACCGAATGTGCCAAGTGTAAAACTCAGCAGATCACTGGTTTTTTCAGAGTGGAATGTAACTGGACCTGTGACTCCCACGAATCCTTCGATGACATAAAGGCATATTTTCCAAAGGGATGGGCGACCAATGAACTCACTCTGGTCTCGGAATTCAAGGAGTAGAACGCTGGCAACAAAGAGAACAACCAGTGCTAATCCAAAACCTATGAGCGGTTGAAAGCGAGTACTTGGATCCGACTTTGCATAAAACGATTTCTGGAAAATTATTAAGATTGCTAGAAGCGTAAGGCCGAGTGCAATTTGAAGTGGATGCTGACGCCCTCGGAATAGGTCAGTAATAATATTAATAATCAAGATGCCGATTGCCAAAATCCACGCGCGACGCTTACGTCGTCCCAGCCCACGCGCCAAGATCATCAGAAGCAGACCGGTAAAGATTGCAGCCGCTAGAGCTGAGCCAGTTACGAATGCCGGGAAGGCTGTGTTCAGTGCATGGACACGGATACGCCACCGCGAATTGACGTTGGCCAGGATGTCGAGAAATCCAATAATGAACGCAACGCGACCAATCCAAACAGGAACCCACTTCTGTGTTTTCATTATCTAAACACTCCTGTATGTCCGAGGGAATATCTACCTGGCTGTGGGTAGAAGGCTAAGCCATGAGGCTCTTTGCCGACCTTAATGCTGCGAAGAAATTTTCCGTGAACAATGTCGAAAACATAGACAACGTTGTTGTATCGACCAGAGACCCAAAATTGGGTTCCGTCAGCAGAGATACCGCCCATGTCTGGGCTGCCACCACCAGGGATTTTCCACTTTGCGATTACTGTATTTGTTGCGAAATCGAGGACGCTGACACTGCCTTCACCACGATTGGTGATCAACATATCCTTGGAATCACGAGTGACGTACTCACCGTGTGCACCGTTGCCAGTCTTGATAAAAGTGAATTTACCGAAAGTATCAGCCTTCATAGCCCAGATGCCGTTAGACATCATGTCTGCAATATAGAAAGTCGAGCCATCGGGTGAAACTTTTACATCCTGTGGCATTGGAGCTTTTGAGTAGGTATGAGGCAGCGTTGCAACGCCTACAACCTTCATTTTCGCTGTATCTACTTTGAGAGCCTGACCAGAGAACTCGCAGCTGACAATGAAAAATGATCCGTCCTTGCTCCAGTCTGCATGGTTCACGCCAGTACATGGAACATGAACGATCTTCTTTATTGCCATTGTGTGAGGATCGCGGAATACGATCTCTTTATCTGCCTCAGCCATAACGATTGCGTATTTTCCGTTAGGGGTGAAGTAAAGATTGTATGGATCGTGAACGTAGACAGATTTTCCAGGCAGTCCAGTTTTTGGATCGATAGGCGTTAGATGATTTCCCTCATCGTCATTCACCCAAAGAGTCTTTAGGTCCCACGAAGGGACAACATGTTGTGGGCCTTTAGGGACTGCAAATGTGCGAATAACCTTGAAAGTTTTTGGATCAATTTCGGTGACTGAGTTACCCGTGTGGTTGGGCACATAGACGCGTTCGGGAAAATCTTTAACAACTGGGCTCAGCGCATTAGGGCGATCCGCAGCATAAATATCGTTTTGATCGAGCACTGGTGGCATTCCCACAAGTGGCGTGCTGGCATAAACCGCAGAACTACTGAGCGCTGGTGTGAGTGCAAGTGCAAAAACAAGTGAAGCAAGAATCTTCTTCATTTATACCCCTATGTGATTATCTCTAAATAGCTAGCAGCGTCGTCAATGTGACTGGAGTGAATCCTTTGGCGTGAATATTTTCGAGTAAAGTTGGCATGGCATCGATTGTGTCCTGGTGGCCAAAGTGCAAGCTGATGATGCTTCCGTTCTTAATATCTTTTGCAACATCGGCGAGAACGGCTTTCTTGCCTACATCTTGATAGTCATGAGAATCCACGTCATACGAAATACATTGCTTGTAGCCATATTTAGCTGCTGCGTTACGGATGAGCGCGGTTGAGTATTGAGTTCCAGATGGACGGAACCATTTACCGTGGTTGCCAGTGAGCTTTTTAAGTTCGCCGGCACACCCCGCGATTTCCGAATCTACCTTTGCTGCACTCAAGGTCTTCATTTGGTAATGATTCATTGTGTGATTGCCTAGGTCATAACCAGCATCAAGCATCTGCTTGGCAACAGTGGGATAGCCTCGGAGCCAACTTCCGATCGCAAAGACGGAGATTGGGGTCGATGTGCTCTTAAAGATTGCTAATAATTTTTGAACGATCGCAGGGTCGCCTTGTCCATGAAAGGTGAGGGCAACATTGGGGGTTGAGCGGGGTCCATGAACGATATCTGGATGCGCGCTGCTCTTGAGCGCCGCCGCAAGTGCTTGAGTCGGTGATGAAATCAGCGCGGCAGCCAGTCCGCCTGATGCCAGAGCTGCGCCCTTGAGGAGCGAGCGTCGATCGGGGCTGGGAGAGGCATTCTGAGGCATGGCCAAAGGATACTGCTCGGCTTGGCCCTAGGACTTAGGCTTGAGGCACAGGAATAAGTCTAGATTCCCCGGAGTTCCACCTGTGCAGTGCTTAAGTTGCTAGTGTTCTGGCTAGCAGTATAACTATCGGTATGAGTATCGGTATAGGTACGGATATGGAGGTTGGCCCGTGAGTAATGACGATGACCAAGACTTCGATGACGCACAGGACTCTGGCGAGATCGTCACAGAGGAGATGCTCTGGGAGCGTATCCCGCAGACCTCGGGGCTAGAGCGAGCCAATACCTTTTATGAATTAAGCGCCAGAATTTACGCGCGTGGCCAGTATGACGAGGCCCTTGCGCTCGCTGAGAGTGCTCGTGACATTTATGCAGAACTCGGTCCGATCGGAACATCCGACGGCTTAGCCCAGGCTTATTCGGCGATCGGTTACAACCTCAATCAACTCAAGCGAAATTCGGAAGCTGCCACCGCGATGAGCAAAGCTGTTGAGATTCTTCGTGAATCCAAGTCTCCGCTCGCAATTGACCTTGCCTGCACATTAGGCGAGTGGTGGTTTGGTTCAAAGAATTACGAAAAGACAATCGAGTGCATGCGTGATTGCGTGCAAGAGCATCTTGTAGAAGGCAACGAGGGTGGCGCTGCAAATGATCTGCACCTCATTGGTTGCGCATATCGTGAGCTCAATCAACATGAGCAATCGCTGAGCGCGTTTAAGGAAGCTCGCTTACTATTCAAAAATCTTAAAGAGGTCATCAATGTTGCGCGTTGCGACCAAAAGATTGCTCATGCTCTTATCGAAATTGGTGATGGCGAATCAGCTCTGATCGCGGCACAAAAGTCTCTCGATGTTTTTGTTACTGCTCATGATCACCGTCGCGAAACATATTCATTGCTTGAACTTGGTAAAGCCCAGATTCTTACCGGTCAAGAACAAGAAGGACTCGACACGCTAGAGCGTGTTCTAGAAATCTCGACTGAGAGCGAATGGAAAGATTTCGAATTTATTGTCGATATCGAACGACGTATAGCGGGCGTATTACGCTCACTTGGTCGCTTGGATGAGGCCGACGAAATCGAACGTCGCTTAACTTCAGTTACTGAAGTAACTGAGGATTAAGGTGTTGCATCGCCCATGCATACATGGCGATCGCACCAGCCGCTGAAGCATTCATTGAGCGCGTAGATCCATATTGCGCGATTGCGAGTACAACTTCGCATGCAGCAACACCTTCATCAGACATTCCTGCGCCTTCTTGACCAAAGAAGAGAACACATTTTTCTGGCAGCGGATAATTCTCCATCGCTTGAGAAATGGGAAGATTGTCGATTCCGATAATTGGGGTGTTATTTTGCGCGCACCATTCGGCAAAATCAGCAACTGTTGGATGATGCAGTACATGTAAATACTTATCAGTCACCATTGCTCCACGCTTATTCCAATCGCGCTTACCTACGATGTGTACAAAAGACACATTGAAAGCATTCGCGGTTCGAACTACAGAACCAATATTGAGATCGTGTTGCCAATTCTCAATTGCAATCTGCAGCGCATGGCGCTTGGTATCTAAGTCCGCGACAATCGCTGCTACGCTCCAATAGCGATAGTGGTCTAAGACGTTTCGGCGATCACCTTTTTCTAAAAGCTCTGGATCAAACCAAGACTCAGTTGGCCAGGGCAAGGGATGCGGGCCCACACCTACGACTGGGAAGAATTCCCCTGGACCTATCTCGGCGGGCGGAAGTTGAGTCGTCACTACTGCACTTTAATCCATGATTTCTCTGCTCAAGACGGCATAATCCGCCTATGCCTCGTGTTGGATGGACCGGACGTATTGGACGAAAGTCGGCTGTAGCCCTTGGCGCCGCAGCTCTTCTTCTCGCCTGCACCGCCACTGCCCAGGCTCTGACGGTTCCCGAGAGTTTCGTCCACTTTGCATCCTCCCCAACACTCGAGAGTCCCGGAATTATTCTGATCGACCCAACGACGAACGCAACAATCTTTGCCAACGATGCTGATGTGGATCGCGCTCCTGCATCTGTGCTCAAATTATTTTCCATGACGACAGTGCTTAATACTTTTAGCCCGGACACAACATTCACGACGTCGTTGAATACGACAGCTACGCCGGGTACATATGTGATGTTGGGTCAGGGCGATCCGTGGATTACCGCCTCACCATATGAAGCAACTAAGTACCATCGCGCTTTTTCACCTGGGCTGATTAATACTCTCTTGGCGAAGCACCACAGCCTTCGCGCTCTGACGCTGCAATACAGCGGGGTTTATACCCAAGATGTATTTAATTTGAAGAAATATTTTGCTGGCAGAGTTCGAATCACGCTCCAACCTATCGCCTCTCCATCTGCGGCGAAGGCTGCGGCGGTTACAGAGATTGGCCACATCACATCTCCAAAGCTCGCTTCCATCGTTGAATTCTGTCTTCTCTGGAGTGATAACGTTTTGGCCGATCGTCTCGCTCGTACGGCCGCAAATCAATTGGGATTTGGCACAGGCAGCGATGCAATTCAAAGTGCATTTGAAAAAACGCTCAATGACTACAATATTCCAAGTACTGGGTTAGTCATTAAAGATGGCAATGGACTCTCGCATGACACTCGAGTCAGTGTTCGACAGATAGCCGATCTGCTCCTAGTCATACGACAGAATCCTAAGTTCAAAGTTATCTATCAAGGGCTACCAACAGCCGGCAAGACAGGAACGCTTAAAAATCGCTTTGTTACTGATGCTCCCAATGCGGTCGGCCTAGTGAGAGCTAAAACCGGTACTTTGAGCACCACCATCAGTCTGGCTGGTTATGTCACTGTTGGACCAAAGCAGTATGTATTTGCTGTAGTGGCTGACCACATTCACAAGCACAACGCGGATGCGGCAGCAGCCATGACAGACATCGACAAGATGCTCGGCACTATTGCGAGACCTCAGTCGTGAGTATGATGAAGCTATGACTCAGCGGGGAGCAGCGCCATATATCGCGCTCATGAAGCTACGAGTTGTAGAGCTTCTTCTTGTCACGACACTTCCTGCGCTATTTCTTGCAACCTATGCCTCAAATCACGCACATAAGTACCCATCGCTCAAACTCACACTAGCTACTCTCATCGGTGGAACTTTAGCTGCCGGTGCATCTAACGCCTTTAACATGATCATCGAAGTCGATTCCGATCGCAAGATGAAGCGCACCGATAAGCGTCCGCTAGTGAGTGGTGAGATCACTGTTCAAGCTGCATTTGGATTCGCTCTTGCACTTGCTATCGCATCGCTCGTTATCTTCTTCATCTTTACGACGGTCTGGGCCACAGCGCTCACACTGATTGCAATTATTTTCTATGTCTTTGTTTACACGATCGGGCTTAAGCGCCGGACCTCCCAAAATATCGTCTGGGGTGGAATAGCAGGTTGCATGCCTGTGCTAATCGGTTGGGCGGCCGTAACAAATTCACTCTCACTTACTGCGTGGCTCTTCTTCCTATTAATTTTCTTTTGGACACCACCACATTTCTGGGCTCTGGCGATCAAGTATAAAGATGACTACGCCGCTGCAGGTATACCGATGCTCCCAGTGGTTGCGAGCATTAAGTCGGTACAACGACAGATGTGGTTCCACACGATTGGGATGATTGCAGCCTCGCTAGGAGTATTAGCTAGCGCACATATGCCAGTGTGGATCTGGGCGATCACAATCCTCATAGGACTTGGATTCATCGTTCAATTAGTCAAGATCGACGGCGCTGATTCTGGTGCTGCAGCAGCAAAGCTCTTTCAGTGGTCGATTACTTACCTCAGCGTCTATTCACTGCTTCTTGTCATTGGCGTTCTCGTCGCTTAAGGCGCCGAGTTATCCACAGATCTAGATTTTCCTCTTTTACTCCCTGAATTAACCCCTACCTTTTCGCAATGAGCGATAACAGCTATGCGATCTCTGTTGAAGGGCTTTCTAAGAATTACGGAACGAGGCGAAGTGTTTCGGCTCTGACCTTCAACGTTCCATATGGTTCGATCTGCGGATTTGTTGGGCCTAATGGATCCGGTAAAACAACCACGATGCGAATGCTCTTGTCTCTCATCTCCAAAACATCGGGAGAGGGTCGTGTCCTCGGTTCTGCGATTAGCGAGCCAATGAAATACCTCGATCGAGTTGGGGCGATGATTGAAGGGCCCGCTTTTTATCCATCCATGAGCGGTGTTGAGAATCTAAAAATATTTGCACGGATGGGTGGTCTGCGCGGGACCGATCCCAACTCATTACTTGCACAAGTAGGACTTGCTCAGCGTGGAACATCGAAATACAAAACGTATTCACTCGGCATGAAGCAGCGATTGGGGATAGCAGCAGCTCTCATTCTCGATCCCGAACTACTTATTCTGGACGAACCGACCAATGGGTTAGATCCAAATGGAATACAAGAAATTCGTGAACTCATCACGGGGCTTGCGCAAAGCGGTCGAACAATCTTCATCTCATCACATCTACTGAGCGAACTTGAAGTTATCTGCGATTACTTTGTCATGCTCAAAGCGGGCGAATTGATGTACGCGGGCTTTAAGGAGGGCTTGCTCGGAGGAAATAATTGCGATCTCATCGCAAAGCCCGAATTTGGGGTAGATCTTGCAAATCTGGCCAACATAGCTGCACTTCGTGGGTTAGATACATCAATCCGTGGTGGTTTCCTGCACATTCAAAGAGCAGGAGAGCTAGCTGCAGAGTTCAATCGTTGGGCCTGTGACGAAGAGATTTATTTGCAATCACTGACAACATCATCACCTTCGTTAGAGACAAAATTCTTTGAAATGAGCGCCAACCAATGAGCTCTCGAACCATGAGTAAATCAGCGTTCGATGCCACTCGAGGTGAGCTCCTTAAATTTCGGAGGTTAAGTTTCCTGCTTTCGGTCTTTGGATCGCTGGGAGTATTGACTCTCTTGATTGTTGGTTTTGCCTGGTCACGAGCTGAGAAACATTCCTCCTCAATGAACCTGACCACTGGATTTGATATGGCCCTGTTCTTCCTAGGGGTTCTCACACTCTGTATCTGCGCTTCTTACACGGCACAGGAGTACACATACGGAACTCTGCGCAATGTGCTTGTGCTAACCCCATCACGACAAGCATTTTTGATAGGCAAGCTGAGCGCACTCTCCGCGCTCATATTCTTTCTTACTCTCTATACATTTCTCGTATCGAGTGTGGTCTCACTTTTTATGAGCGGACGACATGGAGTTAACCTCATCCCGTCTCTAGAAGGAAAAGCTCTGCTTACGACGCTGGCACATTGCCTCAATGGATTTCTCGGAACAATGGCGCTGGGAATATTTGGAATTGCTCTTGGACTTATCACTAGATCACCGATCATTGCCATCTCACTTGGATTGCTCTGGTCCCTCATTATTGAGAGTGCGCTCGGTGGAGCGTTGCCTCGAATTGGCAGATGGTTACCTACAGCAAATTTTGAAAGCCTGGCTCAAAGCGGCGCGACAGGATTTACCTATATTCACTGCCTGGGTTTGAGTGCCTTCTACCTCCTTTTGATTTCACTGCCTGCGCTCTATCTATTTAAGCAGCGAGATGTCTCACAGTAAGTCACAGCCAGTTATGAGTGTTAAAAACGGGTTATGAGGGGGCCCATGAATTATCCTTGAGGAAATCTTCCCAAGGAGAATCTTTTTCATGAAGCGCCATATCCATGTAGCGATGATCGCAGCAATGATCGCGGTTACTGGGCTTTCCACACCCGTTTATGGCGCCACACCAACCCCAACTCCTAAGCCAAAGGTAACCGCGCCGACAAAAGCTCAAATCGCGGCAGCTCAGGCAGCAGAAAATGCGAAGGCTGCAGCAGCTGCAGCAGCAACGCAGAAGTTGGTCGCAGCAACGAATGTTCTCTCTCAACTCACCGCCGCTGCGCAAGTGGCTCGTGGCAAATTAGTTCAAGCGCAAGGCGCGCTTGCAGTTGCGACAGCCCGCGCTAATGCCGCGGCCGCTCACGCCGCTCTTACAGAAGTTGCAGTGCAGCAAGCAACGCAGGCTATCGGACGTATGGCCGCAAATGCATATATGTCGGGTGGCGACTTCACCACAGTCAACAGCGTCCTTGATGCCAATGGCCCGCAAGATCTCATTGATCGTCTTGGAGTTCTCAATCAAGTTGGTGCATCTGATTCGGTTGCACTCGCACGATACAAATCTGCACTTGTCATTGCGCAAGCAGCGCAAGTTGCAGCGACCGCAGCTCGTGCGATTCAAGTGACTGCAACAGCAAAGGTTGCTTCCGCAAAGAAGGTTGCCGATGCAGCACAGGCAGCCCAGCAAGTTGAGGTCAACGCTCTCAAAGCAGAGCAGGCGCAGTTGATGGCAGAGCTTGCAAAGGCTCGCACATTCCGCATCACCTTGCAGCAACAACTTGCGATGTCTCAGCTTGAACAAGCAAGTGCAAATACTGCGGCTCATACTCCGGGACAAGCAAAAATCTGGCCCGATCGCCACTGGGGCGGCAGAACAAATATCCTCTCCACACCGGATATCCGCGCTGCAGCCGTGGCATTCGCTCGAACACAAGTGCTTGCACGCAAACCATATGTATGGGGCGCCGCGGGACCTAACAGTTTTGACTGCTCCGGCTTGGCGTACGCATCATATAAAGCTGCTGGGCTTGGTTATCCGAACTGGCAGCGTGTGACTGCTGCGCTCTACTTTGTAGATACTCAACGCGTTCCACTGTCAGATCTCGTTCCAGGCGATCTACTTTTTTATTCTTACGATGGAACAGTTCAAAATATCCACCATGTCACCATCTACGCAGGTAACGGAATGATGTGGGAAGCAAACTCGACTCGAACTGGCCTACTCTTCTCAAGCATCTATAGCGTTGCAGGATTGATGCCATCCGGTGGTCGCGTCTAGTTCGATGAAAGCCACTCTGCAGATTCGTCAGGCAGTAAGACCGTGGATTAAAAAAGCTCAAGCACGAGTTCTTATCGGAGTCTCTGGCGGTGCAGATTCGATGGCGCTTGCAATCGGGACTTACCTAGAAGCACGAACAGCTAACGTCGAAGTAATCGCATTTATTATTGATCACGATCTGCAAGAAGGATCGGCAGGTTTCGCAGAAGTCGCGCGTGAAGATTTACTTAAACTTGGTATTACGCACGTGATTATTAAAAAAGTGAACGTTGTTTTGACAGATGGCTTAGAGGCATCAGCCCGTCGTGCCAGATACTCTGCATTTAATGAAGCAATCGCTGAACTCGATCCCGATTTATTTTTCTTGGCGCATACCCTCAATGATCAGGCCGAAAGCGTTCTTCTTGGTCTAGCTCGCGGTTCTGGAACACGATCGCTCTCCGGTATGGCCGAAGTAAATGGAAAGTTTGTGCGACCGTTGCTCGACGTAGGAAGAGAAGTAACGCTTGCGTGCTGTGTAGAAAATCAGATTGTTCCGTGGAGTGATCCGCACAATGCAGATCCGGCATATAGCCGTGTTCGCGTGCGCAACGAAATTCTTCCCCTGATGGAAGAACGAATTGGCCCAGGGATCGTTGACGCCCTAGGACGTAGCGCCAAGATTCTTCGGCAAGATAGCGACGCCCTGGATTCCTATGCCCTGGGATTTTTAGGCGAGTGGCAGGGTGGGGGATTTGAGATCGCCGACCTAGCTCAGCTACCCCAAGCGGTGCGAATTCGGGTCCTCCGTGAGGCGATTTTCCGGACCGGAGCCCCATTAGGCTCGCTGAGCGCGGATCATCTGGCCCCGGTTGAGGCGCTGATCACAGATTGGCATGGCCAAGGCGTAATTTCCCTCCCAGGTGGTGTGAAGGTGGAGCGAATTTCGGGCAGACTTTCGCTCTTAGCCCAGGCTTAGCCCAACCCACCGGCGGCAAGTCTTTCTCAAAAGGAGCATCGTGGATCTAGCAACAAGCAGCGCTGATATCGAGAGCATCGTAGTAACCAGCGAAGAGATCCAGAATCGAATTAATGAGCTAGCTCGTCTTGTAGAAAAAGATTACGCAGATAAGAACCTGCTCGTTATCGGAATTCTTAAAGGTGCCGTCATGACGATGGCAGATTTTGTGCGCGCGCTCAATATTCATATCGAAATGGATTGGATGGCGGTCACTTCTTATGGTTCGGGAACAAAATCAAGCGGAGTAGTGCGCATTCTCAAGGATCTTGACCGTGACATCACAAATCGCCATGTTCTTATTGTTGAAGATATCGTCGACACCGGTCTCACACTCTCATGGCTCAAATCAAATTTGGAATCACGTGGCACTGCAAGTGTGGAAATTTTGACGATGCTTCGCAAGCCAGAAGCTGCAAAAGTGGAAGTCAATGTGAAATATGTGGGCTTTGATATTCCAACAGAATTTGTTGTGGGTTACGGTTTAGATTTCGATGAAAAGTATCGCAACCTTGACTTTATTGGTGTACTAGCAAAGAGAGTGTATTCCTGATGGCGAACAAGAAAAAAATCAAAATCAAGGATAAGCGCGTACGGAGCATTCTCCGCGGTCCGCTATTTTGGATCGTTGTTGCTCTCGTAACCGTTGTAATTTTTGGACGTATCTCTAATACTGGTCAGACATGGACCGATGTCCCTACATCGACGATCTTGTCCGATATCGCGCAGAGTAAAGTGCAGTCAGCCCTACTCATTGATAAAGATCAGCGCATTCAGATTGTTTTGAAATCTGGAAATAGCGTTAACGGATCTACTCATTTGCAGGCTCAATATGTTGCAAATGAAGAGCCACAAATTACAGCGCTACTTACCACTAACCCACCAGCAAGTAAGTGGGATGTAAAGGTCCCTTCCACATCTTTTCTTGAGCAAATTTTCCTAAGTTTTGCACCACTTCTGCTCATCGGTTTCCTACTCTTGCTCTTCATGGGCAACGCTCAAGGTGGGCGTAAAGTCTTCACTTTTGGTCGCTCTAAAGCCAAAATGCAGAGCCCGGATGCTCCCAAAAATACCTTTGCCGATGTAGCTGGCGCTGATGAAGCAGTTGCTGAACTGAGAGAGATTAAAGATTTCTTAGCTGACCCTAAGAAGTATCAAGACATAGGCGCGAAGATTCCTAAAGGTGTCTTGCTTTACGGTCCTCCTGGAACAGGTAAAACACTTTTGGCTCGCGCAGTTGCGGGTGAAGCAAAAGTTCCGTTCTACTCAATCTCAGGTTCTGAGTTTGTTGAAATGTTTGTTGGAGTTGGAGCTTCACGCGTGCGCGATCTCTTTGCGCAAGCCAAAGCCAACGCACCAGCAATTATTTTCCTCGATGAAATTGATGCTGTTGGTCGTCAACGTGGAGCCGGACTTGGCGGCGGTAACGATGAGCGCGAACAGACACTCAATCAACTCTTAGTCGAGATGGATGGCTTTGAAGCCAATGCTCAAGTAATTCTGATTGCCGCTACTAACCGTCCAGATGTTTTGGATCCTGCGCTATTGCGTCCTGGACGTTTCGATCGACAAATTCCAGTAGACCGACCTGATCTCAAAGGCCGTGCCGCGATTTTGAAGGTGCACGCAAAGAACAAGCCTCTTGCTAAGAGTGTTGATCTTGAAGCATTTGCAAAGCGCACTCCAGGATTCACTGGCGCTGATCTTGCAAACGTTCTCAACGAAGCTGCACTTCTTACAGCTCGAGAGAATGCCAAAGTAATTACAGTGTTGGCACTCGATGAAGCCATCGACCGTGTCATGGCTGGACCTCAAAGAAGTTCACATCTCATGACAGAAGAAGAGCGCCGCATCACTGCGTATCACGAGGGTGGACACGCACTCGTAGCATTCGCATTGCCACGCACCGATCCTGTTCAAAAAATTACCATCATGCCTCGTGGCCGCGCATTGGGTTACACAATGATCGTTCCCGATGAAGATCGTTATGCAACTACCCGCAGCCAGATGCTCGATCAGTTGGCGTACTCGTTGGGTGGTCGCGCTGCTGAAGAACTGGTTTTCCATGATCCAACCACAGGGGCCTCGAATGACATCGAAAAGGCGACAAATCTGGCTCGCGCGATGGTCACCCAATTTGGAATGACTGAGAAAATTGGCGCAATCAAGCTTGGAATCAGCGAGAGCGAGCCATTCTTGGGCCGCGACTACGGACATCAGCGCGACTATTCTGAGAGCGTTGCTAGCGTCGTTGACTCCGAGATTCGCTCCCTCATTGAAAATGCGCACCAAGAAGCATTCGATATTTTGGCCACTAACCGTGAAATTCTTGATCAGTTAGTGATCGAACTTCTTGAAAAGGAGACCCTCCTTAAGGAAGATATTGATCGAATCTTTGCGAACACAGTGAAAGTGGCACTACGCCCTGCATGGACAGGTTCAGCAACACGAGTTCCATCAACCCAGCCACCAGTCGAGATGTCGGCGGCCAAGCCACTCTCACTAACTGAGTTAGCTGAAGGTGATGCACCTGTGAAGGAAAAGAAAGCACGTGCGCCTCGCAAGAAGGCAGCTCCTAAGCCAGATACAACGCAGGCCTAAAAATGTCAGATGTGAATCCGATCAGCATGGGACCTCATGATGGGCGGGCGCGCTCAGAGTTCGATCAAGAGCGCGCAGAGCGAGCCGTTACAGAATTGCTTTTGGCTATCGGCGAAGATCCATCACGCGATGGTTTGCGCGATACGCCAGCGCGTGTAGCACGAGCTTTTCGAGAGAATTTCGAAGGACTCTGGCAGTCACCTGAAGATATTTTAACGACGACATTTGATATCGGGCATAAAGAACTTGTGATTGTGCGCGACATCGAGATTTTTTCTCACTGCGAACATCACCTCACTCCATTCCATGGAGTGGCGCACATCGGATATATTCCTGGCGAGTCAGGCAGAATTACAGGTATCTCCAAACTCGCACGACTTGTTGATCTCTACGCGCGCAGACCACAAGTTCAAGAGCGGCTTACTACGCAGATTGCTGATGCAATCGTAGAAATTTTGGATCCCGCGGGAGTGATTGTCATTATTGATTGCCAGCATATGTGCATGTCAATGCGTGGAGTTAAGAAATCTCAAGCCCGCACGACAACATCGGCTGTCCGTGGACAGTTGCGCAACCCTGCTACGCGCGCAGAAGCGATGGCTCTCATTACATCTTCACAGCGCTCATGAAAGAGTTAGCTCGGACCCTTGTTATGGGGATTCTCAACGTCACTCCTGATTCATTTGCTGATGGCGGTCTGCACTTTGATTTCAGCGCAGCTATTTTGCGTGCTCGAGAGATGATTGCCGAAGGCGTCGATATTATCGATGTTGGTGGCGAGTCGACTCGGCCTGGCGCCGAGCGAGTGAGTCTTGAGGAAGAACGCGACCGAGTTATTCCAGTCATTACTGAACTCCAGCCCTTAGGAGTTTCTATCAGCATCGATACGACGAGAGCCGAAATTGCTCGCGCAGCTATCGCAGCTGGAGCGAGCATTGTTAACGATGTGAGTGGTGGACTCGCTGATCCAGAGATGTCCAAACTCATTGCTAGCAACCCCGGTGTTCAATACATCGTGATGCATTGGCGGGGCCACTCACAGGAGATGGATAAGAACGCCGAATACGAGGATGTTGTTAAAGAAGTCAAAGACGAACTTGATGAGCGCGTGACGACCCTTATTACGGAAGGCGTAAATCCCGAACAAATCATCATCGATCCCGGAATTGGTTTTGCAAAAAACGCTGAACATAACTGGGAGTTACTGCGGAATCTAGATCGCTTAGCACTTCTTGGTTACCCAATTTTAATAGGCGCTTCGCGGAAGCGATTCTTGGGTGCACTTGTCTCTGGCAAATCACCAGATGATCGCGAGTCTGCAACTATTGCCATCACAACATTGGTCGCCTCGCAAGGAATGTGGGGAGTACGTACTCACAGCGTGAAACCCCACGTTGATGCAATTAGAGTTGTCATGGAGTTAAAGCAATGAGTGATCAGATAGAAATTCTTGGAATTGAAGGTTTTGGCTACCACGGTGTTTTCCCTCAAGAGCGCAGAGATGGCCAGAACTTTCTTGTCGATATTGTCCTCAAGCTAAAAAGTTCTAAAGCGCGTAAAAGTGATCAATTGTCAGATGCAATCGATTATTCACGTGTAATTTCACTGGTTCACGAAACAATCGTTGGTGAGCCATTCAATTTGATTGAACGATTGGCAGAAGTAATTGCCGAAAAGATTCTTGCCACATACGATGTGAAGTCTGTGGAAGTAGTTGTGCATAAGCCTGATGCACCAATCGGCCTCAAAGTCTCAGATATTGCGCTCAGGATTAAGCGCAAACCATGAAAGTAGTGATCGCCCTGGGTTCCAATCTTGGTGATTCGACTTCTATCCTCAATCAAGCAATTACAGCGCTTTCGGAATTTATTACCAACTCCCGAACTTCTTCGTTTCACACAACCGCACCCGTAGGTGGTCCAGAACAACCAGATTACTTGAATGCAATATTTATTGGTGAGACCGAGTTGCCTCCGTTGGAATTACTCAAAAAACTTCAGAGCCTTGAAGCGGGTGCTGGTCGCGTCCGCGAAGTTCGTTGGGGTGCACGAACGCTGGACCTCGACCTCATCGCATATGGTGAACTGCAATTGGAGAGTGATGAACTCACGATCCCTCACCCACGAGCACATGAACGTGCATTTGTCTTGGCACCTTGGCATGAAATTGATCCCGAGGGCGAATTGGTTGGATATGGCCCAATCGAAGGTTTGCTCGCCAATTTAGAGGTGTAAACTTTGGTCATTAGCCCGGTACCCGGAAAGGACTGGAGCAGGTGAACGAATCTATGAGTAACGCCAAAACAGATATCGCCTTTGTGCCAACAATGGGCGCTCTGCATGATGGTCATTTATCTCTCATCCGACAAGCAAGAGCTCTCACACCGAGTGTTGTTGTGAGTATCTTTGTTAACCCACTCCAATTTGATAACCCTGCTGATCTCGCGAAATATCCGCGTGACCTTGAGGGTGATATCGCAAAAGCGGAATCCGCTGGTGCTACCAGAATTTGGGCGCCTACTTATGACGAGGTCTACCCAGCTACCTTTGAAAAATTAAGTGCGGGGGAAGTCGGTAAAACTTTTGAAGGTGCTAGTCGTCCAGGTCATTTCGATGGGATGCTTACAGTTGTTAATCAACTCTTTACGGCCGTAAAGCCTAGGTACGCAATATTTGGCGAGAAAGATTTCCAGCAGCTCTTCATTGTGCGTAATTGGGTTCGCGAGGCAGGGATCCCCATAGAAATTATTCCTGGTCCCATAGTACGAGAGAGCGATGGGCTTGCAATGTCATCGCGCAATGTTCGCCTCAGCCCCAAGGATCGCCTTGCTGCACTCGTAATTTCTCGCGCGTTACGGTCGGCAACCAAGGAGCAAGCTCTAGAAATTCTCCAATCCGAACCTGCATTTACGCTCGATTACGCGCAGATCGTGGATCCATCAACCTTCACAATCGCCAATGAACCAGTTGAAGGTTCGCGCATGATTGTTGCTGGGTGGATAAATGGAGTGCGATTGCTCGACAATATGTCGATGAGTGTGAGCGCATGAAACTCTTTGCCGGAACGCCTGGTTGGACCACCAGTGCTGATGTCATCATTATTGGCTCGGGAGTAGCTGGCCTCACTACAGCTCTCAACGCCCGAGCAGCAAAACTTTCGGTTCTTCTTGTAACAAAAGCAACGATTGACGCTGGTTCTACCAAGTGGGCCCAAGGTGGCATCGCTGCAGCTCTCGGTCCCGGAGATACACCTGATCAACATAAGAGTGATACGTTGATTGCGGGTGCAGGTCTTTGTGATTTAGATGCAGTAAATGTTTTGGTCACTGAAGGACCAGAGGCAGTTCGCAAACTCATAGCCCATGGAGCCGTATTTGATAAAGCAGAGAGTGGAGAGATCGCGCTCACTCGCGAAGGCGGACATCACCGAAATCGAATCTTGCACGCAGGTGGAGATGCAACTGGTGCAGAAGTTTCGCGTGCACTTCTTGCAGCTGTCCAAAACGATCCAGGAATCGAAGTAATCGAGCATGCACTTGTCATTGATGCACTCACGGCCGCAGACGGAAGTGTCTGTGGAGTGACTCTGCATGTTATTGGTGAAGGTTCGCGCGATGGAGTAGGTCGAGCACTGGCTCGAGCTGTCGTTATTGCTACCGGGGGATTAGGGCAGGTTTATTCTCAAACAACAAATCCTCCTGTTTCGACAGGAGACGGTGTTGCACTCGCTCTACGCGCTGGAGCTGATGTAGCTGATGTCGAGTTCATTCAATTCCATCCCACCGTGCTTTGGAGTGACACAGCACGCGGGGGACAACAGCCACTCATCAGCGAGGCTGTTCGCGGTGAAGGCGCAATCTTGCTTAATCACAAGGGCGAGAAATTTATGCAAGGTAAGCATCCTCAAGCTGACTTAGCGCCGCGCGATATCGTCGCGAAAGAGATTTTCACCCAAATGCGCGAATCGAATCTTGGTCACGTCTGGCTCGATGCAACCGCAATCGCAGACTTCCCAGAACGATTCCCGACAATTTACGCATCATGCCTTGCGCATGGAATTGATCCACAAAAGCAGTTAATTCCGGTCTCGCCAGCATCACATTACGCATCCGGCGGAGTCCTTGTAGATCTCAATGGCCAGAGCAGCGTTGCCGGCCTCTATGTTTGCGGCGAGAGCGCATGTACCGGTGCGCACGGCGCTAATCGATTGGCCTCTAACTCACTTCTTGAAGGTTTGGTATTTGGCGCCCGGATTGCAGAACACATTGTGACTCACCTCGCGTCTCAGAAAGAACCATCAAGTGATACTTCAGAGCCAACTCTCTTGCTCGATCCAGCTATCCGGATCCCACTTCAATTGGCGATGAGTGAAGGTGCCGGCGTCATGCGCTCAGAGAAGAGTCTGCAGACAACCTTGCAAACACTTACCCAACTTGGAACTCACACGAGTAATACACCGGATGTTGCTGCGTGGGAAGCATCCAATCTCTTCTTTCTTGCCGAGACAATCGTTCAATCAGCCTTAGAGCGTAAAGAGACGCGTGGTTCGCATTGGCGAAGTGACTTCCCAGAACTCAGCAAAGATTGGCAGTTGCGAATAATTCAAAGGCTAAACCGTGATGGCAGTTGGAACACCCGGACGGAGGCGGTAGCACCATGATCATTGACGAGCATGTAGATGCACTGATCGAGATGGCACTAGCTGAAGATTTACAAGGTGGTGTGGACATAACGTCCCACGCAACAATTTCAGAAGACCAGGTTGGGGTCGCTCAATATCATCTGCGCCAACGCGGCGTTATTGCAGGAATTCCAGTTGCTGTAGCGGTCCTTAATAAACTGGGCGTTACTGATATTCAAATCCCTGTAACGTGTGCTCACGAAAATCCGGCCGGGACACTCATACTTGAGGCGCGTGGAAGCGTTCGGGCTTTGATGCTTGCGGAGCGCACGACGCTTAATTTTCTTACACATCTCAGTGGCATTGCCACGCTGACCCGCGCCTGGGTTGATGAGGTTGCTGCGACTTCGTGCCAGATCCGAGATACCCGCAAAACCACCCCGGGGTGGAGAACGTTAGAGAAATATGCCGTACGTATGGGCGGTGGAACTAATCATCGAATGTCGCTCTCGGATGCAGCACTGATTAAAGATAATCACATTGTGGCTGCCGGTGGAGTGCTCAAGGCGTTTTCACTTGTACGCGCGCAATATCCTGATGCCGAGATTGAAATCGAAGTAGATACCATCGCACAATTGCGAGAAGTGCTAGCCGGCGATCCCGATCTTATTCTCCTCGACAACATGAGTATCGATGAGTGCAAAGAAGCTGTGGCGTTAGTTAACGGCCAAACACGGCTAGAAGCTTCGGGTGGGCTTACTCTCGAAAGCGCTGCGGCTTATGCAGCAACAGGTGTCGATTATTTGGCAGTAGGCGCACTTACTCACTCCGCCAAAGCGTTAGATATTGGTCTCGATTTAAGGATGGAACTCTGAGTGTTACTTACTATCGATATCGGAAACACTAATACAGTTCTTGGAGTGTTTGAAGGAAGCACCATTGTTCAGACCTGGCGCGTAAAGACCGATCCACGCGACACGGCCGATGAGTTGTGGCTACGATTTCACTCACTCCTTGATGGAATAGCAATTGATGGCCTCTCCATCTGTTCGACAGTTCCAGCATCGTTGCGAGAAATCCGTCACATGATCGGGCGTTATTACTCAGATCTACCAACAACAATTGTGGAGCCGGGAATCAAAACCGGTGTCCCACTTCTTGTGGACAATCCCAAAGAAATTGGCGCTGATCGAATCGTCAATACACTCGCGGCCCACACGCTCTATGGCGCAGATGGTCCATGCATCGTGGTTGATTTTGGAACGTCTACCAATCTTGATGTCGTATCGCCAAAGGGCGAGTTCATGGGTGGAGCCCTTGCACCAGGAATTGAAATCTCAGTCGAGGCGCTTGCTGCCCGCGCTGCTCAACTGCGCAAAGTTGAACTCGTTAGGCCGCGCTCGGTCATCGGCAAAAACACGGTCGAAGCTCTCCAATCCGGCACCATTTATGGCTTTGCCGGCCAGGTCGATGGGCTGGTCAATCGCATCATCGATGAACTTGAGCTGCTCTACCCGGGCACTGGCCGAGCGACGGTCATTGCTACTGGTGGACTAGCCCCACTGGTCTTTGGAATTAGTACCACCTTGGATGAGCACGAGCCCAACCTCACCCTCCTTGGATTGGCGCTGATCTTCGATCGAAATTCAGGGTCACAATCGTTCCAAGATAAGGTTCTCTGATTATGAGCGAACAGATAAATCCAGCCGTTGAGACAGATGATCTTCCCGAGCAATTGCGCATTCGTCGCGAAAAGCGCAGCGCTATTTTGGCTCGCGGAGCCCAGGCCTACGCTGTAGCGGTTGCTCGCACTGCCTCACTTAAAGAAATTCGTGAGCGTCATCAAGGGTTAGAGATTGATACCACCACTGGAGTTATTGAGTCGCTTTCAGGTCGCGTAATTTTCAAACGTGACACCGGCAAGCTCTGCTTTGCGACTTTGCGTGAAGGCGATGGCACTGAACTACAGGCCATGTTCTCGCTAGACAAAGTCGGTCAAGAGGTTCTTGATCAATGGAAGAGTGAAATCGATCTTGGCGATTTGGTCAGCGTGACCGGAGAAATTATTACAAGCAAGCGCGGTGAACTTTCGATCCTCGCATCTAGTTATGAACTTGCTGCTAAATCGCTGCGTCCACTTCCTGTCGAGCATAAGCCACTCTCGGAAGAGACTCGAGTGCGCATGCGTTATGTCGATCTTATTGTTCGCCCAGAAGCTCGGCACAATGCGCGTTTGCGCCCGCAAGTGATGAAAGCTCTTCGTGACTCTTTTGCTGCTCGCAATTTCATTGAAGTTGAAACCCCGATGCTTCAAGTGATGCAAGGTGGAGCCGCTGCTCGTCCATTTAAAACTCATAGCAATGCATACGACATGGATCTCTTTTTGCGTATCGCACCAGAGCTCTTCCTTAAGCGCTGCGTTGTTGGTGGGCTCGAGCGCGTCTTTGAAATTAACCGAAACTTCCGTAACGAAGGTGCTGACTCAAGTCACTCACCAGAGTTCGCAATGCTTGAGAGTTATCATGCATATGGCGATTGGAACACCGTTGCCACACTCACGCGCGAGCTTGTACAAGAGGCGGCAATGGCTGCTTTCGGCTCACACGTTGTTACGCATCATGATGGCCGCCAGGTAGATCTAGGTGGAACATGGCGCGAGGCTAATCTCTTCGACCTTATCTCTGAGGGTGTCGGCGAGACTGTTACCCCCCAGACTCCAATCGAGGATCTCACATCAATTGCTGCAAAACTTGGCATGAAGGTCGATCCTAAGTGGATTGCTGGAAAGTTAGCCGAAGAAATATTTGAGCATGTCACAGAAGGTCAGCTCAATGAGCCAATCTTTGTTAAGGGATATCCAGTCGATACTTCACCGCTGGTTCGCGCGCACCGTGAGACACCAGGGCTGGTTGAGAAGTGGGATCTCTACGTAGAAGGATTCGAACTCGCAACTGGCTACTCAGAATTAATTGACCCAGTAATCCAACGCGAACGTCTCGTAGAGCAAGCAGCACTTGGTGCCAAAGGCGATGTTGAAGCGATGCCACTGGATGAAGATTTCTTGCGAGCCATGGAGTACGGAACTCCACCAATGGGTGGAATGGGAATGGGAGTCGATCGACTTCTTATGGCTCTCACCGGACTTGGTATTCGCGAAACAATTTTGTTCCCACTTGTGAAACCAGAAGAGAGCTAGAGCCTCACTATGAGTGAAGTAATAATTCGCCCCGCCACAACATCTGATATCAAAGCAATTCGTCAGATTATAGATACGTATGTCTTAGCTCGCAGACTCTTGGCGAAGGAAACAGTTACGCTTTATGAAACTGTCCAGGAATTTACTGTGGCTGAGTACGAGGGTGAGGTAGTTGGTTGTGGAGCGCTACACGTGCTCTGGGAAGACCTTGCAGAAATTCGAACCGTTGCTGTGTTAGAAAAAATGCGCGGTATGGGCGTCGGCAACAAAATCATTAACGCCGTCGTCGAGCGAGCCAAGGCTCTAGGGGTCGAACGGATCTTCTGTCTAACATTTGAGACGGATTTCTTTGCCCGCAATGGCTTTGAGATTATCGAAGGCGCACCGATCACCCACGATGTTTACGAGCAGCTCCTTCGCTCCTATGACGAAGGCGTGGCAGAATTCTTGGATCTTGAGCGGGTGAAGCCAAATACTCTGGGCAATACCCGGATGTTGCGGATTCTGTAACCCAAATCCACCCCAAGTTCTGGGCTTTCGGGCATAAATCGAGCTCTCTGCGCGTTACAGGTAGGCTAGAGCCGTACCAAAGAGTGCCTAGCTGAGCTCAATCTCAGCTGCCGGTACCGGCGGTTTTAGAAGAAAATGAGGTGGCCTAATGTTCGAGCGCTTTACCGATCGAGCTCGTCGAGTCGTTGTTTTGGCTCAAGAAGAAGCTCGCATGCTCAATCACAATTACATCGGAACTGAGCACATCCTTTTGGGACTTATCCACGAAGGAGAAGGTGTTGCCGCTAAGGCACTTGAGGCTCTCAATATTTCACTTGAGGCTGTTCGTGCGCAGGTCGAAGAGATCATTGGGCAGGGCCAGCAAGCGCCATCAGGCCATATTCCGTTTACACCACGCGCTAAAAAAGTTTTGGAGCTCTCGCTCCGTGAAGCGCTACAGCTTGGCCATAACTACATCGGCACCGAACACATTCTTCTTGGCCTTATTCGTGAAGGTGAAGGCGTTGCCGCCCAAGTGCTCGTAAAACTTGGAGCAGACCTCAATCGAGTTCGCCAGCAAGTTATTCAATTGCTCTCGGGTTACCAAGGTAAGGAAGCTGTTACCTCCGGAAGCGGACCTGCTGAAGGAACCCCAACAACATCATTAGTTCTCGATCAATTTGGCCGCAACCTCACTCAAGCTGCGCGTGAAGGCAAGCTCGACCCTGTTATCGGTCGTGAAAAAGAGATCGAACGTGTCATGCAGGTTCTCTCACGTCGCACCAAGAACAATCCAGTACTGATTGGTGAGCCAGGCGTCGGCAAGACTGCAATTGTTGAAGGTCTCGCCCAAGCGATTGTGCGTGGCGATATTCCAGAGACTCTGCGCGATAAGCAGCTCTACTCACTAGACCTTGGAGCACTTGTTGCCGGATCACGTTATCGTGGAGATTTCGAAGAACGCCTCAAGAAAGTTCTCAAAGAGATTCGCACTCGCGGAGATATCGTTCTCTTCATTGATGAGATCCACACCTTGGTTGGTGCAGGAGCTGCAGAAGGTGCAATCGACGCTGCAAATATTCTCAAGCCAATGCTTGCGCGTGGCGAGCTTCAGACAATCGGTGCTACAACTCTTGACGAGTATCGCAAGTACCTAGAGAAGGATGCAGCGCTCGAGCGTCGCTTCCAACCAATTCAGGTCGCTGAACCAACGCTTCCGCAGACAATTGAAATCCTCAAAGGACTTCGTGATCGCTATGAGACTCACCACAAGGTATCGATCTCAGATTCTGCGCTTGTCTCAGCTGCAACTCTCGCCGACCGTTACATTTCAGATCGTTTCTTGCCCGATAAGGCAATTGACCTGATCGATGAAGCTGGCTCACGCTTGCGTATTCGTCGCATGACCGCGCCACCAGAGTTGCGTGAATTCGATGACAAGATTGCCAGCGCCCGTAAGGAAAAGGAGTCAGCAATTGACTCTCAAGATTTCGAGCGTGCAGCTTCACTTCGCGATAAGGAGAAAGCGCTTATCGCCGAGAAGAACGAACGTGAGAAGACCTGGAAGGCTGGCGATCTTGACGTCGTAGCCGAAGTTGATGAAGAGCTGATTGCAGAGATTCTCTCGCACTCAACTGGAATTCCAGTCTTTAAGTTGACCGAAGAAGAGACAGCGCGCTTGCTTCGTATGGAAGATGAGCTGCACCGTCGTGTGATCGGACAAGACCAAGCGATTAAGGCTCTTTCTCAAGCGATTCGTCGTACCCGTGCTGGACTTAAAGATCCTAAGCGTCCGGGTGGTTCATTTATCTTTGCCGGACCTTCAGGTGTCGGTAAGACAGAGCTTTCACGCACACTCGCACAGTTCCTGTTCGGAGATTCTGATTCACTGATTCAACTTGATATGTCTGAGTACTCAGAGAAGCACACTGCTTCACGCCTCTTTGGTGCTCCTCCTGGATTTGTTGGATATGACGAGGGCGGACAGCTCACAGAGAAAGTTCGTCGCAAGCCATTCTCTGTCGTCTTGTTCGACGAGGTTGAAAAAGCTCACCCTGATATCTTCAACTCACTTCTTCAGGTACTCGAAGATGGCCGTCTGACGGATTCTCAAGGTCGCGTTGTAGATTTCAAGAACACGGTGATCATCATGACGACCAACCTCGGTACTCGTGACATCTCAAAGTCATTGGGACTCGGTTTCCATAACTCGGATGATGCGCTTGGTAACTATGAGCGCATGAAGGCAAAGGTGGGAGATGAGCTCAAGACTCACTTCCGTCCAGAGTTCCTCAATCGTATCGATGACATCATCGTCTTCCACCAACTCTCAGAAGTCGAGATTATTCAGATCGTTGATTTGATGATCGCTAACTTGGATGAGCGTCTACGTGCGAAGGACATGGGCATTGAGCTCACATCCGCCGCTAAGAGCCTGCTCGCTAAGAAGGGCTATGACCCACTTCTAGGAGCGCGCCCATTACGTCGTTGCATCCAGCGTGAGATCGAAGATATTCTCTCTGAGAAGATCTTGTTTGGCGATGTAAAGCCAGGGGAGATCACATTGGTAGATACAGAAGTGCAGGGCGATAAAGAGATCTTTACTTTTAAAGGTGTCTTGAAGTCGACGATGCCAGATACACCTGGTGATCTACAAGAGGCCCCAACCTCTAATTAATTAATCAGCAAGCTTGAAGCTCTTGCCGGTGGTCTCAATGAGGCCATCGGCAAGTAGTGTTTTTAGAGCCAATTCGAGCTGAGATTGATCGGCCCAGAGCGCACTTAACGTGGTCCTACCCAACTTCTTATTTTCGCGAAGTGCTTGAACGATTGTTCCGCGGCATTGTCGATCAGTACCGTTCCAAGCCTGACTCTTCTTTATGATCTCTGATTGCGGGTAACCAGCGGCCCGCCAAGCGCATTGCTCTTTCAGAGGACAGAGATCACACTGTGGATTGCGCGCTTTACAGATCAGCGCACCAAATTCCATAGTCGCTGCCGCCCAGATAGCTCCCTCTGACGGAATAAGTTCATAACGCAATTTTCTTTCGATCTGGCTTGGTGCTGAAGTTGGATTTTGCACGCCATCGATTACTCGTGCAAAAAACCTTCTGATATTGATTTCAAGGACTAACGTTGGTTGGCCAAATGCAAATGCACAAATTGCTGCTGCTGTGTATTCGCCGACTCCAGGTAGCGTTCTTAGTTGTTCAATCGAACGCGGAACAGAATTGTCATACTCTCGAGCGATTATTCTGGCTGACTCGTATAAGCGAAGCGCTCGACGTGGATAACCAAGTCTACCCCAAGCAGAATCATCAACTTTTTGGCTTGTGCTACGTCTTGAGGTGAAGGCCAACGTTCCATCCACTGTGTCCATACTGGAAGCACACGGTTGACGGGTGTTTGCTGCAACATAAATTCACTCACCATGACTCCCCATGGGGTGCTCTCTCGCCATGGAAGGTCTCGCTTATGTGAAGCGAACCAATCCAGAACTATCTGCTGCACGTTAGGAGATTTTTACCTTAGCGATGGCTTGTTCCAGACGCCCGACTTCCATAATTTCAATTCCAGGAATCTTAAGGTCTGAACCAATGGGAACTATCGCTCGCTTAAATCCAAGTCGGGCAGCCTCATTGATGCGCTGCTGAGCACCAGTTACCTTGCGGATTTCTCCTGCAAGCCCAACCTCACCGATTGCTACAAGATCAGCTGGGAGAGCCAACCCTTTCGCGGCGGATGCGACTGCAAGTGCTACAGCCAAATCGGCGGAAGGCTCATTCATCTTCATTCCGCCAACGGTCGCCACATATACATCGCGGCCTGATAGTCGGATATGCGCGCGAAGTTCTAGCACAGCCAGCGTCATGGCAGTACGTGGGTTATCAAGCCCAGAGGTGACGCGGCGAGCATTGCCGTAGTCGCGTCCTTCGGCAACCGGTGCGCCAACAAGTGCTTGAATTTCGGCGAGTAGCGGCCTGCGACCTTCTAGGGCAACTGTTACGCATGTGCCCGGAACAGGTTCTGTATGTCTGGTGGTGAATAGTCCGGTCGGATCAGGCAATCCAATGATTCCTGACTCTGACATATCAAAGCAACCAACTTCATCCGATGCACCAAAACGATTCTTAATTGCTCGAATAAGGCGAAGACGTGAGTGACGCTCACCTTCAAAATTGAGAACTACATCGACCAAGTGCTCGAGTAGACGAGGACCCGCAATGGAACCATCTTTCGTAACATGTCCAACTAAAATAACCGTGATGTTTCGTTCTTTAGCGATGCGAATAAGCGCACCAGCAATTTCTCGAACTTGAGTAACGCCACCAGGTGCACCATCTACAGCAGCGCTAGCGATAGTTTGGATCGAATCAATGATGAGAAGTTCTGGTTGGACTGCATCGATGTGACCAATAACCGCACTCAGTTCATTTTCTGCAGCAAGCCAGAGTTGGGGATTAATTGCATCGAGTCGTTGTGCGCGTAGTCGGACCTGCGATGCCGATTCTTCACCACTAATATAGAGCGCACGCATATTCTGCTTTGCTGACTCTGCGGCGACAGAGAGAAGCAGAGTCGATTTACCAACGCCTGGCTCACCAGCAAGAAGAATTGCAGCTCCCGGGACTAAACCGCCACCGAGTACTCGATCTAACTCACCAACTCCACTTGTACGAGCCTTGGCGCTTTCAAGGCTGACTTCTCCGATCGGAGTTGCTGCTGTTGTTACCGGGCCTGCAACCAAGGAGAGCTTTTTTGGCGCGGCTACTTCTTCGACGCTACCCCAAGCCTGACATTCACCACAGCGTCCAACCCACTTCGTGGAAGTCCAACCACATTCTGTGCAGCGAAAGGGGTCTTTAGCGGGTGCTTTAGCCATTGGCCATCACCATCTACTTTTGGTTTGCTGCTGTAGCTGGGTGAATGACAAAAAGCGGTAAGGAATTTTTCTTCTGTTCTTTGGCGAGAAGCGCGATTGCTTCCATGCGAGCATCACAGAACTTCACGAGCTCTTCGTAAGCAGGTGCACCCATGAGCGCAATTAGCTCATTGTTATTTGATTTATAAACTGGCTCTCTACCCACATGCGCTTCTGTATTAGCCGTGCAATACCAAGCGAACTCTGCACCACCATCGCCCCATGCCAGGCGCTCATATTCGCCAATTACTGTGACCGAAATTTCGCGATCGCCAAATTCTCGAGTTTCAAAGCTGCGGCGAATAGGAAGCTGCCAGCAGACATCGGGTTTGGTATCAACAAAGTGAATATCTTCTTTTTGCGCCAAGTGATGAAGTACGCAGCCAAAGTTACCGGTGAAGCCTTCTGCCTCGTAACCCTTGCGGTTGAGGAAGATGCACGAGTCATCAACTTTGCGAGTCTTGCGATCGTTGTCTAAACCGATCTCAGAAATACGGAGTTGGCCGCTCTTCTTCTTTGGTTGAGCTTCATCAAAAAATTGCCACATATCTGGAGTCAGACGCTTGGCTACCTCAAGGGTACGTAATTCATCAGCCTCATCAGAGTAGTAAGCGCCATCAGAGCAGCAACCTGCATCTGGCTTGTCCGCATCAATTCCGCAGCAACCGGCTCCATAGATACAGCTCCAATAGGAGGTGAGCCAGGTCAGGTCACAGCGAAAGATTTCTTCAGGCTTGGCTGGGTCAGCAAACTCCACGAAATCGCGGGCAAATCCATCTTTAACTTCAGGCATAGTGGCTAGAGCCTAAGGGTTTCTAGGACTTTTGGCACAATCATTACGAATGAATTATTGGTTACTCTTTGGCTGTGGAAAACAATGCGGAACAGGCTCTCTCCATAGCGAATTCAACTGTTGGCTTTATCGGCGTCGGCAATATGGGCGAGGCGCTACTCGTTGGGTTGCTCAAAGCCGGAGCTAAGCCCTCTCAGATCTCATTCGCCGTCCGCAGAGCCGAGCGAAGCGTTGAGATTGTCAGTAAATATGGGATTAAGCCCGCAACTCTGACCGAGATGGCGAGCACATGTGATGTGCTTTTGATAATCGTAAAACCTCAAGATTTGACCACAGTCACAGACCTCATTGCGCCAGTTATCAATCCGCAGAGTTTGGTCATTTCGTTCTTAGCGGGCAAGAAGACGCAGACAATTGCGCAATTGCTAGGCGGTAATCACTCTGTGATTCGAGTGATGCCAAACACTCCAACCATGCTTGGAGTAGGAATGTCAGGTCTATCAGCAGGCGAGCATGTGAGCGACGGTCAGATCGCATATTCCAAAGAGTTTCTCGATGCGTGTGGAAAAGTAGTTCAGATTGATGAAGAATTGCAAGATGCCTTGGCTGCGACCAGCGGTTCGGGTCCGGCATACTTTTTCGCATTTGTAGAAGCGATGATCGCAGGTGCTGTAGAACTTGGGCTTGGCGAAGATATTGCAACAACTCTCACCGTTCAAACGATTCTTGGCGCAGCACGGATGTTAGATGAAACAGGTAAGAGCGCTTCAACTTTGAGAGAAAATGTTACAAGTCCCAAAGGAATGACATACGAAGGTCTCAAAGTATTTAATGAGTGCCATCTTGGGGACGTAGTTGCCCAAGCAATGAAGGCAGCTCGAGATCGATCTCGAGAATTGGCGTGAAATCTAAGCTCATCGTTGCAATAGCTCTGCTCCTGGCGTTATCGGGCGGAACCTCGCAAGCAGCTACTGTTATCAAGCCAGCACCAATAGTTCTTAAGACAATTCCTGTCGTTCCACTACTTCCACAAATATTGCCACATCTGAGCCAGGGCGACGATATTGCCCAGGCGCTAACTACACCACAAAGTGCTTATTTAATAGGCACTTTAGAGTCTTCATCCTCCACCCTGGTCAGCGCCTCGTCCCTCGGCGGTTCAAGCGACGGATATCTGAGTTCATTTGGCTGGGATGGGTCACCTTCATGGGGAGTACGCCTTGGTGGGGCAGGCGATGATATTGCTACCGCAGGAACGGTCGATACCCTTGGCAATCTCTGGGTGGTTGGAGCAAGCAACATCCCAGTTGCAACACCAACCCCATATGCAACTCCTACAAATATTTTTAACCCCAACCATGTGTCAATTGCGCCAACTACACCAGCTACAACCGGATTGCGTCGGTTGCTAGTCTGGGAAATCTCTGCCGCTACAGGAGCGGTCATCGCCAACTATGGCTACGATTTTGCCAACGTGATCGAGCCGACCGTAATTGTGGTGAAGGCAAACAAGTTGACGATTACAGGGCTATCGAATGATCCAGCTGGTCCAAATTTTTCTATTGTCATGAGCGCAACTGGCACATTTAGTAACCCCAAATATCTTGTAGCAAAAACTACTTTAGTTCCAGCTGTAACAATTATTAAGAGCACAAATTATCTTTGGCAGAGTTATGTGACCTCAAGGGCGATCCCAGGGATACCAGGTTTCAAACCAAAGTCGCCCACAACAGTGCTTATCAAGAGTTCGGCAAAAAGTGGAAAAATAGTAGATCTCTACACATTAAGTGGTTCTCTTGTCTCACTCGTGTATCAAAAAGGTAGCGGTCTATTGCTTGTTACTCAAGGGCTTACAGACTATGGAATTAGCCTCATAAAAACTCCTTAGAAACTAATTTGCTTTCATCAATGTTAGTTTGCCATTAATCCCAGCCAATGCATACGTTGCGCCATTGATCGTAATCCAATGGCTCATTGAGGTGCTGGAAATATTTGCACTCGAAACCAAGGAAGTCATTTGCGTTGAGGAGTTAAATGAGCAGAGTCTGCTCTCACAATTGAAGAGAATATTTTGTCCATCATAGGTAAGAGGGGCCTGGGGGATTCCATACATTGAGGTCTCATCTTGGGCAACGGAGCCGTTATGCGTGATGTCTACATAGCGTAAAACACTGGGATTAGGCAGGGAGATAGCGTTAGCAGCTAACCAGGCACCCTTGAGATCAGCCTTCGTGTAACTCAGCGCGACGTCGTACCCCGCAACCGCCACCGCTCCACCAGCAGCATCTAGAGTCTGATAGTTCCAATCTTCCGGATAAGCAGAGCTGCGTGAAGCTAGACGAACTTCTCCCTCAATAGCGAGCTTTTGTTGATTGACTTGTAAAACAGAGTCATACAACAGGTAGACCTGGCGACTAAGGCTGAGTGCGCTCAAGTGAAATCCAACATCTCCAGTAGTTCGACCATCCGTTGCGCGGTCTCCATCAACAAGCTCGTAGGACCATTGCGTCGCTGGAGTAATGGTTCCTGGTAGTGCGACCGCACCCAAAATAATGCCTTGGCTCTGATCACGATAGAAAACTTGAAGCCCATCTGGAGTATCAACGCATGCACTTGCGCCAGAAACATCACTTGATGTGCGTACTCGCTCGGGATCGGTGTAGGTGTTGATCTTGGTGCCGTTGCCATCGACAACGTTGTAACTCCATTTCTTTCCATCAAAACCAGCGTAGCGAAGCCACTTATTGGTTAGGTCTCCGTAAAAAATGTCGAGGCGTTGCTTTGCGCCAGGTGCAGAAGTACAGACCGAAATCGAACCCGATACATCGTTTTTAGTTCTACCAAGAGCGAAGGAATTTCCATCAACTGTTGTGATTTGCCATGTTTTGCCGCCCCAGGTTGCAAGTTTGAGATCACCACTCTTGGAGTCGCTATACGCAATTACTGGTTGGCCACGGAACGTTGTGGTCGCTAGGTTTTTAGCATCCGCGCTCGGATCAATAATTGTGCTTCTCCACGATAGCTGCGGGATGACTACATTGCTTGTCGCCGCTGGTGAGGTTCCAAGCGCGTTGGTTGCCGTCACCGTAAATGTGTATCTATTTCCATCAACTAAGTGTGGGATTGTTACCGGCGAACTCGTAGCAGTAACGAGTAAGCCCGTCTGATCGACTTTGATCGTATAGCTGGAAACTATTGAAGTACGGGCATTATCTGGAGCGTTAAAGGCAACGATTGCGGACTTATCACCCACGATTGCTGTTACCGAGCGTGGCGCATCAGGCACTCCAGCAGGCACTCCAGCAGGTGGTTTGTTGCGCATATCTTGCAACATGGCCACAGCGAGAGATCCAGGAGTAAGAAAGACGGCGCCTGCTGGCCAGCTTGGTGTCATCAGCGCGTTAGGTCCAGAGTTTTGAAAAGTGCTCTGGTCCAAATGACTGACTGAAGATCCAGGTTGGTAAGGGTTCGGTGTGTAAAGAAGTGGCTTCACACCATTGTTGGCGGCAATGCCAAGCGGACCGTTCCAGAGAAGTGTGTTTTCAAGAGCATGGCCGAGGGCGGCAGATGGTGATGGGAGATCCATCAGGCGAGTTCCATCGGGCGTCTGGGCAAATGCATCGAATGGAGTTGGCTGATCGATCGTTCCGTAACCAAACGATGGGTCGTAAGAGTCGTTTGATAGAAATCCGAGCCCGTGAGTCATCTCATGAATGATGATCGACTCCAGGTCGTATTCATTACTCGGACAGTTTCCATCAGTGCCGAGATAGAAACTACTCGCCATCGTAGAGTTGATGTTGATTTGGATCTCAGGATTACTTGGATCTAAATCTTTACCGGCTAGCGCATTTGCCATCGCTGATGGATACCAAATCGATGGGTCTGGTGCTCCACTAAATCCCTGGAAGAAATTAACTGGGCTTGCTGATGCAAGAATGCCACCCGCTCCTTGGGCAACGTAATGCGCATTGACACTTACGGGAACACTCGATTGCCAATATTGCGTCCAGATATTTACTGCTGCTTGCACCGCATCTTGTTCAGCCTGCGGAACATCGGTGTAGGTAACATTGATTGCGCTCTGAGCTGTGGAGCGTTTGTATCTCCCGGTGTTACCACTGCCATCAATCGAGGTGAGATGCGCACTCGATTTTTGAGCTGGCCCCGCGTACGTGTTTGCCCAACCAGCTGGAATCTCGCGAAATGAAAGAGCATGGGCGGGAGATAATCCAGCGAGTAGTGATGCCCCAACTCCAGCCGCAAGAAGCGCGCATTTAAGACGGAACCGGGCTCGCATAAGGCAAAATCTTAGTCTTCTGGAAGGATAGACACCATGTCACAATCCAAGTCTGTGGTGGTCTACTCCCGCAGGGGATGCCATCTTTGCGAAGAGGCGCTCTCCACATTGGCTAATCTTCGTTTGCGAACCGGTTTGCGAACCGGTTCAGAAGCCGGCCCAGGTACCTTTGAAATCTCAGAAATCTTCATCGATGGTGACAGCGACTTAGAAGTTAAGTATGGCGACCAAGTTCCCGTTATCGTGATTGATGGCAAGGTCCACGATTTTTACAGAGTGGACCCCGAGCGCTTCTTAGGAGCGATTTCCAAATAGCACATCATCGGCATCGATGATTCGATAGGCATAACCTTGCTCGGCCAAGAAACGTTGACGATTGGCAGCAAAATCTTGATCAACAGTATCGCGTGCGACAAGTGAATAGAAACGTGCGCCACGGCCATCTGCTTTAGGTCGTAACACTCGCCCAAGTCGCTGAGCTTCTTCTTGACGTGAACCGAATGTTCCTGAAACCTGGATCGCAATGGTTGCATCTGGCAAGTCAATAGAAAAGTTTGCGACCTTTGAAACAACAAGGCACTTAATCTCGCCAACGCGATAGAGGTTGAATAACCGCTCTCGTTCTTTCACAGGAGTGTCGCCCTTAATTACTGGCGCCCCCAGATCTTCTCCTAGCGCATCAAGTTGATCCAGGTATTGCCCGATAACGAGTACCTGCTCATCTTCATGTTGTTTTGCAAGTGCCACTGCGACTTTATGTTTTGTGGCAGTAGTCGAGCAGAAGCGATAGCGATCTTCAACTTCTGCTGTTGCGTAGTTAAGTCGTTCTGCATCTGTGAGAGTGACTCGTACTTCTACGCAATCTGCTGGAGCGATGTAGCCCTGTGATTCAATCTCTTTCCATGGAACGTCAAAGCGTTTTGGACCTATGAGCGAGAAGACCTCGCCCTCCATTCCATCTTCCCGAACCAAGGTAGCTGTAAGCCCCAGTCGACGTCTTGATTGGATATCGGCTGTAAATCTAAAGATCGGTGCTGGAAGCAGGTGCACTTCGTCATAGATGATCAACCCCCAGTCAATCGCATCAAAGAGGTCGAGGTGGCTATAAAGCCCATTTCTACGCATCGTCATCACTTGATAAGTGGCAATTGTTACTGGGCGAATCTCTTTTTTAGCTCCTGAATATTCGCCGATTTCATCTTCATGAAGAGTGGTGCGTCGCAAAAGCTCATCGCGCCACTGGCGAGCTGCCACAGTATTTGTCACAAGAATGAGAGTCGTTGCTTTTGCATGAGCCATTGCAGCAGCGCCAACAATTGTTTTGCCGGCACCACATGGGAGTACAACTACTCCAGATCCACCATGCCAAAATCCTTCAGCTGCCATCGCCTGATATTTGCGAATAGACCAACCTTCTTCACGCAGTGCAATCTCGTGATGCTCGCCATCAACGTACCCCGCAAAATCTTCAGCTGGCCATCCAAGTTTGAGCAAGGCTTGCTTAAGGAAACCGCGCTGGCCTGGGTGAACGATGATTGTCTCATCATCTAGTTGGAGTCCGAGCATCGGTGCAATCTTTTTGCCACGAGTTACTTCCTTGAGAACTGCAGGATCGTGTGAGACAAGCACGAGCCCGTGGACAGGGTGTGCTTCTAGTCGCAAACGACCATAGCGCGACATCGTTTCGGCAATATCAACAAGGAGCGCATGCGGTACTGCAAAGCGCGAATACTTGAGCAAGGTATCGATGACATGCTCGGCATCATGTCCTGCCGCGCGAGCATTCCACAGTCCCAGTGGCGTGAGTCGGTAAGTGTGAATATGTTCTGGAGATTTTTCGAGCTCAGCAAATGCTGCAATGGCTCTTCTGCAATCATCAGCAAGAAGATGATCTACATCGAGAAGTAAGGTCTTATCTGATTGAACAATTAGTGGACCATCACTCACTTAAGGAGCTCCTTAATAAGACTAGCTAGTAGTGAGATTCGGTTAGGGATTGAACTTGCAAGAATATGTTCATGCGCGGCATGTGCGCCATCTCCGACTGCACCTAGTCCATCCAGGGTTGGGGCTCCAGCAGCCGCAGCAAAATTGCCATCACTGGCGCCGCCGACCGATGCGCTTCCGATAGGAGCCATGTCGAGCTGGGCTGCCAATCTTTCTAGAGTCTCATAGAGCGCAGCTGTGGATGCCAGCTCAAGAGGCGGGCGATTAATGCCTCCGACAATCTCAATTCGAGCTTCTGGATGCATAGGTTTTAAATCATTGATAGCTGCATCAATTCTTTCTAATTCTGAATATAAGAATGAACGTGAATCGATATCAAGTTCAGCGAGTGCTGGAACAGTATTGGTAGTGGAACCAGAGCGCATCAAAGTGGGAACGACAGTGGTGCCATGGCTCTGATCATTGAGTTTCATGACCTGCTCAACAATTCGCGCGATTTCGATAGTGGCATTGATGCCTTTTTCTGGTTCGAGTCCAGCATGCGAAGCGCGACCGTGAATAACAATATGGTACATCGACGTACCCTTGCGCCCAATCTTTGCTTTGCCATCAAGAGATGCTTCCAAAACTAAAACCGCACGCGCGCTCGAAGCTAGACGCTGAATTAACTTGCGAGAAGATTTACTACCAGTTTCTTCATCGCTCGTCGCAATAAGCGCAACTTTCGTGTGGGCATCTGGGACCTCCTTGAGGCTATAGAGCGCTTGAAGGAATCCTGCCTTCATATCAAATATGCCCGGTCCTGCAATCTCATCACCATTGATCTGCCATAGCGGCAGAAACGAATCAAGTGGCCAGACAGTGTCGAGGTGTGCAAGCAAAATGATTTCGGGTTCTTTGGCGCCCCACCAAAATACTGGACGTTCTTCTTCAATCACTATCTGCGCGGGATGAGGCAGATTGCTTGCACTAATCTCTACTGCCAATTCCATGACCTTGCGGATCGCTTCAAGATCCTCACTCGGTGATTGTGCGCGAACGAGTTTTTCTAGATCGGCAAGAAAAGTAGCAGTGGTCATAGGTCTAAGTCTGCCGTATTTCCGCTACTCGGCGAGGCTTACGCCGGTAATACGAGGAATTCTGAAGTGGATTATCTCTCCTGAGCTATGGTCAAAAGCCACCAGAGTGCCTAGTGAGATGGACTTTGGCTCAATCATGCGATTAGAGACACCACCGTTTGTGTCAGCGTAGCCAATAGTGAGAGTGGAGCGCTCGGCAATGTAATGATGCAGGAGCTCAACTGTTTCGTTGGCAGAAGTGCGCGGAACTTCACGTGGCTTGTGAGATGTCGCCTTTTCACCCACACGAAGTGAACGTAGCGCCGCATCGATGGCAACATCGAGTGGAGCTGCGGGTTCAGTAAGCGAGCGAGGTGGCTTTGGCCGAGATTTAGAGCGGCGGAGCTTGGGTGCAGAAACCAATACACCTGTTTGATTCTCGGCTGCTGGCAAATATCCGGCTTCGCGTAGCGTGCTGATCAACTCTGCGCTCTCGGACTCTGCAATCAGAACTTGTGGAGCTAATTTACGGAGCCCAAAACCATCGAGTTTTCGATCATGAATTATTTGGGCGATAAGCCCTTCGTCTTCACAGCGAATATAGGAAGTAGCGACGCCAACTCGTAGCCGACCATGACGCTTTGCTACATCGACAATGAGGTACTCGAGTGGCTGAGGCATCGGAGTCTTAGACGTCTTTCTTAGGAAATCAATAATCGCTTCACCCGTTTGACCATGATCAAGTCCACGTCGAATAGATGTCTCGCTAAAACGATAGACAGTCGCACCACCACGACTTTCGATATCTGCAATTGTTCCCATGGCATTTGCTACTTCGAGAGTCAATGGACCAGGAGCGATCGCACTATTGTCGCTCTGAATCAAAATGTGATCTACCGGTTTTGGCAATTCATCATCAATGCCTAAATCATCGCTCTCTAAAAATCTCTTGCCAAAGGTAGATATTGCGCCTTGCCCACTAAGGCCAAGCCATTCGGCTTCACGCAATATCCATTCGGTGTACGAACTATTTGCGCGTGCAGGTGCAAGCCAACTGATATTTTCGTGCATTGATGCAAGTTCTGGATCGAGCTCGGGGTTTGCTGAAAGTAAAGCCAGGGTGAGTTTTTTGAGTGTGGGAGTGCCTGGTCGATCGAGCTCTGGACCAAGTGCAGATACGCTCTTTGAGTCCCCGCGACCGACGAGTCCACTCATACGAGATGACTCAAGCCATAGACAAGCAAGTGCGTACCACTTCTCGTCCATCGAGCGAGAAAGCCAGATATCGAAGGCGCTGGTTGGCAAAATAGCATCATCGGAATCAATAACAACTAATCCTGCGATGTAAGTGACTTCTGCAACAAAAGCTGCACACCCTTCATCAATACCTAAATGTTCCGCGCTATGTTTGAGATCGCGCACACCGAGCCCACCAGAACGAAGCGCTGTAGGCGGTTCATCTGACCAGTTGTGTGCCAACTCTTCGACCCAACGAATGATCGTGGATATATTCGCAATAGCAGCTTGATCGACATCTTTCTGTTTGCGCGATGTGCCTTTGAGCGGTGGCTGGGTTGGCACTATTTCTTTAAATATTTTTCCATTACGCAAATGCATCGCAACTTCGCGGGGCAGCAAAACGGTTTGCGAATCAAAGGCTAGGAGGAATTTATTCTCAAGGAGCCATTTAATATGAGCTGGTGCTTTTTTAATATCCGCAATCTGACCTTTGGGTGGTCCCCACATCATCCGCTCAAGAATTTCGAGCGCTCCTTTTGGAGCAGTTGCAAGAAGTCCAAAATCTAAAGTAGCCGTTCCTCGTGGGCCAAGACCAGCTGGGGTATCGCCAATGAGTGTGCGCACATTTGTTGGGACGCGATAGTGCTCGCCATCCTTATAGATGAGTGCTTTTGCCTCTAACTCATGCACTGTTGCTTGTGCATCCTTGCTTGTCACGGCGAGCAATTCAATGAGTGAGATGGGTTCAGATAAAGCGCACAGCGCTGTAAGAATGTCGAACTGCCATTTATTTAGTGCTTCACAGGCCCGCATCACGCTCGGCATAGAGTTTGCACGAGCCGCTAGCGCGCCGATATCTGCGGGCACAGGTGAGATGAGATCAGGACGAGCTCTAAAGAGTTCGGCTATCTCTACATCGTTTTTGCTTCGCAGGGCGTCGCTGAGGCTGTTGGACATAACTGCCCTACATTACCGCCCTCTGCGGTGATCGTTCGACCGCTAGTAATTCGTGAGAAATTTCTTAGATTTGTGTATTTTTTTTGCGCTTGACCCAGGACTTTGGGTTGAGATGTATCCCGATGTGAAGCCCTTTGCTCAAGATCGGAGCCAAGGCTTTCTTGATCGCGCGCGCACGTCTAAAGTCATAGATCGGCCAGTTCTTTTTAAGAGCATGGATTTGAAGCAAAGTATCGGGATTGATCACGCGAGGATTGCCAACCGCCGTCAATAGCGGAATGTCATGATGACTATCTGAATACGCATACGAGCGGGCCAGGTCAATGCCATGCTCCTGTGCGAGAGCTTCAATGGCAAGAGCTTTGTTGGGTCCGTGAAGCAGTTGTCCGATGATTTCACCTGTGTAGACGCCATCTTTTGTTTGGGCCACAGTGCCTAGGGCTCCGGTGAAGCCCAACCGCTTGGCAATCAAATCTGCAAGATCTTTAGGGGTAGCAGTTACTAGCCACACCTCTTCATGGGCAGCCAGATGCTCATTGGCGATTTCAATCGTGCCCGCCCAAAGCGCTGGCGAGACATATTCGTCGTAGACCTCGATACCCATCTTCTCGATCTCATCAACTTTGTGACCGCGGAAGAATTCGCATGCTGCCGCTTGAACCTTGGCGATCTCTTCCTTATTCTCAAGTCCGGAGAGGCGATAACGCAGGTTGGCAACGATGAAATTAGAGATATCTTTTTTGGTAAAAAACCCCCGCTTGTACATGCCTCGACTGAGGAAGTAGAGGGAAGAGCCCCTCATAAGGGTGTTGTCGACATCGAAAAATGCTGCTCGGATTCCTCCTGTGGGGGCTTGAGCGCCCACGGGGGTAACTTCGCAATCGTTGGACATCTCCTTAGCCTATTCCCAGAAGTAGCCAATGCCTTCGCTCGGGCCGCTCGTGGCTAGGCCCAGCTATGGCTGTTCACCCTCAATTTCCTCACAGAGATGGGCAAGCCCTACCTCCTTTATGATGGGCGCATGGCTCAAAGCGTGCACGTCCTTCGTCACGGGCAGGTGCACAATCCCGAGAATATTCTCTATGGACGCCAGCCGGGATGGCGCCTATCTGAGCTCGGCCAAGAGATGGCTCAAACGGTGGGTGATTGGTCCAAGCAATTTGATGTCGGAGCAGTCCTTGCCTCACCCCTGCAGCGCGCACAGGAGACGGCAGCTCCATTAGCTGCTGCACACAATCTGGAGATCATCACCGATCCGAATTTGATTGAAGCGGCAAATATTTTCGAGGGAAAGAAATTTGAACTCGGATCAGGAGTACTTCGTCATCCAGGAATGTGGCGTCACCTTACGCGTCCATGGCAACCTTCATGGGGCGAGCCATATGATGAACAGATCAATCGCATGCTAGCCGCGCTCTTTGCTGCCCGTGATGCGGCCGCAGAATCTGGGCCGGATAAAGATGCATTCATGGTCTCTCACCAATTGCCGATTTGGATTCTGCGTTCAGCAGTAGAGGGACGTCGCTTGATGCACGATCCCCGTAAGCGCGAGTGCACGCTAGCTTCAGTAACAAGTTTTCACCTGAACAATGACGGAATTATTGAAGGCGTGAGTTATTCCGAACCTGCAGCCCTGTTACTTCCAGAAAAAAAGAAATGAAAAAGTATTTATTTGCTGCGCTCGCAGCCGTCCTTCTTCTCACCGGTTGTTCTGCCAATGGCGTCTCCAAGACAACGCAGCAATCCTTTGTCGAAGGCGATGGAGTTGCCGCGTATGTGAAGCCAGCTCTTCGAAAGCCGGCGCCAGTCATCCACGGTGCAACGCTCGAAAGTGGAGTCACTACTCTCAATTACAACAAAGTCACCGTGCTTAATGTGTGGGCTTCGTGGTGTTCGCCATGTCGCGCCGAGGCACCGCTCCTCTCTGACTTCGCCCAGAGATATTCATCTGATGGTGTGCAATTTGCTGGCATCCTGACACGCGATAACCCATCTGCAGCGCTGGAATTCGTGAAGCGATTTGGTATTACTTACCCGATATTTACAGATGATTCCGTATTAGCCAGCTTTAGAAATTCGCTAGTTCCCAATGCAATCCCTACTACGTTAATTATTGACTCACATGGCTATGTTGCGGCTCGAGTGAGCGGGGAAGTGACAGTTGCTTTGCTCTCTGATCTCATTGCGCGTGTTCTGAAAGATGGTTCACATGCATAATTTCTTCGTTAACCAAATTTTTTCTGGCAACTTAATTTTGGCAATGATCGTTGCACTCATTGCCGGTCTCATCTCATTCTTCTCGCCTTGCGTGCTTCCGCTTGTTCCTGGCTATCTCGCATATTCGGCGGGAATGACAGATGTCAAGAATAAGGGACGCACAGCACTTGGTGCGCTTCTCTTTGTTCTTGGTTTCTCATTTCTCTTCATCAGCTACGGTGCGCTTTTCGGCTCTCTGGGTTCAAAAATTTCAAGTGGATCGCGAACACTCTCAGTAATTCTTGGCTTACTCACGACTCTGATGGGCGTTGTCTTTCTCTTCAACCAACGCTTCTACCGTTCATTCAAGCCCCAATGGAAAGCAACTGCAGGTCTCCTTGGGGCTCCGCTACTCGGTTTTCTATTCGGACTCGGATGGACACCGTGCATTGGGCCAACGCTTGGCGCAGTACAAGCTCTCTCATTCCAAAGTTCAAGTGCTTTACGCGGTGCCATCCTTTCCGTTGCTTATTGCATGGGCATCGGAATCCCATTCATTTTAGTTGGCGTTTTCTTTGATCAATCAGCAAAGTTGCGCAGATTTATATCCAAGCGAGGCAATCTCCTTACGCGATTTGGTGGAATATTTTTGATCATTATCGGTTTGTTACAGGTAACCGGGTTGTGGGGTCATTTGATTAATGATCTTCGCGACTCAATGACTGGCTTTATCCCGGCGCTCTAATGGCAAACACAGAGAATTCAATCGACATCGGGGTGGTCGGCCTGCTCCGATGGGGTTGGCGCCAGCTGACGAGCATGCGTACGGCCCTTATTCTGCTTATGCTTTTGGGAGTTGCTGCCATTCCGGGATCGCTCTTCCCGCAGCGGAGCCAAGAGCCACAGAAGGTGGACCAATACTTCGCACATGATCCAAGCCTGGCCCACTGGATGGATCGTCTTCGCCTATTTAATGTCTACGCATCGCCATGGTTTAGCGCCATTTACCTGCTTCTCTTTATCTCACTCATTGGGTGCGTTCTTCCGCGCACCTTCACGCACCTTCGTGCCATTGGAAAGAAGCCACCGCTCACTCCTAAAAATCTGGATCGCATGGAGGGGCATCGCATTATTGCTAGCGCTGATACTGCTGCCTCATTTGAACTCGCACGCAAGTGGCTAAAGAAAAATCGATATCGGCTGAGGATTCAAGATGGTTCGATTTCAGCAGAGAAGGGTTACCTGCGCGAGACCGGCAACTTGATGTTCCATCTCTCACTTATTTTGATTTTGGTTGGCGTTGCCCTCGGTTCACTTTTTGGAATGAAGGGCGAGACGATCCTAAACGTTGGTGATCGTTTTATTAATACCCCGACTTCATACGACACGATTACATATGGAAAATTTCAGGGGCAAGGAACGCTGATTCCATTTGCGCTAACGGCCACAGATTTTGCAGCTAAATATGATCCGATTACTGGACAACCAACTGATTACACCCTGACTACATCAGTTGAAAATCCAATTGGTTCAACCCCTAAGAAGATTATTATTAAAGTTAATAAGCCACTGACGTATGGATCGACAAAGATCTATCTGCAAGCAAATGGTTATTCACCGATCGTCACAATTCGTGATAAAACTGGAGCAGTAGTTTTTAACGGTCCAACTATTTTTCTACCCCAGGATTCGGATCTCACTTCTGTAGGCGCGATTAAGGAACCAGATATGACGCCGCAGATTGGCTTCATCGGCACCTTTCTTCCAACTGCTCAAATGAATATGAAGCGCGGAGGATTCTCTTCTTATCCAGAGGTGCTCAATCCTGAGCTTCTTCTTTCGGCATGGAAGGGCAACCTTGGACTCGATTCAGGTACCCCACAGTCTGTCTACCAACTCAACACAGCTGCCATGAAGGAGATTGGCATTAAGGCGCTGCTGCTTGGTGATACCTATAACTTCGGTGAGGGTTCGATCACATTCACTGGCTGGAAGTCGTGGGTGAACCTGCAGATTGTTGAGGATCCAGGCAAGATGTATGCATTGTTCGGTGCGATATTTGCCATCTTGGGTCTGCTGATCTCGCTCTTCACACGCCAGCGTCGAATCTGGGTTCGCGTAGGAAGTGAAATCGAGATTGCAGGTCTGGCAAAGAATGGCATTCCAGGGCTTGATAAAGAACTTGAAGATCTAACTCGAGCATTATCAGGAAGTAAAGAGGAGCAAAAGTGAATTCAATTCAGTTAGCAACATTTTCAAATCATGCGATCTACGCCTGTCTAGCCATCTTTGCAGTGGCGTTCGTGGCTCACACGATTGAAGTTGCTTGGTCTGTACGCAATGTCTCAGGACAGACAAAGACTGAATTCGAATTTACTCGCACTGATCGTGCCGGTCGCATCGGAACAGCGATGATGATTCTAGGGTTTCTTGTTCTTCTTATTGCAGTTACTGCCCGAGGAATGTCTGCGCATCGCGTGCCGTGGGGCAATATGTATGAGTTTTCAATAACAGGTGCTCTTACTCTCACCGGTGCTTACCTATTTGCTTTAGCTAAGTACAAACTGCGTTGGCTCGGTCTTCCAGTTTCGCTGGCTACCCTGCTCACTCTAGGAACAGCAATCACAGTGCTCTATCGTCCAAGTGAACAACTGGTACCGGCACTTAAATCTCCGTGGCTTGCACTTCACGTCTCGGCTGCGATCATTTCTGGTGGAGTATTTCTTGTTGCCAACCTTGTTGCTGCAACATACCTCTGGATGGACGCTATTGAAAAGAAGGGTCCTCGCCCAACATGGGCAGCAAAGATTCCTTCACTGGAATCACTCGATCAACTCTCATATCGCCTAATCGCCTTCGTTTTCCCACTCTGGACCTTTGCCATTATTGCTGGAGCAATCTGGGCTGAATCAGCTTGGGGAAAGTATTGGGGTTGGGATCCAAAGGAGACGTGGGCATTTATTACCTGGGTTGCCTATGCGGCTTATCTACACGCACGCGTAACCGTTGGTTGGCGCGGCAAGCGTGCAGCATGGCTCTGCATATTCGCGGGCTCAACATTCCTCTTTAATTACATTTACATCAATATTTGGGGAACTGGTCTACATACCTATTCCGGTTTATAAGATCTAGTTTTATTTCAGAGTTTTCCAAGAAATTCGGGGTTGTCGTCTGGCGGAATGGGACGTCCGCCGCGGACTTTGCGCACTCTTGGAGCTTGGGGTCCTTTTGGGCGACCAGCGAAAAACCAGGCTAGTGCGCCAAAGAATCCAAAAAATAGAACAGTGAGTACCCACGCCCATTTTGGCAGATTACGCACCAGGCTCTGCTCTGTGCGAGCTGCATCAATCAGTGCATAAAGTTCTACACCGAATGAGATCAGGACAATCAGGGTATCTAGCATGGTTTGAGTTTAGTCCTATCTGAAGTGAATCTGTTTTAGATAAAAAATGCGGCTGCGAGTCCGACTGCAAAGTAAAGCTGCAATTTTCCTACTCGGCCAAGAATGGGAATGAGATCGCGACCCTTCGCTCCCTTAAGGACCTCGCCGCTAATCAAATAAGTTTGTGGAATGAGCACAATAGTGATGAAAGCACGCGTGGTGATAATTGCAGCGATGCCCGCGGCAATATGAGCAAGCAGAAGAAGTCCAACAAACATCAAGCGGGCTCCACGATCGCCAAGACGCACAGCTAGTGTTTTTTTACCGACACCTGCATCCTTAGGAAGATCGCGAAGATTATTAATGGCCAAGATTGCGCATGACAGAGCGCCCATAGGTAGTGCGACAACAAAAGATTTCCAGGTCAGTCGTCCTGATTGAACGAAGTAACTTCCCATTGTCGCGACTAATCCGAAGAAGAGAAAGACCGATACTTCGCCGAAGCCCTTATAGCCATAGGGACTTTTGCCACCGGTATATGTCCACGCAGCAATAATTGCGACTGCTCCTACGAGCACAAGCCACCATGATGTCCTTGACGATAGATATAAACCAACAATTGCAGCCGCTGCGAAGGTGAGATACGCAGCTCGTTTAACGGCAGCAGCTGTTGCGAGTCCTGTGGCTACCAAACGAACGGGACCCACACGATTTTCGTCGGTTCCACGAATACCGTCGCTGTAGTCATTTGAGTAATTAACGCCGATTTGAAGCAGCAGACTTACGCTAAGCGCCAGCCCTGCGTTGAGCCAGTTGATTGGGCGGCTGCTCATATGTTCGAGAGAAGTAGCGACAACCACCGGTGCCAGTGCCGCAGGAAGAGTGCGGGGACGGGCTCCTGCTATCCATTTATTCACGTATTTGACTCGATTCATCGCGGTGGTGCTTGTAATGGAACTTCTGACAGATTCTCATGCTCTCTGCCGTTCAAATGCAGCCCGCAATTTAGATCGATCAGGCTTGCCAATTGATGTTAATGGCAGGGTAATAGGAGAGAGATATTCCTTAGGAACCGCATGGCTTCCGATTGTCTCTCGCAGATAATTTTTTATCTCTTCGATCTCGATCTGCGCATCTGATGCCAAACAAAGAATCGATCCCCATTCGACACTTGCCACCGAGAAAGTCATAAACGCTTGGCTCGAATATCGTTTGTTGAGTTCGTTTTCGATAAGCGATAACGAGATTTTCTCGCCACCAGAAATTATCTGGTCATCAATTCGGCCGTGAATAAACAATTTACCGTCGCGGAATTCGCCAATATCTGAAGTAACAAACCAATCACCATCTGTGGTTTTTGCCCACGCATCATCTGACCCAAGATATGTGGAAGCTCTCATGGGACCCCTCAGCTCTATGACTCCGTGCTGGTCCACGCGAGCATCGACACCTTCGAGCGGCATGTTGTTATAGATGCATCCACCACTCATCTCTGACATTCCATATGTGGTGACAATGTTGATGTTCTTATTTATAGCAGCGGACATAAGAGGAAGTGGCGTGGCAGCTCCACCTACGAGCACCGCACGAGCCTCCTGCAAATGTTGAAGCAACGCCTCATCACCATTAAGCGCACGGTATAACTGGGTAGGGACCACTGATGTAAATTCAGCGCTCTGATAAGTGCCACCTTTGCGCAGATCCATAATGTCAGTGCCAAGTTCGAGCGCTCTTACTAAGACATTAACTCCGGCAATGTGATTAATAGGAAGAAGGAGAGACCAGCGCTGCCCTGGTTGGGCTGCAAGGAATTGATGAGCCGCGCGCGCCGAAGCAATAATCGCGCTGGCAGTGAGGGCAACTTCTTTGGCATCTCCCGTAGATCCACTAGTCGGGATAACAACGGCGATCTGGGCTGGAACGCTTTTATGGCGAGTGGGTCCAAATGCAAGAGCGGGGCCGGTTCCGTCGAGCGCTGCCCGTAGGGCTAGCTGAACCTGTGCGATTGGCCACTCAGTAGGTACATTGAGCAGTTCTCGCGGTGACGTATTTACCATAGCCCCCGTAGGCTATCGGCTTGTAGGGGATGAACGCGAAAGATAGAGATCATCGACCCCCTTTGGTAAGTGGATTGACGTAGCAAGAGAGGAATTTATTGTGAGTAAGCCATTTAAGCGTGAGCCGGGCAGTCGAACGATTCCTGCATGGTCCATAGGTGAAGGTGGGGAGTCGTTCACCGACATCACCTACGAAGTTGCTGAAGGCATCGCCAAGATCACGATCAATCGACCTGAAGTAAGAAATGCGTTTCGACCACAGACCCTCTTTGAATTACAAGATGCTTTCGCGCTTGCACGTGATGATGAGAACGTCGGCGTGATCATCTTTACTGGCGCTGGCTCAGAAGCGTTCTGCTCTGGCGGAGATATCAACGTTCGAGGCGATGATGGGTATATCGGAAGCGATGCGCTGGGCAAGAAAGGCATTGGGCGACTCAATGTCTTAGACCTCCAGATTCAAATTCGCAGACTTCCAAAGCCTGTCGTTGCAATGGTTGCAGGCTGGGCGGTAGGTGGTGGACATGTTCTGCACGTTGTCTGCGATCTGACCATCGCAGCCGAGAATGCAAAATTTGGGCAGACAGGTCCGATGGTTGGCTCATTCGATGGTGGATATGGCGCTGGCCTACTCGCTGCGCATATTGGTCAGAAAAAGGCCCGCGAAATTTGGTTCCTCTGTCGTCAATACGATGCGCAGGAAGCTCTCGATATGGGGTTAGTCAACACGGTCGTTCCAGTAGACCAACTTGAAGCCGAAACTGTTTCATGGTGTCGCGAGATGCTTCGCCACTCTCCAATGGCGCTACGTTTGCTCAAAGCTGGACTCAACGCTGCCGATGATGGACTTGCAGGCGTTCAGCAGTTAGCTGGCGATGCCACACTCCTTTTCTATCTAACAGAAGAAGGCCAAGAGGGTAGAGATGCCTTCAAGGAAAAACGAGATCCAGACTTTAATAAGTTTCCACGCAGGCCTTAATTTTCATGGTGCTTTCAGACTTTCCCAATCTGCAGATACTGCAACTACCGCTACGCAATACCTTTAGAGGAATTGATACGCGTGAAGTAGCTGTATTTCAAGGCCCTACAGGCTGGAGTGAGTTCTCACCATTTATTGAATATGACGAAAATGAATCACTCCGGTGGCTGCGAGCTGCAATAGAAGCAGCACAAACCCCATGGCCAGCTATGTACCGAGACAAGGTCGCAATAAACGCGACACTTCCCGCCGTTGATCCACGGCAGGTGGCTGGAATTCTTTCTCGTTTTAAGGGTTGCACAACAATCAAGATTAAAGTCAGTGATTTTACGCAAGGTGCAGCGCTGGTCGAAGCAACGTTAAATTTAATTCCAGATGCAAAAATCCGTTTAGATGTAAATGGACTCTGGTCTTATGAACAAGCCATATCTCATCTCACGGAGTATCACCTGAGGTTTGGAAGTGTTTTTGAGTATGTAGAACAACCAACCACCAAGGTTCTGGATCTAAAAAGACTACGGGCAGAGTCCCCGGTCAAAATCGCGGCGGACGAGTCAATTCGAAAGAATCTTGATGGTGATCTCAGTGAGATAAAGAACTTCGCCGATGTTGCCATTCTCAAGTGGCAACCGCTAGGGGGTATTGCAGCAGCACATGAGATTGCTGAGGAAGTGGGACTCCCAGTTGTCATCTCGAGCGCGCTCGATACAGGGATTGGGATTTCACATGGCTTGGCGCTAGCTGGCTCATTTCCACACTTAGATATGGCATGCGGGTTAGGAACGACATCACTCTTTGAAGAAGATATATGTGGGGAGCAGTTTCAGATCGACAATGGCTACCTGAAGATCGAAAGAGCGTTCCCAGTAGATTGTGAGAAATTTGCAGCACCTGACGATCGAGTTCAATGGTGGCACAATCGCCTTATGAAGGTCAGTGAATTGCTGTGAACGCGACAAAACTTGCTCGCTTCATAGTCCGCTCCCTGATCGAGAGCGGCGTCAGTCAGTACGTGCTTTCGCCTGGCTCGCGTAATGCCCCTTTATCTATTGCCCTTTACGAGGCTAGCCAGCTTGGGTTAATTGAGCTCTTTGTTCGTATCGATGAGCGAAGCGCAGCCTTCTTTGCACTTGGATTATCCAAGTCATCTGATAAATATGTAGCCGTTGTTTGTACCAGCGGAACCGCTCTCGCCAATTACCACCCAGCGGCGCTAGAGGCTTATCACAGCGATAACAAACTTTTAATTGTGAGCGCTGATCGCCCCGAGCGACTGCGTCGAACTGGGGCTAATCAGACAACGCTTCACTCTGGGCTTTTGGCACCTATTCCAACAATCGATACTGCCATTGAGATTGAGCTTGCCCATCATTTAAGGACTGGACCAGTTCATCTCAATCTCCAGTTCGATGAACCACTACTCGCAGATTCGCCAAGCGGCTGGCTGGATGGGATTACTCAAAAGCCTGTCACAGTTAATTCTCTCAACCGTGAGGAATTATCTGTTGACCCAAAAACGCTAATTATTGTGGGACATGACCATGCAGGAATAGATATTGATCTGGTCAACCATTTTGTCGAGAGTTCACACTTACCAGTTATTGCTGAAGACCCTCTGAGCATTCCCTCCGCGATAGCGCACGCTTCTCTTTTTCTTAGTGAGCCAAAAATTCGGAGTTATCTCAAGCCAGAGCAGATCATTATTATCGGACGAACAACTCTCTCTCGCAGCATCAATGCTCTCATTGCTGAGTGCTCGCGTCTAGCTGTAGTTGATCTGCGAACTGCATCAATCGATACGGCTCGCGTAGCCGATCGCATTCTCGTCTCCTTGCCACACATATCGACTTCGCCTGATACAGAGTGGGTAGCTGCCTGGCGCACATGTGGTGAAACACCAGTTGTGCTTCCGGAGTGGTCAGAGCAACTCGCAATCCAGACTATCGCAGAGCTGCTACCGGATGAGAGCGCTCTCTTTGTGGCTAGCAGTCGGCCTATTCGCGACATCGAAGGTTTTGCAACGCCGCGAAGTGGCCTAAAGTGCTTTGCTAACAGGGGTTTGGCGGGCATCGATGGCAATATCTCTACTGCGTTTGGTATCGCAGCCAATGTCGAGCGCAGTTACGCAATTATCGGTGACATTACATTCTTGCATGATATTTCAGCCTTAGCGGCGCCAGTTGAGGCCAACCTAACAATATTTCTTATCGACAATAATGGTGGCGGAATTTTTAATACTCTTGAACAAGCTAAGGTCGAGGGATTTGAAAAATTGTTTGGCACCCCCCACAATCTCGATTTAGGCAAAGCCATTACGGGATTCGGAGTCTCGACTCAGCGAGTTAGAGGAGTGAGCGATCTGCAGCGAGTAATTAACCATCCCCACACTGGACTCCAAGTTATTGTTGTCGAAGTTCCAGACAGGCAAGCGAATGCTGCAGGAATTAAATCATCAACTCAGAGTCTTGTGAGCGCGCTTTTAACTGGAGCCAACTTAGCCTGACTTTCGGACAACTCTTGCGCAGAATCTGAACCGGCAACAATTCCGCAGCCAGCAAAGAGTCTGATTGATTTCTGATCATCTGAGATCTGACCGCAACGAAGTGCAATTCCCATTTCGCCATCGCCACGAGCATCAATCCAGCCAACTGGCCCTGCATAGCGACCACGATTCATAGATTCGATCTCAGCAATTAAGGCGCGTGCGCTGTTGGTAGGAGTTCCGCAGACTGCAGCCGATGGATGAAGTGCTGCCGTTAAGGCAAAGATGTCGATGTGTGTCACGGAGTCATTGATGACGCCGGTGACATCAGTTGCTAAGTGCATGACATTTGGCAGGTGTAGAACAAATGGAGTTTCAGGAACATTTGTTGAGGATGCAAAAGGAGCCAGTGCATCAGCCACAGATCGAACCGCATATTCATGTTCTTCTAAATCTTTCGAGGATTTAGCGAGTGAGCCCGCCAACACCAAGTCGCGATCTTCATCACCTGTCCTGCGGATGGTTCCTGCAAGAACTCGTGAGGTGACGAGAGTTTTATTGAGGCGAACCAGCAGTTCGGGGGTGGCACCGACGAGGCCATCAACGAGGTAGAGCCATGTGGATGGGTACTCCTCCTGAAGGGCCCGCAAAAGTGAGCGCGGATCAATATCTTCCGTCGATGTAGCTACTTCGTCTCTAGCAAGGACCACCTTTTCAAGGTCCCCACGTTTAATTCGCGATACAGCCTGATCAACGCGTTCACCCCAGGCGAGATCTCCAAGGGATCCCTTGCCCCAGATAAATTCTTGGTGGCTCTGTTTACGTAGAGCTTCATGGAGCTTTGGTTGTTCATCGCCAATCCAGGTCATCCAGGACTTGTCGCCTTTTTCAACAACAATGACTTGAGGAATCACCAATATGGATGGCTCATTTTCATCGAAGGAAAATGAAGCGAAGAGAATCGGTCCAGTGCCGGAACCGTGGACGCCATTTTTTATATCAAGTTGCTTGAGTTGTTCATGCCACCAATTTTGCGCATCGACAAAGCGTTTTGGTCCTTGGACTATTGTGGAGCGATATGTGCCAAATCCAATGAAACCTTGACCGCCACGAATCCATGTTGCTGTTATAGGAAGACCGCACTCAATAGCTGTGAGCGCAGGATGTTCTCCGAGGAGTTCTGTGGTGAGCTTCATAAGGCTCTTAAGCGTAGTGTCTGATTAGGAATTGCGCAGGTTGGCAGGAAGCAGGCGCCAAACTAAAGGAAGTGCTGTGCTAGCGATTGCAATTTTCAAGACTTCACCTGGAACAAATGGAGCGAATCCCTTGGAGAAGGTCCAGCTCCAACTTTGTGCCGCAACATGATGCAACCAGATAAGGCCAGCTGTGAAGATAACAACCTCTCCAGCAATCATTGTTGTAATTGATGTGCGTAGCTTGCGATCCCACGCACGGTGAGCAAGAAAGCCGGTGATCAGTGAAGCAAGGAGCATTCCAACGAGATATCCACCAGTAGCACCTGATAAACGTGCAACGCCATGGCCACCAGAAGCAAAAATTGGTGCTCCAGCTATTCCGATGACGAGATATGTTGCAAATGTTGTGAATCCAAGTGATGCGCCATAGGCGGTTCCGAGAAGAAGTGCGCCAAGTGTCTGACCCGTGACAGGGACTGGCGAACCAGGAATAGGTAGTGCAATCTGAGCCATGAGCGCCAAGAATGCGCTTCCACCTAGGACAAGTGCCGCTTGTGTAACTACTGTTGAACGTGTGAGGACAGTAGAACGCAATGTAGCTTGTGATGTGAAGGACATTTAGGCTCCCTTTAAGGATCTCAGGTTGTCAGAAAAGCCTACTCCCGAAAGAATGTACGCGTGAGTAAGTCAGCAGATCTCAATAAAAAGCCACAGGAAGTATCTGCCATGTTCGATGGGGTAGCTAAGCGCTATGACCTGATGAATGACTTGCTGAGCCTGGGTCAGACGAAGAATTGGCGCAAAGCAGCTACCGCGATTATTAAACCAACTGCTGGCATGAAGATCCTAGATCTCGCTGCAGGAACTGGTGCATCTAGCCGTCCGCTGGCAGATGCAGGCGCTGAAGTTTACCCAGTCGACTTTTCGCAAGGCATGCTTGATTCAGGTCGCAAGCGCCACCCAGATCTTCACTTCACTTTGGGCGATGCACTCAATATTCCATTTAAGGATAATGAATTTGATGTCACAACGATCTCCTTTGGACTTCGCAACACCAACGATGTTAACAAAGCACTTCATGAAGCGCTACGAGTCACAAAAGATGGCGGGCGACTTGTTGTGGTTGAATTTTCACACCCAACCAACAAAATATTTCGTACTGTGTACATGAAATATTTGATGGCCTTACTCCCAAAAATTTCTCGTAAACTTTCATCTAATCCAGATGCATATGTCTATCTAGCTGAGAGTATCCAAGCATGGCCGACTCAGAGTGAGCTTGCTAAGAAAATTGCAGCTGCAGGTTGGCAACAGACTGCGTGGAAAAATCTTACTTTTGGAATCGTCGCGATTCACAGCGCGGTTAAAGTGGGTAAATAAAAGTGGCCTTCGGTATTCCAAAGATTGACTTGGGGTTAGAGCTCTCCCTCAAGCGCGATATGAAGCGCGTAGAAGAACTCTTGCTCTCGCATATCGAGGGCGATTACCCATTGGTGATTGAAACTTCACGCCATCTCGTTCAGGCTGGCGGCAAGCGGTTACGTCCCTTGCTTGCTCTACTTGGAGCTCAGTTTGGGGATCCAAAAGCGGCGGGCATCATTGAGGCGGCTGCGGTAGTTGAACTCACCCACTTAGCTACTTTGTATCACGATGATGTTATGGATGAAGCTCCACTAAGGCGTGGGGTAGTCAGCGCAAATGAGCGCTGGGGAAATACCGTTGCAATTTTGACTGGTGATTATCTCTTTGCAAAAGCCTCGGATCTCCTTGCAGATCTAGGGCCAGAGGCTGTTCGCCTCCAGGCTAAGACATTTGAACGTCTGGTTATTGGTCAAATTAGTGAAACCCAAGGCTCTACGCTGGGGCTTTCGCTGCTCGATCACTATCTCAAAGTTGTTGCCGATAAGACTGGTTCACTGATTGCAACATCTGCTCGCCTAGGTGCGATGTTGGCTGGTGCTCCTGCTAGCGACATTGAAGCGCTCACAAAATTCGGTGAAAAGATCGGTGTAGTTTTCCAACTCGCAGATGACGTTATCGATGTTGAAAGTGAATCCACTGAATCAGGAAAAACTCCGGGAACTGATCTTCGCGAGGGCGTCCCAACCTTAGTCACGCTCTTTATTCTTACATCAGATGATCCTGCAGATGCAGAGTTGAAGAAGATTCTTTCGGCTCCAATTACCGATGAGACGGTAGTGGCACAAACGCTTGAAGCGCTACGACGCCATCCTTCTTTAGGTCTGGCTAAAGATTTGCTTAATCAGTATGCGCAGGATGCAACAAATGAAATTGCATCTCTGCCAGAGAATGCAGCTAAACGTGCCCTAATCGAGCTCTGCCAAGTTATTGTCACTAGAACGTCCTGATTTCACAAGATCAATTCCTAGGGCGAAGAGTGCTAACCAGACGATTGAAAAGCCCATCCATCGTCCACTTGTCATCTTCTCGTGGTTTTTAAATACACCGATAAGGAACTGAACTGTCGGAACAATGTATTGAAATAGACCGATGACCGAGTATGGAAGTTGGTTTACAGAGTTATTGAAAAGTAGAAGTGGTACTGCTGTCACAACACCGGCACCCATGAGAAGGAGCGTTAGATGAGTGCTGTGCCCGAATTGACCTGTTCCTTTGTTGGCTAGGTAAACCAGATATGCACCGTAAGGAATCGCCGAAAGGAAGGTTTCGAGGGCAAGACCTTCAAGAGCTCCTAGTCCTAACTTCTTTTTAGTCAGGCCGTACGAGCCCCATGATGCCGTAATTCCGAGTGCAATCCAAGGAAAGTGCCCGTAATCAATCGCTAAAACAAGAACTCCGATTGCTGCAATCCCGACTGCGAGCCACTGAAGTGGACGCATTTTCTCTTTAAGGAGCACCACACCGAATAAAACAATGACGAGTGGATTGATGTAATACCCGAGCGCACACTCAACGACATGTCCGTGGTTAACGCCCCAGACATAGATCAACCAGTTACCTGAGACAAAGATGGTAGCCAGCGTGAGTCGAATCAGGTTATGGCGAATCTTTAGCAGCGCAAAAGTCGCTCTGAATTTCTTTGAGAATAGTAAGACGACGGTGCAGAAGACCATCGTCCAAATTGCCCGGTGCGCAACGATCTCAAATGAATTGGCAGGCTTTAGTAGTGGCCAGTAGAGGGGGAATAGACCCCACATCAAGTTGGCTGCGATGGCAAACGCGATCGCGCGACCAGAATGTTTCATGCGATCAACGGTAATTAGTGAATTGGACTGAAAATTCCCAAGGATGATCTTTCACAAGGGCGATGGCATCTTGGAGATCATCGCGGCTCTTGCTTGTCACGCGGAGCTCTTCACCTTGAATCTGACTCTTAATTGACTTAGGACCTTCGTCGCGAAGCAATTTAGCGATCTTCTTCGCATCTTCAGTTTTGATTCCCTCTTTAAAGGAGCAAGAGATCTTGTAGAGCTTGCCACTGAGTTGTGGGTCAGTAGCATCCAAATGCTTGAGTGAAATTCCACGCTTTACTAACTTATCACGGAGGACTTCCAGAGCGGCCTTAGCTTTCTCTTCTGATCCGGCTTCGATATTGATCTTCTCGCCCGATTTTTCAAGGGTTGTCTCTGTGTTTTTGAAATCGAAGCGAGTATCGATTTCACGTGAGGCCTGATTGAAAGCATTATCAACTTCCATATGGTCGATCTTGGAAACTATGTCGAAACTGGAATCAGCCATTGTGCGCCTCCTGCTTTGTTATTGCTCTACGTGAAAGAAGTATGTGTCCTGCGAATCCTACGGCTAGGGCCACTATGACCCCGACATTGGCTGGTGCCCATTGTCCGGACTTTCCACCGATAGCGCTCATGAAGTAACCCTGCCAATTAAGCCATTTGGCCGATGGGTCACTGTTGGTGACAAAACCCCACCCAATAACTGTGGCCGCAATCAGAAGAAGAAGGGATCGCGTATTCCATGCCCCATAGCGCCCGCGTGGATCAAATAGATCACCCTGCACGTAATCGACCTTGCGCATAATGACATCGGCTACGAAGATCGCAGACCAGGAAGCAATCGGAACACCCAAAGTAATGAGGAATGCTTGGAATGGCGCGACGAAATTGGGGGAGTGCCAGGCAATATAGATCGTGCCAATAAGCATGATGATCGCATCGATAATCGCAGCACGGTGACGGCGATAAGGAAAGCCAATCGAGACAAGTGCGATACCGGATGAATAAAGATCCAAAATCGCTCCACCAATAAGTCCAAGGATAGCAACGATTGCAAATGGAATTAAGAACCATGTTTGCAAGATGCTTGTGAGTGCACCAACGGGATCGCCTTCGATTGCTCCTTTAAGAGTCGATGAACTCGCAGAAAGTAGCGTTCCAAAAATGACAAGAATGATGGGAACTAGTGATGAACCGAATACTGTCCAACCAATAACACTTCGGTTCGACGTATTGCGTGGCAGGTAACGACTGTAGTCGGCTGCTGAATTCACCCAACCAAGTCCGATTCCGGTAATTGCAAAGATTGTGGCACCGACAAGTCCGGCAAGTGAACCAGAGTGCCCTGCGTTAAGTGTGTGAACCTTGTGCCAATCAATCTTGCTCCATGTAAGAGCGATATATCCCAGTGTGAGCACGATTGTGATTGATGTGAGCCAGCGTTGTACCTTCATGATGGTCTGGAATCCAAGAACTCCGCCGAAGATTACAAGTCCGGCAGAGACCATGAAACCGATAACGAGCGCGAAGTTGTGGTTGATATGCCCCACTCGAACAAGCACTGTGCGCGAAGCAAGTGTGGCTAGTGCAACAAGGACGGTCTCCCAACCCACAAAGGTGAGGTACGAGAGAAAGCCCGGAAGAACATTTCCTTTGACGCCGAAAGCTGCTCGTGAAAGCGTCATTGTCGGTGCATTCGAACGCTTACCTGCGATGGAGCTAACTCCAACGAGCCCAAAAGAGCTGACGGTTCCAACGACTGCGGCGATTACGGCCTGCCAAAATGAAATATTAAAGAGATCCAGAAACAATCCGCCATAGCCCAAGGCCAAGAGCGAGACATTGGCGGCGGCCCAAGGCCAGAAGAGTGAGCGAGCTGTGCCACCACGCTGCGCCTCATCGATCACGTTGGTGCTGTTGAGTTCGATAGAATTAAGGATATTCACAGGCTCACTCTATCGGAGCGCGGTTGCGAGCCGCGTCGAAAGTGCCATATTTAATGAAACAAAGGAGTTTTACTATGAGTGATAAAGACGATCGCAAAGAGCTTATCCGCCTTCAAGAAGCGACTAACACCTCAGTCATCGCATTCGTGCTGAGTATTTTCATGCCTCTCGTTGGTTTGGTTTTGGGTATTAAAGCTCATCGCGAAATTAGAGATGCGAAGCACACACTGACGGGCCGCGCATTTGCAGTGGCTGCAATGTGGATCGGCGGAATTGGAACTGCGCTGTGGGCTGGATTGATTGCACTCATTCTTATTTGCTCAGCCGGAAACGGTCATCACGGTTTCGGACATAACCACGGAATGTTTGGTCGCGGTAATGGCCAAAACATGACACGCAATTTCAATGGATTCGGTTCCTCAAACTTTGGCAACCCAGCTAATCCCTCTGGTCCAGGTAATCCATCAGGTAGTCAAGGATTCGGTGGCGCCAACAAATAATAGTTTTGTTCATGTTTAAGACACCTTCACGCTAACAGGTGTCAATGAAGAGGTGGTCTAATAAATGCTTATGACCACCTCCTCACGTAAAACAGTTGTTGTCGTTGGCGGAGGTATCGTTGGAACGATGCATGCTCTGCTCGCCATCAAAGCCGGATATTCAGTCACGCACATTGAGCGTGATAGCCAGCCTCAATCTGCCTCTGTACGAAATTTTGGACTCATTTGGGTCAGTGGCCGTGAGGCAGGAGCCGAACTAGAAGTTGCACTTCGTGCCCGGGAACTGTGGGGCGAAATTGGTAGCGAAGCCAAGATCGGCTTCCGAGCCCAACACTCCCTCACAATTGCTGTAAATGAAGATGAATTTGCAGTGATGCACGAAGCGGCGAATATGACAGACGCATCAGCACGTGGATTTGAACTACTAACCCGCGAAGAAATTATCGCTCGCGATCCCGCGCTTCAAGGGTCCTTTGTTGGCGGATTGCTCTGCACCCAAGATGCCGCTGTAGAACCACCGCTTTTACTCGGTGGATTGAGGGAATTTCTGTCGCAAAGCCCCGATTATCAATGGCTCCCTAACTTTGAAGTTGTTGATTTTTACCATGACGAAACCGGTAATCACGTCACTGACATTCAAGGGAATAAGATTTCCGCGCAACTTATGGCTATCTGTCCTGGTGCTGCACACAAGGGCTTCCTCAGTGAGTTCTTCGAGGGCGCCGCGCTACGTAAAGTACATCTGCAAATGGGGGCGACGGCTCCATTTGCGCATCCGCTTAAGTACTCAATCGCTGATGCAGACTCTATGCGCTATTACCCTGCGTTCAAAGATCTCTCTCTGCACAAGTTAGGTGAGCAATCTGAGATAGCTGTTAGAAATAAAATGCAATTACTTATGGTTCAACGACTCGATGGCTCATTCACTATTGGTGATACCCACGATTATGTAGAACCGTTTAATTATGAGATTCAGGAAGAACCATACGTGCATCTTAAGAAGGTAATGGATTCAATCCTCGGAACTCCTAGCCCAGCAATTGTTCGGCGCTGGGATGGGGTTTACTCGCAAAGCACAAATAGTGATATCTACTTCCGAAGAGAGATTGCACCAGGTGCAGTTGTCGTGACTGGAGGTGGTGGGCGCGGCAATACCATCTCACCTGCAATGGCTGAAAAAACAATATTGGATTGGGCAAAACTATGAGCGATATTAAATTAGTAGTTCTTGATGTTGCAGGAACTACCGCCAAAGACGATGGTCTGGTTGTAAAAGCCTTTATCAACGCAATTGAGCCGCTCAATCCCAGCGCAACCGAACTTGCTTCGATGATTGACTACGTGAATGTGACCATGGGTCAACGCAAAATCGATGTTTTTATGCACCTATGCAATCAAGATTTTGCGCAGGCCAACGCTGCACACGACCGTTTTGTCGAGAGCTATAGAAATCTCGTGGCAGAAGGATTGCTCGAAGAATTCGAAGGAGTCTCGGACTTCTTTAGAGAATTGAGTGACCGAGGTGTTGGAGTTGCTCTAACAACCGGCTTTCCACGCTCAATTTTGGACTTTATTATCGAAAGCCTGGGGTGGCAGCAACTTGTGGATGTCTCGATAGCAGCTTCAGAGGTTGTACAAGGTAGGCCTGCGCCAGACATGATTGAGCGCGCCATCGAGCTCTACAACGCTGACCGAGGAACAGACCTTGGGGCAAGCCAGATTGCGATTGCGGGTGACACCCAATCCGATATTCAGGCCGGCTTAAGCGCGCACGCAACAATTGTTGCCGGAGTAACAAGTGGCGCAAGCAGCAAGGAAGAGTTGGTTGCAGCAGGAGCTACTCATACTTTGGATTCCGTCGTCGAGCTTTTGGATCTCATTTAATCATCTCACTCGCTAAGAGTTAACCTGAAGGTCACTTTATAGACGTCCAATAGTGACCAATCATTTAGGTGCAAACGATTTGCTTCTCCCACAATCCTTGAAGGGGGACTAATGCGCAAGCACTTCATACTTGGAACTGTTGCAGCAATCGCTGTTGCAATTCTTCCTGCTGTCTCTTCAGCTCCATCATTCGCTGATGATTCAACATTTGCTACATGCACCGACCTCGCATCTTGCGGAGGAATGACTGCTCTTATTAAGGCAGCTCAAGCAGAAGGTTCATTGAACATCACAACAGTTCTTCGTAACTGGGCAGACTACGGTGATGCAATCGATTCATTCCAAGCTGCATTTGGCGTTCATATCAACGATGACAACCCAGATGGCGGATCTTCATACGAGATCAAGTCAATCCAGACAGCTCCTGAAGCAAGCGCTCCCGATGTAGTAGATATCGGAGCTTCTCACATTGCAGATGCAATGACAGGTAACAAGAGCGGCGGAAGCTTGTTCGCTCCATACAAGGTAGCAACTTGGAACGACATTCCAACAGCGTGGAAGGATCCAGCTGGATATTGGTTCGGTAACTATTCTGGTCAGATCGTGCTTGGCTATGATGCAAAGCTTAAAGTTCATCCAACAAAGATCTCAGATCTTCTCAACCCTGCTTATAAGAAGGTTGTAGGAATCGCTGGCGATCCAACAGGTGCACAAGAGGCTCTTATCACTGTCATGACAGCTTCTGTAGCTAACGGTGGATCACTCGATAACGTCCAAAAGGGTGTTGATTTCTTCCACAAGCTCAAGACAATTGGCAACCTTTCAGGTGCAAATGCTGACTCAACACATATCGCGACCGGTAACCCAAAGGTCTGGTTCGACTACTCATTCAACGCACTTGGTACACAACAAGCTGGCGCTCAGATCGGCAAGACATTTAATTACGTCAAGCCTTCTGATGCAGCAGTCATGGGTACTCCGTACATCTTCGGTGTTAGTGCAACAGCTCCACACCCAGCAGCAGCTCGCCTTTGGGTTGAGTTCTTAATGTCTGAAAACAAGGGTCACCTTGCTAAGGACCTCGCTGGTGATGAAGCAACAAACGTTGCAGCTGGAACTCTTGATGGAGCAAAGTTGTTCGCTTCACTCATGGGTGGACAGAACATCTTCACACTTGGTGGCGCGATTCCTATCGAGCAGGCTGCAATGGCAAAGAAGAAGTTGTTGGTTCCATCACCAACATCAATCTTCCAGTCAAACCCTGCTGCTGATAAGTTGACGCTCCAGATGCCAACAGTTGCACAGCAGACAACAGCAACAGCACTTCTCAAGACAGCATGGGCGAAGATCTAAGTAATTAGATTCGAACTCATGTCTCAAACTTCACTCCAGAGCACCCTCAGCCATCAAACGGCTGAGGGTGCTCTGCCTGTTGCAAAGAGAATGTTCCGGTTAGATAAATCATTTCTCGGAATACTCCCGTTCCTAGCACTGATCGGATATTTCTTTTTCTATCCATTAGCCGTTGTATTTAATGAATCGATTCATGATTCACATCATCATCTGACCGCCTCTGCTTACAAAGCTCTATTTGGCGGAGACTATCGGAACGCATTTATCGGCTCTTTTGAGCTAGCAGCTTATTCGATGGCCATATCAGCGATCATCGGCGCACTCATCTGCTGGGCCGTAGTAAAAACACAGGGCCACGCTCGCAAGCTCATTATTGCTGCTGCAGGAGTTCTCACCAGCACGGGCGGAATTCCACTGGCATTTAGCTTCATTGCAGCCTTTGGACAAGAAGGACTCGTTACCAAAATCCTGCTCAACGTATTTCACTGGGATATTTATGGTGGCGCCTTCGATATTTATAATTTTTGGGGCATTGTCCTCGTTTATTGCTTCTTCCAAGCGCCTCTCATGGTGATCATTTTTATCCCTGCGGTAGAAAACTTGAAAGTAGAGTGGCAGGAAGCCAATGAAACTTTAGGCGGCTCTCGCATTGCCTATCTCCGCTTCGTCGTGATTCCGGTGTTAGCGCCAGCGTTTATCTCGTCATGTTTGCTTCTATTCGCCAGTGGGTTCTCTGCATACGCAACTGCGGCCGCTATGTCCAACGGCACGATCCCGCTCGTCCCACTTCTTATAGGTAATCTCGTCAATGGCGAAGTCCTTGCAGATCAAGCTAACCAGGGTGATGCCCTCGCGATGGGAATGATCCTTGTTTGCGTGCTGGTCTTTGGACTTTATGCGCTTGTCATGAGAGTTTCGAGAAAGAAATGAAACGTACTTTAGGTTGGTCAGACCGCACCATTCTGATCGCAGCAGGTTTCTTTTTTATTGCACCCTTTTTGGCGGCTGGTGAGTATTCACTTCGCGGATATGGCGGAAAAGGCCATACATTTGCTAACTACACCTGGATTCTCCATCAGCTTGGCTTTGGACCGGCACTCCTAACAAGTCTGCGAATCGCGGGAGTCTCAGTCCTGCTTCTTCTATTCTTGATGATCCCAACAGTCGTCTATGTCCAATTAGGTGGTCGGCGCTGGGCACGGCTTATTGAAATCCTCTGCTTACTTCCGATTGTGATACCAGTGGTCTCCTTAGCAATTGGAGCTCAGGTTGCAATGCCAAAGCGACTCCAATCCACATCCTATGAACTCTGCTTCTTCTACGTGATCATTTGTATGCCTTATGTCTATAGAACCCTCAACACTGGCCTTCAGGCAATTGCCTTACCCACATTGGTTGAAGCCTCGTCGAGTCTTGGAGCAACTCCCGTAAAGACGCTGGTTCTGGTGATCATTCCCGCGATTCGCTCGGCAACGCTAGGTGCTGCATTTATCACTTTCGCAATTTCCATGGGTGAGTACGCACTAGCAGTGCTTCTCCACTTCCACACGCTGCCTACCTGGGCGACAAACGCAGCGCAAGAGAATCTCTATGGTTCTGTGGCAATCTCAATCGGCTCTCTCTTCTCTGTGTGGTTCTTGCTTGTTCTATTTAGCTATCTGCCAGCCATCAAAGGCGCACTCCAGAATAAGAAGGTGAAGGTTACTTAATGGATATTCATGGAAGCACCGTCGAATTTAATGGCGTTACTCGTAAATTTGGGAACGTGGTTGCCCTCAACGACTTTTCGCTCAAAATTAAACCTGGTGAGCTCGTCACCTTGCTCGGACCTTCTGGTTGCGGCAAGACGACCGCTTTGCGAATCTTGGCCGGCATCGATAAAGAACATTCTGGCGTTGTAGAGATTGACGGTAAGGATATGTCCAGTATCCCTGCAAATAAGAGAAACATTGGAATGGTATTTCAGGCTTATTCACTATTCCCTAACATGACGGCGCAAGAAAATGTCGAATACGGCCTTCGTGTAAGAGGAGTGGATTCTGTTGCTCGAAGCAAGCGAGCTTCCGAACTTCTCGAACTAGTCGGACTTGCTTCTCAATCAGCTCGTCGTTCTACTCAGCTTTCTGGTGGACAACAACAGCGCGTTGCTTTAGCAAGAGCCCTTGCGATTGAGCCGAGCGTTCTCTTGCTCGATGAGCCACTTTCTGCTCTCGATGCCCAAGTGCGTTCACAACTACGCGATGAGATTCGCCGTATTCAAAAAACGATTGGGATTACAACGCTATTTGTCACACACGACCAAGAAGAAGCTATGGCTGTATCTGACCGAGTCGGTGTTATGAATAAGGGCAATTTGGATCAGATTGATTCACCAAGTCATCTGTATAACAAGCCAAAGACACCATTTGTGGCTGGCTTTGTGGGTCTCACAAATGTGGTCCCTGCCGTTGCGCAATCCAAGAACGAGGTCTTAGTACTTGACCAAGTACTTGATATTTCAGAGCACGCACCTAGCTTGGTAAAAGGTGAAGAAGTTAAGGCTCTGATTCGTCCCGAGGCGATCAGCATCGAGAAAGCCGCAAAGGGCGCTGTAGTTATCACCAAATCGTTCTTAGGGCCTATGACCAGAATTGGTATTGATGTTGGCCTTCATGACCTTATTTATGTTGAGCTCACTTCGAAGGAAGCAAAGAAGATTGATACTGGAGATCATGTTGAGGTTACGATCTCAAGTGACTCGGTTATGGTCACTCATGCCTAAGTTGGACACTCAAGTACAGCGAATCGTTCGAGATCTTCCCAATGACAAAGGTTGGCGCGATCTTAAGCGTGCAGAAGGCGAAGTACTAGAGGGCCTGGCTCCATCAGAGGATGCAGAGTCGGTACTTAGCCTGGTTCACATCTCGGATCTTCATATCTGCGATGCGCAATCTCCTGCTCGAGCTGAACTTATGGATCGATTTGCCGATCCACATCATCCGATGTCGCAGCTCATCAAATTAGTTGGCGCTTATCGCGCACAAGAAATCCTAACGACTCAAACTCTTGAGTCGATGATCCGAACAATAAATCAGATTGAGCATGGACCAGCAACAACTCGTCCAATAGATGCGGTCGTTGTCACAGGGGATGTCACGGACAACGCTCAGCGCAACGAACTCTCTTGGTATTTAGCGCTCATGGATGGCGGCATCGTGCATCCCGATAGCGGTGACTTCGGGGTTTGGGAAGGCGTAGCTTCGAACGATCCCAAGAAGTATGACCCTTCATATTGGAATCCGGAAGGAACACCAGAGGGTTGCATTGATGATTACCCACGCTCTCTCTATGGTCTACCAACAATTCCTGGCTTAACCGATGCAGTGCGCCAACCATTCACCGCAACTGGTCTGCGACATCGTTGGTTTGCAACTCATGGAAATCACGATGCGATGCTTCAGGGTACTGTGCCAGCAGCTCCGCAGCTTCTTGCAATGGCTATTGGTGATAAGCGCTTGGTGTCGCTGGCACCAGATAGCGATTTGAATGAGATTTTCAGCAAGTGGACCCAGGTAGGTCCGGCCGGCTACGCGTCTCCAGAGGGTGGTCAATTTGTTGATCAAACAAGAGATGAAAATCGGAGCTTCAACGATGCATCTGATTGGGCCAAGATTCATCTTGCATGCGACCATGATGGTCATGGCCTCAGCCATGAAAATCAAGTAGCCGGAACCAAATATTGGTTTAAGGATGTTGGAGCCGTTCGCTTGATTTCTTTGGACACAGTCAACACTCATGGTGGCTGGCAAGGTTCACTCGATGAGAGCCAATTTAATTGGCTTAAAAGTGTTCTGAGCGATCCAACCCCTCGATATATCGTTTTGCTCTCACACCATCCAGCTGCGACTCTTTTTAATGACTATGCGCCAGAAAATGGCGAGCGTCGCATCTGCCAGGATGAGCTCGTTGCCGAACTTCTCAAGCATGAGCGAGTTATCCTCTGGCTTGCTGGACATAATCACGAGCACGCGGTTGAACATATCGGTGGTAATGATCTGCGTGGCTTCTGGCATGTGCAGACAGGGTCAAATATTGATTGGCCGCAACAGGGTCGATTGGTAGAAATTCTTGAACAGAACGAACGAATCGTTATTGCAACATCAGTATTTGATCATCAAAGCCCTATTGATCTTAATGAAGCAACGTCAGATCTATCGGACCCAGTTAATCTTGCAGGCATTTCACGCATCTTGTCTGCCAATCATTGGCAACGTCGCTCTGGTGAATTTGATCTAGAGTTGATTTCAGGAAAAATAGAAGATCGGAATCGATACCTTTGGCTCTAACAACGTACGAAGAGATTGCAGAGATCTATTCATCAGGAGTTTCTGAAGAATATCTAGGCGAAGATGTGAAGCTTGTCGAGCATATGTTGCAATGTGCAGATCTTGCGTTGGCGGAAGGCGCTGCAGATCATTTAGTTCTTGCTGCCCTACTGCATGACATCGGTCATCTACTTATTCCTGACGCGACCGAAGCACATTTTTCAGGGGTAGATGCACACCATGACGAGATAGGTTCGCATTGGGTAGAAGAGCGATTCCCAGAGAGTGTGAGTCTTCCAATTCTGTTGCATGTGGATGCGAAAAAATACTTGGTGGCTACAGATAGTGAGTATTACGAGAAGCTTTCCCAAGCAAGTAAAGAGACTTTAGCGATGCAAGGTGGAGCACTCAGCCCAGAAGAGGCTGCGGAGTTTCTGCTGATGCCTAGAGCTCAAGAAGCCGTGCAAGTTCGACTGTGGGATGATCAGGCGAAAATTCGCGGTAAGGCAACCTCACAGATCGCTGATTTTAAAGCGATTATTGAGCGATTAGCGCTGCATCAATAACCTGGGGTAATCTACGCTCGCTGCTTAACTGATAGCCCTGGCGGGTTGCCCGAGCGGCCAATGGGAGGGGACTGTAAATCCCCCGGCTCTGCCTTCGAAGGTTCAAATCCTTCACCCGCCACCATGTAATTGATCTATATATCAAGCGTATTTATATGTAATTGTGAGACCTTTCGTACTAATTATGACAAGACCCACTGACATTCACAAGACCAGTTTTCACTTGGTTTAGGACGGTTGGTGACGGTAATTCATACACCAATTCATACACCCCCCACCCTTAAGTCACTTGGAATTAATTCATACACCAGGGCTTACGGATAGGTAATGGTTTTTCAGGTTAGGCAGTAGCCCAAGATCCCGCTTATAGGGCGACTCTTCTCTATATTTACTTTGCCACGCTTACAATTATGCGTGATGAGCATAAGTTCTTACTCTAATACTTGCATCTAGTTAGAGTTGATTTGATTTGGTTTGAGGGCAATATCTAGGGCAGATAGGGCAATATCTAGGGCAATTTCTAGGGCAATTTCTTATGACATCAAGGAGAACTAGGCTTGCCCAAGATTGCTAGTCCGAACACTCACAATAGGCAGATGCCCAAGAAAACTTCGAATCCAAGATATTCGTTTAGAACTTTGGGTTTCTCGGCAAGCGCATACAAGTGCAGGAAGAGCGGCTATTCAGGCTTGAGCGTGGGTAGAAGTCGAAGGGCCATTCTTGATAAGTATGTTTTGTAAGGTTAAGGCCAACACTTATAATTCAGAAAATTTTGTATTTAGCAAAAATCTTGTGCTGGATAGTGCCTATAGCAGCAATAAATCAAGGTTTAACACCCACTATTTTCACTGCAGTTCCAACCAAAGTCACCGTTTGGCTAAAATTCAACGGGCTTGGCCCAGCCCTTTCAATTGCAACAGACAGTGAGATGACGGCATTTGCCCCAATTCCTTTAGCCTTAAGTTCTATATCCTTGTAAGCATCTTTGAATGTATTAGAGGCGAGATTAGTTGTGGTTAAGCCCATTTTACGATTTGATGAAGCAAAAACAAGTCCCACTACTTCTACAATTTCTTTACCAGGAATGTAGTTACTAGTGACTATTGGAAAATTCCCACTTTTAAAGGTGACTGTTGAGACACGATATCCGCCTTCTCTGTCAATAGTCGTTTCGTCATTGGACAATCTGCTTTGGTTTAAAGTTGAACCATAATTTTGATACTCGGATGTTGCATCTTCCTCGTTTATGTATTCAAAAGAAGTTCCACCGCAAGGACAAACAGTAACATTTAGGAGAACATCCTTTTCGCATTGCAAGCAATATTTTTGAGCCATAGGGTAATTATTTAGCAAAAATACCTGGCTGGATAGTACCTATACATGTAAGCCTGGATTAAATACCCTGGGGTTGATGGCAGAGACAGAGGACTTAAAATCCCCCGGCTCTGCCTTCGAAGGTTCTAATCCGCGCGCCAAGCCACCAGATAGCTGATCTATATATCAAGCGGGCCCCTCCTTGGTTGGACGCTTTTTACTGCATACTGATCGAGTGAAAACAACTGCAAACGCCATTTACCTTGGCCTGATGATTCTTGCAATTATTGGGGTTGACATACTTTTCTTTAGAAATCACACCATGGGACGCTTGGTCGCCAACGTTGGAATAGTTCTCCTGTTTACTGCTTTTTACTATCGGTTCCTTAAAAACTAGCGTAGGTCTGACCGTAGCAATTACCATGAAGAAAATGTAGGACAAGCGAGGGTAAAGTAATCATGATCGTTCTCTACTGCGTGGCATTCATCTCTGGCCTTTTCACAATTCTTGCGCCCTGTATCTGGCCGTTGCTTCCGATCGTGCTCGCCGATGTCACGCAATCTAAATCAAAGCGTCGCCCACTTGGTATCACGGCCGGTGTCGCGCTCTCCTTCGCCTTCTTCACCCTCGCAATCTCCGCTCTGGAGAGTTCGATCGGTTTTAGTCCTAACGTGCTTCGTAAGCTGGCAGTTGTAGTTCTCCTCGTAATCGGATTTTCGATGGTCGTCCCTGCGCTCTCTCGCCGAATGGAATCTTCCATCTCCCGGCTCGCTGGCCGCTTTGGTGGCATGGGCCGCAATCAGCGCAGCGATTTTAGCGGGGGATTTATCACCGGTTTAGCTCTCGGTGTGGTTTGGACTCCATGCAGTGGACCGATCTTGGCTTCGGTTGCAACCTTGGCGGCCACCAATAAAGTTTCACTGCAAGTGATTTTTGTGACGCTCATCTATGTCGCAGGAGTATCAATCCCGCTCTTCGGCTTTGCGGTCGGTGGTCAGAAGCTACTTGCGAAGTCTCGCCACCTCTCTAAGCACACGGCCAGAATTCAAATAGCCTCCGGAGTTGTCATGATCTTGACTGCCGTTGCGATCTACACCAACTACGACAAGACCATCGAGACAAAACTCCTCAATTCCATCCCTTCATATTCCAGCGCCCTGACCAAGATTGAAAGTGGCTCGGGCGTGACCAAAGCGCTTGCCAAACTTAAGGGAACGAAAGAGATTCCCGGATCAATCACGGGAGATCAGTCAGGTCTATTTAATGCCAACTCCACAGCTCCGGAGTTCAAGGGTATTACCCAGTGGCTTAATGCGACCGGTGCCCAGACGCTAGCCTCCCTTAAAGGTAAGGTCGTGCTGATTGATTTTTGGACCTACAGTTGTATCAACTGCATCCGCACTCTGCCGCACGTGATTGCTTGGTACAACAAGTATCACTCCTCTGGCTTTGAAGTTATTGGAGTGAGCACGCCAGAGTTCGCATTCGAGAAACAGGCGAGCAATGTCACTAATGCTATCAAGCAATTTAAGATCCCATACCCAGTCGCACTCGATAATAATTACGACACCTGGAACGCCTATAACAATCAATACTGGCCGGCTGAGTATTTGATCGATGCTAACGGGCAGATCCGCCGTACCGAATTTGGCGAAGGAAATTATCCAGAGAGTGAACAAGCGATCCGCACTTTGCTAGCAAACGCTGGCCATACGGTGACTGTTGCTCCAACTGATCTTCCAGATACAACCCCACAGACTCAACTCACCCCGGAGACCTATTTCGGAAGTAACCGATCACAATTTGGCTATCCGACTCCCAACTATCCAAACGGCACATTCACAATCCCAGTGCAAAAAAGCGTCCCGCTTGATCAATTCGCTCTGGGTGGAAAGTGGTTGATCCAACCGGATTTCATCCAATCTAGTGCTGGGTCCACCGTGAGCGAACATTTTGATGCAAGTAAAGTCTTTATGATTCTCAATCCCGGCAAGAGTAGATCGGGTCGGGTCACGGTCACTTACAACGGCAAGCCTCTGATCGGAGCCCTGGCGGGAAGTGATCTCATTAATGGTGTGATTACCGTTAATTCAGATCGTCTCTATAACATCTTCGATAGTGGGGCTGCGATGAGCGACGGAACGTTGCAATTCACCTTCCAAGACCACGGAATTCAGGCCTTCACGTTCACCTTTGGCTAGAGGGCTGCAAATTCCACGGCTCTGCCTTCGAAGGTTCTAATCCGCGCGCCAATCCACCAGTATTAAAAAAGCCACCCAGTGACTACACCGGGTGGCTTTCTCTTAGATAGTTCTTAGATATCGAAGCGATCAGCTTCCATGACCTTGGTCCACGCGGCGACAAAGTCACCGACGAACTTCTTTTGAGCATCGCTGCTGGCATAAACCTCTGCAAGCGCACGAAGTTGTGAGTTCGATCCGAAGACCAAATCTGCGCGAGTTGCACTCCACTTTGTCTTGCCGCTCTTGCGATCGCGACCTTCAAAGATTTCTGCATCGCGCGCTGTTGGTACCCAGACTGTATCTGCAGCCAAGAGGTTGACGAAGAAATCGTTGTTGAGAGTGCCAGGCTTCTTGGTAAGAACTCCAAGACTATCAACGCTGACTCCAAGTGCGCGCAGTCCACCAACAAGAACGGTCATCTCTGGCGCCGTGACACCTAGAAGAGCAGCCTTATCAACGAGCAGGAATTCAGCAGGATGCGCTTGGTTCTTCTTTGCAAAGTTACGGAAGCCGTCAGCTTGTGGCTCTAGTACTGCAAATGAAGCAACATCAGTCTGAGATTGTGTTGCATCGGTGCGACCAGGAGTGAAAGGCACCTTCACTTTTACGCCAGCGCGTGATGCTGCCTCTTCAATTGCTGCAACACCACCCAGAACAACGAGATCTGCAAGGGATATCTGCTTCTTATATTTCTTATTGAACTTTGTCTGAATGCCAGTGAGGGTCTTGAGAACCTTCTTGAGTTGCTCTGGCTTGTTTGCTTCCCACGAGATTTGAGGCTCAAGTGCGATACGAGCACCATTGGCGCCACCACGCTTGTCGGTGTCGCGATATGTTGATGCTGCTGCCCATGCTGTTTCAACCAGCGCAGCAGATGAGATGTCAGACTTAAGGATCATCTCCTTGAGTTCTGCAACTGCCTTCGCGCCAATAACGTTCTTGGCTGCAGGGACTGGGTCTTGCCAAATCAATTCTTCAGCAGGAACTTCAGTGCCAAGATAGCGGGCGATTGGACCCATATCGCGGTGAGTGAGTTTGAACCAGGCACGAGCGAATGCATCGTGGAACTGATCAAAATTCTCTAAGAAGTGCTTAGAAATTGGGCCATAAATTGGATCGAAGCGAAGCGCTAAGTCTGTGGTGAACATGATAGGTGCATGCTTCTTTGACGCGTCATGTGCATCTGGAACTGAGTTTGCAGCCTTACCTTCTTTTGGAATCCATTGTGTTGCACCGGCTGGACTCTTTGTCTGCTCCCACTCGTGTGCGTAAAGGGTCTGGAGATACAAGTTATCCCACTGAGTAGGTGTTGCTTTCCAGGCACCTTCAAGTCCACTTGAGATGGTCTGTGCACCGTTACCGCTACCAAATGTGTTATTCCAGCCAAGACCCATCTCTTCGATAGCAGCGCCTTCAGGTTCTGCACCAACATACTTACTTGGGTCAGCTGCTCCGTGTGCTTTTCCGAATGTGTGTCCACCAGCAATAAGTGCAACTGTCTCTTCATCATTCATCGCCATGCGACCAAAAGTGTCACGGATATCTTTTGCTGAAGCCAAAATATCTGGATTGCCATCAGGGCCTTCAGGGTTTACATAGATGAGTCCCATTTGGACCGCAGCTAGTGGGTTCTCTAAATTGCGATCTCCGCTGTAACGATTGTTAGCAAGCCATTCTTCTTCTTTACCCCAGTATGTGTCATCTGGCTCCCAGACATCTGCGCGTCCGCCAGCGAAACCGAAAGTCTTAAAGCCCATAGATTCAAGAGCACAGTTACCGGCCAAGATCATGAGATCAGCCCATGAAATCTTTTTGCCATATTTTTGCTTGATTGGCCAAAGAAGGCGACGAGCTTTATCTAGGTTGACGTTATCTGGCCAACTATTGAGCGGCGCAAAACGTTGCATTCCAGCACCAGCACCACCGCGGCCATCAAATGTGCGATATGTACCTGCACTGTGCCATGCCATGCGAATAAAAAACGGACCGTAGTGACCGTAATCGGCAGGCCACCATTCTTGTGAATCAGTCATTAAGGCGTAGAGATCCTTCTTTATCGCTTTTAGGTTGAGAGATTCAAACTCGGCTGCATAATCAAAATCAGGATCCATTGGATCGGCAGCTTGGTTATGGGGTGCGAGAACTTTGAGATTGAGCTGGTTAGGCCACCAATCCTGATTCAGGGTTGCTTCTGTGTTTTGCTTGGCACTGGTATATGGGCACTTAGCTTCATCTGACATGGTTGCTCCTCTGATTCTGCGCTGATCTAGCTAATCTAACTAATTAAACGAATCTAGTGAGAAGAATAGCCAAATAAGGCAGAGGGCTGCACGGCGAAGGAATGAGGGCAGATCAACCAGTATTACGAAGTCCCGCCGCCACACCATTAATTGTGAGCAACAAAGCTCGACGAATCGTTGGGTCAGAATCCCCAGCGCGGACTCGCTCTAGGAGTGAAACCTGCAAGAGGTGCAGCGGTGCAAGGTATGCATCGCGGATGCCCAATGTGCGCGAAAGTATTGGTTGGTCGCTCAAGATGTCTGTCTTCTTGGTGAGAAGCAAAATCTCCTCCTTCGTGAGCGCAAATTCCGCTTCAATCTGATCCAAGAAGTGGTGGAGAGATGAATCGGCAAGCTTGGTGACATATTTGCGTGCCATTCCGAGGTCCGTCTTGGCCATGGTCATCTCGACATTGGAGATAAAGGTGCGGAAGAAATGCCATTCCGAGAGCATCTGCTCGAGTGAGCCACTCTTGCCAGCTTCGCGCGCAGCTTTGAGCCCTGAACCAACTCCGAACCAGCCCGGAACGATCTGTCGGGATTGTGTCCATCCAAATACCCATGGAATCGCGCGCAGACTACCTAGCCCACCAGAAGCATCGGGGCGGCGAGATGGACGAGAACCCAAGAACATATCGCCTAGCTGTTCGACCGGAGTTGAGGCATAGAAATATGCAGGCAGATCCGGGTGATCAATAAGTGTGCGATATGCAGCAAAAGAGTTGTCGCTCACGAGATCCATGCATGCCGACCATGCCTCGAGATCTGCAGGGGATTGACGTGGTGCTCGATTCAGAACAGTCGCTTCTAAAGCGGCTGCAAGTGTGAGTTCAACATTCTCGCGCGCTAACGCAGGCAGCGCGTACTTATCACTGATGACTTCACCTTGCTCTGTCATCTTCACTTGGCCATCAATTGATCCCCAAGGAAGTGCAATAAGGGCATCGTAGGTTGGTCCGCCACCGCGACCAACAGAACCACCGCGACCATGGAACAAACGAAGTTTCACGCCGTGCTTGATTGCGATGTCACGGAGTTTGCGTTGAGCCTTATGAATTTCCCATTGAGATGTCGCAATACCGGCATCTTTATTGGAGTCAGAATAACCAAGCATCACTTCTTGAATATCACCACGAGATCGTACGAGCTCGCGATATTCCGGAGTACTTAATAGTGAATCAAGGATGAGATCAGCCCCACGTAATTCTGCGACAGTCTCCAAAAGCGGAGCGAATCCGATCTTGGAAGAGTTACCTTGAATGAGACCGGTGTGCTTAGCAAGTTCAACTGCTGCTAAAACATCGAGGTGAGACTTGGTCATTGAAATGATGTAAGTCTCGATGACTTCTGGTCCAAATTTTTCGATGAGTTCATTGATGGCGCTAAATGTTGCCAACGTTGCGCTCGCTTGATTATCGAGTGCGTCAGGATTCTTTGCTAGTTCCGCGAGGGCATGGTGATGAGCATCGGAGTGCTCACGTACATCCATAGTTGCATGGGTAAGTCCAACGCTCGAAACGGCACGGATGGTGCGCTCTAGGAGTCCGTGAGCGATGAGCTCGCCCTTGTGGGACATGAGTGATTCATGCATGAGCATCAGATCGGCAATGATTTCTGCTGTGTTGTCATAATCGCGACCGGGCACGTGTTCAGCGCCTGCTGCATGACGACGCTGAGTCAAAATCAAGCGATGTCGAATAGCGGTTGCTTTCATGCGGTAAGGCTCTTCGACATTGAGGCGTTTGAAACGATCTTCAATCTCGGGAATCATCTCTAGATCGCGTGCGACAGATGCTTCAAGCTCTGGCGATGCGCCAGCGATACGAGTAGAGACTGAAAGCGCTTTTCGGAGTTCGTCCAAGCAGGCAACCATCCCGCGAATGAAGTGGCCAATCTGCAAAGTGATCGCCTGGCGCGTGATATCTGCGGTGATGTTTGGATTGCCATCACGGTCACCACCAATCCACGTTCCAAATGAGAGTGGGCGAGATGTGGGAGAAATGGTGACTCCCACACGTGTGAGTTCGCGGGCAAAGTTATCGAGAACATTCGGGATAGTCATAGAGAAGAGATCATCAAGGTAATACAGCGCATTGACCGCTTCATCTAGTGGTTCAGGTCGACCTAAACGCAACTCATCCGTCTGCCACAGAAGGTCCACTGCTTCAGCTAAGCGTCGTTCGCGAGTGGCATCTTTTCTATCATCAAGAAGATCAGCAATCGTGCCAAGTTTTGACAGTACTGAACGTCGAGCAGCTTCAGTCGGGTGAGCCGTGAACACTGGTCGAACAGAGAATTCATTCATCCACTCTTGAAGATCGGCTTGCGTAAAGTCGCCATGGTTCTTTTGAGCTTCAATAATTCGATCCACTGCGCGTGAAATCCATGAACCGCTGAGTTCGCGCTCTTCTTCTAATACTCGAGCACGGTGTACTTGCTCAGCAACGTTTGCCAGATAGAAATATGTACTAAATGCGCGAACTAGTTGGACGCTATCTTCAACGGAAAGGTTGGCGAGAATATCTTCGCCCCCGCCTTCGCGGACTGCCTTGCGTACATTTTCTACAAGTGCGAGTAGCTCAGCACCTTCTTGGCGAACCAAGCTCTGTCCAAGAAGTTCACCGAGTACGCGTACATCGCTACGCAGTTCTTGGTCATCTCGAGCCAACTGGGCGCTAGAACCTGAAGTCGTCATGGGCTAATCCTGCCACCTCTTCGAGGGCCTTTTACGCGTTAGAATTGCATCCATCACCCCCGCCCATTTTGGGAACGGGGGCTTAGGTCGTTATATGACCACGTACATAGTGAGGAGGTAGTCGTCTGATGAGCAGATTAATTGATGCTTTCTCAAACATTGAGATAGATCAGAGCACTGAGCACTGCCAAGCCCCCACTTTTGTTACCGGGATGTTTCTGGCCAAGAGAGCGCTGCACACGCCACTCCTGATCGTCACTTCTTCTTCACGAAAAGCATCAGAAATCAAAGATGAGTTGGTGACATACCATGGCGACGATGCAGCCGTTGAGTTCCCGCCATGGGAGACCTTGCCTCATGAGAAGTTGAGCCCGAAGAGCGACACGGTGGCCGCTCGTGCCAAGGTCCTAACCGGAATTGCAGATCGGTCAATTGTTATTACGTCGGTGCGCGCACTTATTCAGCCGATCTCGCAGCAGATTGCACACTTTCAAGCGATTGAGTTAGAGCTTGGTCTTGAAATTTCCATGGATAAGTTGCTTACGACCCTCACACTGCTTGGCTATAACCGAACCGATCTCGTTGAGAAACGTGGTGATTACGCAGTACGCGGCGGAATTGTTGATCTCTTTCTTCCTGATCAAGACCACCCATTCCGTATTGATTTCTTCGGAGATGAGATTGAAGAATTGGCTTGGTTCACTGTTGCAGATCAGCGCACCTATGCGCCGGTGGTTGGAGCAATAGCCATCTATCCATGTCGCGAACTCCTCATTACTGAAAAGGTCAGGAATAAAGCACGTCATCTGGCAGTTCGATATCCTCAGGTAGCCGAGATGGCTGCCAAGATCTCTGAAGGAATCTATGTCGATGGCATGGAATCCCTTATGGGGTTGCTCGAGGATGACCTCACCTCGTTGATTGACTTGCTTCCAAAGAATTTCGAAGTAGTGCTGATTGATGAGCAGCGCATTGCTTCACGTGGCCTGGACCTTATAAACACAAATAAAGAATTTCTTACAGCATCGTGGTCAAGTGCCGCCATGGGTGGGGAAGCGCCGATCGATCTCTCGATGGCCCTAGAGGCCGGGGGCTATTACAGCTTGCCAGCCTTGCGAGATAAGGCGCTTACATGGAGTTCAATCGACCCCTACGCCAGCGGAGTTGATTCACATCAGAGCACAGAAATCTTTGGCGCCGTACCGGAGTATCGAGGCAAGCTCGATCTTTTATCGTCAGATATTGGCAAATGGATAAACGAGGGGTATCTCGTTATTTTCACGGCTGCCGGCAAAGGCATTGTGGAGCGATTCGCAAAACTCTTTCAAGCCGCTGATCTGCCTGTTCGACTACTTAAGAACGTCTCATCAAACCTAACCCGAGATGCCGTTTACGTATTGGCCACCCCTATCGAGCATGGCTTTGTCTGTGATGAATTTAAGGCAATTCTTATTACAGAGAAAGATGTCTCTGGTGTTCGATCATCTAATAAAGATCAGGTGCGAATGCCATCGCGTCGCAAGAAGGCCATTGATCCTCTCGAACTAAAGCCAGGCGATTATGTTGTGCATGAGCAGCATGGTGTAGGTAAATATGTTGAGTTAGTACAGCGAACTGTTGCTGGCGTCGCTCGCGAATATCTTGTTATCGAATACGCGGCGTCAAAGCGCGGACAACCTGGTGATCGACTTTTTGTTCCGACTGACACTCTTGAACAAGTCACTCGTTATGTTGGTGGTGAAGCACCAGCAGTTCATCGAATTGGTGGTGCCGATTGGCAAAATGCCAAGAAGCGAGCACGCAAAGCAGTCAAACAAATTGCAGGAGAACTAATCCAACTGTATGCAGCGAGAATGAGTGCGCCAGGTTTTGCCTTCTCGCAAGACACTCCATGGCAGCGGGAGTTAGAAGCGGCATTTAGATATGTCGAAACTATCGATCAGCAATCTACGATCGATGAGGTCAAGCGCGATATGGAGCGCTCATATCCAATGGATCGCGTGATCTGTGGCGATGTTGGATATGGCAAGACAGAGATTGCGATTCGCGCGGCCTTTAAAGCAGTTCAAGATGCAAAACAGGTAGCTGTTCTTGTTCCAACGACGCTTCTGGTCCAGCAACACTTCAAGACTTTCGAAGACCGCTATGCCGGATTTCCGGTTCGATTAGCAGGGCTTTCACGATTTAGTACAGCTAAAGAGTCGAAAGAGATTCTTGAAGGCTTAGCTAATGGTTCGATTGACGTAGTTATCGGTACCCACAGATTGCTATCCAAAGATGTGAATTTCAAGGACTTGGGCCTCGTAATTGTGGACGAAGAGCAGCGCTTTGGTGTCGAGCATAAAGAAGAGCTGAAAAAGACTCGCACAAATGTCGATGTGCTCTCTATGTCGGCCACGCCTATTCCACGCACGTTAGAGATGGCTATTACCGGCATTCGCGAAATGTCTAACATCACAACACCGCCGGAAGAACGCCACCCAGTTCTTACCTACGTCGGTCCATACGATGAGAAGCAGGTAACCGCTGCGATTCACCGAGAATTGCTCCGTGATGGTCAGATATTTTTCATTCACAACAGAGTCGAGAGCATCGACAAAGTCGTTATTAGACTTAAAGAACTTGTCCCAGAAGCGCGCATTCGAGTTGCTCATGGCCAAATGGGTGAGCGCGAACTCGAAGATGTCATCTTAGGTTTCTGGGAGAGAGAATTCGATATCCTGGTCTGTACAACAATTATCGAATCAGGAATTGATATTCCAAATGCTAATACGTTGATCGTTGATCGCTCTGAGAATTTCGGACTCTCGCAATTGCATCAGCTACGCGGCCGAGTTGGACGTGCACGCGAACGCGCTTATGCATATTTCCTCTACTCACCCGATAAGCCGCTCACCGAAGTTGCGCATGATCGCCTCACGACGATTGCAACCAACACCGACCTTGGTTCCGGTATGCAAGTTGCACTCAAGGATCTTGAAATCCGTGGAGCCGGAAATCTTCTTGGCGGCGAGCAGTCTGGGCATATTGCTGAAGTCGGCTTTGATTTGTATATGCGCATGGTTGGAGAAGCAGTCGAGGATTACAAGAAGGGCTACATCGACAGTGAACCTCGCGTGAAAGAGTGCAAAGTCGAATTGCCAATCACGGCTCACCTGCCTATCGAATATATACCCTCCGAACGATTGCGTCTTGATCTCTATCGACGCATGGCGGATTGCAACGATGAGACATCCCTCGATGCCATCGTCGAAGAATTAGTGGATCGCTTCGGCGCCTTGCCTGAAGAGGCTGAAAATCTGATCGCGGTGGCAAAACTGCGTATCTACGCCAAATCCAAGGGGCTCACCGAGGTCGTCCTGCAAGGCAAATTCCTCAAGATTTCACCGATTGTGCTGCCAGAGTCTGCTCAATTACGCCTGAGCCGCCTCTATCCAGGAACTCAGATTAAAACTGCGACAAAAAGCCTCTTGGTTGCCCAAAAAGCGACCCCAAATTGGCTTGGTAGCGCTCCCGTAGGTGATACTTCACCTCTGGCATCGCTTAAATGGGCTGATGCAGTCCTTCACAACCTCTAGGAGTAGAGCACATGGATTCGAACGAGTCTTCAACCGAGAACGCTGAAAACGCTGAGAACACCGACCACGCTACAGATTCAGCGCCAGAAAGCGTTGATGAGATAGCTGTGAACGAGGAAATTACGATCGCTGACCTCAGCTCAAACGAATCAGAAGCGCCATCATCTCGTAATCGCCTTGTCGCAATTATTGCTGGAGTGGTTGTAGTCGCGGTTGCTGTTGGCCTCACACTTGCAGTCACTGTCTTTAAATCTCCTGCTGTTGAAGCGCATGCTGGCAAAGATGTCGTGACTGTTAAAGATGTAACAAACAGCGTAAATGAAATTCTTGCTGAGCGTAAAGGCGTTGATACAACTGGAATGCAGATTGCAACCGGCGCTCAACTTAGCCTGGCCGAACTTAACTTCCACCTGATCTCATATCTCCTTGCAGACACTGCAGCAGCGAATAACATCAAGATCACCGACGGTGATGTCACTGGTCGCAAGGCAGCGATTATCAGCCAAGTTGGTAGCCCATCCAAGTTGCCTCAGGCTCTTGTCGCAGCCAATATCGCATCAGAAGATCTCGATCTTTACATCCGCAGCTTGCTTTATGACGAGCAGCTTGCAACCCTCCTAGAAAAGTCTGGAGTTTCACAGGCAAATGCAGGAACAGCTTTGGAGCAGGAAGTCGCAGCAGAAGCAGCGAAAGTCGGCGTCAAAGTTAACTCTAAGTACGGAACATGGGATTCAACCCAAGCCATTGTTGCTGCACCAGCAGCTGCTCCAGCTAAGTAACAACCAAGTAACAACCAAGCAATTAACACTAAGTAGGTAACGGTCCATGACTTCGGAGCTACAACGACTTCGAGAAGTCATGGACCGACTTCGTTCACCGGGCGGTTGTGAGTGGGATGCAGAGCAGACTCATGAAAGTTTGCTCAAATACCTACTGGAAGAGTCGTACGAGTTTGTTGAAGCTGTCGAGGAAAACGACAGAACGGCGATGCAAGAAGAGCTAGGCGACATTTTGCTTCAGGTCTATTTCCACTCCCGCATGGCAGAGGATGACCACACTGCACCATTTGATATTGAAGATGTGGCTCGTGGGGTAGCCGACAAATTGATCCATCGCCACCCCCATGTATTTACTGATTCAGATGTCACCTACGACGATGTACTTGAGAATTGGGAAGCCCAGAAGGCGATCGAAAAGGGTCGAACTTCGGCAACCGATGGTGTGCCTCTGGGGCAACCAGCCATGCTCCTGGCTAATAAGATGATTTACAGAGCTGAGAAATCCCGCTATTCCATACCAGTGGAACATCCGGTGAAACTTGGAGCAAATCCCACTGAATTGGATGTGGGAGCAGCAATTTTTGGGATAATTGACCAGGCCCAGGCGGCCGGGATCGATCCCGAAGCAGCACTACGAGCGACGACAAAGATGTACATCGCTCGAATCAAAGAGTTTGAAGCTCAAAAGAGCCGAGATAGCTAATTTCAATTAGCGATAAATACAGATAAAAGGAGAGCCTCGTGGCACTAATCGACACAGTCCATGCCCGTGAAATTCTAGATTCACGCGGAAACCCAACCGTAGAGGTAGAAGTTCTGCTTGAAGATGGCACCAGCTCTCGCGCTGCGGTCCCAAGCGGAGCATCTACAGGAGCTTTCGAAGCTGCCGAACTTCGCGATGGCGGTAAGCGCTACCTAGGTAAAGGCGTTGAGAAGGCAGTTGATTTCGTCAATGACGAGATCGCGCCTGCAGTTATTGGTTTTGACGCACAAGATCAGCGTTTTGTTGATCAAGAGATGCTTGACCTTGATGGCACAAAGAACAAGTCTCGCCTAGGCGCGAATGCAATCCTTGGTGTCTCCCTTGCGGTAGCCCGCGCGGCAGCAGAATCTTCTGACCTCTCATTCTTCCGCTATATCGGCGGACCTACAGCCCGCACTCTTCCAGTCCCAATGATGAACATCCTTAACGGTGGAGCTCACGCTGATACCAACGTCGATGTACAGGAATTCATGATTGCGCCAATTGGTGCGGAGTCATTCCGTGAATCACTTCGTTGGGGAGCAGAGATTTATCACACCCTTAAGGGAGTTTTGAAGAAGCGTGGATTAGCAACAAGCGTGGGCGATGAAGGCGGATTTGCTCCTAACTTGGATAGTAACCGCGCAGCCCTTGATCTTATTCTGGAAGCAATCGAAGCCGCCGGCTTTAAGCCAGGCAAAGATATTGCGCTCGCTATGGATGTTGCTGCAACTGAATTTCACAAAGATGGTAAGTATGCCTTTGAAGGAAAGCAGAAGAGCGCAGATGAGATGATCGCTTATTACACAGAGCTAGTAAATGCTTATCCAATCGTCTCTATCGAAGATCCACTTGATGAGGATGATTGGGATGGCTGGACCAAGATGACTTCCGAGTTGGGATCCAAGATTCAGATCGTCGGAGATGACCTATTTGTTACCAACCCTGAGCGTTTGGCCAAGGGAATCAAGCATGGCAGCGCTAACGCAATGCTCGTCAAGCTAAACCAGATCGGCACACTGACGGAAACTTTGGATGCAGTATCGCTGGCACATCGCAATAGCTATCGCACAATGATGTCTCACCGTTCAGGTGAAACAGAAGATACAACGATTGCTGATTTGGCTGTCGCACTTGAGTGCGGTCAGATCAAGACCGGTGCACCAGCTCGCTCAGAGCGAGTTGCAAAGTACAACCAACTTCTTCGTATCGAAGAGGAGCTTGATGAGTCAGCTCTTTACGCTGGCCATGCAGCCTTCCCTCGCTTCAAGGCATAAGTTAAAAGAATAATAAGAATATGTTTAAGAGCATCAGTGGCAGAAGCCTTGCTTTTGCCACGGTGCTCTTAGTTCTTGCAATCACCTTAGCTCCACCGCTACAAAGATTTTTTGCCCAACGCGCACAGATCAATGCTTATCGAGTTCAACTTGCAAGCGCTCAAGCAACTCTTACAGCAGCTCAACATGAGCTAGAGCAATGGAACGATCCAGCATATGTCGAACAACAGGCTCGCACACGATTGCACTACGTATTTCCAGGTGAGCGCCAATATGTAGTTCTTGGGGCAGGAAGTTCTGCCTCCACAACTGCTCAACCCGCAGCTCCCGTATCCAATCAAATTCCGGCAGGTCTTCCTTGGTATAGCGAAGTCATTGCATCCATCGCCAGTACGAATGTGAATCAATAATTGGAAAAACCAACACAAGCTGACCTTGATGCGATTGAATCCCAACTGGGTCGCACCCCGCGTGATGTGCATGCAATTGCCCACCGTTGCCCATGCGGAAAACCTGATGTCGTAGAGACTCCACCACGTCTCTCCGACGGGACACCATTCCCAACCTTTTATTACGCGACCTGTCCCAAGCTGACCGGTGCTATCTCAACTCTTGAAGGCTCTGGGATGATGGCTGCAATGCAGGCCAGACTCGCTACAGATCCTGAGTTGGCTGGTGCATATCGCGCAGCACATGATGACTATCTAGCAGCTCGCGCAGCTTTAGGAATGGATGTTGCTGAAGTCGAAGGAATTAGCGCTGGGGGAATGCCAGATCGAGTTAAATGCTTACACTCACTTGTGGCTCATTCACTTGGTGCCGGTCCAGGAGTGAATCCCTTCGGAGATGAAGCACTTGCTGCGCTTGCCGAATGGTGGAAGGACTCTCCGTGCGAGTAGCCGCCATTGATTGTGGAACGAACTCAATCCGCCTATTAGTAGCAGACATTGATGGCAACAACTTCCGTGAAGTAGTACGTGAAATGCGCGTAGTGCGTCTAGGTGCCGGTGTGGATAAGACTCATGCTTTTGATCCAGCTGCGATCGAGCGGACACTTGCTGCAACAAAAGAATATTCATCAATCATCGCAAGTAAAGGCGTAGAGAAAATTCGTTTCTGTGCTACCAGCGCAACTCGCGATGCCACCAATCGCAATCTTTTTATCGATGGCGTGCGAGAAATATTAGGAATTGAACCCGAAGTAATTCCGGGAACAGAAGAAGCTGCACTCTCATTTAGTGGCGCGACTAAAGAGTTGGATCTAGCACTCGCCCCATATCTGGTAGTTGATATTGGCGGCGGCTCAACGGAGTTTGTTCTTGGTAGCCAGAAAGTTGATTTCGCTCGTAGCGTCAATATTGGCTGCGTGCGCATGTCGGAGCGTCATCTGACTACGCAACCACCGAGCGCGCAGTCGCTAGCTGCAGCTATCGAAGACATTGATACGGCTATCGGCGAGGCCGCCGAAACGGTTCCCTTTAGTAAAGCTAAGACACTGATTGCAGTGGCAGGAACTGCCACAACTGTTGCGGCGTCAGCGCTGCAACTTAGCCATTATGATCGATATTCAATTCATTTAGCACGTATTCCAGCTCAGAAAGTGCATGAAGTAGCTTCGATGTTTGCGGCAATGACGAGAGAAGAAATTACCGCACTGCCATATATGCACCCAGGCCGGATCGATGTTATTACTGCTGGATCCCTTGTCCTATCTCGCGTCATGCTTGCAACAGGGGCTGATGAATTTATCGCAAGCGAGTCAGATATTTTGGATGGAATGGCCTGGAGCCTTGGTAGCCAAAAGTAAGAAATACCTCACTATCGAGGCGCTTGATAAAGCGATCATCGGATGCACATTGTGCCCACGGCTCGTTGAGTGGCGTGAAGAAGTAGCGATTGTTAAACGCAAGTCCTATGCCGAAGAAGATTATTGGGGGAGGCCCGTTCCAGGATTCGGTGACTCGAAAGCCGAGATTGTGATTGTGGGTCTAGCACCAGGAGCACACGGCGCTAATCGAACAGGAAGAATATTTACTGGCGATTCTTCGGGAGACTTTCTTTACTCATCACTTTACCGTGTTGGGCTGGCAAAGATTCCATCCAGCGAGAACGCCGATGATGGACAGGAACTTTATAAGACACGAATTCTCTGTGCCGTGCGTTGCGCGCCGCCAGATAACAAACCGACGGTGGAAGAGAAAGCCATCTGCGCACCATTTATGGCTGCAGAAATTAATCTCCTTATGCCAACAGCAAAGTCATTTGTGGCACTGGGTAATTTCGCATGGACTGGACTCTTGGCGCAGCTTGTGATTATGGGTTTTGATATTCCAAGCCCACGGCCCAAGTTCGGTCATGGCGTCAGTTTCAGTACTCAATCCCCAGATGGCAAAGTGGTGTGTGTCATTGGAAGTTATCATCCAAGTCAGCAGAACACTTTCACAGGCAAGCTCACTCCAGCCATGTTGGATGGGATCTTTAAGCTCGCTCTGAAAAAAGCCTAAAAGTTATGCCCAGGTGAGTTTTCGTACCATATTTAGAGCAATTGCAAAAGCATTACCAATAAATAGTGCAAACATGAGCGTGCCAAGACCTACACGACCACCAAGCAACCATCCAATAGTCATCACAATAATTTCAAGAGTCAGCCGCACTCGTCCGACTCTGATACCAGTTACTCGATGAAGTCCTGTCATTAAGCCATCGCGAGGCCCAGGTCCGAGTCCACACGTGATGTACAGGGAAGAACCAATGCCGATGATGGCTATACCAGCAACGGCGTAGAGGAATCGAACGAGAAAATTATGATGTTGAATGGGGAACCAGTCGGTGCCAATCTGTAATGCAAATGCGATCACAATGATATTTGCGACCGTACCGAACCCAGGCCACTGCTTGAGTGGAATCCAAACGAGCAATACAACTAAGCTGATGAGAAAAGTCGACCATCCCAGAGATAGTGGTGTGTGTTTGGAGAGTCCCTGCGAAAGCACGGCCCAAGGTGAATTACCCAGGGTTGATTGAATTAACAGGGCTTCGCCAAAACCAAAAATCGTCAGTCCGAAGATAAGAATGAAGAATCGAATTGGATTAAGAGACCAACGCGACGGTGCAGTCCACGGAGTGAGCGGAACGACCTTGGATGGCTTGAAGAATTGAATGAATTTATTATCCATTTACGAGATCTTTGCACATTGCTCTAAACGCATGGGTATGTGCATCAATGTCAGCGGCAGTGGTTTCTGGAGAAACGAGAGCCATATTGTGGAATGGAGTAATCAAGAATCCGTCGTTGAGCATCCGTAGGTGAATATATTGCTCAAGTTCAAAATCGCCAGCGTTTGCGGCTTCGAGCCCAGTACGTGGGGCGGTAGCTTGGAACAGGTATTCACCGCGCGCACCCAGGCGAGAGCAATACCAAGGTAAGTCGAATTGCGCGATAGCGGCATCGACGCCATCGCACCATTGGCCACCCAAGCTAACCATGCGCTCAAATGCTTGATCTGTAAGGACTTCAGTGAGGGTGGCTCGCATGGCTGCCAAGCTCAGCGCATTGCCTGCCAGCGTGCTTCCGATGCCGCCGGTATCAATGAGTTCTCGCTCAACCTTCGCCTTTATTTGAGCAGCGATCTCGCTGCGCATTCCGAATGTCCCGGTTGGAATTCCACCCGCAATCGCTTTTCCGATCGTCAAAATATCCGGATTGAGGTTATGCAACGCGGTCATTCCACCAGGCCCCACAGAAATTGTGTGGGTCTCATCGATGATCCATACAGCCCCATATTTCTTTGCGAGTTCGCCAACCGCTTGAAGATACCCATCATCTGGAAGCACGATGCCGATATTGGTCATCGCTGGCTCCATCAAAATGGCAGCTACATCACCATGAGCGAGTGCAGATTCCATGGCGGCTAGGTCATTGAACTCAACAACACGTGTAGTTTCTGCTAGCTCTACCGGAGCTCCAAGATTTCCGGGGCGCTTAACGGTGTTTCCATCAGAATCTAAAGTCGCGAATGTTTCATCGACAGAGCCGTGGTAACACTTATCAATCACAATAATTTTCGAACGACCCGTGATCAGGCGCGAGTAGCGGATGACATGGCGATTGGCATCAGTAGCAGTGACTGTGTACTGCCAGAGAGGAAGTCCAAACCGACGTGCCAATTCGCGCGAGACAGTAACGGCATCTTCTGTTGGCAACATCGCAGTGAGGCCTCGCTTAAGCTGTGCCTTGATTGCCTCGACAGTTGGGGCAGGCGAGTGGCCGGTCATCGAACCGGTATCACCTAAACAGAGATCGATATATTCATTGCCATCAACGTCGGTAAATCGTGCACCTTGCGCGCGATCGACAAAGACGGGATATGCCCCTGGCCACTTGGCCATCCATGACATAGGGACGCCACCCGGCATGACCTTCGAAGCCTCTTGGAAGAGTGAACCAGACTTTGGATGAAGCGCTAGGAAGCGATTTTCTTCAATTTCTGTGAGCTTTTTTAGGTGGTTACGATCTATTTTCGTCATATCGCGATCTTAGCTGAGCAACCCCCTGCGGCGGAGTAGTGGCTCAATAACTGCATCTCGGCCGCGGAAATTTCGATACATCTCCATCGAATCTAGAGAACCGCCTCGACTCAATAACTCTGCACGGAAGTGATCTCCCAGAGCTCTTTTGAGACCACCATTTTCCTTAAACCATTCGACAGTATCTGCATCAAAAACTTCAGACCAGATATATCCGTAGTATCCCGCAGAATAACCACCAGCAAAAATATGTGAGAAGTAGGTAGTGCGATAACGTGTTGGCACAGGAGGGTAGGTGAGCCCATAGGCCTCGATCGCTGCAGCTTCGAAGGCTTCAACATCTTTCACATCTTGTCCGTCGGCAATCTCATGCCATGCAAGATCGAGAATTGCAGCCTGCATATATGAGGTGGTCGCATAGCCTTGATCAAAAGTTGAGGATAAATTAATGCGCTCGATAATTTCAGGTGAGAGTTTCTCACCAGTCTTGTAATGGTAGGCATAGTTATTGACTACCTCCGGCCAGAGCATCCACATCTCATTTACTTGTGATGGGAACTCGACAAAGTCACGTTCGACGCTAGTGCCAGATACGCGCGGATACTTAACGTGCGAGAGCAGTCCATGGAGTGCATGGCCGAATTCATGGAAGAGCGTTGTGAGGAAATCAAAACTAATCAGCGTTGGCTCGCCCGCGGGTGGCTTTGGAATGTTGAGGTTGTTGCACACCACCGGGAGCTGCCCGAGCAGAAAATTCTGGTCAACAAGATTGTTCATCCAGGCCCCACCGCGCTTTGAATCGCGAGTATAGAAATCGCCAATGAAGAGTCCGACTTTCTGGCCATCTTCGCCAAAGACCTCGAAGGCGCGGGCTTCTGGGTGATAAGTAACTAAATCCGGCCGTTCAACAAAAGAGAGTCCAAAGAGTTTATTTGCGGCAAAAAAGACGCCATCTTTGAGTACGCGCTCGAGTTCAAAGTACGGGGCTAGGGCGGCGGTATCTACGTCGTAACGTGCCTTACGTACCTTCTCTGCGTAATAGGCCCAGTCCCAACTTGCTAATTCAAAATCTCCACCATCAGCAGCTATGGCTGCCTGCAAATCGGCGCCTTCACGCTTGGCGTTAGCGACCGCTGGAGCTGCAATTTTGCGCATCATCTCGTGAACTTTAGCGGGGGTAGCCGCGTTACGTTCCCAGAGCACATATTCAGCGTGGTTTGTTGCGCCAAAGAGTGCGGCACGGCGGGCACGTAACTTGGCCATTGCCACCAGAGTTGTCTTGTTGTCATGTTCATTTCCACGAGCACCCTTGAGGATCGAAGCCTTCATGATTTTCTCTCGCAAGCCACGGTTGGTGAGAGAAGTAAGAAGTGGATGCCCCGTGAAGTTGACCATCGTGATCAGCCACTTGTCATCGAGCCCGCGACTCATTGCCGCACTCTTTGCGGTGGCGATCTCGTTCTCGGTGAGACCATCGAGTTCAGCTAGATCATCGACAATAATTGCCAGGTCATTGGTATCGGCAAGCGTCTGACGTGAGAAGGTTGCTTCAAGTCCAGAGAGCTCCTCGTTGATCACCTTGAGTTCATCGCGTTGAGGTTGTGTGAGATGGGCGCCTGCGAAATGGAAATCTCGGTAGTAGCGCTCTAAAAGCCAAGCATCTTCGCTATTGAGTTGAAGTGATGGTGCCGCATCGCGAAGTGCGACGATGCGCGCGAAGAGTTCAGGATTGAGCTTGATAGCATCGCTATGGGCCGCCAGTTTTGGCGCGATCTCTGCTTCGATCTCATCTAAGAAGTCAGAGGTATCGCTCGAAGACTTGTTAAAAAAGACAAGCGCTACTCGATTGAGTAATTGCCCACTTTTCTCTAAGCCAACGATGGTGTTCTCAAAGGTGGGGGCACCCGTTGCCAAGATTGCATCAACTTCTTGTAGTTGCTCCGCCATCCCGGCGTAGAACGCAGGCAGGTAGTGGGCATCGGTGATCTCGGCAAAGGGTGGCAGCTCGTATTCAAGTGTGCTGCGCTTTGCGAAAGGATAAGCGGAATCAAATGATTGGGTAGACATTCCAACATTCTATTCTTGATCTGGCTCAAACGGTCGGGATCTATCCCGACCGTTTCTGTGCTCATTTGGAGAACATAATTGGACTACTAGGACAGCATTAAAGTAGGCAGAAATCGTCGCTTCACTGCACAACAAGTAAAAGACTATTTTACAGGAAATCAGCAACAGTGCCGTGAGAGTCTAAACTCGCTTAATCACCATGGATGCACCTTGACCAACGCCAATACAGAGTGTTGCAAGGCCGATCTCCTGATCGTCGGACTCCAATCGCTTGAGCAAGGTACCAATAAGGCGACTGCCAGATGACCCCAATGGATGTCCTAAAGCGATAGCTCCACCGCGGTTATTCACCATGCTCTCATCTAATCCCAATGCACGAATGCAAACTAAGACCTGAGCGGAGAAAGCTTCATTGATTTCAACGGCATGAAGATCGGCTACCTTCATTCCCAACCGAGTTAATAATTTTTGCGTTGCAGGTACTGGCCCAAATCCAAATTGATAAGGAAGTACACCTGCTGCATCAAAACCAATAATCTCTGCACGGGGTGTGAGGTTAAATTTCTTAAGAGCTACTTCTGAGACAACCATTACTGCACTTGCGCCATCAGATAGTGGAGAGGCACTGCCAGCAGTAATGATTCCTTCTTTGGAGAAAGATGCTTTGAGATTTGCAAGTGCCTCTGAAGTAGTCGATTCGCGCACTGTTTCATCCATAGAAAGTGATTCACTCCCAGGTACAGCAATGATCGCGTCCGAGAAGAATCCAGATTTCCATGCGGCTGCAGCCCGCTGGTGAGATTGCACCGACCAGGCATCGGAATCCTGCCGAGTGATCCCATGCTCCTGCGCTAAGCGCTCGGTCGCCTCACCCAAGGAAAGCACGGACCTGCCAGAGTCATGTTCGGCCATCTTTGGATTTACAAATCTCCACCCGAGAGCGGTGTCGAACATAGGTCCTGGTTTTGCCCACGCTTTACTTGGCTTTTCTGTAACCCATGGAGCTCTAGTCATAGATTCGGCGCCACCTGCAATTACTAAATCGGTACGACCAGAGATGATTGCCTCGGCTGCAGATGCAATAGCTTGAAGTCCCGAAGCACACAATCGGTTTACCGTATATCCCGGAACAGTTTCAGGTAGTCCAGCAAGAAGTAGCGCCATTCGCGCTAAATTGCGATTGTCATCTCCGGATTGATTCGCAGCTCCAAAAATAACTTCTTCAACATCAACGCCATCAACGCCATTTCTTTGAAGTAAAGCAGAGATCGTCGATGCCGCTAGGTCATCAGCACGCGTATTTGCAAGTGCTCCCCCATATTTTCCGACATGGGTGCGAACAGCATCGACGATATATGCAGTCATGAAAATTAAGCCAAACTCAAGAGTGACTTCATGGTTTGAAGTAGCGCTGCATAAGTATCTTTAGGAAGGTCATGACTACGCCAGCCGACGAAGTTGTCGGGACGAACCAAGACACAACCTGCTTCATTCACTTCGCGCACGCGAGCCCAATCATCATAGAGATCGGTGTAGGTATGACCTGGACCAATAATGTATGGCGCAATATCAATACCCAACTCAGCCGAGACTTTCTTAGCAGCGTTCTCCCACTCGCCACCAGAGATTCCTGTGAAGAGAGCGAAGCGACCCTGACCACCCAAATCTTTCGTACTCACCTTGTAGCCATCTTTTCCTAGCCAGACGTGCGGCAGGCGAGCTCCCGGCCAAGTTGTTGGGTGATAAAAGAGCTCTGGATCCTGAGTGTAGGCAGGCTCTGGAGTTCCATCTGAAACAACAGCCGAGGATGCGTAGCGCTGACCCATTTCCACACCGTGCGTATTGAACTCATAATCTTTAAGTTCCAGCGCCTTGCGAAGATCTTCACGACGCTTTGCACCTTCAGGAGAGTTGTCACGACGTGCTTCAATGTTACGACGCATCACCACTGGATCATTAGTTCCGAGAACATCGAGAGCTTCAAGAATTGCACCGAACTCTTCGATGCTCTTATTGGCACGCAACACGATCTGCTTCCCCACTGGAGCGCGCTCTGCAGTGTATGAATTAAGTAGCGCTTCGCCAGCTTTGCCTTTGAGAACATATGCCAGCTTCCATGCCAAGTTGTAGGCATCTTGAACTGAAGTGTTGGAGCCCAAACCATTTGATGGTGGATGTCTGTGGGTGGCATCGCCCATTGCAAAGACGCGCCCCTTGCTATATTCCTTGGCATACATCTTGTTGTTTCCCCAGACCGAAGTTGAAGTAATTTCCACTTCTAGGCTTTGATCGCCAACTAGATTGCGAACAACAGAGATTGCCATCTCATCAGTTACTTCCGGTGCGGGCTTGCTAATGTCGTAGCCCCAGACAATGAGCCATTCATTCCAAGGACGCACCATGCGAACAAGGCCCAGACCAATTCCACCAATTGTTGAACCTGGCTGGAGGACCCAGTAAAGAACACTTGGACGGTGAGCTACAAACTTAGTGAGATCGGCCTTGAAAACGATATTCATCGAGCCAGCGACATCCATCTGACCTTCCATCGGAAGTCCAGCCTGCTCGACAACCTTGGATCGCCCGCCATCGGCGCCAATTAAATACTTGCTACGGATATGATACTCCACACCTGATACTCGATCCAGGACTGTTGTTGTCACACCAGTTGCATCCTCGACATAGCTGATGAACTCAGTGCTGAAGCGAACCTTCGAACCTTGTTCTGCAGCCCGTGTGAGCAAAATTGGCTCTAGTAGATCCTGCGGAATATCGCAGTTTAGTGTGGGGCTAGAAAGGACGTAATCAGCTTCGCGGCGAGGATGAATTCCCCAAGTACGAATACGTCCAATCTCCTCCCCAATCAAACTGGTGCAGAAGACGGTATCACCCATAAAGCTATGTTCAGTGGCCTTCTCCTTGACATCAGCTTCGATCCCGAAATCGCGGAAGATCTCCATCGCTGCCTGATTGGTGATGTGAGCTCGTGGTGTATTTGCTGTCCACTGGTACTTAGTAATCACAATATGATTGACCTTCTGGCTCGCTAGACCAACTGCCGTCGTTAACCCAGCCGGTCCTGAACCTACGATTAAGACATCGGTCTCGATGATTCCTGTATTCGCTGACATGCCCTAGCTCCTTCTGTCGATTACGTGTGCTGCAGTATTTTCAATTACCTCTTCAAGGCTCACTCCAGGTGCGAGTTCGCGGAGAAGAAAACCATCATCAGATGTATCCATGACGCAGAGATCAGTTATCACGCGATGAACAACTCGAGTACCCGTCAATGGCAATGTGCACCTATCCAATAATTTAGATTTGCCATTTTTAGATACATGCTCCATGAGAACGATTACTCGGCCAGCGCCATGAACTAAATCCATAGCACCGCCCATTCCTTTTACTAACTTTCCAGGGATGATCCAGTTGGCTAAATCTCCATTTGCTGATACTTCCATCGCACCGAGAATTGCCACATCAACTTTTCCGCCACGGATCATGGAAAATGAGAGTGCCGAATCAAAGAAAGAGGCTCCTGGCAGCGTGGTTACTACTTCCTTACCTGCATTAATAAGATCTGGATCCACTTCATCTTCATACGGATATGGCCCAACGCCAAGAAGTCCATTTTCGGAGTGAAGAATAACTTTCACTTCTGGATCTAGATAATTTGGAATTAAAGTTGGCAGGCCAATTCCTAAATTGACGTATTCACCGTTACGCAATTCATGTGCTGCGCGTTGTGCTAATTCTTCGCGAGTCAGTGCCATCTTATGCTCGCTTTCTGACAGTAAGTTGTTCAATACCCTTGATGGCTGCTTCAGTAGAAGTTAATTGAACAACGCGCTTCACGTAAATTCCAGGCAAATGGATCGACTCTGGATCGAGTTGGCCAGCTTCAACAATCTCTTCCGCTTCAACTATGGTAATTCGACCAGCCATACCTGCGTTGGGGTTGAAATTTCGAGCAGATTTTCTAAAGATGCAATTGCCTTGAGTATCCGCTTTGTAGGCACGCACAAGAGCAAAGTCAGTGGTAATTGTCTCTTCAAGGATGTACTGCTTGCCATTGAATTCACGCCGCGGGCGAGGCTTGCCAAACTTAATTGCCGTGCCTTTGTTATCAAACTTTGTTGGCAACTCCCCAGACTCGACCCATGTACCCACTCCAGCTGGAGTGTAGAAAGCAGGAATACCAGCCCCTCCAGATCGCATTTTCTCCGCGAGCGTTCCTTGCGGAGTAAGTTCTAATTCGATTAAACCTTCGAGGTATTGCCGTTCGAATTCCTTATTGGTGCCAATGTAGGAAGCAGTAACGTGCGCGATGCGACCAGCCTCTAGGAGAATTCCTAAGCCACCACCATCGACTCCACAATTATTGGAAACAACGCGGAGTTCCTTGCTCCCTTTATTGAAGAGCGCCTTAATCAGCACATTAGGCACTCCAACTAAGCCAAAGCCACCAACGGCCAGCGAAGCTCCATCGCCGATATCGGCGACCGCCTCGGCAGGTGTAGATAGAACCTTGTTAATCATTTTCTATCCTTGAACCAAAACAAAGTCATACTCGAGCAAGAGATCGCCGTCTGGCTGCTTTTTAAATTCTTTGATCAGTGAACCTTTCACGCCGAAAACGGTGTCGCTGTCTAGATACTTGCTCTCCTTATCGAAGATGTGCGTTGTCACTTGGCGGTAGCCTGGTGCTTCTACGATCGCGTGAATATGCGCTGCGCGCCACTCGTGCCGATTGACCGAACGCAGCATCTTTCCCACGGGGCCATCGGCTGGGATTGGATAAGGTACTGGGCGAATTGTCTTGAATTCATATTTTCCGTCGCTATCAGTCTTGAAAAGACCCCGAAGATTTCCGCTTACTTCAGTGGATTCTTGAATATCGTAAAGGCCATTTGCATCGGTCTGCCAGACATCGATCATTGCATTCGAGATGGGATTTCCATCTACATCTACCACTCGACCGCGCACAATTGCGGGTTCGCCTTCAGTGAGAGCGCGCGCAACGATCGAGTCTCCGTACTGAAGTACTTGTGAATTCGCTACGTGGAATGGACCCAGGATTGTTGGCTCAGTAGCTCGATCATCGCCCTTAGAGTGGTTGATGAGATCCACTAGACTCGAAAGTCCTAATGTGTCTGACAGAAGTATAAATTCTTGGCGAACATCAGAACACATTTTTCCAGTCTGAGTTAGAAACTCAATCGCGAAGAGCCACTCTTCATCGGTAATGCGTATTTCGCGAGCGAATGCATGGAGATGCTTAACGAGAGACTGCATTATCTCTTTTAGCCGCGGATCAGAGGTGTTGTTGAAACTAGCAATGACCTCGGTAGTAAGCTCTGACTCTGATGTAGCCATCATGCACCCTTTTCTTTACTAGTCTGCGAAATACGATATTTCGTAGCGAATAATGAGAATTTATTCCGTGAGATCCATCCCCAAAGGCCCTCTGGAGCCAGAGAAACAATTGCTATTCCGAGCAGACCAAGGATGATGAGATACCAAGTGCCGTAATCCTTTAGGCGATCTTGTAAGAAGTAATACAGGATCGCTCCAAAGATTGGGCCTTCAATAGTTCCCAGTCCACCAATAACAACCATGAAGATCATGATTGCGCTGTAGTTGACACTGAAGATATCGTCCGGCTGGACACGCAGGTTACTCATGGCGATCAATCCACCAGCGAGGCCAAAGCCAATGGACACGAGTACAAATACGGTGCGACGATTGCGCAGAACATTAACTCCGAGCACCCCGGCCGCTGTTTGGTCATCACGAATTGCGGTGAGTGCAAGACCCAATTTACTGCGCATCAACAAGATGGTTGAGAGTAGCGTGAGGAAAATTGCCGCCAAAGCGCTCCAATAGATCGCTGCAATTCGAGTCTCTCGGCCCATACCTGAAAAAGCTGCAAGCGAAATTCCTGAACCCCCACCTAGGGTTTTTACTTGCACGACAAAGAGTTTGATAATTTCGGCAATAACCCACGTGCCGATTGCAAAATAGCCACCTGAAAGGCGAAATACAAGAAATGAGAGAGGGAAGGCAAAGATTCCCGAGACAGCTGCCGCTAGCGCGAGGGCCAAGAAGGGATTGAGCCCCTGAACATCTGCAAGGTATACAAGTGAATAGGCTCCAATGCCAATAAACGCTTGTTGGCCGATTGATACTAAGCCGCCAAATCCTGCAAGTAAATTCCACATAGTCGCCAAAATAATGAGGATGAATGCTTGAACAAATTTAACTTGATAAGGGATGGCCAAAAACTTTGGGAGTAATGCGAGTGCGAGAATAAGGGCAGTGAAAATAACGGGCAGTACTTTATTTAGCTTACTGCCACGTGTGACGGCATAAAGTTTTGTCATTATTTTCCTTTCTGCTTCGGCATCAAACCTTGTGGACGCAAAATCAAGATCGCAATAAAGACTAAGTGTCCGGCCAAGACGCCATATGAAGGCTGAATTTGAGCGCCAATACTCTGTCCAATTCCCAGCACGATTCCACCGATCAAAGTGCCCCACAGCGAACCGAGTCCTCCGATAATTACCGACTCAAATGCAAAAATCAGCGCGACCGGGCCAAAACTCGGAGCAAACTGGGTGCGCATTCCAAAGAGAACACCACCAATTCCAGCGGCAAAGAGCCCAATAGCAGTGGCTATGCCATAGATGTGCTTATTATTGATTCCTACAAGATCGGCTGCACCTGGATCATCACTGGACGCCCGGAGTGCGCGACCGACCCGCGAATAGGTAAGGAAATAATGCAACCCCAATGTCAGCAAGACTCCGACGATGAAAGTGAAGAGTGGGAGTGCACCAATTTGAAGATTTTTGGTGATCTTGAAGCTCATAGAAGCGAAGCGACCACTCTGAACGCTTCGGTTATCTGAACTGAAGACTTGAAGCAATACATTTTGGATGATGATACTAAATGCAAAGGTGATGAGTAGTGGAGCGAGGGCACCTTTGCTGAGCGAGCGATTTAGTACTCCGCGTTGTAAGAGATAGCCCAGTAGCGCCATAACCGGCAGAACCAAAACAATCGCCAAAATTAAATTGGTGTGCATAGCGAGGGCAACTACTCCATATGCCGCCAAGATAGAGAAATCGCCATGGCTCAAATTCACGATACGCATGACGCCAAAGATCAATGAAAGTCCGCAAGCAAGTAGTGCATACAGGCCACCAGTGAGAAGGCCCTGAATAATCGCATTAGTCCAAATCATGCGCGCCCCTCGATTCCGAAGTAGGCACGTTTAATGGCTTCTTTGTCCAGTTTGCTCGAAGTTCCTTCAAGAACTACTTTGCCTTCGAGCAATACTGATGTATGTGTCGATGCCCGAAGCGCTTGTTGCATATCTTGCTCCACTAAGAGGACAGCAGTTCCTTGTGAAGTGATTTGCGGAAGTGAGGCATAGACCTGAGCCACCACGACTGGAGCAAGTCCGAGTGATGCCTCGTCAATAAGGAGGAGGTCTGGATTAGCCATGAGCGCACGTCCAATAGCGAGCATTTGAAGCTCGCCACCAGAGCAATGGAAACCAATCCGGTCCCAACGTTGCGCGAGAAGTGGATAGAGCTCACGAATATTGTTTAGATTCCAATGACCTTTGCGGCGAGAATAGGCACCAACTTTGAGGTTCTCTTCCACCGTCAATGACGAAAATATTCTGCGTCCTTCTGGAACAAGTGAAATTCCAGAACGAACTCGCTTGTCCGGCGCGAGCTTTGAGAGATCATTTCCGTGGAATGTTAGGGAACCAGAAGTGGCAGGCATGGTTCCAGCGATCACTTTCAAAAGCGTGGATTTACCAGCGCCATTTGCGCCAATCACAGAGTGAACTTCCCCAGGATTGATAGAAAGAGAAATACCAAAGAGCGCTTTTAGGTCACCGTACATGGCTTCAATATTGTTTACTTCGAGCAAGCTCATGCCACCCCTCCTACCTCGAAGTCGCTGCCAAGATATAACTCAATGACTTTTGAGTTCTCGAGAACTTCTTCAGGTTTACCGATGGCAATTAATTCTCCGCCGGCAATACACATGAGGCGATGAACAACAGAAACTAAGGCATGAACGATATGTTCGATCCAGATAATTGTTACGCCACTTGCGTTGAGTGCGCGAATAATCTCAAGCAAAATGGGTAGTTCGGAATCAGTAAGTCCGCCGGCAATTTCATCGAGTAGCAGCACTTGGGGCTGACACGCCAAGGCGCGGGCAAGTTCTAGACGCTTACGATCAAGAAGTCGCAATTTACCAGCAGGGGTGTTGAAAAATGCTTCTAGACCAGCGCGCGAAATTGATTCGATCGCGATCTCACTTGCCTGCTTGTGGTTTACTCGCTTGCCTTGAAAGGTACTACCTACTAACACATTTTCGAAGACGGTCATATCGGCAAAGGGCTTGGGAATTTGAAAAGTTCGAGCGATTCCCTTGTGATTTCGTTCGGCAGGCGTCAACGAGTTAAGAGACTGATTTTGGAAAATAATCTCGCCCGAATCAAGTGGCTCATTGCCATTTATAAGGTTAAGAAGCGTGGACTTACCAGCCCCATTGGGCCCAACAATCCCTAGCGCTTCACCTTTTTTGACATCAAAAGTAATGCCATCGGCGACTACAACTCGGCCAAATCTCTTATGGATTTGAGAGATGGAGAGCAGGTTCTCATTCGAGTGAGTAGCCATCGATTGCCCTGCCTCGCTTCGTTTAAGTCTGATTATTGGTTTGAGATGAAGTCGGGCGATCTCGCCATTGAGACCGCCCGCTTCACAGGCGTGCTTAGTTAAGTGGTTGAACCTTGCCACCAAGTGGGACCATTGGTGCTGTCTTATTAGAGACAATGACTAGGTCGTACTTATGACCATTAACACCCGCGCGCCACTGTCCACCAGCAAGTGGTGTCTTAGCGACGTTTGGTACTGGTCCATCGGTGAAGTCCACAGTTCCAACAATGGTATTTACCTTGAGCTTTGAAATTGCCTTAGCAACCTTTGCCTTATCGGTAGAACCAGCTGATTTCACTGCGGCAGCCATGACCTCAAAGAGTGCGTGGGAGAAGCCGAGTGGCTGTGTCCATTGCTTCTTTGTGTCTTTCTCATATGCGGCAGCAAGCTCCTTTGCGCTTTGTCCGGTCAAGCTGCTCTTGAATGGAAATGTTGGGCCCCACCAAACTTCGGTACCCAAGTTCTGACCATTCTTACCCAACGCTTCAATTGCGGATGGGAAGAGGAGCGCCTTACCAATGGTTGCAATCTTTGGCTTGTAACCCTGCTGTACTGCCTGGTTCCAGAATGTTGTGAAATCAGGTGGGATTGGTACACCAAGAAGAATTTGATCGTCCGCAGATTTGAATGCAGAGATCTGGGAAGTGAAGTCCTGAGTTCCGTCAGGATAGAGACCCGGGTCAGTTACTGAAACGCCAATTGTTTTGGTTGTTGCAGGGAAGCCGGTTGTACCACTCCATGCTTGACCATCTGCATCATTTGGCCATAGTGCGCCGGCCTTCTTATTTGTGGTGACTTTGCTCCACATATCTTCATAAGTTGCCATGACGTCTTCTAGGCCCCAGAAGAAGTGATAAGTCCACTTGAATGCAACTGGATGTGCTGGATCCTTTTGGCGGCCGAAGTAATAGGCCTGCCATGGAGCAGCAGTTGTAATACATGGGACAGCATTTGCTTCACACTGATCTGAAACTGGGTTGACGATATCTGGTGTGCTGGATGCCAAAATGAGATCTACATTGTCATTATTGATGAGATCAGATGCTGCAGTTGATGCTGCTGCTGAGTTTGGAGCATCCTTCAAGATGACTTTCACGTTGTATTGTGAAGATCCAACCATGATTGGATTCTTTTTGAAATACGCAGTCATTTGATTAACTTCGTACTTATCGGCTTCGCCAAATCCAGCCAAAGGACCAGTTTGAGGGGATACAAATCCCACTGTGAGAGTTTTTACGCTCCCTGCGGATGCTCCCGATTGAGTAGCCAGGGCAAGGGCCATCGCTGACGCGAGTACTCCTGCGAGTACTTTCTTGCTTTTCAATTCAACCATTGCACATTTCTCCTCGTCTGCTTGGTTGATTTACCAGGACTCGTCATCGGGGCGAGTTCCGTTATTTGCCGCTTTAAGTAGCTTGACGACAAACTCATATTCGAATGGCCGTGGATTTACAAGCACTTGGCTTGAAATCGCTTCAGTCGCACTCTCTATCTCTGCTTCAGAAAATTGCAAATTCTTTAGCGCAAATTCCGCGCCAATCTCTGTTGAAAGATTCCACAATCCCTGACTGGCAGTGGTGGTGCCCAAAATCTGAGCAACTTTCGCCATTTGTTTTGCGGCCACTTTTTCATTGTATTTAACTGCGTAAGGAAGTACCGCTGAATGCATTGGGGCATGTGGGAGATTGAACATGCCACCTAAGGTATGACAAATCTTGTGATGAATTCCCATCTTCGCATTACCTAATGTGAAGCCACAGAGCATTGATCCATAAAATAATTCTTCGCGTGCTGACTGGTCATCGTTATTATTTGCAAGCTTACGAAGGCCTGATGCCATCACAGAGATACCCTCGAGTGCAGCTAATTCCACGAGCGGGGAAAGTTGTGGTGCATACAGTGCTTCAACGGCGTGAGCAATCGCATTCATGCCACTGTTAACAGATATGGAAATGGGAAGAGTGTAAGTAAGGCTTGGTTGATAAAGAACAGTGGTGGGTAAAACAGATAAATCTGTTCCGGTAAGTTTTACATTGTTCTTCGTTCGGCCCCAAATAGGCGTCATTTCACTGCCGGCATAGGTTGTGGGAATAGCAAGAAGTGGAATTTTGCATTCCAGAGCGAGAATTTTTCCGAGCCCTGTAGCTGATCCACCGCCGACAGCGATAACGAGATCAATTTCCAATTGCCGGGCTTCAGCAATTATTGGCGCAGTAAATTCATCGGGCACATGCATAACAACGCGATCAATGCTTTGCTTTATATGAGTAGAAAGTTCTGATGCAATCGACGCGGCGACTGACCGCGCACTCTCATCGCAAACAAGTGCGATCTTGCGGCCACCAATTTTGCGAACTTCATCTGCAAGTTGGGAAAGTGACGTGCTGCTAAAAATTACACGAGGGCTATCTGTGTCATGAATAAACTCCATGCCCCCACCTTCCATTGTTCGCAATGCGAACGATTGTTCGCTATTTGTGTTATTCTTCGGCGACTTGACGCCTAAGTCAATGATGAATTTATAACGATTTGGTTACCAACCGATCACACAAGAGGGGATGGAGATCATGGAGCGTTCTACTCACCCGGATTCAGTCCAATCTCTTACTCGCGGGCTCCATGTGCTGACCGCCTTTAATCGCGGCTCATCCAGGATGACTTTAAGCGAGATAGCGGTGCTCTCTGACCTCACGCGTGGTACTACCCGTCGGCTCCTCCTGACGTTGGTAGAGAATGGATATGTCGGCTTAGATGGCAAATTTTTCTACCTCCGTCCACAGCTTCTCGAACTCGGTTACTCCTATTTAGCGTCGCTCTCTTTTAACGACATAGTGCAGAAACATTTAAATCTCATTTCTGAACAACTCCATGAATCTGCATCGGCCTCAGTTCTTGTTTTCCCGGAAGTTGTCTATGTTGCTCGAGCATCGACCAATCGAGTAATGACCATCGGTCTCTCGGTCGGGAGCAAATTGCCAGCTCTATATACATCTATGGGGCGAATCATGTTGGCCCAGCTTCCAGATAGCGAATTAGAAGAGCACCTCAAAACTCTGACTCTTACACCACCCACGCAGCGAGCAATTAAAACAATCTCAGAGATGAGAGCGGAACTTCAAAAAGTTCGATCACAGGGCTACTGCATACTTGACCAAGAACTTGAAATTGGCCTTCGCTCGATTGGCGTATCAATCGGCAGTCATGTGAACGATACCTACGCCGCTATCAATATCTCGGTTCCTGCATCACGATTGAGCATTGAAGAATTAGAAGTGAAAATTCTTCCCATGCTACAAAATACGGCCCAACTAATTAACAGTGAACTGGGAAGTGTTTGGCCTTCCTAATCCCGCAGAAAGAATTATGCCTGCCCTACAGCAACAATATTCTTAAGCTGCGACCTCAGGCGCATGCGCTAAGCCCTTGCGAGCCAGGAGCCCCACGATAAAGAGCGCCACAACCGGCACCATCATGGCTGTTGAGAGAGAAACGACTTTCGGAATTCCGCCAACCTCGTTTTTCAATTGACACACTTTTAACACACTCACTAAGTGAAGTGCTTCTTCATCCTTAGATATATCCGCGTAAATATGGGATTTATGCGTAAATAGCCTAAGATTTGCCTGGCGCCCCGGTATCCCAATGGTAGAGGAAGAGGACTTAAAATCCTTTCAGTGTCGGTTCGAGTCCGACCCGGGGCACTTACTGACCACAACATTTCACATAGTCGCTTCTGCATGAAGCCAGTAAAATTCTGACTCCCATGCCTGAGCTGCCAGAAGTCGAAACAGTCCGTAACGGACTCCTTGCGCATGTTGTTGGTCGCAAAATTTCCTCTGCTACGCAACTGCATGCACGGGCACTAAACCATAGAAGTATCGCACCCATCGAAGATCTTGCAGGTTCTACCGTCCTAGATATTAAGCGTCGTGGCAAATTCCTCTGGTTTGAGTTAGATCGTCCTGAAGTATTGGTTGCACATTTAGGAATGTCCGGGCAGTTCCTGATTGACCCACGTGAAACCAAGCACACGCGAGCAATCTTCACTCTTAATAAAGGTAGAAGCCACACTGCACTGCACTTTAATGATCAAAGAACATTTGGCTGGGTCTCAGTCGAGCGCAAGAGCAGTGGAGTACCTACCTCGGTGTCCAGCATAGCCCCGGACATATTCGAGCCAAGCTTTGATCGAGCTGATGTGATTGCCAATATCAAACGCCGTAAGGTGAAGATCAAAACAGCGATTCTTAATCAAAACATTGTCTCCGGAATTGGCAACATTTACGCAGACGAATCGCTCTGGCTAGCGCGAGTCCATCCGGAAAGCGTCACCCACGAGATGAGCGCTGCGCAGATTGGTCGAACACTTGATTGCGCTAAGGAAGTGATGTCTCAAGCTATCAAGGTCGGTGGAACTTCGTTTGATGATTTATATATCAACGTCAATGGTGAGAGTGGCTATTTTGCAATCTCGCTAAATGCCTATGGCCGCGAGAATGAACCGTGCGGCCGTTGTGGCGCGCTCATTAAGCGGATCTCGTTTGCCAATCGATCCTCACATTTCTGCCCGCGATGTCAGAAAAAGAGAGGTTGAGGAAGGTTTCAGCAAGCACGATTCCTGCAAGGGGATTAGCCTTTGGGAATGCTAGGCGGAGTAAATAACGGCCTATTTTTTCAAGGCTTCGGTGGTTTCTTTGCCATGCTGATATTTATCCCAATTCTTATTTGGATGTCATCTTCAAAAAGACGCAAAGCAAGCCGCAAACACCGTCGAGATATTCGTCGCTCCTTGCGCGCTCTTAACAGAAAGTAGCGCCATATGTTGGCTGTTGTCACTGGTGGATCTCGCGGGCTTGGTCTCCAAAACGCCAAGGACTTACGTGCGCTCGGTTATGACGTTGTTCTTGTCGCCAGCAACGAGGCGTTGCTGGCCCGGGTGGCCGAAGAAATTGGCGCAGATTACCGCGCAGTTGATCTCTCAAACCTAGAGAAAACTCGTCATACTTTTTCGGAGATAGTTCAGAGCTATGGTGCACCTGACGTACTCCTGCTGGCGCACGGAGTCATGAGCGAGAAGATGTCCAAGACCCTGCGCACGACAACTGAAGAATGGCGTCGCGTGATGGCGATTAATTTGGATTCGACTTTTGTCATTGTGAATACAGTCGTCCCAACCATGACTGAACTTAGAAGTGGTCGAGTGATTGTGTATTCAGCATGCCTCGGCCGCATGAGTGGGCCCGGAAATGCAGGGGGGTTGGCTCCATACCGAATTTCAAAAGCTGGAGTGAATGCGTTGGTGCGCAACTTGGCTCACGAAACCGGTTTGGGTGGACGCGGCATATTGGTGGACGCGCTCTGCCCCAATCACACACGCACAGATATGGGCGGACCGGATGCTCCACGATCTGTTGAGGAAGGTGCCGCCACGGCGCTCTGGCTTGCTACGCGATCATTTACTCCTGGAAGTGATACAACTGGTGTTTTGTGGGAGGACCAGGAAGTTATCGACTGGTAGCCTCGTTACATGAACGAAAAAGAATTAATCCGTACGTGGAACGAACTCCGTGCTGTGCGCGTAAGAGCGCAGTTGGCACCAACACTTCTCCTTGCAGTGATTCTTGCTCTTGGAGCAACTGGCCACCTCAGTAATTCAACCGATATGGCCCTTCGTATTTTCACTATGGGACTTGTCGTTGCTGGTGGGGTTTTCGCAACTACATCCATGCTCTCTGCAACTCGAGATGCTGTGTGGGTGAGTGATTCGCTGAAGGCCACAAAGGAGTTGTCATTAATCGGTAAGAAGATTTCAGGAGAACGTCAGACAACTGTGTTGAGCGGCGGATTGATTGCTCTGCTCACTAGTTTTAATCTGATTGTGCTCTGGATTTACCTCTTCCGCTAGCATTCCTATTATGTTTCCGCTAGCATTCCTATTATGTCGCCGCTAATTTCAATACTTGCAGGGCTAGGGATTGGCTCCATTGCGGGTCTGCTCTCTGGTGTATTTGGAATCGGTGGCGGAATTGTCATTGTGCCAATGTTGGCATTTCTCCTGAAATTTCCAACCTCTAAAGCTGTTGGAACTTCACTGGCAGCCATGTTGCTACCAGTGGGAATTCTTGCCGTAGTTCGCTATGCAAAAGCTGGCGAAGTCGATTTCAAGGTTTCTACAGCGATCGGCGTGGCAATTTTTGTAATGGCCGGAGTCGGTGCAGCAGTTGGATTAAATGTAGGAAGCGTCTGGATTAACAGAGGATTTGGAGTTTTACTGCTCCTTGTAGGAATTAAATTTTTGGTCACAGCTTGATTTGTGAATAAAAGAGGATAGAAAAAAGCCCCGGCGAATTGCCGGGGCTTTTTTATTACTACTTACGATTAATTGGCTTAACCAAGTGCCTCGCCGGCAGCTTCCTTCCTGGCTTGTGCATGTTGTGCACCAGTCTTGAGTGGAGTTGCCTTGAGCATGATTGCCACAAGAATTCCGATCAGCGTTACAGGAGCCGCTGCGAAGAAGACAATGTGGAATGACTGCACATATGAGTGATCAATTGTTGCTTGCAATGGCTTTGTGAAGCCAGCTGCGATAGCAGGATTGTTCTGCAATTGACCAAGAGATTGTGGTGTCGCACCAGCAAGCGCTGCTGGGTTGGTTGCACCCAGCTTGGCGATGTTGCCAGTGATGTAATGGCTCAACTTACTTGCGTAGATCGAACCAAAGATTGCTACGCCAAGAGTTCCGCCGATTGAACGCCAGAAAGTATTGAGCGAAGTACCGATACCCATATCGCGAATCTCAAGTGAGTTCTGGAGCGCAATTACAAGGTTCTGTAGGCACATTCCAAGTCCAGCACCAAGCATGATCGCAAAGATTGATAGACGCCAGTAAGGTGTTGTCTCAGTCAAAGTTCCCATAAGAATTAGAGCTGCAGTCATGAGGACCATGCCAACAACTGGGAATGCCTTGTACTTACCGTGCTTAGTGATCCACTTACCCGAGAAGATCGATGTGGTGACAATTCCGAACATCAATGGCAAGAGCTTGAGGCCAGAGAGAGTTGCAGAGTTGCCTTTTACTAGCTGGAAGTAGAGAGGCAACATAACGATCGCACCGAACATCGCTGCACCAACAAGGAATGCAAGGATCGATGTGATCGAGAATGTGTGGTTCTTAAATAGGCGTAGGGGAAGAATTGGCTCCGAGGCCTTGGCTTGATTCCAGAGGAATATAGCGAAGAGCACAAGACCGCCACCGATCCAACTCATTGTTTTAGTCTTAAGCCATCCGTTCTCCGGAGCATAAACAGAGATTCCGAGAAGAAGAACTGATACAGCAACGATAAGAAGTAGTGCGCCGATGTAGTCGATCTTGTGTTGGCGAACAACTTTAGGAATGTGCAGAACTGCTGATGTAACAACAAGCGCGATGATTCCGAATGGAAGGTTGATGTAGAAAATCCAACGCCATCCAGTTACGCCAAGAACGTGGTGATGATCTGAGAAGAATCCACCAAGGAGTGGACCAGCAACAGTTGCTAGACCCCAGACGGCACCAAAGTAGCCCTGGTAGCGACCGCGTTCACGTGGAGAAACGACATCTCCAATGATTACGAAGGTGAGTGACATCAAGCCACCAGCACCCAAACCTTGGAATGCGCGAGATGCGATCAATTCATTCATGTTGTGCGCGATACCAGAAGCGAAAGATCCAAGTAGGAAGACAACAATCGCGAACTGGAAGACCTGACGACGACCGTAGAGGTCTGAGATCTTTCCGTACAGCGGTGTTGATGCGGTAGAAGTAAGAAGGTAAGCAGTGACGACCCATGTGTAGTGCTTGAGTCCACCGAGATCTACGGTGATTGTCTTAAGAGCAGTTGAAACGATCGACTGATCGAGCGCTGCAAGGAGCAGGCCGGTCATCAGCCCGATCATGACTGCCACGATTTGCTTGTGGCTCATTTGTGCATGCTCGGCGTGAGCAGCAGACGTTTTTTCAGACATCATGTCCCTATCTATGTGAAGCGTTCGTGGAGTAGCTGGATAAAGGTGAAAAATGAGTTTTTCACCAAATTTATTTAACTTTCAACTTAAATGGTACCGCGTAAGTGATCGCCCTGCTCGCTTATGATGGTGCTATGAAGAGCGTCATAGCCGAAAATCTCGTAAAGACCTACCGAAATGGCCAGGTCAAAGCACTGGATAACCTGAGCTTGGATGTGGAAGAGGGCACCGTTCTAGGCGTACTCGGCCCTAATGGTGCGGGCAAGACGACCACTGTGCGAGTTCTATCCACACTCCTTAAGCCAGATTCTGGTCACGCCACTGTCGGGGGAATCGACGTGGTCAAGGACCCAAAGGCGGTCCGCGAAATTATTGGTCTCTCTGGCCAGTACGCGGCTCTGGATGAGACTCTCACCGGCTGGGATAACTTGGTGATGTTCGGACGCCTCTATCACTTGAGTGGTGAGCAAGCTCGGGTTCGGGCTAAAGAGCTCCTAGAACAATTTTCATTGACCGACTCGGCCCATCGTCCGATCAAAACCTTTTCTGGTGGAATGCGTCGCCGACTAGATCTAGCGGCTTCACTCATTGTCAGGCCGAAGGTCCTCTTCTTAGACGAACCAACAACGGGTCTTGATCCTCGAGGCCGAATGGAAATGTGGGAGGTCATCCAAAGCCTTGTTAAAGATGGCGTGACCCTGCTGCTCACCACTCAGTATTTAGAAGAAGCCGATCAATTAGCGGATGACATTGTTGTGATCGATCGCGGCCAAGTTATTGCACGTGGCTCTTCTGATCAGCTTAAAGCTGAGGTCGGTGGAGAGCGACTGGAGATTGTTGTAGACGAATCCGATATCGATGCAGCGCGCGCGGTCATTGAACGAATCGCGGGTGCATCGAGTGTTGTGGATCAAGGTTTGCGCAAAATTTCTGCTCCTGTTCGCGCAGGCACTGATTCGCTGATCGAAGTTGTGCGCGAACTAGATGCGCTCAAGATTCATCCGCTCGATCTAGCCCTTAAGCGCCCATCACTCGATGATGTATTTATGTCAATCACAGGACATGCTGCAGAAGAAGCCGTTGATGACTCGGCGGAAGAGCCCACCAAGAAGAAGAAAGGCGGCCGCAAATGAGTTCCGTGAAGCACTCTGTGAGTGATGCTCTTGTCATTACAAAACGCCAACTTCAGCAGTTGGTACGAGTCCCAGAAGTCCTGATTTTTAACACGATTCAACCCGTAATGTTTGTTCTACTTTTCCGCTACGTGTTCGGTGGTCTAGGTGTGGGGATTCCTGGTGGCTATGTCCAACTTCTTATGCCTGGAATCTTTGTACAAACAGTCACATTTACCCTCGCCGCAACAGCTCAAGGGCTTGCCCAAGATATGGAAAAGGGCCTGATTGATCGATTCCGCTCGCTGCCTATCTCTCGTTCAGCAGTAGTAATGGGTCGAACACTTGGAGATGGCTTGCTCAATATTGTCGTGCTAGTAGTGATGGGAGTTGCGGGTTATATAGTCGGTTGGCGCCCTACATCGAGCCTGCTTCATATCGCAGCGGGCTTCATCTTGCTGCTCTTCTTCGGATATGCGCTCTCATGGTGTGGTGTCTTTGCTGGACTGATCTCTAAAGATGCTCGAGTCGTAGCTAACGTCTCGTTCCTCTTTACATTTCCGCTGACATTTCTCTCAAACGCATTCGCTTCCACGACGACGATGCCAAAACCGCTTCAATATTTTGCTGAGTGGAATCCGGTCTCAACGATGGTCGCAGCTACTCGCCAGCTCTTTGGTTTTCACAATACTTTTGGAGTGACGGCCCATTCCTATCCAAGTGAGCATCCGATCGTGACTTCGCTCTTTTATATGGTTGTCTTGATGGCAATATTTATGCCGCTGAGTGTTCGACGATATAAGAGTGCAAACCGTCGCTAACAACGACTAACAACATCTAACGACAAGTAAGGAACTTGCTTAGTAAGGTATAGCGTCAATTATTCTGACAGGAAATTCCTTCTTGTTCGGTGCGATGTAACTGACGGTATCGCCAACTTTGGCACCGTGAATCGCAGCCCCAAGAGGGGATTTCTCTGAGTACACATCCATATCACCGTTGGAAATTTCACGAGAACCAAGTAGGAAGATCATCTCCTCGCCCGCCATATCGATGGTGACGACCATGCCTAGCCCCACTGCTCCAGATTCACTCGCCGGTGGAGTGCCAATGTGTGCGTTATCGAGCATATGCTTGAGTTGGCGAATGCGACCAACAATCTTGCCCTGCTCTTCTCTAGCAGCGTGGTAGCCACCATTCTCTTTGAGGTCACCCTCGGCTCGAGCAGCTTCAATCTTTTTGACGATATCTGAAAAGCGTGGACCTTCGAGCTCTGCAAGCTCCGCGCGTAGGCGAGCTGCAGCCTCTTCAGTAAGCCAGGTCTGGTTAGTCATAAGAAGCCAAGTTTAACTTACGAACAGTGATCGATGCTCGCCGCGACCGCTGGAGCGCGGGTGGGAATCGTGATATTTCGGGTGTAGCTATTGGCTCCCGCGGGGATGAGATCGGTTACTTGACCCACCGTGTTGGCTTGATAATCACTGGCAATCAGAACGCATTGATGGGTCTTAGAGGCTGTTCGGACATTGATGTAATAACGAATCGAAATCTGCCTTTCGTTATCGGCATGAAAAGAGATGAGAGTGCTTGAAATCTCTGGTTTTGCGAAATGGTCAGCCGACCAGATCAACCACGCTCCGCCAATAAGGAGCAGCGCCACCGCAGCAATAACCCAGCTCTTCACTCGACGAGCAAATGTGCGCTCAGCAATCCCATAGCGCGCTCGCAGGTAAGGCGTTGAGTGGCGGTCCATTAGCTAAGCATAGGATAATAAAGCAATGAGCGACTCAACTGATATTAGCACCGGCCTTGCAGGCTCTCTGGTGATGACCTTTCTTTGCATTGGTATCACCGTCTTGCTGATCAGTTTTTATCGTCGTTACAAGCGAGCATCAAAGAACGCCAAAAACGACTCAACTCAAGGCTAATGGGAAGCGACACTAGCCATGAATAACAAAAGCAAGTTTGTAAAAACGATCGCAACAGGCCTGCTCATGATTCTTGTATCTGGAGTCTTTGTGGAGCTGGGCATTTGGCAATGGCACCGCGCCCAAGCGACGTCGCGTCAAGGTAAATATGTTCCACCATCTACCCCAATATCACTCACCAGCGTTGATCAAGCCGGGCACAATCTCTCTAATGAAGCGCTCAATCGTGTAGTCACCTTTACTGGTCACTACGTCGGAAATTATGATGCCCCGTCTCAGCAAGTTCCTAATGATGGATATAAAGATTTAAGTGTTGGGCTCTTTGAGATCAGCGATAACCGCGCACTGCTCGTTGTTCGCGGACTCAATGACGGGACTATTAAGCCAACGAAAGAAGCTCTCACTATTGAGGGACGCATGTATCCGCGCCAGCAAGAAGACCACGGCCTCAATAGCGACACTTCGCTCGGTCGACTCGATCCCGGCTTAGTTGCCGGAGTTGGTGGTTACAACTTATTTGATGGATATGTGGTGGCATCAAGTGAGACAACTGCTTCTGGCCAATTGCTTCCTGGCGATCGAATTCCAGACCCAGTACTTGTTCAATCGATTTCGGGTTTCTATTGGCAACATATTTCGTATGTCGTCATCTGGTTGTTCATGGCGATCTTGACGCTCTGCGCGCCAATAATTGCCAAGCGAAGTAATCGAGAGAGCGCGGAAAAAGAAGCGCTAGCGGCCCAATATGCACGCGCCGATGAGATTAACCATATTGACAGAAGTAGATAGGATAAAGAAATGAAAAAAGGACTTGAGGGCGCATTGCAACGCTATAAAATTATGGCTCTCTGGTCAGGTTGCTGGTCCCTACTTCTGTGGCTTGTAGCGGTACCGGCCAATATCTTCTTCCACAATAAGGCATGGCCTTTTGTCGCTATTGCAATTATCCATGGATTTACCTACCCGCTCTATGTTCTCAGCGCCTTTGAGTACAGCCTTAAGGCTCGCAAAAACCTCTTCACTACTTTGATTTACATCGCAGCTGGCACGTTGCCGATTGCATCTTTTGTAGCCGAGAAGAAGGCAACGGCTGATTTCCTTAAGCGGTGAAAAGCCAAGGTGGCCTCGTGAGGTCAATCAAATCGGCAATTAAGTCGGCAATTAAGGCACTGCTCTATCCGCTCTATGAGCGACGACTTCTCTCTCAACTCGACTTCACTCAGACACCGCATCACGTCGGCGTTATATTGGATGGAAATCGCCGGTGGGCAAAGTCAAACTACGGCATAAGTGCTGAAGCTGGACATCGTGCCGGCGCCGAAAAAATTGTGGAGCTTTTGGATTGGTGTGCTCAAGCTGACGTCACCATCATCACCCTATGGTTGCTATCCACGGATAATCTCAACCGCGATCCATCCGAACTCGATGCGCTCTTACGGATCATCGCATCCGCAGTTGATCGCCTAGATGAGTTGGGTCGCTGGGAGATCAAACCGCTAGGTGCCTTAGAGCTCCTGCCGATGTGGCTGCAGGATAAGTTGCGAGGGATCGAAAGTCGTAGCAAAGGTCGTGCTGCGAGCGTGGTCAATGTCGCGATCGGTTATGGCGGACGCCGCGAAATCGTCGATGCCGTGCGCAACTACATTAAAGATGGAATCGCCCACGGAGAATCTGTTGACCAGATTGCCGAAGGTTTGAGTGTTGATGAAATTAGTAAGCACCTTTATACAGCTGGAATCCCAGATCCTGAACTCGTCATCAGAACCTCGGGGGAGCAGCGGTTATCGGGATTTCTTCTATGGCAATCTGCCCACTCCGAGTTCTATTTCTGTGAGGCGTATTGGCCAGACTTTAGGCGGGTGGATTTTCTGAGAGCGCTTCGCGCTTATGCCCAGCGCCACCGCCGATTCGGCCGCTAGTAAGCCCTAAAAACCATCTAGAAAGTCACCTGAATGTAACTTTGGCACTCCGCGTGTCGCCGAACAACGGGGTCGGGCGAGTTTTAGGTTTGAGATATGGCACCCAAGATTTACGTCCTCGACACCAGCGTCCTTCTTGCAGATCCAACCGCGTTAGCTCGCTTTGCCGAGCATGAGGTGATCATCCCAATAACGGTGATCTCCGAACTCGAGACTAAACGGGACCACCCAGAGCTGGGTTTCTTCGCTCGCCAGGCGCTACGCAGTCTCGATGACTTGCGTATTCACAATGGCCGCCTGGATGAAGCCATCGTCATTAATGAGGCTGGTGGAACAGTCAGGGTAGAGCTCAACCACTCAGATACCTCGAAACTTCCAAGCGGCTTTCTTCGCGACTCATCTAATGACACTCGCATCTTGGCCATCGCCCACAACTTGATGCGCGAATCTCGCGACGTTGTCCTTGTGACTAAGGATCTGCCGCTGAGAGTAAAAGCATCTTCCTTGGGCGTGACTGCCGAGGAGTATCGCCATGAGTTGGCTGCAACCTCCGGCTGGACAGGAATGATTGAGGCAGATGTGTCAGGTTCGGTCATCGATTCTTTGTATGAAGGTGATCGAGTCGAGCACGCTCTCGGAAAAGAGAATCCTTGCCACACCGGAATTGTGCTCCACTCCGAAAAAGGGAGCGCGCTAGCTCGGGTTACTCCTGACAAGAAGATCACTCTGGTACGCGGAGATCGCACAGCCTTTGGGCTTCACGGTCGCAGCGCAGAACAAAGAGTCGCTCTCGATATATTGCTTGATAATGAGATCGGCATCGTCTCACTTGGTGGTCGTGCCGGAACTGGTAAATCAGCTATCGCACTATGCGCTGGACTCGAAGCAGTCTTGGAACGTCGCCACCATAAGAAAGTTGTGATCTTCCGTCCGCTCTATGCCGTCGGCGGTCAAGAGCTGGGCTACCTACCTGGCAGTGAGAACGAGAAGATGTCGCCTTGGGCCCAAGCAGTGTTCGATACTTTGGGTGCGCTGGTGAGTCAGACTGTCATCGATGAGATTATTGACCGTGGATTGATTGAGGTGCTGCCACTCACTCACATCCGTGGTCGCTCACTTCACGACTCTTTTGTCATCGTTGATGAAGCACAGTCGCTAGAGCGGGGCGTTCTGCTCACTGTTCTCTCGCGAATTGGTCAAGGTTCGCGCGTTGTTCTCACTCACGACATTGCCCAGCGAGATAACTTGCGGGTTGGCCGTCATGATGGAGTCGTCGCTGTTGTGGAATCCCTCAAGGGGCACCCACTTTTCGCGCACGTCACCTTGACTCGCTCCGAGCGCTCGCCAATTGCGGCACTGGTCACTGAAATGTTGGAAGAGCCACTCAATTTCACTGCCTAGACGCTCAATAGCCATTTTTAATAGCTGTTAGAAAATTGCGTTAAAGCATTATTTTATACTGCTTTTGGCCTCGCGCGGACATTTCGGACATTTCGGATTCTATGCTTATTGACCTGCACTTTTAATTTTGCACTTTTCTGTGAATTAAATTTTTTTTCCGACTTACGCGGGTCCTAATTTGCCCCTTGTTCATCTCTCTGTAACTCTCTAACCCTGATCAATCACCCAAAGGTGGTTGGCGAGAGTAAAACGAGAGCAAGATCTGCAACCAGGTCTGCCGGTAGCTAGATACCTCTAGAGGTATCTAGAGGTATCTAGAGGGAAGGGAGGGTTCGATCAGATGAAGCGTCATCCAAAAGTGTTCAATCGACGAGTACTTTCCCTGGGCGCAGCTTTCACCTTCACCATTTTTGCATCAATCAATACAACCTACGCCCAGACAAGTTTTGGCCAAGAGGTCGCAATCCCAAATAACACGAATGTAGTTTCCGTGTCGGCCCCGCTCACTCCATCTGCTGCCCTGACCATCGAGTCTGGCGCGGTCAGTTTGGGCGATGGCGCTGCTGCTGATGCCAGCGAAATGGCCTTGGTCTCACTAGAGGCTCGCCAAGTTCAATTGGCCAAGACTCCAAGTGGCGCCCAACAGGTGGCAGACCAACTCATCGGAACGACCTATCACTGGTCGAGCGCGCAAGTCTCATGCCTCAACGCTTTGTGGGCCGGAGAGAGTCACTGGAACTATAAGGCTCACAACTACTACAGCGGCGCTACAGGCATTGCCCAAGCCATGCCAGCTGACAAGATGGATGTCGTCGCAACAGATTGGCGCACCAATCCGGTTACTCAGATTAAATGGGGAATCCGTTACATCTACATCCGCTACGGAACTCCATGCAAGGCGCTAGCCCGAGAGCACTGGGCCGGTAACTACTAACTGCTGGTTCGGCCTGGTTAGGTCTAGCTAGGTCTAGAGCCGATCATGATTGGGTTACTCGTTTCAGCAAAGAAATCATTTCCCTTGTCGTCGACCACGATGAAGGCAGGGAAGTTCTCAACCTCAATCTTCCAGACCGCTTCCATTCCCAGCTCCGGGTAATCCAGTACTTCGACCTTTTTGATGCAATCCTGAGCCAGGCGAGCCGCCGGGCCACCAATCGAACCAAGGTAGAAGCCGCCATGAGCATTACATGAGTCAGTCACCTGCTTGGAGCGATTGCCCTTTGCCAACATGATCATTGAACCGCCAAGGGACTGGAACTGCTCGACATAAGAATCCATGCGACCAGCGGTTGTCGGACCGAAAGAGCCTGAGGCATAACCTTCTGGAGTCTTTGCGGGGCCCGCGTAGTAGACGGCGTGATCTTTAAAATATTGAGGCAATGGTTGCCCGGCATCGACGAGCTCTTTTAATTTGGCATGAGCCAGATCGCGGGCAACGATCAAAGTGCCATTGAGTTCGACCCGTGTCTTAATCGGGTGCTTAGAGAGAGTCGCTAGGACCTGCGCCATTGGTGCATTGAGATCAATCTGAACCGGCTGGCCTTGGAGGTGCTCATCGGTGGTCTCAGGCAAGAAATGCGCAGGCTCGCGCTCGAGCTTTTCAAGGAAGACACCCTCTTTGGTGATCTTGCCCTTGGCCTGGCGGTCAGCCGAGCAAGAGACTGCGATCGCAATAGGAAGTGAAGCGCCGTGGCGAGGCAGGCGAACTACCCGGACATCGTGACAGAAGTACTTGCCGCCAAATTGGGCACCGATTCCAAGCGTGCGAGTGAGTTTGAGGACTTCCTCTTCAAGCTCTATATCTCTAAATGCATGGCCAGTTTTGGCATCGCCGGAAGTAGGGAGTGCGTCAAGGTATTTGGTGCTGGCTAGTTTTGCAGTCTTCACAGTGTGCTCGGCACTGGTGCCACCGATGACAATTGCCAAGTGATAAGGCGGACAGGCGGCTGTTCCGATCGAACGCAATTTTTCATCCAACCACTTCATAAATGAGGTTGGGTTGAGGACCGCTTTGGTCTCTTGGTACAAAAATGATTTGTTTGCAGAGCCGCCGCCTTTTGCAATGAATAAGAAGTTGTATTCATTGGCGTGATCGCTATCAGAGTAGATCTCGATCTGGGCTGGCAAGTTGTTGCCGGTGTTCTTCTCATCCCAGGTAGTGACTGGGGCCATTTGTGAATAACGAAGATTGAGTTTTGTGTAGGCGTTGTAGACACCTTGTGAAATGCTGACCTCATCTTTTTGCGAGGTCAACGTGTGTTGACCCTTCTTGCCCATCACCAGCGCAGTGCCTGTGTCTTGGCACATTGGCAGAACCCCGCCAGCTGCAATGTTGGCGTTCTTGAGGAGATCTAACGCAACGAATCGATCGTTGGGAGAACTCTCTGGATCGCTCAAAATATTAGTCAGTTGTTGCAAGTGCGCTGGGCGAAGATAGTGCGAGATATCGTGAATCGCTTCTTCAGTGAGTCGAGTCAAAGCTTCTGGGGCAACTGTGAGAAATTCAATGCCGTTAGCGTCGAACGTGCTTACGCCTTCGGTAGTCACCAGGCGATATTCGGTTGTATCTTCGCCGACAGGAAGTAGATCGCTATATGTGAACTCAGGCATCTGCCGCACCCTTCTCATTTTTTTCAGCTTTTTTCTTTGCAAACTCAGAGAGAGATGCGGTTGCGCCATCAAGCCATTCTTGGCAGATCTGAGCTAATTCCTCGCCGCGCTCCCACAATTTCATGGATTCACCCAAAGTGGCTTGGCCACTTTCTAATTCGCTAATTACTTCTGCTAAAGCCTCGCGGGCTTCTTCATATGTGAGTTTTCCGGCAGCCATGAAGGTAAATCTACTCGCCTTGTAAAGCCCCATTAACAGTCGCAGCGATTGTGCCGTGCGCCACTCGGATCGCGATCTTTTCATTGCTGGCAACCGCGGAGGCATCCATCACCAACGTGCCGTCGCTTTTTAGGACGACCGCATAGCCTCGATCGAGAGTGCCTTGGGGGGAGAGGGCGGTGAGATGTGAGGTCAAAGAGTCGAGCTCTTCTTGTCGATCACTCACCATCGCCATTGGGTCTGCCATGGTCGGGCGGGAGAGGATTGCGGTGAGCCATGAGCGTTCTCGTTCGATGCGATGGGTCAATGTTCGAAGCGCTCGGTCTTGGAGCTGGGCAATTTTGCGAAACTCTTCATCGACGTCGGGTACTACTCGCTTGCCAGCATCGGTTGGCGTGGATGCGCGCCAATCTGCAACGAGATCGAGAAGTGGAGAATCTTTCTCATGCCCAATTGCACTGACGATTGGCGTCATCGATTCTGCAACTAATCGAATCAGACTCTCATCGCTAAATGGCAAGAGATCTTCGAATGAGCCGCCGCCACGAGTAATGATGATGACATCGACATCGGGATTGCTATCTAATTCGCGCAAGGCGGCCGACACTTCAACGACTGCAGCAGATCCTTGGACTGCTACTTCACGAATCGCGAATTGAACCGATGGCCATCGTCGCTTTGCGTTTTCGATGACATCTTTCTCGGCATCGCTATTGCGACCACAGATAAGTCCAACGACTTTAGGAAGAAATGGCAGCTCGCGTTTACGGGATGCGGCGAAGAGGCCTTCAGAAGCTAAGGTGTTCTTAAGTGCTTCAAGTCTGGCCAGCAATTCTCCGAGCCCGACTTGGCGAATCTCCTTGAAGCTCATGGAGAGCGAACCATTTTTGGAGTACCACGAAGCTTTGGCATTAATGATGACGCGTGCATTTTCTGAAAGTTCACCCGCAGCAGCAAAGGTGCTCTTGTGGCACATAATCGAAAGACTCATATCTGCGCTGGTGTCACGCAGGCGCATGTAGACCATAGAGCTACCAGGTCTAACCTTCACCTCGGAGAGTTCGCCTTCGATCCAGACAGGGCCAAGTCGAGATATGTAATCTCCGATGGCCTCAGAGATGACCCGGACGGGTAGGGGCTTCTCGGATGAATTTTCCAGCATGATCCTTATCCTAACTTTAGGTAGGCTTCATGCATGTCTAAAAAGGTTCTCTTGGCTGCCCCTCGTGGATATTGCGCAGGTGTGGATCGTGCTGTGATCACAGTTGAAAAAGCCCTAGATCTTTATGGCGCTCCCGTTTACGTTCGCAAACAGATCGTTCACAACAAGCATGTGGTCGCCACTTTGGAAGCTCGCGGAGCGATCTTTGTCTCCGAAACCGATGAAGTTCCAGAAGGCGCAACAGTTATCTTTTCGGCCCACGGAGTATCCCCAGCGGTTCACGCTGATGCCGCCGCTCGAAATCTTAAGACAATCGATGCGACCTGCCCGTTGGTGACAAAAGTGCACCACGAGGTGAAGCGATTTGCGAGTGAGGATTACGACATTCTTCTCGTTGGCCACAAGGGACATGAAGAAGTTGAGGGAACTGCAGGTGAAGCCCCAGCAAATGTCCACGTGATTGACACGATGGCTGATGTCGAAGGAATCCATATCCGCGATGAGAAGAAGTTGATCTGGCTCTCACAAACAACGTTGAGTGTGGATGAAACTATCGCGACAGTTCGTTCACTCAAGGAAAGATTCCCGCACCTTATCGACCCTCCAAGCGATGACATCTGCTACGCGACACAAAATCGTCAGACTGCAATTAAAGAGATTGCTCCTCGTACAGATTTAGTGCTGGTTGTGGGATCCGTGAACTCGTCCAACTCGGTCCGTCTTGTGGAAGTTTCAAAAGAGTATGGCGCAAAGAATGCGTATCTCATTGACTACGCCGCAGAAGCAAAAGATGAGTGGCTTGAAGGTGTCGAGACCGTAGGTGTCTCAAGCGGAGCATCTGTACCAGAGATTTTGGTTAAAGATTTATTGTTATGGCTTGCAGAGCGCGGCTTCAGCGATGTTGAAACTATCACCGCGTCTGAAGAGCATCTACTCTTCGCAATCCCGCCAGAGCTTCGAAAGGATTTACGCGCCGCTGGAAAGTGAGCGCTTGTTCCAGAAGTAGTAGCCCCAACCGCAGAGCGTTGCTAATACCAAATATGGAGCACCAGCTCCGAGTGAGGTAACAAGATCTAATCCAAAGCGGGCAACGTGCAACCCTGCTCCACCAACGGTAGCGATCAAGATCAGGGTAGATACGAAGAATGCGATAGGTGGGTTAACAACCGCGGCGAAGGAAGTGCCTTCGCGACCAAGGTAGATGCCACCAGCGACCGAGATGATGATTGCAAGACCGGTAATTATTCCTACCTTTGAGATTGAGTATTCGAAGGTCTCAATCAGCAAAATAAGCAAAAATTGAATAAGGATGACGCCAGCATTAGTAAGCCCTGGGCCTTTAATAGGGTTTGGGAGGGCACGTGTAGGGGTGGCTGTATTACTCATCGTCATCCAATTCTAGTGCGAGTTCAATCTCTTCACCATCGATGTAATCGTCAGCGGGGCTCAATTTCGAGTGCAGCTGGCGAACATTTTCAGAGAGTTCTGGGATTGCTTTAGGGGCCTTGCCTGCAACATCTAGCGCCTTCATCTTCTTGGCGGCAGAGAGCACTGTGGTCTCGGCAGTTGGAATTAATTCGTTGTAGGCCTTAAGAGTGCTCTTCAAGCGCTCGCCAACTGTGACGATCTTGTCATGTAGCGATGAGACATCTTTGAGGAATTTTGCTGCGAGCTCTTGGATCTCGGCCGCGTTTGTGGCCACTCGATTGCGACTAAAAAGGTATCCGACGGTGCGAAGCAGAGCCATCATCGATGTAGGAGTTGCGATCGTGACATTCATAGCGAAGGCACGCTCAAGAATTCCTGGGTCAGATTTAAGCGCCTCAGTGAAGATCGATTCAACTGGTGCATAGAGCACCACGAAATCCGGGGAGGCTCCGCGCTCGGCATATTTGCGCTTGGAGAGAGCATCTACATGCTTCATCAAATCCTTGGTGTGGGCAGCAATTAATTCTTTGCGCTCATCGCTATCTTCCGTTTCGAATGCTTCGTAGAAACGCTCGAACGGGAATTTAGAATCGATGTAGATCACCGAACCACCTGGCATGTTGATGGTGATATCTGGAATCGCACCCGATTCGTCGTTGCGGCTAGCGGCACGCTGTCTTGTGAAGTGCTCACCCTCGATCAGCCCGGCTCCTTCAAGGAGTTGTTCAAGATGGGCTTCGCCAAATTTTCCACGTGTCTGCGAGCTCGCAAGAGCGCCAGCAATGGCGCGAGTCTGGTTGACCAGATTTTCATTGTGGGCAGCCATCTGGAGAATCTGACTCTTGATCTCCGCCTCCGCACCCACGCGTCGACGATCGGCATCTGCCGAGAGGCGACTGAGCTCTTCAACTCGGGTTTTCATGGCATCGAGCTCCGTGGAGAGCTTGACGGCCCCCTCGCTCTTGGCGCGCTCAGCCTCGAGTTGGGCTCGGTAGTCGGCCAGAAGCACTTTGTTGGTCGCCAACTCGTTATCGAGGGCCGAGGTGTCGATATTCTGGCTCCGAGAGCCGAAAATCAGCTTTCCGAGGCCAACTCCGATGAAAAGTCCGATCACAAGGGCACCTATAGCGAGAATTGCTCCAGTTGTTGCGTTCATGGACCTATGGTGGCATTAAGCACCGACAAACCCCCGTAGGCTCTACTCCTCGTGAGCCTATCTATCGGAATTGTCGGACTGCCCAATGTGGGAAAGTCGACCCTGTTTAATGCCCTGACCAAGAACAACGTCCTGGCTGCCAACTACCCATTCGCCACAATCGAACCCAATGTAGGCATCGTGGGCGTTCCAGATAGTCGATTGGTAAAACTTGCCGAAATTTTCGGCTCAGAAAAAATCTTGCCTGCATCGGTCTCCTTCGTCGATATCGCCGGAATTGTTAAAGGTGCTTCCGAAGGCGCTGGACTCGGCAATAAATTTCTCGCAAATATTCGTGAGTCAGATGCGATCTGTCAGGTCATTCGAGTTTTCAATGATGGCGATGTGGTGCACGTCGATGGTCGAGTAGATCCAGCCGAAGATATTTTGACGATCAATACCGAGCTCTGTCTTGCTGATCTTCAGACAATTGAAAAAGCAATTCCACGTCTTGAAAAAGAAGCTCGCACCAACAAGGAGCGCGCGCCACTTTTGGCGGCAGCACTCGAAGCGCAGAAAGTTTTAGATGCAGGAACTTTGCTTGCTGCCTCAAAAATTGACCTAGAAGCAATTAAAGAACTTCAGCTGATGACGGCTAAGCCATTCCTTTACGTCTTCAATGTTGATGCAGGCGAACTGAGCGATGGAGAATTGCGCAAGAAGTTGGCAGCGATCGTTGCTCCCGCTGAAGCAATTTTCTTAGATGCCAAGACAGAAGCAGAACTTGCCGAGCTTGATGAAGCAGATGCCCAAGAACTTCTTGAATCAATTGGTTTAACAGAGCCAGGACTCGCAACGCTTGCACGCGTTGGTTTCGACACTCTTGGATTGCAGACTTATCTCACAGCAGGTCCGAAGGAAGCGCGCGCGTGGACCATCCATAAGGGCGATACCGCTCCAATGGCCGCCGGTGTTATTCACACCGATTTCCAAAAAGGTTTCATCAAGGCGGAGATTGTCGCCTTCGATGATTTAGTTGATGCGGGGTCGATGGCAATCGCTAGAGCACGCGGAAAAGTACGCATGGAAGGCAAGGAATACATAATGGCCGACGGAGATGTAGTGGAGTTTAGGTTCAACGTATGACAAACAAAGTTAAGTATGAGAAGAGTCCTTACATCACTGGCGAACTAAAAAAGCGTGATGACCTACGTAACGTGGCGATTATCGCCCACGTTGACCATGGCAAGACCACATTGGTCGATGCCATGCTCACTCAGTCTGGCGCTTTTGCTGAGCACCAGAAAGAAGGCGAAAACCGTGATCGCGTTATGGATTCCATGGATCTAGAACGTGAAAAGGGAATTACGATTCTCGCAAAGAACACATCGATTCGACGCGGTGCACAGACTGTCAACATCATTGACACTCCAGGCCACGCCGATTTCGGCGGTGAAGTAGAGCGCGGACTTGAAATGGTCGATGGCGTCATCTTGCTCGTCGATGCATCTGAAGGCCCACTTCCTCAAACACGTTTCGTTTTGCGCAAAGCGCTTGAGAAGAACCTCCCTGTAATTTTGGTGATCAACAAAGTTGATCGTCCTGACTCACGTATTCCTGAGGTAGTCGATGAGGCTTATGGTCTCTTCCTTGATCTCGATGCGAATGAAGATCAGATCGAATTCCCAATCGTCTATGCATCTGCAAAGGCTGGTCGCGCATCACTCAATCGCCCAGGCAATGGTGAGATGCCAGACCTTGAGAATCTCGATGCCCTCTTCGAAGTTATCTTCAATACGATTCCAGCTCCGGTTTATCACGAGAACGCTCCGTTGCAAGCGCACGTCACAAACCTTGACTCATCTCCTTACCTCGGTCGCCTAGCGCTCTGTCGTATTCGCGAAGGCGTCATCAAAAAGGGCGAGAACGTCATGTGGATGAAGACTGATGGCACAAGTGAGCGAGTAAAGATCTCCGAGCTGCTCATCACTGATGGCCTAGAGCGTGTTCCTACTGCCGAAGCCGGCCCTGGTGACATTGTTGCTATTGCAGGTATCCCAACAATTACCTTGGGTGAGACCTTGGCAGATCTCGAGAAGCCGCATGCGCTTCCATTGATCATTGTTGATGAGCCATCGATCTCGATGACCATTGGTATCAATACCTCACCTATCGCTGGTCAAGAAGGAAAGCTTCTAACAGCGCGTCAGGTAAAGAACCGTCTCGATGCTGAATTGATCGGTAACGTCTCACTTCGCGTGGTCAATACAGATCGTCCAGATACATGGGAAGTTCAAGGCCGTGGAGAGCTACAGCTTGCTGTACTTGTAGAAATCATGCGCCGTGAAGGTTTTGAATTGACTGTCGGAAAGCCACAAGTCGTTGTGAAGACTGTTAACGAAAAGCTGCAAGAGCCAATGGAGCGTTTGACTGTCGATATTCCTGAGGAGTTCCTCGGAGTTGTGACACAGTTGATGGCGCTTCGTAAGGGTCGCATGGAGCAGATGGTGAACCACGGAACAGGCTGGATCCGTATGGATTACAAGGTTCCTTCACGTGGCCTCATCGGATTCCGTACCGAATTCCTTACAGAAACTCGTGGAACTGGATTGATCCACCACGTCTTTGATGGATACGAGAACTGGAACGGTGAAATCCGTACCCGTTTGAGCGGTTCACTCGTTGCAGATCGCCGTGGAATTGTGACTGCTTATGCAGTTGATGGCGTGCAAGAGCGTGGAGTCATCTTCCTCGAAGTTGGTACAGAAGTGTACGAAGGCATGATTGTCGGCGAAAACTCTCGTACCGAAGATATGGATGTCAACATTGTTCGTGAGAAGAAGTTGACCAATATGCGTTCTTCGGGTGCAGATGATGCCAACCGCATCATTCCTCCACGCCTGCTCAATCTTGAGCAAGCACTTGAGTTCTGTCGCGAAGATGAGTGCATTGAGGTAACTCCAAAGCACGTCCGTATTCGCAAGACCATCCTTGATCAAAATGAGCGCGCCCGTAACGTCGGTCGTAGCAAAAAGGTCAACCAGAACGCTGAATAAGGCAGATTAAGCAAGAAGTGCGCAATTGTCAGTCCTATTGGGTTAGATAAGCACATGAGTAAAGAGTTGAAGCTGGTCAGGCGCACAAGCGCTCGGCCAGCTTTTTCTTTCTCTCCAGAGCAGAAAAAAGTGATCGCTCATCGCGGTTCACCTCTCACCATTTATGGCGGTCCCGGCACCGGAAAAACAACAGCCCTGATTCACTCTGTGATCTCGCGTGTTCAGGATGGCGTGGATCCCAATTCACTTTTGATTCTTACCTACGGCCGCGAGAGCGCATCACTTCTTCGCGACCAGATTGCCCTCTTAGCTGGCTCTACCTCCTTCGAACCGCTTGCTCGAACTTTTCACGCGCTCGCATTCTCGATTCTCAATGAGAAGCTCAGCGAAGATGATCTTCGTTATGTATTGATCAGTGGCGCCGAACAGGATGCTGCGATCAAAGAGATGCTAACTAATCCGCTGGTTACTATTCCGTGGGATCCGGAGTTAGAGCGAGCCCTCATAACTCGAGGCTTTGTACGAGAAGTGCGTGATCTTATTTTGCGCGCAACCGAGTTAGGGCTTACCCCTCGCGATCTACAAGCTATGGGAGTGCGGCTAGGTGAGAAATACTGGGATGGTGCTGCCAAATTCTGGGCTTCCTATCACGGAGCACAAGAGCTCGCTAGTGCCACAGTTGGTGAGCGCTTAGTAAAAATTGATCCCAGCGCAATAATTTTTGAAGCGATCGAACTCCTGCGCCACAATCCGGCGCGACTCTCGTATTTTCGTAACCGATTCACCACAATAATTGTCGATGAGTTTCAAGAAAGCGATCCATCCCATCGTGTCCTTCTTGAGCTTCTCGCAGGAAACGAGCTCCTTCTCTTCACTGATCCTGATTCGGCGATCGGTCGATTTAGAGGCGCAGATCCCGACGGGGTAGTAAAAGCCTGCACTGCCTTAGCGCCTAACTCGATCACCTTAGATCGTGACTATCGCTCTCTTCCTGCCATTAGTAACCTAGGCGTTGCGGTTGCCTCTCAATTTAGATCCACCTCTCCTACTCGACAACGCACGAGCGCTTTTACCGAGTCGGGCAATTGCATCGAATTCGCAAAGCTTGCAGGGGGCACGGAGTCTGCAGATTTCATTGCTTATAGCCTACGTCACGCTCACCTTCACGATGGCATTGCGTGGTCGCAGATGGCGGTCTTGGTTCGCAATTCTGGCGCTGAAGTCTCGGCGCTTACTCGAGCTTTTGCACGTAATGCGATTCCTCTTAATGTGGACTCAACAGCGCTGGCGCTAGCCGAGAATCCAGCAGTTATTCCTCTTCTTGGATTAGCAGAGCTTGCTCTCAAACGAGGAGAACTCACAACTCAGGATTGGCCGTTGATCGAATCCTTATTGCTATCGGAGTTCGGTGGCGCCGATGCGCTTGCCCTACGACATATTCGAATAGCTCTCACCAAAGTTCGAACCGATCTGCGCAGTACCACCTCGATGCTCATCGAAGCGATTACCGAGAGCGTGCCAGAGATTCCTTGGGAGCAGATGCTTCCCGTTAAAAGAATCCATGATCTCTTGCTCAAAGCAGATGCCGCTCTGAGAAAAACTCCAACTATCTCTGATCTGCTTTGGGCAATTTGGGAGAACGCGCTTGATTACGAAGGTCGATCGATTGCTGCAGTCTGGCGCGAGCGTGCTTTAGCGGGTGGCAATAAGGGTGCTCAAGCAGATCGTGATCTAGATGCAGTCATTACCCTCTTTGAATCAGCACGTAGATTTACTGAGCGTAACCCTGGCGCCAAACCAGAACTCTTCCTTGACCAACTTCGTAATGAACGAATTCTCTCCGACAGTATTACGCACAGTGCACAACGCGAAGAGGTCGTATCCCTACTCACGGTTCACTCCGCAAAAGGTGGTGAGTGGGAGTATGTAGTTGTTACAGGACTACAAGAAGGATCATGGCCCAATCTCAAAGAGCGCGGATCGCTCTTAGGTAGTGAGCGTCTCGTGGAATCAGTGCGCACTGGGTTAACTGTTGCTACAGAGATTTCGGCGGCAGCCGCTGCTGGTCTCGTTGAGGATGAGCGACGTTTACTTCACGTTGCCCTTACCAGGGCTAAAAAACGCTTATTAATAGCAGCTTATACCAATGACGACACGGTTACCTCACGCTACTTCGATGAACTCTATGAAGCGGTGCACGGTGAGAACGCTCTCTCACTTCACACCGAGAATAAACGTTCGCTCACTTCGCAGGGATTGGTTGCAGAGTTGCGCCGCCAAGTTCAGGATGGTTCAGAGTTCTCTGCTTCGCTACTTGCTTCACTCGCTGCCAAAGGGATTAGAAGCGCTGATCCTGCCCAATGGTTGGGCATGCGTGAACTCAGCACCGATGAGCCCGTCATATCGCCAGAGGCTACGATCTCCGTCTCTCCAAGTTCACTCGGATCCTTCGATGAATGTCAGCTCAAATGGTTTGTCGAAAAATCTGGCGCACAAGACGCAGATTCAACAGCCCAACTACTTGGAGTTGCGATTCACTTCATCGCATCCCAAGTTTCTACAAACCCGAATCTCACTATTGAGGCTGGTGTTGATCAGCTTGTTGCAGCTTGGCCAGTAGTTGACCAAAATGTGGGCTGGTATAAGGAGGCACAATTAGAAACAGCCAAGAGAATGCTTACGCGATTCTTTCAATGGCACCAGAAAAATCCTCGCGACCTTGTATTCACTGAAACGAAGTTTGAAGTGGAGTTTGGTCGAGTTGTGCTGCGCGGAACTGTGGATCGACTCGAAATTGATCCGGGAACCGGAAAGTATTTTGTCGTTGATCTCAAGACCGGCTCTCCAATGACAGCAAAGGAGGCGTTGGAAAACAAACAACTCAAGGCATACCAACTTGGAGTTGTAGCAAAAGGTTTCGATGATCTACCAACGGGTGCACAGAGCGACGGTGCGGGACTGCTCTATGTGGCTAAAGAGACTCAGAAGAATGAGACGCTCGATCAAGGCCCGATCGATGAAGCAGAATTTAGGGAGACGGTAGAGATCACCGCAGAGGCAATGGCAGGCTCCACCTTTACCGCTGTCATCAACAGTCGCTGCCGAAGCTGCCAAGTCAAAGCTTTATGCCCACTTCAGAGCCAAGGACGGAGTGTGCTGGAATGAGTCATCAACTAAAAACCCAGGGGTCTCGGGTAGTGAGCTCGCTTGAGATTGCCGAAGCTCTCCATCGCGCTGGTAACGCTCTTATCTTGCCCACAGATGAACAACAAGCAATTATTGAGTCGACACACTTTGGCCCCACTGTCATTATTGCGGGAGCAGGATCGGGCAAGACCGAAACTATGTCGCAACGCGTGCTCTGGTTGGTCGCTAATGGTGTGGTTACTCCAGATCAGATTCTGGGTCTTACCTTTACGCGCAAGGCCGCTGGTGAATTAGCTACTCGCATAAGAATGCGACTGCGCCAACTACGCGCAGCAGGGCTTTTACCTGTTGATGACCGCACTGGCATTGCTCCTCATATTGCTGTCGACGTCTCTACCTATCATTCCTACGCCGGTCGCACGCTGAGCACCCATGGAATTCGCATAGGAATAGATACTGATGGCGATCCGCTCGGTGAAGCAGCCTCCTGGCAGATGAGCGCTGCGATTGTGAACTCTTTCACTGAACTGCCTCGTCCTATATTCCATAAACCCAACCATGTGATTGATGCAGTCATTAATCTCTCAGCCGAACTGGGGGAGCACAACCAAAGCGTTGAGACGCTTCGCACATATCTAGAAGTACTTGAATCAAAATTTTTGTCGGTATCGCACCCCAAGAAAAATGAAGAGTTTAAAAAGGCGCTTGAGGTAATTCAAGAGCGGTTGGCGCTCTTGCCGATGATTGAGAAGATCGACCAGAGCCGTTTAGAGCTCGGTCAGCTCACCTTTAATGATCAGATGTCCTACGCTGCCAAGTTAGTTGAAGAGATTCCAGAGATCGGAGACATTGAGCGAGCGAAGTATCCAGTTGTATTGCTTGATGAGTATCAAGATACTTCATATTCTCAAGTTCGCTTCCTCTCTTCCCTCTTTGGTTCAGCAGGCAGCACCCACCATGTCACAGCTGTAGGCGATCCAAACCAAGCTATTTATGGGTGGCGTGGAGCTTCAGCGGCCACACTCGAAACCTTTAGTTCTCATTTTGGTTCCGATACTAAGAACTTCGATTTGCTGACAACGTGGCGCAATGACCGCAGGATTTTGGAGATCGCCAACCGCGTAGTCGAGCACAACGCTGAGCTATCTGGAAGTCGCAACGGAGTGCATGCTCTCATGCCTCGTGGCGCCGCAGGCCAAGGCGATGTTCGTTGCTCACTCTTCACAACGCTGAGCGAAGAAGCAGCAGGAATTGCTGATTATTTTTATACGCTCTGGAATGACCCAGCGCGGTTGGCCCTTCCACCCGAGAAGCGTCCAACATTTGCTGTTCTTCTACGAGTAAAGAGTTATATCCCGGAGATTGAAGCAGCGCTTCGTGGACGAGGGCTGAAGACTGATGTTGTTGGTATGAGCGGACTCATACATGTGCCTGAAATAGCGGAGATAATCGCACTACTGCGCACAATTATCTTTCCAGATTCCGGAACGGCGCTAGCTCGACTACTGCTTGGACCTCGGTTAGCGCTTGGTCCGAAAGATTTAGCAGCTCTCGGAAAGTATTCGCGTGCACTTGCTCTTGCTTCGGGGCTCAATCGCTCTACAAAACTAGAGGAGATAATTGAGAGTGGAGATGAGTCAGTGATGGAGTCTGATGACTTCGCCACTGGATCAATCATCGAAGCTCTCGAGGAGATTGCGCAAGCACACCAATCTGATTTCTCTCGAGAGGGTTATAAGCGTCTCATTGAGTTTAGGGATGAATTAGCTTCTTTTAAACGAGAGGCTCACGGATCGCTCACCGATATCGTTATCGCTGCAGAAAGATTTTTGCGTCTTGATACCGAGTTATTAGTGCGAGATGGCGCTTCACTTGGTCGTCGTCATATTGAGAAGTTCTTAGACGAAGCTGCTGCCTTTTCACGTACAGGTGCAAGTCTCTCTGCTTTTCTGCAGTGGCTAGATACAGCCGAGGATCGTGAAGGTGGCCTAAAACCTGCGCAAGTAAGCGTTTCTCACGATGCCGTCCAAATTCTCACCATCCATAACTCAAAAGGTGCTGAGTGGGACGTTGTCGCAGTGCCTGGATTGATCGACGATGTCTTCCCAAACAAGGGGCGTTCGAACTCCTGGATGAAATACTCAGGGTCATTGCCAATTGCGCTTCGCGGCGATCACCTCCAATTTCATGATTTCCATTTCCCTGGTTCAGATGATCCATCACCAACAGAGATTAAAAAATCACTCGAAGCGTTTGAAGTCGAATGGGCTCTAAAAAAGCGATACGAAGAATTACGACTGGGTTATGTCGCTTTTACTCGCGCTAAATCTCATCTCTACCTAAGCGCGTCATACTTCCGCGATGGCGCGAAAGCACAAGATCAGAGCGAGCTATTCACGATCGCCCATAACTACCTTTCTGAGGTAGCGCCGGATACAGTTCATTTCGTTACCGAAGTCCCTGCCGAAAATCCGGATGTAACCAATCCCAGAACTGCAATCTGGCCCGTACCTAATCCTCGAACGAGGGATATTCACGCAAGTGCTGAGCGCGTGCGGCGTGCGACGCCACTAGCTCTTGATCACAATCCGTCTTCGTTATCCACGTTCGAGCGCTCACTTCTGGAGGATGCTCGCGCTCTTGTCACTGAATTGGAGCAATGGAGTGAGAAAACTCTGGTCTATCTTCCGGATCGACTTTCAGTCTCGACTCTGATTGCACTCAAAGAGAACCCCGATGAGCTTGCTCTTGCTTTGAGACGGCCAATGCCACGCCATACCGATCGATATGCGCAGCGAGGAACAGAGTTCCATCTGTGGCTGGAGCGACACTTTGATTCCCAGACCCTGTTCGATGACGACATTTTTGAACCAGAGCCATTGATTGATGTAACGCTCAAGGAACTACAAGATAAGTGGTTGGCCAGCTCATGGGCCACGTTAACCCCGCACGAGGTTGAGGCAGGCTTTGAAACTGTTATAGATGGCTTAGTTTTGAAGGGTCGCATCGATGCAATTTATAAAGATGGTGATCAGTACGTGGTTGTCGATTGGAAAACTGGTCGCGTAAAAGAAGGCGAAGATCTTGAGAGCGCATCAATCCAGTTGGCTATGTACAGGTTGGCATACGCATCCCTACATAACATTGCCTTAGAAAATGTTAAGGCAGCTTTTTATTATGTTGCCGACAATAAAACAATCTATCGTGACGGTTTACCAGAACAGGAAGAGATCGCAGCAATTATTCGATCAATCGAGGTTAAAGCCGATCGGTAAATGATCGCTCAGCGGAGTTTGCTTGATTTCTAATTCGTCTCCCTGAACGCTCTCTGGTGACAAAATGTAATCGAATTGAATCGCTGGCTTCCATGAGGGATATGTATTTTTCTTCACGAGAGAGTGCCACGGACTCCATGAGTGAGGTATACCAAAAGGAAGATTGAGATCTCCAATGATGAGTTTTTTTCCGGGGAGTCCTTTCATCACACGCTGTAGTTTGCGAAGTTGCAGATAATTGACGATCGGAACAAATGAGAGATGAGTAACCGCAATTGTGTAGCCATTACTCAATTCCGCAATTAGCGCCACACGCGGTTCATCTTTTATGTAGGCGATTCGATTTCCTTTAGCGCTACCCACTAAGAGTGGAAGTCCTATAAGCGAGCGACCTAACTCAACGCGTTGCCAACGCAGGACGGGTATCTTAGAAATTAATCCGATTCCGTACGATGGTTGATCAAAGTGTGCGTGCAAAACTGCTTCGTGGGCGTCGGGCTTTCGCCATTTCACCCCCGGGGTCCCAATCACCGAGCGCGCGTAAGCCCAATGGGTGGTCTGGAGAGCGGCAGCGATCTGCGCGACCTGTTTGACGCCACCTGACCGTGGCTGATTCTCATCCACCTCTTGGATGCCTAGAACATCGACATCTAGTCCCGCGAAAATCTCGTCCAGATCCGGGGTCGGGTTTCCGGGCAAGGGTGCGCTGCCGTGCAGCAGATTCCACGAGATGACCCTCATAAGGGCAGGCTAGTAGGGTCGCCTCCTAATGAAAATTCTTAATTTGCCCCTGTCCCGTTCGGTCGTAGACCGCGCCGCCCATGTGCGCACAGATCCTGCCGCCTTGGAGGCTGCCTGGAGTAAGGCCAAGATCATTCATTTCAACGGAGAGGGATTCCTCCTTGAAAGTGGAGCGCTGCGTTATCTAAGTGCGCAAGAGATCGCGGGTAGCGGCGAGCGAATCTTCCTTGGCGAACATGCCGGAGATTCATATTTCATGTGGTGTGCGGCTCTCAACATCGGGGCCGAAGATCAATATCAAACTCTCCGCGCCATTGGTCATACTCTCAGTGATTTGGATATCGGTCTTGCAGTTCATGGACAGGCGATTGCGCTTTGGCACCATCAGACACCGCTATGTTCGAGCTGTGGGTCTGCTCTTGTTCCTGCCCAAGGTGGCGCAACACGAAAGTGTGTTGGCGAAGGTCATGAACATTTTCCACGAACCGATCCAGCAATTATCGTTTTAATAAAAGATCACAGCGATCGAATTCTCTTAGGTCGCCAGAAAGTATGGCCCGAACATCGCTTCTCGACATTCGCTGGCTTTGTCGAATCAGGCGAATCGATCGAGCAGTGTGTTGTTCGAGAAGTCTTTGAAGAAGCTGGTGTTGCTGTAGATGGAATCAATTACTTGGGATCTCAACCGTGGCCATTCCCGCGCTCATTAATGATCGCATGTGAAGCGAGCATTGTTGATCCCGCAAATGCTCGGCCTGACGGTGAAGAGATAGAAGAGATTCGTTGGTTCGACCGTGACTCAATCTATGCAGCAGTCCAAGAAGAAACCTTGTTATTGCCGCCAGCGATGAGCGTTGCGCGCGCAATGATCCAAGCCTGGTACGGAGAAGATCGTCCAGAGTTATCGACCGCCGAAACCTGGCGCAACTAAGCCAATGAACGCCGAATCCATTCTTGGTGGCTTAGATCCGGAGCAGCTTGAAGTCGTTACCAATGTTCGTGGCCCGGTATGTGTCATTGCGGGAGCCGGAACCGGAAAAACACGAGTCATTACTCATCGAATCGCGTATGCAATTGCCACGGGTGTTGCAGATCCCAACAAGACCCTTGCGCTGACTTTTACAGCTCGCGCAGCGGGGGAGATGAGGGCTCGACTTCGCACACTTGGCGTCCCAAATGCAGCCGCGCGTACCTTTCACAGCGCTGCCCTCAAGCAGCTGATGTACTTCTGGCCTTATTCATTTGGAGGATCATTTCCGAAGTTATTGACTTCCAAAGCTGGATTTATGTCAGAGGCTATGGGCCGAAGCGACACAACTTTGGTTCCTGGGGTCTCAACGCTTCGCGAGATTAGTAGTGAAATCGAGTGGGCTAAATCCATGGAGACCTCTCCATCAGATTATGTAGAGGCTGCACTTGCGGCGAATAGGTCACTACGCATCCCTAATGGCCGTTCTAATAAAGATAATTATTTTGAGATAGCCAAGGTTTATCAATCTTACGAAACCCTCAAACATCAAGAGCGCGTCATTGATTTTGAAGATGTGCTTCTCCTAACAGTTGGCATGCTTGAAGAGGATAGGGATGTACGGGAGCGCGTACGAGATCAGTACCGTTACTTCACAGTCGATGAGTATCAAGACGTTTCACCGCTGCAACAACGTTTACTCAATCTATGGCTAGGTAATCGTGACGACATTTGCGTAGTTGGAGATGCGGCCCAGACAATTTACTCATTCGCTGGCGCTACATCATCGTTCCTACTTGGCTTCACTCATAGATTTCCAAAATCTGCTGTGATCAGACTTAATCGCGGATATCGCTCCACCCCCGAAATTATCCGGATGGCCAACTCGGTGCTCAAGCTTTCTCGCGAAGATTCGCACCAGGAATTAATTTCGATGAATGAGCGCGGTGAAGAACTCGACTTACGCGGCTTTACTGATTCGCGCGCCGAAGTCGCTGCAGTTGTCGAACGTATCGCGGTGCTCAATAACTCACATTCAGATATCGCAATTTTGGCTCGCACTAATGCACAACTTGATTCATTTGAACAGGCTCTCAAAGTGCGCAACATCGAAACCCAGCTCAAGAGCTCAGAGAGATTCTTTGATCGAGTCGAGGTTAAAGATGCGATGCGCACGATCCGTAGCGCTTCGGTCCTGCCGTGTGAGGGTGATTGGGTTATCGAACTGAGCTCAGTACTGCGGCCTTTTGGCGATGGTGACTATGTCCGAGCATTTATCTCACTGGCGCAGGAGATGAAGTCCAACGGGACCGACGGGCCCAACGCCTTACGCGCCTTCCTGCGCGAGCTTGAGGATCGAGCCGAACAGAACAATCCTCCGACTCTGCCTGGAGTAGTGCTGAGCACCCTTCACGCTGCCAAAGGCCTTGAATGGGACCAGGTCTTTTTGGTCGGAATTAATGAGGGATCTCTGCCGTACGGGGGAGCAGATATCTCAAGCACTGCGCTTGAAGAGGAACGGCGCCTTTTTTACGTCGGAATCACACGCGCCAAGTCCGCAGCACACCTCTCGTACTCGGGAACCCCGAGTGTGTTTCTGGAAGGGCTCTTGAAGTAGGACTGGTCTTTGGCCCCATATGGGATCCCATATGGGCTTAAGAAAGAATTAATTAGGTTGCGCCCAGGAATTCGGATCCCTTACCCTTAATCAATTCGTCGACCTGACGAAATTCTTACAGGAGGCTCACGTGTCACAGACACTCGTAAGTGCGGGTACATCACGTACCTCTACTTCGCGCGCCTCACGTACTGCAGCTCATTCACATACCGCCACATCCCACGCCGCTTATTCATGGTCAGCCAAGAATTTTGCAGCCTATGGAGGGTGCGGAGCCTGGAGATCAATTCGGTAAAACCGAAAAGACCCACCAGGGGCCGCACATCCAATCGGATGAGCGGTCCTTTTTCTTTTATCCGCAAAAATAAAACAAAAATAAAACAAAGTTAAAAACAGAAACGTCAGATACGAAGTCGAGATATGGAGGTGAGAACGGTGAGCGTTCTCTTCAGTGAATTGTTGGTCCCTGGGTGGGCTGATGGCGAGATGATCGGATTGGGCGATGTGACAGGTGAAGTCGCGCTGCCTTGTCACAGTGCTGATCCAGAGATCTTTTTCGCAGAGGACCTTCCAGGCGTTGCAGCTGCGAAAGCGCTCTGTGCTGGGTGTCCCATGGCTAGCGCATGCTTACAAGGCGCGCTTTCTCGCAACGAGCCGTGTGGTGTCTGGGGCGGTGAGCTCTTTGTCGATGGCCGAGTCGTTGCTGCTAAGCGCACTGTTGGTCGTCCACGTCGAATAGTTGAGTCTGAGCCAGTTCGTGAGGTTGCGCTCGCAAGCTAACGTGCTGCCTCATCAGCGCATCCGCACTCGCTATGCATAGACCAGTACCTTCTCTCAACGCCCGCAAACGGATACAAGAGATCGAGCCAGGCTGATGCACCAAGGAGCGGACTTGCTCCTGTCGTGATGAATTCGGCGACGGCACTGCTCACCAGTCCCGCGACCAGAGCGATATTTGCACTTAGCAGCTCGCTGCGCACACTCTCATATTCGACAGGAAGTCCGGCATCGCGTTTAGCCAGAGCTACGCAACGTAAACAGGGAGTTGAGCCTGGAATAACCAGCGGTCCTAACTCCATATTTCGCCCAATAAGCGGATTAATGTGGAGATGCGCAGAACCTTCACTCATCCATCTCTGCACGTAATCCCACTCAATTGGGATGGTAGAAATTATTAAATCGGGGTGAGATTTAGCCACACTTTCGCCGTTGGGCATCTGAGCTTCACGAATGATCTCTTGATGAAATTCACTACGCAGTTTTCCAACATCGCTCATCCTGGTAGTCGTGCCGCATACATCGTGAGCGGTAATTCGATGGGAGAGATGGCCGCGAGTAATTATTCGAGTGTGGACAATCCCCATTGAGTGAAAGAGCGCCAACAAGGTGCGCGCTAGTCGATTCTCACCTGAAATTAAAATTGTGTATGTAGATCGTTGCGATAGTTCGCGGAGCCCGCCATCACTTCTTCCGGGGCGATGAGTAATTAGCGCGCTCTCCATGCTGTGCTGCTCGGCACGATATTTGTTGCTGTCTCCTAGTGGAGCAGGCACGAGGGGAGCGGAGGCAATATCGAGTAGGGCATGCTCGCTCAGAATTGTTTGCAGATGCATGACATCTGCGGGGTCGATCACCAAGCCCGTTGCGATCTCGGAGATCTCATGTGCGCCATCGAAGTAGCGGAGTATCTGGCGAGCATGAGGAGAGTTGAGCTTGACCCCATGTGTTGGTAACCCAATAAACACTTCAGTCTGGCCCTGACCAAGGGGGCGACTATGGACTCCAGTTTTTAATCGGGGATAGGCGCTCATGCATGAAGGATGACTGCTTTCTAGTCAGCCCGCTTGGGCCCTATGCATTTCTGTGGACAAAAAAATCGACCCCCGCTTTGCACATCATTCGATGTACAGCGCAGAGGTCGATCTAATTATTTTAGGCTAGATGCCTATCTCGGCTTTAAGCCTCAGCTTTAAGCTTGATTACGCCTTGCCCAAGATACGGTTGACCTTGGTGCCACACACTGGGCAGATGCCCTGTGCCATACGGCGACCAGATTCAGAAACCTTGACGTGACCTTCGAAGGCACGCTTCTCTTTGCACTTAACGCAGTAGGCCTCGCCTTTGTATTCCTCAGCCATGATGACCCTCCTATCGCCACACACTTCATTGTGTGAGATGACCACCTGACTCTCAGGCGAACCATCTCGGGCTCCGGGAAGTTCCCAGAACGAGCGTGCGTACGAGAACACAGTACCCCCGTTTACGCTCAGATTAGGGGATTTCGCCCTCAGGCTGTGGGTGAAAAATCACCCTCAAAAAGGCAGATTTTTCTGAAGCAGGGGCAGATAAGGGGCACATTGGGGTACGCGGTTAGATCTGCTCCGGAGTAGCCGCTAAACCAGCCTCAAAGCCTTCAAGGAAGGCCTCGGCTCGATCTTTCTCAGGATATCGATCCATGTAGCCGTGGAATTCGGCCCCATGACCAGGCACGCGCAGGTGAACGAGCTCATGGAAGAGAACGCATTCGACCGCATAGGTTGGTGCCCCGTTGAGTCGAAGTGAGATGCGAATTGTTCCATCGCTCGTCGTGCACGAGCCCCAGCGCTCGCGCATAGAGCGCCAGGTGATGGATGTAGGGCGTTCATGAAAATCTGGAAGATACAGGTTTAGCAGGCGCCCCGCCATCTCCTGGAGTTCTAGGTCGCTACTTCTGTTCTTGGCCTCACGGCGCAGCACGCTGGCGATCATCTCAGGAATCAGCGCATACTCATCTTTGCGTGAGAGCCGATCTGGAATATGGATTTCAATCACGCCATTTTGGCGGTATGCGCTAATGCTTCGGGTCCGCCTAGAGCTTCGGACTACTCGAAACTCTGGGAGATTGTCCGGAAGCTGGAGAGCATCGCGTTTGCGGGTGGAGGGAGTTTTTTGGCGTTGGAATTGTTCGCTTTTCACAGGCGCGAAGGTATCTCCGAAGATCGATTCCTGGATAAAACTATCCACCGATTCCACGAGTTATCCCCCAGTTCTCCACAGCTTTATCAACAAGCTGGAGAAAGTCTCTCTCACTTTTGTTGAGAGAAGTCTGGCATTTCTTTTTGATTATCGAGCGAACTTGGCATAGGTTTCACGCACCAAGTCCTCGGATAACCGTTTCTATATCAGCAAGGGGAAGGCTGATATAGAATTGAGCGCCCGGGGATTTGGCTTTTTATTTCTAGCTAATTCACCTAATTCACCTAATTCACAGTCTAAAGAAGTCCCGAGAGATCATCGGGAACCGTGGTGCTTGCTAAAAATCCAACCGGGTCAGCCAAATCCTCTGCCGTAGGTAGAAGCGTCGGATCTTCCCAACGGTGATCACGGATAGCTACTGCACTCTCTGCATCACTATCGGCCGAGAGGATGTAAATCTCTCGCCAAAAATTCGCACATTCACGCATCTTCCGCGGTGAAACTTCCAAGCCGAGTAGTGAAGCAAAGAGTTGTTGCGTAGGTGAGCTGGTGATACGCGCACGGCGATGAGTTTCTTGCAGTGCGCTCAGTGACGGAAGTCGATCTGTCGCGCTGAGTTCGGTGACGTGATCGATCCAACCTTCGATCAACGCAAGTGCCATTTCGAGTTTTGAAAGTGCCGCAGCTTGCGCTGGACTTTGTTCGGGTTGGAACATTCCATTATTAATTGCCAAAGTAATTGAATCTGGATTGTTTATATCTAATTCACCAGAACTTAATGCGTCTTCGGCTTGATTTTGGATCGCAGCAATATCGACAGTAATTCCCTTGCCGTATGCGGTGATGAGATCGCGTAGATAGTCGCTGAGCCATGGTGTATGAGCAAATAGGCGATTTGCAGCTACTTCACGCAAGGCAAGATAAATCAGCACTTCTTGCTCTGGTAAATCAAGCCCTTCGCTCCATGTCGCAATATTCTGTGGAATGAGGTGTGTTCCATTTTTTGCAAAGAGTGGAAGTGCAACATCGTTTGCACTTGTGACGTTAATTGCTAACGCACCAATAGATTGACCAAGTTGACCTGCGATGAGTGATCCCATGAAGCCTCGCATCACAGGTAGAAAACTTTCGATATTAAATGAGGCGCGCATCTCTTCAGGAATATCAGGTGAAATCTGACCCATAACTTTGACAAGAGCTTGAGCCATCCCTTGCGCAAGCGGCTCTACAAGTTTTTGCCAACCCGGAATTGAAGACTCCATCCATTCGCGTCTTGTCCAAGCAAGATCCGAGTTGAAAGTGCTCATTGGAAATTGAGTCTTATCTTCAATCCATGTATTGGCGATGGTGCATGCTTCTGAAATCCTGGCTAAATCTAAAGTGCCAACTGGAAGATCATTGTGAGTAGCGAGAAATTTGCGAGCTCCCTCGCGCAAGGCGGAAGTGGCCAGCATGGGCGAACCTTCATTTATCGGGCCGCCAAAAACTCCCTCATTAGGAGTAAATCCAAAACCACTCATCGATTCACCGCACTTTCCGTAATTACTCTACTTGCGTCAACAAGGAAATCCCTGAGAATCTTCCCGGGGACAGGAAGCCATTTCGGGTGGGCCTTGGTGGCCAGGCTCACTGCTTTTTAGTTTTCTCTTCTTTTGTGGGGAGATCGCGCCATCGCTAGGCTACGCGTATGTCGCATTCAACCGCCTTTGCCGCCCTTATTTGGTGGATCATCCCCCTCATTGGCGTCACGGGTGCAATCGGCTACGTTATTTGGACTTCCAAATACAAAGATAAGTTCGATAATGAGACCAATCGGTCTGTCAGTAAATTCCAGCTCTTCCAGGAGACGCTCCGTGAGCCTGCCACACCGGCAGATGCCCCCGCCCAGGGTTCGGTTCACCCCTCCGCAGCTCCCCAAAATACGCCGCAGAGCTAGGACTCTAACCCCTTAGTAGAGTGGGGGCATGAGTTCATTCCAGTTCCCAAATAACCCTTTCGGCAATCGCGGACCTAATGGTCCTTCCGGTCAGAGTTCTGGCGCAGGACGCCGTCGGGGACCAAGCACACTCGGATATGTCCTTATCGCGCTGGCAGTCATTGTTGCGATTCTGGTTTCACTCACTGGTTTCTACACCAACCTTCTCTGGTTCCGTTCAGTCAACTTCACAACTGTCTGGAAAACCACGCTCTTTACTAAGGCCGAACTCTTTGTGGTTTTTGGAGCTTTAACTGCAGCAATCGTTGCCTCAAACATATTCATTGCATATCGCAAGCGTCCAATTTATGTGCCTATGAGCGCAGAGCCAGATAATCTCGAACATTATCGCGGCCAACTCGATCCATTCCGTCGTTATGCACTCGCCGCGATTGCACTTGTCACTTTCTACTTCGCAGGCAACACTGGTGCTCGACTATGGAGCACATGGTTGCAGTTTAAGAATGCAACAAGTTTTGGTGTAAAAGATCCACAGTTCCACCTTGATATTTCATTCTTCGTATTTAAGTTACCGATGTGGGAAGCGCTGATCTCTTGGGCGATTTCCACTCTTGCGATCACACTTCTTGCAACAGTGGCAGTTCATTACCTGTACGGTGGAATCCGCCCACAAGTTCGCCAGGATCGCACAACAGTCTCTGCTCGCGTACAAATTTCAGTACTTCTCGGAGTCCTTGTACTTATCAAGGCATTCGCATACTGGTTCGACCGCTATGACCTAGCACTTCATACCGGAAGTCTCTTTACTGGACTTTCATATACCGATGTCAACGCAGTGCTCCCTGCTAAATCAATTCTGACTGGCATCGCAGTTATCTGTTCATTGCTCTTCTTTGCCAACATTATTCGTCGCTCGTGGGTTCTGCCTGCTGCAGGTGTTGTCCTAATGGTGGTCTCTTCAGTATTGATCGCAGGACTGTATCCCGCATTCATTCAGACATTTACTGTTAAGCCAAGTGAATCAAATAAGGAAGCCCCTTACATTCAGCGCAATATCAATGCCACTCGCGCTGCATATGGACTGACAAATGTGAGCACAAAAGACTATGCCGCAGTGATTTCGACTGCCCCTGGTCAGCTCGCTAAAGACACATCAAATATCGCCAATGCACGACTGCTAGATCCAGATGTATTGTCATCAACTTTCCGTCAGCTACAACAGATCAAGCCGTACTACACATTCCCTGATGCCCTTGATGTCGATCGATATACAGTCAACGGTAAGAAGCAGGACATGGTCGTTGCTGTACGCGAACTCAATATTGCTGGAAGCCCGGCACAGAATTGGATCAACGACCACCTTGTTTATACACATGGATTTGGATTTGTTGCTGCGCCAACGAATGTAGTGGATGCAGATGGAAAGCCAAGTTTTACAGTTGGCAACATTCCACCTTCAAATGGACTCGGTGCATTTGAGCCTCGCATCTACTTCGGCGAGAACGTTCCTGGATATTCGATCGTCGGAGGAACAGCAAAGAGCACCCCTAACGAACTTGATTACCCAGATGATTCGCAAGCATCAGGCCAACAGAACTACACATACATGGGCAAGGGCGGTGTCCCAATGGGCAGCGCATTTACCCGTTTGCTCTTTGCGATCAAGTACAAAGATCAGCAGATTTTGCTCTCTAACCTCATTAATAAAGATTCAAAGATCCTATTCGATCGCTCACCGCTTGTGCGCGTGCAAAAAGTAGCGCCATGGTTGACCCTAGACGGCAATGCATATCCTGCTGTTGTTAATGGTCACGTGCTTTGGATTGTTGATGGCTATACAACCAGTTCTGGTTACCCATATTCCGCAAATGAAAATCTTGCGACAGCAACAACTGATTCTGTAACAGACAATATGAGCTCAGTTACAACGCTTCCTAATCAGACTGTTAATTACATTCGCAACTCAGTGAAGGCAACAGTCGATGCTTATGATGGAACTGTCACCTTGTATCAGTGGGATGCAAATGATCCGGTCCTCAAGACCTGGAGCAAGGCTTACCCAGGAACTGTTCTTCCTAAGAGCGCAATGTCTGCGCAACTCTTGCAGCATATTCGCTACCCAGAAGGACTCTTCGAAGTGCAGCGTGATGTACTAAGTACCTATCACGTTGATAGCGCGGCTGCCTACTACGGCGGACAAGACTTCTGGCGCGTTCCTTCGGATCCATCATCCAATGGCGCTAACGCTGGCAGCCAGCCACCGACGTACCAGACGCTCCAATTGCCTGGTGCACCCACCTCTAACTTCTCGCTCTCGACATCTTTCGTGCCACGTGGTGGCCGACAGAACCTCACAGCATTTGCTGTTGTGAACTCAGATAATGGTCCGGACTACGGCAAGATCACTGTCCTGCAGCTTCCGCGCTCAACCAATATTTCTGGTCCTTCACAAGTTGCATCTAACTTCGAAGCTAACCCAACGGTTGCTCAGACGCTCTCGCTATTACGCCAAGGTGGTTCTGATGTAGTACTTGGAAATATGTTGACTCAACCAGTAGGAGGCGGACTTCTTTATATCCAGCCTGTTTATGTTCGAGCGACTGCGAACTCCTCCTCGTTCCCGCTCTTGCAAAAAGTTTTGGTCTCTTTCGGAGATCAGATCGGTTTTGGAAACACGCTGCAGGATGCTCTCAACCAGGTCTTTGGCGGAAGTTCAGGAGCGATTGTTAATAGTTCGACAGGTGCAGTATCAGGTGGAACAACGGCAACTGTCGGAAGTTCTACATTGAAGCAAGCACTTGCAGATGCGCAATCAGCTCTCACGGCAGCAAACCAAGCACTGAAAAATGGCGACTTTGCTGCATATGGTCAGGCTCAAAATCAATTGAGGGTCGCGATTGCAGCAGCTATTGCCGCGCAAGCTAAGTAGCTACTAATTAGCTCATCAGTAGTTGAGATAAGCGTACATAACTCAGTTTGGGTTATTGGCGCTTATCTCGTAGTATTGGGCTACCGACGCGGGGTGGAGCAGCTCGGTAGCTCGCTGGGCTCATAACCCAGAGGTCATAGGTTCAAATCCTGTCCCCGCTACTATGAAATACCTTTACGACCCATCAGCCGACGCGCTGGTTGCGTTGTGTGCAGAGAAAACTGTTGAAGCTATCGCCGACGCTTGGCGTGATCTTCGACGTGCACAGATTGTCATCACAGGTGGCCGCACCGGCTATGCAAGCGCCAAGGCAATCGATTCAGCCCTCTTTCGTCTCATTAGAGAGAACGAAAGCTTTGAAGGTTCTGTTGTCCATATCTGGTTTAGCGATGAGCGGTTTGTCCCACAAGGTGACCCTCTTCGCAATGATCAATCTCTGATCGAAGCCTTCTCACTCTCAAAATCCCATTGTGTCTTTCACGTTGTTGAAGGCGAGGGGGAGTTGGCTGCGGCCGCGTCCCGCTATGCCAGAGATCTAGAGCTCGAAATCGGTAGAAAGGCCTTCGATGCGGTAGTTCTTAGCATGGGCGAAGATGGCCATATTGCATCGCTCTTCCCTGGGCTACTAGATGCCCAAGAGCCTCGCGCGGCTATTAGCGTTGAGAATTCACCGAAAGAACCACCACTTCGAGTATCGCTCTCACTAGCCAGACTTGCTCATGCACATTCGATTTACATATTTTGCCTCGGAGAAGGCAAAATAGAGGCATTGAAAGCCGTTCAGAGTGGACCGGTTGGCTTATTAGACAAGAGTTCACCGAGTGGACAGATCTATATCCTCACGGATCTGCACCCAGAGCCGCTTTAAAATTTAGACTATTTATCGTAACTGGCTTCAACAATTACAGGAGAGACAAAGATGACCGTGCAAATTACAATCGTTGGACTTGGACGGATGGGTGCAAATATCGCACGCCGCATCAAGACACATGCGACAACCCCAATCAACATCAGCGTCTTCGATGTAAATCCAGAGACAGTAAAGAGCGTTGCAGCAGAAGGTTTTACCCCACTTGCATCTCTCGCAGATCTTGCTCAATACAACGATCCAGCTAACCCACAATTTGTTTGGGTCATGGTTCCTGCAGAAGTTACACAGCAGACAATTCATGCTGTTGCAGAACATCTAGCTGCTGGCGCAACAATCATCGATGGTGGAAACACTTTCTATCGTGACGATATTGCAAATGCAGAATGGCTCGCCACCAAAGGAATCAACTTTGTTGATGTCGGAACAAGCGGCGGCGTTTACGGACTCGAGCGTGGTTACTCGCTGATGATTGGCGGAGATAAGGCAATCGTTGAGCGTCTTGATCCTATTTTCAAGGCTATGTGCCCAGGAATTGAATCGGCAGAGCGCACACCAGGTAAAGATGGGACTCCATCACAGGCTGAGTATGGCTACTACCACTGTGGCCCAATTGGTTCTGGTCACTTCATCAAAATGGTTCACAACGGAATTGAATACGGCGCAATGGCTGCTTACGCAGAAGGTCTGAACTTGATCCATGCAGCAGCCCAAGGAATTAAGCATCCAACAGCAGTTGGAACTCACACAGAGACCAAGTACGACTTCGACATGGCTGAAGTAACAGAAGTCTGGCGCCGTGGATCAGTCGTTGCCTCATGGCTGCTTGACCTCACCGCCACTGCATATGGCGAAGATCCAGAGCTTGCTTCCTACGAAGGTTCGGTCTCCGATTCGGGCGAAGGCCGATGGACAGTCCAGACAGCAATTGATGCTGGCGTGCCTGCCAATGTTTTGAGCGCATCACTCATGGGTCGCTTCACATCTCGTGGCAATGATCTCTATGCAAACAAGGTTTTGTCAGCAATGCGTAAGAAGTTCGGTGGACACGTGGAAGCGAAGAAGAAGTAATGAGCGCACGTAAACGCACAGTTGAAGAAGCAGATGTTCTCGTCCTATTTGGAGCAACTGGCGATCTTGCGAAGAAGAAACTCTTCCCCGCTCTTTATAGTATGGCAAAGCACAATTCACTTAATTGTGATGTTGTAGGCGTTGCTTCGACTAAATGGGATCACGAGCAATTTGTTGCGCACGCAGTTGAAGCCATTGGCAAGGTATTTCCAAATCCTGATCCAAAAATTATTGCAGAGCTGGATGCAGAGCTCAGTCTTGTAGTCGGAGATTACTCACAAGATAAGCTTTATGAAGATTTGGCAGAGGTTCTAAAAGATAAGAAGAATCCTGTTATTTATCTTGCAATTCCACCTGCATTCTTTGGAAATGTCACCAAAGGCTTGGCCCGCGTAGGTCTAACTGAGCGTTGTCGCCTAGTGGTTGAGAAGCCATTTGGTCGCGATCTTCAATCTGCAATTCGGCTTCAAGATGAGCTCGAAGAAGTCCTTTCAGAAGATCGTATCTTCCGCATTGACCACTACCTCGGTAAAGAATCTGTTGAAGATATCTTGGTATTCCGCTTTGCTAACTCCATCTGGGAGCCGCTCTGGAATCACCGCTACATTAACAGCATTCAAATCACGATGGCTGAAGATTTTGGCGTAGAAGGCCGCGGAGCTTTCTATGATGGCGTTGGCGCAACCCGCGATGTACTACAGAACCACCTCCTTCAAGTGTTAGCCCTCATCGCAATGGAGCCACCTGCTGATCTCTCGTCGCAGAATATGGAAGATGAGAAACTCAAAGTCTTCCGCGCTATTTCTGCGCTACATCCAGAAAATGTTGTCCGAGGCCAATACGTAGGCTACTTGGATGAGGCAGGCGTTGCTCCAGAATCAACAACCGAGACATACACCGCCGCAACACTGCATGTAGATAACTGGCGTTGGGCTGGCGTTCCGTTCTATGTTCGCACTGGTAAAGCTCTCGCTGAATCAACACTGGAAGTTATCGTTGAATTCAAACAACCACCACGGATGCTCTTTGCGGAATCACAAGCTGGTTCACCAAACTTGCTCCGCTTCCGTCTAGGTAAGCGCGATGGTGTGGATATTGAGCTCCAGGCTAAGTCGCCAGGAGATTCTCTCAGCACAGAGCCAGTGAAGTTGACCGTAGAGTTCTCTGCAGCACTTGGCGAACGTCAAGAAGCGTACGAGCGACTACTTCGCGCAGCGATTGCAGGCGACCATATGCGCTTTACTCGCATTGACTCGGTCCTAGAAACATGGCGCATTGTTGAAGGCGTGATTAATAACGAAGCTCGCCTCTTCCCTTACTTCAAGGGTTCCTGGGGTCCAGATCGCGCTGAAGAGCTCACGCCAAATGGCTGGCTCGAACTCTAACTATTCGGTAGTGCTATCGATGGAAAACGCCGCATAAGCGATTCCGTCGATAGCGAGTACCTGATTGGCACCAGAACCCACTGCCTGTGAGATCTCAGTATGAAATGGTGTTGTAACCCTTGCAATTCCAGCAGGACCACCTAACAAAACTGTGGCGCTGGTGTCGAAGACTTTGCAGGAATAACCAAGAGATTCTGAGTGTGAATAACTAGTGATCTCAAGAGTTACAAATCCGCGTTCTTGCAAAAACTCTACGAGTGCTTGTGAAGCTGGGGTCTGTTCTTGTTGAGCAAGTGTTGCCAAGTAAGAATAAATTGTCGATGACTCAATCGTTGTTCCAGCAGCGCCCGCAAGCGGTGATTCGACAACCACGAAGTTATTCACCCTCCATGTTTCAACAGCAACACTCTCTTGAGATTGCGCAGATGCGGCCTTCTTTCTACCAAACCAGAGAAACCTCATGAATTCAGAGCCTTGAGGAAATCGCTATGAAGTATGCCGTTGGAAGAGACTCCATTGCCGCCATGTGAGCCAACTATTCCGTCGAGATTTGTAAATTGTCCTCCAGCTTCGCGGACAATAATGTCGAGCGCAGCCATATCCCAGAGCGCAAGGACAGGTTCTACTGCAATATCTACTGCACCTTCTGCGACCAACATATGTGACCAGAAATCTCCTAGCCCGCGTGTGCGCCAGATCGACTCCTGTAATCGAAGCATCGCTTGCTTGCGTGGACCCCAGCCAACAAGATCTGAATAAGAGAGCGAAGCATCTTTGAGTTCTTTGACACCCGAAACGTGAATCTGTCGAGGTGCTCCCTTGTTTTCTGTGACGAAAGCGCCGCCACCCTGGCTGGCATACCAGCGACGATAGAGCGCCGACGCGCTCACAACTCCAAGAACAACTTCGTGCGCTGGGTTGCAAAGGCCAATCAGCGTTGCCCACGTAGGGATTCCGCGTAAGAAATTCTTTGTTCCATCGATAGGGTCAATAACCCAGTAATATTCACCTGTCTCGAGATCAGGTGTACCAAATTCTTCACCGACGATGAGATCCTTTGGGCGCTCTTGTGCCAGTAACTCTCGGATAGCCTTTTCGGTTGCCTTATCAGCATCAGTTACCGGAGTTAGGTCAGGCTTAGTTTCGATCACGAGATCGATGGCTTGGTAGCGCGCCTGCGTAATTGAATCAGCTAGATCCGCCAATCGAAGTGCTAGCGCTAAGTCGTCCTGTAAATCTCTCATGATCCGAGTTTACCTTCACGAAGGAGCCCTCGAAGATTCGCTAACCGCGCAAGGGCAGTTGGGTCGGTAATCATGCTGTTAAGTGCGCAATCTGCCTCATCATGACTGCAATTGCGCGGGCAGTGCTCAATAGCCTCTTTAAACTCAGAAAATGCGCCGATGACGCGGGAGCGCTCTACGTGAGCTAATCCAAAGGAGCGCACACCAGGAGTATCGATGATCCAGCCATTCTTTTCGTTGAGCTCAAGTGCGACGGCGCTCGATGAGGTATGTCGTCCTCTACCTGTCACATCATTGACATCACCTGTGGCGCGATTGGCCTGATCTACAAGCGCGTTAACCAATGTAGATTTTCCGACACCTGAGTGCCCCAACAGGACTGTACGTTTGTGGGCGAGCTTCGTGCGCAGTTCTGTGAGATCGCTACCTCGTTGTACGGAGATGTGATCGATACCTAAATCAATATATGGTGCGAGAAATTCACTTGGGTCGGCCAAATCGCACTTAGTCATAATGATGAGCGGTTTGATCGCTTGATCAAATGCAACAACAAGTGCACGATCAACAAATCCATGGCGTGGCTCAGGATTGGCAACCGCTAGAACAATTGCAAGTTGATCGACATTCGAGACGATCATTCTTTCAAACCCTGCATCGTCTTCTACTGTGCGAGTCAGAACATTGGCACGAGGTTCAACGGCAACTATGCGAGCCAAGCTTCCTTCGCTGCCAGATATGTCTCCAACAATACGGACAACATCACCTACTACGACCGACTTCTTACCTAATTCACGAGCCTTCATAGCGGTAACGATTCGCCCAATGTTTTCGCCGCCTTCAATTAAGCAGGTGGAGCGTCCACGATCAACAGCAACCACGCGTGCCAAATCAGCTTTGGTGTAGTCAGGACGATCCTTCGTTCTAGGGCGTGATGATCGCTTGGGGCGAATACGGACATCGTCCTCATCAAATTCGCGAGGAGTCACTTGCCGCCATTAAGTAGTTGGGCCCAGGCTCCGGGAAAGTCAGGCAGAGTTTTCTGGGTGGTCTCAATATTTTCGACTTCTATGCCTGCAACGTGAAGCCCAATCATGGCGCCAGCAGTCGCTAGGCGATGATCTTCATAGGTGTGAAAAACTCCAGAATGAAGTGGGACAGGGTTAACCACTAGGGCTGTCGGCTCTTCGATAACTGAGCCACCGAGAGCATTGATCTCTGTGGCCAGTGCGCTCAGACGATCAGTCTCGTGCAATCGAAGGTGTCCGATACCTCGAAGATGCGAAGGTGAATCTGCAAGAGCAGCGAGAGCTGCGATTGATGGCGTGAGCTCTCCAACATCATGGAGATCAATATCGATGCCGTGAATGTTGTCGGTTCCGGTGATGGCCAGGTCGTTGCCATCAAAGCGTACGAGCGCACCCATCTGGGTAAAAATATCTCGGAGCTGATCACCAGGTTGAGTCGTTGATCGAGGCCAATCGCGGATGATTACTGTTCCACCACTGATCATTGCTGCTCCCATAAATGGCGCTGCGTTAGATAAATCCGGTTCGATCACCGAATCAGATCCATGCATGACATGTGGCTTAACGCTCCAGGTATTGCCGGAGATGTCCACACTGACACCTTTTTCGCGCAGCATGGAGACGGTCATCTCGATATGCGGCATCGATGGAAGTGATTGTCCAGTATGAATAATTGTGATGCCCTCTTTAGTCGCGGGAGCAACGAGGAGAAGCGCCGAAATAAATTGCGATGACGAGGTCGCATCGACTTCTATGGTTCCGCCTTTGAGTTGCCCGTTAGCATTGAGTGTCATCGGAAGTGAATAACGAGAGCCGTGTTCTATCGAGACACCGAGTGATTCAAGCGCAGCAATTACTGGTCCGAGTGGACGTTCATGAGAACGCGCATCGCCATCAAAATGGATGATGCCCTTGGCCATCGCAGCCACTGGTGGGAGAAAGCGCATAACGGTTCCAGCGTTGCCCACATCAATCTGTGTTGGTCCAAAGAGCGGAGCAGGGGTGACGGTGATATCTCCGTTGGCATCTTGCTGAATTCCGACGCCTAGATTCTTGAGTCCTGCAATCATCAAAGCCGAGTCGCGTGAATGCAAGGGGCGACGAAGCAAAGAGGGGGAGTCGCAGAGCGCGGCCAAAATCAGCGCGCGGTTGGTGACTGACTTTGAGCCAGGGATTGTGATTGTGGCGTTGACTGGCTCGGACCCTCGAAAGGGTGCCTGCCAGAGCGTGCCACTATCCATCATGTCTCTAAGCCTACCCGAGGGGAGTACGGGTCTTTATGGGAATAATCTCGACGGAGAGCAGGTTAAAGGAGTATGGCGGTAGCCTTGTGTCCAATGGATAAAGAAATGGGCAGTGAGTTAGCGGTTGTTGATCCGACAACCGAGACTTTGGTGCAGAAAAAAGCTCGATTTGAGCGTGATGCATTCCAATACACCAACCAGCTTTACGCCGCGGCTCTTCGCTACACCAAGAATCCGCACGATGCCCAAGACTTGGTGCAAGACACATATGCCAAGGCATTTACCTCCTTCCATCAGTTTGCTCCAGGCACCAATCTGAAAGCCTGGCTCTATCGCATCCTTACAACAACTTTTATTAACTCTTATCGCAAGGATCAACGTCGCCCACAGATCGCAGCTGGCGAGCTCGAGGATTGGCAGATTCATGATGCTGCCAGCCATACCAGTGATCAGGGGCGCTCAGCCGAGGATGAAGTTCTCGATCGGATTACCGATATCGACGTTAAGGCTGCGCTCGCAGCGTTGCCAGAAGAGTTTCGCATGGCCGTCTACCTGGCCGATGTCGAAGGATTTTCATATAAAGAGATTGCAGAGATTGTTGGCGTTCCGCCCGGAACTGTGATGTCTAGATTGCATCGTGGCCGCAAACTCCTGCGCGAAGCACTTGGTGACTATGCCAAGGATCGTGGATTCAATCGAGGTTCAGGGGGTAGTGATGAATAACCACGATCTCGCCTGCGCACAAGTCCAACAAACCGTCGTGCTCTTTATCGATCATGAACTGCCTTCTGACGACCAGTATCAGCTCTTCGAGTTTCATTTTCAGGAATGTGAGCCATGTCTTGACCTTCTCAATACTGAGCGGGCAGCCATTAGCTTTATGCAAAATTTGTTGCGCAATACCTGCAATGAAGTGGCCCCAGAAGCTCTCAACGCTCGAATCCAGGCAACCATCAACTCGCTAGCCGCTACCAGCACTGTCGAATTCTTCTCGCAGACCACAATCACAGAGTTCACCTTTGATGGAACAACCTCTATCGAGATCACTCAAGAATTTACGCAGGAAATTCGCCACGAATTTCCACATGAGTAAAAGCCACTCTTTTTAGGCTCCGCCCTATAAGTTATTGGGCATGGAACAAGAGATGAGTGCAGCGGAGAGCATGCTTGGCTCTGTCGGCATGGCGTCGTTGACTGTTCGTCCGCTCGATACCGGAATTGCTCAAGGGTTTAGCGATCTCCCAGTTCTCGCTACTACCGCAACAATCTCTGTCATTGAAAGTGCATGCAGTGCGGCAATTGCCGAATTCTTGGATCCATCCCAGAGCTCCTTTACCGCAGGAGTTGCGGTGCAAGTACGAGGAACTGTTTCGGTTGGCAGCGAAGTTCGCGCGCTTGTTCGTGCGTCCCAGTTTGAAGATGGCGTTCTGCTCTTTGATTGTGAAGTACATCAAGACCAACGAATAATCGCCGTTGCGCAATTGCAACGGCGATTAGTAGATCGTGTTTCTTTTATGGCCCGTAGCGCGGCAGAAAATCTCCGCAGTACGGATGTTGCTAGTTAATTAAGCCTTCTTGGTCGCCCAGAAGATCTCTGCAATTTCATCAATCTTTGCAAGTAGCTTGTCTGCTACAGCAACATCATTACTTCCCTTTGTTCCGCCAGCACCAGCGAGCTTTGTTGCCTCGTTGAACAGTGTGTTCAATTGTGGGTATGTCTCAAAGTGAGGAGCCTTGAAGTAGTCGGTCCATAGAACCCAGAGGTGATGCTTAACTAGCTCTGAGCGCTCTTCTTTGACTGCGACCGCGCGTGAACGGAAATCGACATCTGTGTTTGCAGCATATTTTTCCATCGCAGCTTTTACAGATAGCGCTTCAATCTTTGCTTGAGCTGGATCGTAGATACCGCAAGGTAGATCGCAGTGCGCGTATCCAACGAGTGTTGGCTTGAACATGTGTGCTCCTTTATTTCTCGTAGTAGATGTCGTCAAAACTGGGTGAATGGTGAAAGACTACTACCCTCATGATTACTCTTCCATTTAGCCTTAAAACCAGCGTAAAAGCGATAGAAGTGAGCGGTTCTTCTATGTCTCCCAAATATGAGCATGGAGATTGGCTCTTATTTCGCACAACCACGTCTGGTCAATCGAAAAAGCCACCGAAGCTGCACAGATTGATCAATTTAGTAGGCAAGGTAGTCGTGATTGAGCGAGATGAGATGCCCGGCATCTTGCAGATAAAGCGAGCAATGAGAGTGGAAGAGAGCGCCCTATGGGTAGAGGGTGACAACAAATTCGCCAGCACAGATTCAAGGAATTGGGGAGTAGTACGACCCCACGAGATTCGGGGAGTCGTACTACTTCGCTACAAACGTGGTTAGCGGGTAAACGCCTCTGTAATCAGAGCATGCTGCTCTTCTTCATGAAGATGATGTGATCCAGTTGCAGGACTCGCAGTTGCGCGACGTGAAACGCGGCGCAGTGTCCGACCATCAAGTGCTTCCATAGTATTGAGAGCAACAAATGGATAAGGGCCCTGGTTGGCAGGTTCGTCCTGAACCCAGAGTAAGTTGGCATGTGGATGCTTGTTGGCAACCGCCATGAATTCGGCAAGAGGGAATGGATAGAGTTGTTCGACGCGAACAATCGCAGTTGAGTTCTCTCCAAGCTTTGCGCGTTCTGCAACGAGATCCCAGTAGACCTTGCCAGAGCAGAAAATAACTCGAGTTGCATTCGTAACGCTTGCGTCATCGATCAGCGGCTTGAACGTTCCTGATGTGAAATCAGGAAGTGAAGATGCAGCAGCCTTCAGGCGCAGCATTGACTTTGGCTCAAAGACGATGAGTGGACGACGGGCCGTATTCTTCATGTGCCAACGTAGGAGATGGAAGTAAGAAGCGGGCGTAGATGGCTGAGCAACAGTCATATTCTGTTCTGCGCAGAGAGCGAGGTAGCGCTCAATACGAGCAGAAGAGTGATCTGGTCCCTGGCCTTCATAGCCGTGAGGCAAAAGTAGGACTAATGAAGAGCGCTCACCCCACTTTTGAAGTGCTGAAGAGACGAACTCATCAATGATGGATTGTGCTCCGTTGGCGAAATCGCCGAATTGAGCTTCCCAAAGGACAAGAGCATTCTCTCGCTCTACTGAGTATCCATACTCAAAGCCCATTGCCGCGTACTCAGAAAGTAGTGAGTCGAAGACAAAGAATTGATTGTCATCGCTGATCAGCGAACGAAGTGGGAACCAATCGCCACCAGTATTCTGATCAACAATTACAGCATGACGATTAGAGAATGTTCCACGGCGTACATCTTGACCAGCAAGTCGTACTGGATGACCCTCAATTAAGAGGGATCCCAACGCAAACATTTCTCCCGCGGCCCAATCGACAGTTCCGTCGTTGAGCATCTCTGCGCGCTTAGCAAGCTGTGGTGCAAGACGAGGGTGGACGACAAAGTTTTCAGGGGTTGCAATCTGAGTCGCGGCGATCTTGCGAAGCGTTGCTTCATCAACCGCAGTATTAACGGTCTCTGGAGCTGGTGCCGATGGAACATCAAATGCTGTGTTTTGTTCGGGCTCAACGTTATGAACTGACGCGTAGACAGCATCGAGTTGTGCTTGATAGTCACGCAATACTTCTTCTGCTTCTTCGACCGTGATATCGCCGCGACCGATAAGGGCTTCTGTGTAGAGCTTGCGAGTGCTGCGCTTTGCATCAACCAACTTGTACATCATTGGCTGTGTGAAGCTTGGCTCATCGCCTTCGTTGTGGCCACGACGACGGTAGCAAACCATGTCGATGACAACATCCTTGTTAAATTCTTGGCGGTATTCAAAAGCCAAACGAGCAACACGCACTACAGACTCAGGATCATCTCCATTGACGTGGAAGACAGGCGCCTGAATCATCTTGGCAATATCGGTTGCATATGTTGATGAGCGTGACGCATGTGGCGAAGTGGTGAATCCGACTTGGTTGTTCACAACGATGTGAATAGTTCCACCTGTGCGATAGCCCTTGAGGAGTGAGAGGCTCAAAGTCTCTGAAACGATACCCTGACCGGCGAAAGCAGCATCTCCATGGATCAAAATAGGCATTACCGAGTAAGCCTTTTCGACATTGAGCTGATCCTGCTTTGCACGCACAATTCCTTCGAGCACTGGGTTAACAGCCTCGAGGTGTGAAGGGTTGGCGGCTAGATAAATTTTGGTGGACTTACCGGCATCATTGGTGAATACGCCTTGTGTTCCAAGGTGGTATTTCACATCGCCACTACCATGCACGGCATTGTCAGCGTAGTTGCCCTCGAACTCTTGGAAGATCTGCCCGTAGGACTTGCCGGCAATATTTGCAAGAACATTGAGGCGACCACGGTGCGGCATGCCAACGCATACTTCTTCAACTCCAGCATCAGCTGAGCTTGTAAGGATTGCATCAAGCAGTGGAATCAGTGACTCTCCACCTTCGAGTGAGAAGCGCTTTTGTCCGACATATTTTGTCTGAAGGAATGATTCGAAACTTTCAGCGGAATTGAGCTTACGCAAGATGCGCAACTGTTCTTCGCGTGGAGTGCGCGGTGCACCAACTTCCACATGTTCTTGCATCCAGCGACGCTCTTCTGGATTTTCTGTGTACATATATTCCACACCAATAGTGCGGCAATATGAATCACGGAGTATTCCCAAAATCTTGCGCAGCTTCATAAATGGCTTGCCACCAAATCCACCGGTAGCAAATTCGCGATCCAGATCCCAGAGTGAGAGACCGTGGGTAACAACATCGAGATCCGGATGGCTACGTTGCTTATATTTAAGCGGATCTGTATCTGCCATCAAGTGGCCAAATGTGCGATATGACTCGATCAACTTTTGAACGCGAGCTGTTTTGCTGATCTGATCATCTTTAGAGAATTGGAAATCCACTGCCCAGCGGATTGGCTCGTAAGGAATACGAAGTGCAGCAAAAATCTCGTCGTAGAAACCGTCAGCACCGAGCAAGATCTCATGAATGCGACGCAGGAAGTCACCAGATTGTGCGCCTTGAATGACACGGTGGTCGTAAGTGCTGGTGAGCGTAATTGTTTTGGAAATAGCGAGGTTGGTGAGCGTCTCTTCGCTCGCGCCTTGGAATTCGGCCGGATAATCCATAGCTCCAACGCCAAGAATCAAACCCTGTCCTTGAACAAGGCGAGGCACCGAGTGCACTGTTCCAAGCGTTCCAGGGTTAGTAAGCGAAGCAGTAGTTCCTGCGTAATCCTCAACTGTCAAAGTTCCGCCGCGCGCCTTACGAACTGTCTCTTCATATGAAGCCCAAAACTGTGCAAAGTCGAGCGCTTCACAGCCTTTGATTGACGGCACCAATAGTTGACGCGAACCATCTGGTTTTGCCAGATCAATTGCGATTCCCAAATTAATATGTTCTGGACGACCAATTGCAGGCTTACCATCAATTTCGCCATAGAAAGCGTTCATCTCAGGCATCGCACGCATTGCTTTGATCATGGCGTAACCGATGATGTGCGTGAAGGAAACTTTGCCACCACGACCGCGAGCTAAGTGGTTGTTAATCACCGTGCGGTTGTCGATCATTAATTTTGCAGGGATTGCGCGCACACTGGTTGCGGTTGGAACTGTGAGCGAAGCTTCCATGCTCTGCACAACGCGAGCGCTCACGCCACGGATAGGCTCTAGTGTCGATGCACCCGGAGTGGCAAGAGTAGGAATCGGTTTAACGATGGGGTCAGCAGGAGTTTGTGGCGCAGTAGATCTTGCTGGTGTCACCACGTTTTGTGTTTGCACAGGAGCTGCGGGCGGAGTGTTGTTTACTGGCGGTGTTGCAACCGGCGCAGGAGCTGCTGGCGTCACACTTACTTGAGTAGCAGTAGGGACGACCGTTGGAGTTGTTGATGTTGAAGACTTTGGAATCGGAGGAGTGCCTGCGGTTGGTTTACTCGCAGTTAGAGTATTTGCGGCAGCTGGTGCGTAGTCAGCAAAGAATTCCCACCATGCCTTATCGACGGATGAAGGATCTTGTTGATAGCGCTCGTACATTTCATCGACAAGCCACTCATTGGGTCCGAATGATCCACCGAAATGGTTGGCTGGCGTGTGTGATTCGTTAGCTGCCGACACTGGCAATTTCTCCGCTCTAGTTGAGAACGCCCCAATAGTAATAGCCTTTTGTGCGAGTGATCCTCAGGATTTTTGTGACCTCAGTGACTTGTCTTACAGGTGCTTACAGCTCTGCTCAATTAATCCCGGTACCCCAGAAGGCTGGCAAAAAGGGTTGCAAATGAGAGTAACCCCAGCGGGATTGCCCCAATGTAAAAGTGGCCACTGGCCATGAAGTAGGAGACACCTAGCGCGATGCCATTGGCCAAAACTGCCGGTGCCCGCCCCCAGGAACGCCCGCGCTTGAAGGAGAGAGAACAGAAGAAGAGGCCGGCCGCTCCTAAAGCCAGGGCTATGAAATCGCCAGCCAGGGCGAGTGGCGCGCTCAGAGGCTTGGTCCGCAAAGCATCAAGGAGGGCCAGATAGATGATGAGCGCAATCAAGATAATGGATTCAGAGCGGAGCAGGTAAACAGCCCACGTACGACAGCGGCTGTAGAGGTTCTCACTGATTGGCATGGGCAGATTCTAGCCCGCGGTTGGTTGGGGCGGTGGTTTCGCAGATGGCAGCTAGGCTGGCCAATATGGCAACCATCAGTAGTGAGTCCATCGAATTCGAGAACGATGGGATCATCGACTCTCTTACGTTGAGCATGGCGCCATCCCTATTTCATGAAAATCTCAAGCGCGAGATCAGTAGCGCAGAACGCGAAAACCGCGAGCTGGCACTCCTGTCGCTCTCCCTAAAGTTAGAGAAGTTTCCATCTCTTGCAAGGGCTCAGGCCGAACTTATTGCGCTCGCCTTTGGACTCAAGCAGAGCCTGCGCGGAGGTGACTTCTTCTCTCGGGTCTCTGACTCTGGCTTCTGGGTCTTGCTACGGGCGAGTGAGAGCGAGCTGGGATCAATTATCGATCGGCTGGGTTTTGAAGGACGGGGAGACCTCGCTGTCGAGCTAGTTGTGAGAAGAAACGATTCATATGATGAGTGGATAAATCGAATAGATCTCATCCATTTTCGTTGATTTTTGCTGAGAATTGATGCGCAGGTAGGCTTGCCCAATGTCCAAAGTTCTCGCATCTCTGCCAGTTAGTCAATCAGTAGGCATCGCATTTTCTGGCGGCCTCGATACATCTGTGGCTGTGGCATGGATGAGAGAAAAAGGCGCAACCCCCTTCACGTACACAGCTGACCTCGGTCAATACGACGAGACCGATATCGATTCGATTCCAGGTCGCGCACTCCAATATGGTGCCGAGAAAGCTCGCCTTGTTGATTGCAAGCTAGCACTGGTTGAAGAAGGCCTTGCCGCGATTGCCTGTGGAGCATTCCATATTCGCAGCGGTGGAAAGCAATATTTCAATACGACTCCACTTGGTCGCGCTGTAACCGGAACACTTTTAGTTCGCGCAATGCTCGAGGACAACGTCTCAATTTGGGGCGATGGCTCTACATATAAGGGCAACGACATCGAACGCTTCTATCGCTATGGATTGCTTGCCAACCCTGCTTTGAAAATTTACAAACCTTGGCTCGATGCAGATTTCGTTAATGAACTCGGCGGTCGCAAAGAGATGTCTGAGTGGTTGGTTGCGCGCAACTTCCCTTACCGCGACAGCACCGAGAAGGCTTACTCAACAGATGCAAATATTTTGGGTGCAACACACGAGGCAAAGAACTTAGAAGAACTCGATGCGTCGATTGAAATCGTTGATCCAATCATGGGCGTTAAGTTCTGGGATCCTGCTGTAAATATCGAGACCGAAGATGTCACCATTGAATTCTCCCAAGGTCGCCCTGTAGCGATTAACGGAAAGTCTTTTGCGGATTCTGTTGCGCTTATGCAAGAAGCAAATGCGGTTGGTGGTCGCCATGGTTTGGGAATGGCAGATCAGATCGAGAATAGAATTATCGAAGCTAAATCTCGTGGAATTTATGAAGCTCCAGGAATGGCGCTTCTCTTCATTGCTTATGAGCGCCTAATCTCTGCGATCCATAACGAAGACACCATTGCCAACTACCATGCAGAAGGTCGACGTCTTGGACGTCTGCTTTATGAGGGTCGTTGGTTTGATCCGCAAGCGCTGATGTTGCGCGAATCTCTCACTCGCTGGGTTGCTTCAGCGGTTACTGGTGCAGTCACAATTCGTCTACGCCGTGGTGATGATTTCTCCATCATCAATACTGTTGGACCTGCGCTTTCCTACCATCCTGAAAAACTCTCAATGGAGCGCACCGAGGATGCTGCATTTGGTCCAACTGATCGAATCGGTCAGCTCACTATGCGAAATCTCGATATTGCTGACACCCGTGCCAAGCTGGAGCTTTATACAAAGCAGGGCCAACTTGGCAGCAGTGACTTCAAACTTATTACAGAACTCGACTAATTCAATCTGGCCAACTCAATCTGGCCAACTCAATGAGCCCAATTCAATGAGTTGGCCAGATTAAGCGTTTACCGAAGACATATCTGGATAACGCTCTCCTGATGTGATTCCGATTGGGGCGGCGCTGTTGAGCGCTGTGATTTCGGTATCGCTCAGAGTGATGTCGAGTGCAGCAAGATTTTCTTCCAACCGTGAAACTTTGCGAGTTCCTGGAATTGGGACGATGTCATTGCCTTGTGCCAATACCCAAGCAAGTGCGAGCTGAGCTGGGGTCACACCCTTTGTATCAGCTATCGCTTTAACAGCATCAACAATTGCAAAGTTGGATTCGAAGTTTTCACCTTGGAAACGTGGGTAGGTTCTGCGACGATCATCAGCAGCCAAGTCATCGAGCGACGTAATTGCGCCGGTAAGAAATCCGCGACCCAGTGGTGAATATGGAACAAATCCGATTCCTAGCTCACGCACTGTTGCGAGCACATCGTTTGCTTCGACATCCCGAGTCCATAGCGACCACTCTGTCTGTACTGCTGTGATGGTATGGACGGAGTGAGCCTTGCGAATGGTTGCAGCAGATGCTTCGGAAATTCCGAGGTGGCGAACCTTTCCGGCGTCGACCAACTCCTTCATCGCACCCCAAGTCTCCTCAATAGGGGTATTGCGATCTACGCGATGTTGATAATAGAGATCGATGTAATCGACTCCAAGGCGCTTCAGTGAGGCGTCGCAGGCAGCCTTCACATATTCAGGGCGTCCATTAATGCCCTTCCAAGAGCCGTCCTCGCCGCGTTCATTTCCATACTTAGTAGCAAGAATTACCTGATCGCGTTTTCCTGCGATTGCTTTTCCAACTAACACTTCATTGGTGAAGGGCCCATACATGTCGGCGGTATCCAAGAACGTGCCGCCGAGCTCTAGAAAACGATGAATTGTGGCGATCGACGAGGCCTCATCCCCAGGACCATAAAACTCGGACATTCCCATGCAGCCTAAGCCGAGCGCTGATACTTCTAAATCTCTTAACTTTCTGATTTTCATAATTGATTAGCGCCCTCGCTCGGTGTTCGTTGGTTTTTCGCATTTGGAAATATGTGCTGAGAAAAATTCCCAGAACGTCAATGTAACAAGGATCAGCGAGAAGCCAAAGAGCAGATCTTCAATTGGTGCTCCCGCAAGTCGTCTGCGTCTGCTTTTGATCGCTACATGGGGCGTCTACCCAATTTCTTACCTAATCCCAATCTTGGTCAAAAATCCTTCAATGCATCAGATGGCTTATCTATTCACTGATCGCCAAATTGGTTACACCGTTGCGGACGTTCTTGCTAAGTGCGTATTCGGTTTGACCATCTTTAAGATCGCTCGCATGAAGTCAGCAGCAGAAGGTCTTGTAGAGACTCACTAATTAAGTAACAACTAAGAACCTTAGATAGCAGGAGTGTGAAAGCGCTCCTGCTATTCTTTTTTTATGAGTAATTACCGGATGTGGGCCTATTCGATGATCGCAGTTGGATTTATCAACTGGGATTACCAACGTTCGCATATGCATGCCACTCGCAACAGCCTATTGATTATCGTCCCTGGGTTAATTTTGTTGGGTTTGACGTTCTGGCCAAAAACTAGCGTTTACCTCAAAAGCCGTGCTTCTCAATGGCTTTGGGCGATAGTCGGCCTTGCAGCCATAGTATTCGCGTTCGCGAACAAGTAATTCTTGCAAGGAGTTTGCAAGAGAGAAGTCGGGGCGAGAACTTTTCTGGCCTTGCTGATAATTTCTGCGCTATGAAAATCTACGACAATATTTCACAGGTATTTGGCAATACTCCTCTTGTAAAGATTCAGCGCCTCTTTGGCAACTCCAAGGCAACCATCGTTGGAAAGTTGGAGTTTTATAATCCAACAGCATCTGTAAAAGATCGCCTTGCTGTCGCGATGGTAGATGATGCAGAAAAGAGTGGAGCGCTAAAACCTGGCGGAACAATCGTAGAAGCAACTTCTGGTAACACCGGAATCGCACTTGCGTCTGTTGGCGCAGCTCGTGGTTACAAAGTAATCCTCACAATGCCTGATTCGATGTCTAAGGAACGCCGCGCTCTCTTACGCGCACTTGGTGCCAAGCTAGTACTAACTCCAGCTGCTAGCGGAATGCGCGGTGCAGTTGAAGAAGCAGAACGTATTGGTAAAGAAGAAGGTGGCGTACTTGTTCGCCAATTCGAAAACCAAGCAGGTCCTGCAATTCACAAGGCAACAACAGCCGAAGAAATTTGGAATGACACCGATGGTCAAGTTGCAGCGGTGGTTATGGGTATTGGAACTGGCGGAACAATCACAGGTGTTGGCCAAGCGCTCAAAGCCAAGAATCCTGATATCAAGATTTTCGCAGTGCAGCCAGCTGCATCACCTGTTCTCACAGGTGGCGCTCCAGCAGGTCACCCATTGCAAGGAATCGGAGCTAACTTTGTTCCGCCAGTACTTGATACAACAATTTACGATGAGGTTCTCTCTGCACCGAATGAAGAGTCACTCACATTTGCAAAGCGCGCAGGACAAGAAGAAGGAATTCTTGCCGGTATCTCATCCGGAGCAGCGCTTTGGGGAGCTTCACAAATTGCTGATCGACCAGAATTTGCCGGAAAAATCATTGTTGTCGTGATGGCATCATTCGGTGAGCGTTACTTGTCGACCGCGCTCTACAAGGAATTTATCGACGAGCCAGTCGCTCCTTCGATTTAACCCTATTATCTTCCCCATGTTAAAACGCGTTTTTGAGGATCTCGATGCTGTCATGCTTCGAGATCCCGCAGCGCGCAATCGCTTCGAAATTTTCATCACCTATCCCGGGGTGCATGCACTCTGGGCTCATAGGTTCGAAAATTGGCTTTGGCGCCACAAGCTCAAATTCATTGCTCGACTCTCTGCTAACCACACGCGACATAAGACGGGGATCGAAATCCACCCTGGGGCGACCATGGGTCGTCGAGTAGTGATTGATCACGGTATGGGAATTGTGATTGGCGAGACCGCAATTGTCGGTGACGATGTGACGATTTTTCATGGAGTAACACTTGGCGGACGCACCGCCTCCAAAGGTAAGCGTCATCCGACGATTGAAAACAATGTTCTCATTGGAGCTGGCGCAAAGATTCTCGGCAACATAACCATTGGGTCTGGAAGCACAATTGGCGCTAATCAGGTTGTTGCGCGCTCTGTCTCAAAGAATACTGAGATGGAATTCCACATTTAGGTACATCTAGCCTCATCTAGCCTGATTTGCATCCCTCAAAGTCGCTGCCTTAACTCTAGGATATGTCGATATGAGAGCCTTCCTGCATAATGCCAGGCAGCAATTTGTTGATCGTTGGTTCTGGATTCAACAGGTTGTGGTCACAGCGCTGGCTTCAGCAATCTCATGGCAGGTCGGCGATGGAATCCTAAAAAATGGTGGAGTTGTTGCCGCAATTGTTGCTGCACTTACTGTTCGCTCTTCACTCCACAAATCAACCCGTGAAGGCTTGGGACAGATTCTCGGTTCAAGTGTTGGTGCCGGAGCGGCGCTGCTTGCTCTGCACTTCTTCGGACTTGGTGTTGTCACAGTTGGTCTCACAGTTCTGATCTCCCTAGTAGCAGCTCGCATATTGCACTTGGGTGAAGTGGCGGCGATCAACGTTCCAGTTACGGCACTGATCGTGATTGGGCCCGGGCTCAGTCAGACCAACGCATCGAATCGCCTTATCTCAACGATCATTGGCGCAGTAATCGCGATTATCGCTTCGGTATTTGCTCACCCCAAAACACCTGCGGGAAGAACAATCGATCGCATCAGCTCTCTCACCGAACGTTGCGCAGTGCTCAATTCGCAGATGGCCGAAGGAGTAGCAGATAATTATTCTCAAGATCGCGCGGGCCGTTGGCTAGCTCGCGCCCGACTACTAGCTGAAGAAATTCCTAGTATCAGAAGCCAAGCTCTAGAAGCTCGAGTATTCGCCAAGTGGCTGCCTGCGGTCCGAAGTGAGAACGCAGAGCGGCTCTATCTGCGTGGGGTGGCACTTGAACATGTCATCATTCAAACTCGATCAACATCGCGTGCGCTCTTTGATATTCGCCTCGGTGGGGGAATGGACACTGATATCAAGCACGAGATTGCGCTCCTACTCTCAACCGTGAGTTATGCGCTCTCTGTTAGTGCTGAAGATTTTAGATTTGATCCGTATTCCATAACAAAAGAGCCAACAACAGCGGAAATTCGATTGAGTGCAGAATCGGCAACTTCTGAGGTCGTTAAGAGAGCCGCGAGCCTTGAGAAGAGTCAACTTGCTCGCATCATGACGGTTATATCTAGCGCAGTAATCATTGCTGACTCGCTCGATCAAAACTCGCCGACCATCAAGAACGTCCCGACGCCAGAAGGTCCAGCGAGTGCTCATGTTTTGGCGAAATCACCGCTTGATCAAGCCAAGATTTGGCAACAGCGCATCTATCTATTGCTGCCAAAGCGAGTGCGAAAATATATCGAGCGCTCCTTTAATTAAGGGTTACTTCATACCCAATTAACTTCAAGTTTGCTTGCTACACATCCAGAGTGAGTTAACTCGAGCCATGTTCGCTGGCCGATGGTGGGCATCCAAGAAAATTTGGTATCTCTGATAAAAAAGACCCTTCATGCGTATAGGAAAGATCGCTAAGAGCGTTGCAGTCATCGCTTCGCTAGCACTCCTAGGAGTTGGTTTGAACGCGACTGTTGCACAAGCCGCTCCAATCACAATAAATCTTTACGAAGCAATTGGTTATGCACCTGCAGAAATTGCTGCATTTAACGCATCACAATCAACATGCAAAGTAGTTGATGTTGGTGGATCTACTGGTCCTCTACTGGCAAAGGTTGCTGCAGAAGCAATCAGTGATTTTGGCGTATCTTCCACGCTCTCAAATGTGGCTCACTTTTCTGTTGCTACGTATCAGCTCTACCAAGGTATCAATTCGATCCCCGTGCAATTTCCTGTTAGCGCGGCAACGAGTCTCACTCTCTTGACGCTAGTGATTCTGGCGATTCTCGCTCAGAACAGGGCCCTGCGGGGTCGAAGTTTTCGAACGCTAGGTGGTCGCACTCGTCCAGCAACCAGACTCAAGTTGTCACGTCTGGGTCAGTTCCTAAGCAGTGGCTGGATCATTGGAATTTTGGTCATAACGCTAGGTATCCCGATCTTTGGAGCCATATCCGCATCCATGCTTGCGGGTCTTGGCTCGCTATTAAGTCATTACAGCATCAATTTCTCTAATTACACCAGAGTATTGGGAAGTAGATTCCTGCGAAAACCATTGATCTACTCAACCGAAATGTCTCTGATTACAGCAACTCTTGCCGTAGGCCTTGCTGCTGTTGCTTCTAAAGTACTTACATCAGCAAAACCTTCACGCAGCAAACGCTTCATGGATTTCTTCCTCTTAGCAGCGGTAGCCCTACCAGGAATTGTTTTTGCAATTGGCTACATATTCACGTACAACCTTAAATTCATCAATGACTTAGGTTTGCACGTCTACGGGACCTCGTTTTTATTAGCACTCGCCTACACTGCTAACGCACTGCCTTCTACTTCTCGCTCATTTGTTGGAAACATGTCTCAAATTCAAGACTCCATGATGGATGCATCCCGAGTTCATGGCAGTGGCCCCGCCCGAGCATGACTAGATGTAACGATGCCGATCATTGCTCGACCGCTGTTGATCGCTTGGCTTCTTACATTTTCAGGCACGTTACTGGAGTTGCCGGTCTCTGAACTCTTATATCCACCGGGTAGTCCACCGGTGGCCGTGGGCATTGAATTGTCTTTGGCTGGCTTTGACTTTGGCGGCGGTACGGCGATCGCTCAATCGCTGGGCCGGGCCTTCATGTTCCGCCAGAGAAACGCGATTTAGCTATGGTCTTTCAAGATTATGCCTTGTGGCCACACATGAGCGCTTTTGAGAACGTTGAATACGCCCTGCGCAGACGCAAAATTAGCCCGGAAAAAGTAAATAGCCGAGTGGAAGAAGCTCTTGAAAGAGTGGGCTTAGCGGGCAAGGGAAAGAATTACCCATTCCAATTATCTGGAGGCGAACAGCAGAGAGTTGCCCTCGCTCGTGCGGTTGTTGGACGGCCATCACTTCTCCTCTTCGATGAACCTCTCTCGAATCTCGATGCCGATTTGCGTGAGCGCCTGAGAGTGGAAATCGCCACTCTGACACGAGAAATTGGCTCCACCGCTCTTTACATCACTCACGATCAATCAGAAGCTTTTGCATTGGCTGATCAAATTGGTGTGCTCAAATCAGGAAAGCTTCAGCAGCTAGACACCCCTGAGAAAATTTATCGTAAGCCTGCAAACAGATTCGTAGCCGCTTTCACTGGAATCTCTGGAAGTTTCACCGGAAAAGTGACTTCTTCCGACGGTAAAAATGTCACTGTGCAGATCGGGAATGTTCAGATTGAATGTAAGAGCTCAACTGGGCTAAAGGTGGGAGATGATGCAGAAGTTCTACTTCGTCCGAGCGCGACCAGTATTGAAGCCAAGAAACACAACACTCTATCTGGAACTGTTCTAGATGTGGCCTATCGTGGTCGGGGATACGAGCATGTCATCACATGCGAACTCGGCGTCATTTCTGGCGTTTATGCGAGTGAACCATCTACGCGGGGCGATAAAATTGATATCTATGTTGATCCACACAACTGTCTAGCGTTTGCAATTTAGCACAGATTGAGCAGTGCCAATAATCCGTAGGAAACTTAGAGAAATGGAACACAGTGACTAGTACATCGATCGCGTTATTCGTCTCAGTATTTTTAGCATGTTCAGTTGAGGCTGTTGAGGCAGTAACAATTGTTCTCGCTGCTGGAACTGCACGTGACTGGAAATCTGCCGGACGTGGCGTAGTGGCAGCACTCATTTCGTTAGCTGTGATTATTGGAGCATTTGGCCCAGCTATCTCACATCTGCCAATTTCAGTTCTCCGAGTAGTGGTTGGTGGATTACTACTCGTCTTTGGTCTGACCTGGTTGCGCAAGGCAATATTGCGTGCAAGTGGATTTAAAGCGCTACACGATGAAGATAAAATTTTTCAGGAGGAGATTGCCGCGGCTCGTGCAGCTGGTAAAGGTGAAAAACACGGGATTGATGATTGGTACGCATTTACTCTCTCGTTCAAAGGAGTACTGCTAGAAGGCCTAGAAGTTGCATTTATCGTTCTCACTTTCGGAACAATCGATCACAACGTTGGCTTAGCTTCACTCGCAGCAACCATCGCAGTCGTGATTGTGACCGCAGCTGGTTTTGCTCTTCGCGCACCGCTCTCACGAGTACCTGAGAACACCTTGAAGTTCGTTGTCGGTATTTTGCTCACATCATTCGGAATTTTCTGGGGTGCCGAAGGCTCAGCTGGAGCGTCCAAGAAGTGGCCCGGAGATAACTGGGCGATCTTGGGAATCATCGCGTTTGTTGCACTCATTGCTTTCGGGCTCATTGAAGTCTTGAAAATTGCACATCGCAAACCTCTGGCGCCTAAAACAAAAGCTATTTCTGAAGAATCTGCGGTAGCGGAATTGGAGCGCGAATATAGCAAGCTGATCTCTGGAGTCATAGGATTTATTGAATTCTGGATTGACTTCATTGTGGGAGATGACTGGCGTATTGCTGCTGGAATCGTAATTTCCTTCATCATTACGGCAACAGCTTCCGCATCTGTGCTTATTTGGGGGACTATCCCTCTTTTCACAGCAATCTTTCTGAGCTACAGCCTCTCCCGTGCGGTGAAGAGCGCGCGCTAGTTAGACCCGCTGGGAGTTGGCGTCGGCGCCGGACTCTCGGAGCTGCTTGGTGAGTCCGTTGGAGTTGGAGAGTTCGATGGCGAACTTGTTGGAGTTGGAGAGTTCGATGGCGAACTTGTTGGAGTTGGAGAGTTCGATGGCGAACTTGTTGGAGTTGGAGCAGTGAAGAGTGGCCATTTGAGCCACTGCACGATCATCGGAATTTCGCTAGCGACATACCCATAGCTATGTCCACCTGGCAGTTCGCTGATTGTGTAACTGGCGTTCACGCTCTTAAGTTTTTTGCCCCACGAAGCGGCTTGTCCATGAATCAACGCAGTGAAATCTTGATTTGATTCACTGAGGAACCATCGTGATTTATTCGCTGTCTTTAGGAAATTACTTGGAGTTTGGTAGGCAACTTTTGAACTATGTGACGCCCCACCAAATGCGTTTGTGAGATCGTCGGTAACGAAGTACCCAGCAAGTGTGATGATCTGCCCAAAGAGTTCTGGATGATGCAAGCCAATAATTGCGGCGCCGTACCCTCCCATAGAGAACCCAAGGATTGCCCGATCTGCTGCAGGTCGAATGTCACCTGCTTCTACTGTGTTGATCACATTAGTAGTGAGCCATGTTTCGATCATGGCTTTACCGTCATAAGAGTCAGCCCACTCTGAATCTATGTGAGTCTTTGCATTGCCATCTGGAAAGACGGCAATGAAAGGCTTTCCATACTTTTTAAACGCTGCTTGCAGCGGAGCTAATACTCCACCCATGATGCCATTTGGCATTCCGGGCCAACCATGCAACATATAGACAATGGGCAGAGTTGCGACGGCGCTAGGTTGAACTGCAGGTGTCCAGACGTAGACATCGCGTATGGGGAAGTCTTTTTCTGGGCTTGGAATCTTTAATTCCACAAGAGTTGCTTGGGGGGTTGGGGAGATAGTGGTCTGAGCGCTTACAGAGGTTGCAGCGATAACGGCTCCGACAAGTGGCGCCGCGATAGCTACTCGAGCCACCATCCGGACGTTTTTCACATCCCGAGCCTAACGGCAATGCGACCGTAGAAAAAGGTGCGATAATTACATTGTGTACATTGTGAAAAACCCGAGGAGTTCCTTCGTTACCCTCGTTGTGGGTACAACGCTGTGCACCGCTGCCTTTCTTTTTTCTGCAACATACTCTTCCGCAGATATTCAGAGCACCCCAACGCCATCTGCTGCAACAATTCCATCAGCAACTGCGCATCACGGTGGCTCCAGTGCGCGACGATCTGCCATAAAGGCGGCCAACCAGGCGTATACGCAATCAGTCATGATTGCTACACAAGGTAGAGATCTTGCTTTAGCGGATTCAACCGCAACTCTCAATCAAGCTCTAGCTGTTGCCGGCAAAGACGCAGCTGCACGCAAGGCTGCGTGGAGTGCATACAAGGTTGAGGTGAGTGCAGTTCGTGAAGCTTTTAATCAAGCGATAGCGGCTGCTAACGACGCTCGCACTGCTGCAATATCGGCTGCTCCTGCGCCTTCACCTACCAAGTAAATTAAAGTAAAAACTAGCCAACCATCTCGCGGTCGATCGCACTGTCACTGTGAGTGCATGCCCGATTAGCTTCGATTGAGCTGCAAGGTTCGCAGAGCAAAATTAAGCTGTGACAGGTCACAGTTGCACAGTTATAGAACTGCTTGGTCGGACTCTTGCATTGTTCGCACTCGCCAATTGTTTTGGTCTCATCACTAAAATCTATAGTCATGCGAGCATCAAAGGTGTAGAGCGAACCTTCCCACAAACTATCGTCGCCAAATTTATTTCCATAGCGAACGATGCCGCCATCGATTTGGTACACCTCTTGGAAGCCGCGTTTGACCATAACCGCTGAGAGAATTTCACATCGAATTCCACCCGTACAGTATGTAACGATCGGCTTATCTTTTAGATGGTCGAACTTGCCTGATTCGATCTCGCCGATGAAATCGCGGCTAGTCTCGACATCTGGAACAAGGGCGTTCTTGAACTTACCGATCTTGGCTTCAAATGCATTTCTGCCATCAAAAAAGACAACGTCGTCGCCTCGTTCTTCTACGAGCTTATCGACGGCCCATGGCTTGAGATGAACTCCGCCATTGACGACTCCATTCTCATCAACTTCAACCTCGTGTGGAGCGCCGAATGCAACAAGCTCGGATTTCACTTTGATACTTAAACGAGGGAATTCATCACCCGTTCCATCAGACCACTTGAAATCAATCTTCTTAAATCCTGGATATTTCTTAGTCGCACTGACATATTTTTTGAGAGCACTCATGTCTCCGCCGAGGGTTCCATTGATTCCACTCTTTGCAATAATTACTCGCCCCTTGAGCCCGAGGCTCGATGCAAGTTGTTGCTGCCACATCATGATTGCCTCTGGATCATGCAACGGGGTGAAGCCGTAGAAGAGAATTACTTTTTGTAGCTCACCATTGATCCGGGTTTCCATGCCCTAATTCTAACGATTATTTTTCTGGGTTAAATCCCCGTCGGCCCCAGTAAACCCAGAGCACAAGCGTGCTCAGAATGAGAGCAAAGCCAAATAGCAAGTCTTCTAGCGGAGCCCCTGCTAGGCGAGCCCCGAGAATTGTGTGGCTGCTATATATGACGATATCTCTGGAGGTCAGCCACCAGTTGGTCAGGAGTTGGAAGGGAAGCAGGATTGCGTAGCTTGTCCAAAACGCTTTACGAGTAACCAATCTGGTTTTCACAACGAATAAATCAAGTACGAGAGCGAGTGCAACCGCAGTGAGGGCAAGGGCAGTGTAGGTCACTGGTGATCGCCCCCTAGATTCTTCTCATCCCCAATGGTCCAGTGAGGTCTGCGTTTTCGTACAGCCTCGATCGTCATGATCGCCGCAATCGGGACGATAATGAAGAATAGGTATTCCTCGATTGGAATGTGAAATGGTCCATAGAGCCCAAGTATTTGGGCGGGATCAAAGCTCCACTGCTTGCGTGAAATCGCGTACGCATCCCACGCGATAAAAAAAAGCGCAGTCGGGGTGATGGTGAGGATGAGGCGATTTACTTGGCGTAGCACTTTAATTTTGAGAAATATTTCCAGCCAAAAGGAACCAAGAATCGTAAAGACGAGCATCGCCAGATAACCCGCATGCAACATAGTTGGATTCTGCCATGAAATCGCTATTGGTTCTGGTTAAATTTATGCATGACCCCACTTAGTCTTGTCATCATTATATGCGTCGTAATTACCAGCCTTTGCTGGGTTCTATCGCTTATCACCCGTGAGCATTCATGGGTCGACCGGATTTGGTCGATTGCACCGATTATTTATCTGTGGGTATTTGCTGGGAAAGCCGATTTGCATAATGTGCGCCTGAATGTAATGGCGCTTTTGGTGACCGCCTGGGGGCTTCGCCTCACCTTCAACTTTGCGCGAAAAGGTGGATACAGCGGCATGGAGGATTACCGCTGGGAAGTCCTGCGTAACTCCATGAAAGAGTGGCAGTTTGCGCTCTTCAATATTTTCTTCATTTCGATCTATCAAAATATTCTGATCATGCTTATCGCTCTGCCTGCATGGAACGCTTACCAGCACCAGGGTAAGAAATTTGGACCGTGGGAGCTCTTCTTTTCAATCGGCTTTATCGCGCTCCTTGTCGGAGAGACGATTGCAGACCAGCAGCAATGGAATTTCCAGCAAGATAAGAAGGCCATGAAAGAGGCGGGGATAAGCCCAAAAGTTGGCTTCCTTCAGACTGGCTCATTTAAGTACTCACGCCACCCAAATTACTTTTACGAGCAGGCTCAGTGGTGGGTTCTATTCTTCATTGGCGCAGTATCGGCGGGATCAATTCTGCAATGGACTCTGGTCGGGCCAGTGTTGCTAACAATCCTCTTCGTAGGATCTACAAACTTTACAGAGAAGCTCTCGCTGGCTAAATATCCTGAGTATGCGGATTACCAGAAGAGCACCTCTGCCGTAATCCCGTTCTTTAGCAAGAAGCGAAGAGCCTAAAAAACCTAACTAGTTTAAGTTTCAACTAGATGCTATAGTCTGGGCATGTCACTGACTCCAGCTCTCTATATCGGCCATGGTGCGCCGCCATTGCTGGATGATCCAATCTGGAGCGGTCAGCTCGAGAATTGGGCAACGACGCTAGAGAAACCAAACGCCATTCTTATTGTGAGTGCGCACTGGGAATCTGCGCCATTGACTTTGGGTACAACGACAACAGGAACTCCACTTATTTATGACTTTGGTGGCTTTGCTCCTAAGTTTTACAACCTCCAATATCACGCGCCTGGCGCACCTGAGCTTGCTGCTCGCGTCAAAGCTTTGATCGGCCAGCCAGTGACAGAGCAACCCAATCGAGGACTCGATCACGGCGCATATGTACCGCTCCTGAAGATGTATCCAGATGCAGATATTCCAGTCTTGCAAATGTCGATTCCTACATTTGATCCCGAAAAACTATTTGCACTCGGCAAACAACTAGCACCGCTTCGTGAAGAAGGGGTCATGATTATCGGCAGCGGATTCTTAACTCATGGCTTGCCTTTTATTCGCGACTGGAGCATTGACGCAACTCCACCCGGATGGTCTGCTGAATTTGACCTCTGGGCCAAGGAATCACTCGATCGCGGAGCCATTGATGAGCTCATGGATTACAAATCGCGAGCACCTGGCATGCCTTACGCTCACCCAACTGTTGAACACTTCGCCCCAATTTTTATTACTCTCGGCGCAGCATCTCAAGCTGATGTAGCGCCGACTACAACCATTGATGGATATTGGATGGGACTTTCCAAGCGCTCATTTCAGGTTGCCTAAGCAACTTTCGCACCAGTCAAGGTGATTACTGCCTCCGTTGTTAGACTTCCAGAATGGAACAGCAGCGAAGTAAAAGTTGGCTCCCTGGCTTTATAGCCCTAGGGATTATTTGGGGAAGCTCATTTCTATTTATCAAATGGGGTTTGCTCTCGCTAACGTCGCTGGGAGTGGCATTTCTGCGTTGCAGCATTGGCGGTCTAACTCTCTTACTATTCGCACTTCTGACGAAATCCAAGCTCCCCAACAAGGTGATCGAATGGTTTCACATCGCTGTCGTGGCGCTCTTCCTTAATGCGCTGCCGGGCTTTCTTTTCGCTTATGGTGAGACCCATGTCAGTAGCGTTATGGCAGGACTTCTCAATGCCACAACTCCATTAATGACAGTTCTCGTAATCTCTCTCGCTTTTCGTGAGCAGCGCGTGAATATCAACCAGGGGATCGGTGTGGCCATTGGTTTCGCGGGAATTGTCCTCGTAACGGGAGTTTTGACAGGCCTAAGCGCGAACGATTGGCACGGAATTTTGGCGCTGCTGGGAGCGACTCTTTGTTATGGAATTTCTATGCCGTATTCCAAGAGATTCGTCAGCAAGCTTGATTATTCAGCTACCGCACTTGCCGCTACTCAAGTGAGCTGTGCTGCGATTTTGCTGGCACCTTGTGCACTGCTCGGCGGAATTACTCATGGATCATGGAACAGTAAATCGATTATTGGCATGCTCGCACTCGGAGCAATCGGCACCGGATTTGCCTACATTCTCAACTTCCATACAATCCGGGCAGCTGGTAGCGCAGTGGCAAGTACAGTCACATTTATTACACCTGTGGTTGCAACATTTCTGGGTATTTGGTTGCTCAAAGAGAAATTCTCGTACACCCAGGTAATTGGCGGCCTTCTCGTCTTTGCATCAGCAGGGCTCGTTCAGAAGCGCGTGCAGATTTTTAAGCGTGGCTAGTTATGATGGCTCTATGAAATTTCCGGCTCCGCTAGCTAATAAAGTTCCGGCTATCACAGCTGGATTCTGGGTGACGAAGATTTTGACTACGGCAATGGGCGAAGATGCTTCGGATTTCTTGGTACATAGACTCGGCAACTCGCCAGCAGTGCTCACCGGACTTGCAGTTTTTTGTATCTCGCTTTACCTTCAATTTAAGGCCTCACGCTTCAATCGCTGGATTTACTGGTTCGCAGTTTCCATGGTGAGTGTGTTTGGAACTATGGCGGCAGATGTTCTCCATATTGGCCTCGGAATTCCATACAGCGTATCTGCGGCCGCATTCCTCGTAACTCTGATTGCGAGCTTCTATATCTGGAAGCGAGTTGAGGGAACTATCTCGATCTCATCCATCACTACAACCAGGCGCGAACTTTTCTACTGGGCGACGGTCTTGGCTACCTTCGCGCTAGGTACGGCTGCGGGGGATATGACTGCACGTACCTGGAACTGGGGTTTTGTCTCATCTGGTTTCATTTTTGCAGTGTTGTTTCTATTGCCGGGGCTTGCCTATAAGGCTTTGGGCCTGCAGCCAGTTTTAGCTTTCTGGATTTCTTACGTCCTAACCCGTCCATTCGGCGCTTCTTTCGCTGATTGGTTCGGTGCTCCCAAGGCGTTAGGGGGCCATGGCTGGGGCTATGGTTCACCAGCACTCGTTCTTACCGTGATGATCGTCATTATGGTCAGGTTCAGCAAGAGTAAGGATTCTGCAGATGCCTAGATCCCAAAAAATCAAGCCATTTCTCTGGTTCGATAACAACCTTGAAGAAGCGATCGCTTTCTACAAAACGGTATTTCCTGAACTAGAGGTGCACTCGATCAATCCGATGATGGGTGAATTTTCAATCTTCGGGCAAGAATTTCTTGCTCTCAATGGTGGCCCGCAATTCCCATTTACTGAAGCAGTATCTTTCTTCATTACGTGTACTGATCAGAATGAGATCGACTATTACTGGACCGCCCTCACCGAAGGTGGATCAGAGGGCCGTTGTGGCTGGCTCAAGGATAAATTTGGGCTCTCATGGCAGGTTGTGCCTGCCGAGCTAGGCGCTCATATCGGCAATACTGATCCCGAAAAGTCGGCGTATGCGATGAACGCCATGATGCAGATGAATAAGTTTGTTATTGCAGATCTCTACTCCGAAACAGATTGATTTAGAGGCGATCTCTCTTAAGCGAGTAAAAGTCCACGGCAAAAGTAATCATGGCAGTCAGCACAACAAGTAGCGCACTAGCTGCCATTGCCATTCCGAAGTTAAGGGCACCGGGCCGCGAGATTAGTCGATAGAGCAGGGTAGGTAGCGTGGCTTGGTCGCCATAGGCAAGAAAATTAGCCGCACCAAACTCGCCAATCGAGATGACCACCGCATAGCCCAGAGATACAAGAATTGGCCGCATGAGAAGTGGTCGTTCGATATACCACCAGTATTGGAAACGATCTGCGCCATCCGTAGTCGCTAGATTCCCAATATCTTCGCTGATCGCACGCTGGCTAGGCGTGACAATCTGAACAACGAGTGGAATCAAGAGAATGGATTGCGCAATCGAAGTGACTAGCCAACTCTGGCGAAATGGAAATACCCCATAGGTGAATGTAACTAAATAACCTAGCCCCAGGGCCACTGTAGAGATACCGACTGGAATGCGATACAAAGTGAGCAGAAGCAGAGATCGCTTGGCACTCGCAAGATAAAGGCCGATGCCCATCGCAATACACGTGCTTATAGCTGCATTACGCAGACTGTTGAGCGTGGCTTCTCCAATTGAGATGCTCAGAGTATTGCGTGCCCCAAAGCTATCTAGGTGAAGGAAATTGCCGAGACCGATGCCTGAAGGGCTATGGAAAGCATGGTTCAAAATATCTGCAATCGGCCAGAGAACCACGAATCCTGCTATCACTAAAGAGAACAGGGTGACTGGCAACTCCCTTCGCGTACTACCAAGACGTGAGCGGCTATTGGCAAGGCCAGAAGCGAAGGAATTCTTCTGACTCATAAAAATCAAAACTGTAAGAGTGAGCAGGGATTGCAGAATTACATAACTAGCTGCTTTTGGCAGGTTAAGAATTTGGGTTGCAGAAGAATAGATTTCGGTTTCAAGTGAGTGCAAGCGCCCGCCACCAATGATGAGAACAAGTCCAAAATTGGCTGTGCAATATAAGAAGATGAGAAGCGCCGCAGATTTATATGCATTGCTCAATGCAAAAATTGTGACCGAGAAGAAAGTTCGTAACTTACCCGCGCCATCTAATCGTGCAGCTTCCTCGATATCTGGATCCAGGCCAATCCAAGCTGTGCCAATTATTCGAGATGCAAAACCGTAGTTCATAAAAACATTTGCGAAGAGCAAACTAAAAGTTAGAGCTCCAGTCATCATAGATTTGATGCCAATTGCCACAACTATGGTTGGCAGAATAAACGGAACTACAATCAAAGAGGCAATTACTTTCGATCCAAGAAAATGTGATCTGTAGAGAGCGTACGCGGTAGGTGTAGCTAGAAGGAGCGAAATCAGAGTAGAGGCAGCCGCTTGCCAGAACGTAAACCAGAGCACATGCAGCGCCTGACTACTGGTGATCGATTGCAACGACTGACTGTTAATACCCAGCGAGATGATTCTTATGAGCGGTTGGTAAAAGAAGATTGCGATAAAGAGCGCTGGCGCTAACTGCGCAACAGGCAATCGCTGTTTCTTAGCCAAAAATTACCGCCCACTGCGCAAGCCATGAAGAGCGGTTCTTATTGAAATCTAAGTGATCCCCATATGTTTTGGCTGCGGTTTGTGTGTATTTCACCCAATCTGATGGGACAGGGGTCCCACTCACGACGGGATACATATACATAGTGGTTGGGAATGTCTTCTGGAAATCAGGGGAAAGCAGGAACTTGATGAGAGCTTTTGCACCGGCGGGATTATGTGCACCCTGGAGCACTCCTACATATTCATTCTGGCGAAAACAACCGTCAAGGATGCTGGCGGTTTGTGATTGACCATTAGCGCGAATTTCATCTGCTGGCGAGGTGCCGTAACTCAGAACTACAGGGTAAGCCCCCTTGCCACTCGATCCAGAAAAATCTGTGTAATAAGCTGTTTCCCAGCCATCATCAACTTTGACATTATTGGTTTTGAGTGATTTCCAATAATTCTGCCAACCGCTCTCGCCAAACTTTTCAACAGTCGCTGCAAGGAATGAAAGGCCGGTAGAGGAGGTCGCTGGATTTTCAACGACGGTCAGACCTTTATAACTTGGCTTTGTTAAGTCATTGATAGATGACGGTGCGGGAATGTTGTGAGCAGCGAACCAGAGCTTGTCATAGTTAAAACAAACATCACCAAAGTCCGTGGCAGTCAGTGAACCAGCGATCAAAGAATTAGCGTAAGCCTCTCCGGAGAGCGTGTTGTCGATTCCAAAGACAGCATCAGCAATAGGTGCACCTTTTGTAAGAATGAGTCGATTCGTTAAAGCGCCAGCATCACCAGATGAAATAACTTTAAGGTTGTAACCACTCTGCTTTTCAAATTCATTGATCAGTGATTTGCTCATCACAAATGAATCATGCGTAACCAAGGTGACATCTTTCGGCTGATTCGAGCCTGCTGTATTAACAGAGATCAACACGACTGCGCTAAGGGCGAGGATTACTGCACCGATTAAAAGCTGTATTTTCTTGCTGTTTATCTTCATAGTGTGCCCTTTCAACCCCGCGAAGGGTCAAAGTTTTAGGCACGGGTTGGTTGTTACCTGCCTCCCTGCGCTGGCATTACCCAGATCAGGTTAAGACGGTCGAAGACTCTTTGTCTTCCTCTCAGTCCGGTGCTTGCGAACTCCCGTGGTAGACCTACTTTAGCGCGTAAACTGGAGTCATGTCTCACCAGTTGCCTCGCTCCAAACGCCAGATTTTTTGGGAACGAGCCTGGGCCAGCACAATTGTGCTCTACACATTCGTGGCCACATTCGTCGTATGGAAGACGCTTGGCAAGTATGGAGTTAATCCCATCGGCTTTTTTGTCGTAGACCTGATCACCTCCTGGCTCTACGGAATTTCGACTGCTCGACTCGTTGTTGCCATATTTAAGAAACACCGCCCAGGGGTGAGAAAGTATGGTCTCTATTCAGCTCTTAACTTTGCAATCCCGGATGTATACATCGTTGGGATGGCGCGACATGTTCCAAGAGATGTTTACCTGGCACTGGCAGGTGTGATTTTGATACTCGGGATCTTCTCGGTCGTCGGAGTCTTGCAGCAGATCAAAGATGGCAAGAAGAGCGAAGAGAATCATTCATAATCGTAACTAAAAGGAGATGCTATGACGACAACAGAATCTGTATATAAGAATCGCTTCTCAGGAAAAGTAGCAATTATCACTGGTGCGGGTTCTGGAATCGGTAAAGCCACGATCACTCGGTTTGTCGAAGAAGGCGGAACCGCAGTAGGAGTCGATGTCATCGCAGATCGTCTCACTGCGCTGGCTAGCGAGCTCTCGGGGAAGGGTTATTCGATTGCCACCGTTGCGGGTGATTTAATGGATGATCAGACGATCGCACGCGCAGTTGATGCAGCAGGTCCAGTGGTAGATATTCTTATTAACAATGCAGGGATTATGGACGACTTTGTCCCGCTGGCAGAACTGGACGATGCACTCTGGCACAAAGTTATCGGCGTGAATCTGGAATCAGTAATGAAGCTCAGTCGTGCAGTTATTCCTGGAATGGTTGCGCGTGGCAAAGGGGCAATCGTTACAACCGCTAGCGCTGCTACATTTAAATCTGGAATTGCCGGTTCGGCATATGTGACAAGTAAGCATGGGGTCGCTGGTCTAGCCCAATCCATCGCATCCATTTATGGTCCACAAGGAATTCGCTCTAATGCAGTGGCTCCCGGGGCAGTCGCAACCAACATTATGGATCAGACCAAAGTACCCCGCGGAGTGGCAAACATGCAGGCGTTGGGGGCGAATATGGCCAATATTGGAACGATTGGAACCTCCGAGCAATTGGCCGCAGCTATCCTCTTTTTAGCAAGCGACGATGCTTCCTACATCAATGGAGTTGTTTTGCCTGTCGATGGTGGCTGGGTCGCACGCTAATTGCTGCCTTCGTTGAAGGTAAAGTTTTGCTATGAGGAATCCAACAATTCAATTTCTGGGTGCAGCCGAGACGGTTACAGGTAGCCGTTTTCTCGTTACCCATAACAACCAGAAAATCCTGGTTGACTGTGGAATGTTCCAAGGTGAACCAGACATTGCCTCGCACAATGCTGAGAAATTTCCTATCGACGAAAGTTCAATTAGCGCACTTTTGCTCACGCACGCCCATCTAGATCATTGCGGATATATTCCAGCGCTTGTTAAAAATGGATTCACGGGAACAGTGTTCGCCACTCATTACACAGAATTGATTGCGGAAGTTGTGTTGAAAGACTCGGCTCACCTGCAGATGCAAAGGGCGGAGTTTGAGGATGTAAAACTCAAAGCTAACCCTCAAGGTTCGCTGCTCTACAATGAAGTCGATGTAGAAAAGGCTCTGAAGCAATTCAAGGCTGTAGAAATTAGAAATCGGATCGAAGTCCTGCCAGATGTCTTTGCAACTTTCTATCCGTCGGGCCATATTCTCGGGGCAACATTTATGCTCTTGGAGATAGGTGGCAAGTCTCTGCTCTTCACAGGAGATATGGGTCGAGGTTCGCATCCATTTCTTTATGGCCCAGACCTGCCGCCATCACAAAAAATTGATGCTGTTATAACCGAATCAACATATGGTGATCGGGAGCACCAGACCCCTATCTCTGACTTTGCTGATGAGCTCAATAAGGCCATCGCGCGTGGAGGGTCGATTCTGATTCCAGCGTTCGCCGTGGATCGGACTGAAGAAATTCTCTTTGAGCTTCGCCGACTATTTGATGCAAGGGCTGTGAAAAGCATTCCGGTATATCTCGATTCACCTATGGCCGAGAAAGTATTAGTTTTCTATCAGGAAGCGATCGAGCAAGGAACCCCTGATATTAAGTCGGATGTGGCAGAGGCTTTCACTTCGAGTGATCCATTTGATCCAGGCAAATTTAGAATCATGACAACTGTAGATGAATCAAAATGGCTCAACGCCGTCTCTGAACAATCGATCGTTATTTCTGCTAGCGGTATGGCTACTGGCGGGCGAGGGACGTATCACTTAGAAAGCATGCTCCCGGATCCCGCTAACACAGTTATTTTGGTTGGATTCCAAGCCAAAGGGAGTCGTGGTCTGGCACTCCAGCAAGGCGCAGAAAAATTACGGATTCACAATAACTGGGTGCCGGTCAAAGCTGCGGTCGCTAACGTAGAAAGCTTCTCGGTGCACGCCGACCGTAAAGAAATTGTTTCCTGGTTGAGCCACATCCTCAACCCTACGCAGACCTTTATTGTTCATGGCGAGCGTGAGTCTCAGGAGGCTCTTAAAACCGCGCTCGAAGGCGAATTGGGATGGAAGGCAACGATCCCTGAATTGGAAAAAACGTACGAAGTTCGTTAAAGATTTTTGAGAATGAAGTCAGCTCGGTCTTCTACTGGCATGACCGGAACTCGAATAAGTGGCTCTGGCCGCGCCGAGTAAACATCGATGAGCATCTGCTGAATTGAGTGTTGAGCTTGAACATCTTCTGATCGTACGTAGTCGTGGTGCAGCGGCAGAAGGTCGAGAATAAAGACTTTGCGATAGTGCGCTTTTTGCAGCGCTACATCAAGTCTACGATCGGGCTCAATTCCCAAGTAGTGGTAGTACGCCAACTCATCAGGAAGCGCACGATCGAGAAAAATCAGCTCCTCTGGGTCGAGCGAAGCTTCCAGTTGAATCTGCAGAGTGAGTACATTTTCCTGAAAGAGACGGACATTTTCACGTGCCTGGTCCGAATTTATGCCCAAGGCTTTTTCAATCTCGAAATAGTGCCTTGCCTCTTCTATCGCGGTTCGATACCCGCGTTTGGCAAGTAGATCAACAAGCGTAGTTTTGCCAGTGCTAGGTCCGCCCGTTATGACGTACCAAGGTGGTCTGATCAAAAGGTAATCCGATCGGTCGCAACAACATCAAGGGTGCTGTCTGGAAGCTCGTAATCGGCACATGCCCGATTGAGTTCTGCGATGATCATTTCGGCTGGAATCGGGAGGCCATCCCACGATTCATCGATAGTCATATGTGCATCTTCAATCAGAGTCACGTCTAAGCCACGCTCAATAGCTGCATGAATCGTGTGGCGAATGCAGTAATTACTCTGCGCTCCGCAGATTATTAGGTGATCTACACCCATCTCTTCAAGTACATCCTCAAGATCTGTCTCTTCGAAAGAACTTCGCCAAAGTTTGTGAATAATTCGCTCATTTTTAGCTGGTTTGAGTTCAGGCACGATCTGCCAATATTCACTATCGATCGGCATGTCATCTTCAGAGTGCGCAACCCAGATGACATCTACGCTCGCTGCGCGAGCACGATCAACTAAGTTACGGATTTGACCGACTGCAGCGTTACGATTTCGCGCATAATCGACAACCCCATTTTGAACATCTATAACCATCAGCGCTTTTTTGTTGCGATCCTCGTATGCACTCATGCCTCTAATCTACGGCACACGCTATCCTTCGAGCATGTCAGCTGCCCTTGCTCTTTTCTCGAGTCTTTTCTGGGGAAGCGCAGACTACTTAGCAGGCAACCTCAGTAAGCGATATGCCGCTATTGCGGTTACAGGGGTCACTCAAAGCTTTGGTCTGCTTATTGGCATGACTATTGCTTTGTTTGGTAATTCGTTTTTCGCCCCAACGCTCCATTGGAATAACTACTTCCTACCAGGTGTCTTTGCTGGCGTATGTGGATTCTTGGGGCTGATCTCCTACTACTCGGGTTTAGCGACCGGTCGTATGGGTGTAGTCGCCCCAATTAGTTCTTTAAGCGCAGTGATCCCATTGATCTACGCATTCGCACGAGGAGAGCGGCCCTCAGGAATCGAAATCGCTGGAATTGTCATCGCCCTTATCGGCTCCTTCTGTGCTTCTGGTCCCGAAATCATCAAAGGCGTCCCTCTCAAACCACTTATCTTTGGTCTGGGAGCTGCAGTGGGATTTGGCACCGCTCTGGCCTTTATGGCCGAAGGTTCTAAGTCCAGTCCAATTATGACTATGACGACCATGCGTCTGACCACGGTGAGTGTCTGCGTACTGCTCGCCTTGCGTTATAGAACTATTGGTGGATTTAAACGAGTTGAGCTCCCCACTTTGGTCGTGATTGGCGCCGCTGACTTCCTTGCCAATTATTTCTTAGGTGTTGCCACCACCAAGGGGATGGTTTCGGTCGCCATGATTCTTGGCTCGCTCTTCCCGATAGTTACTGTGTTATTGGCCTATAAATTCCTGCACGAACGCCTCCATAAAGTGCAATATTTTGGAGTTTTCTGTGCCGTACTAGGTGTTGCCCTGATATCGCTCTAAAGTATTTTGATCACTTTTCTGACAATCGATACTCGAGTACGATCTGGCTATGAGCAAAGAGATTCTGCAGCAATTCGTATCTGCCAATAAAGAGTTTTGTGCCTATGCAAAAGCGATGGCACCTGAGCAACTCAGCCATGTGCCTGTTCCTGGGGAATGGTCCCCGGCTTATGTCATCCATCATATGGCCGATTCCGATGCACACTTTCTCGTTCGGTTTTTGAATATTCTCTCAACAGATAAGCCAGCTATCGTCCCATTTGATGAAGAAGCATTTCCTACAACTCTTGGATATGTTGGACGTAACGTCGCCATCTCAATTGCATCAATAGAGGCAGCGACCGCGCAGCTCGTGGATATCTTCTCGAACGTTAGCGATGAAGTATGGAACCGCACTGGACTTCATCCTGAGCGCGGGGAACTAACGGCTAGTGCGCTACTTCAACTCACACTTAACCATCGAGTTGGGCATTTAGAGCAACTTAAGAAGTAATCCATTTGGCTATATAGGCGGCCGTTGTCCGGTCGTGCAGGATTCTGCGATGGCCAAGCCCTTCAGTTTCATATAACTGGGCTCGCGGCAGAACTTTGAGAAGATTTTCTGCATCGCTAAACGGAATCTCTTTATCCTGGCGGTCATGTACAACCAAACATGGCTGATGGACTTTTGGAGCCACGACATCGCCTCGAGTCTCATCCCAACTACGGCCCGTGAGCTTTTCCACTCGATCAACGAATGCTTTCTCGGCCTTCGGTGGAAGTTCTATGTAGCGAGCAAAGCGGTGCAATACATCTGAAAAGAGATACGGCGAACCGATAGTTACAACTTTGCCAACCTGCATTCCATCGGAGATTGCAATAAAGGCCGCGCCGCCACCCATCGAGTGGCCAATGAGAGCATCAAACGGACCAAGCTCTTGAGAGACTCGCAGTAGCGCTGCGGCAAATTGGATGGCGTTGGTGGAATCGCCAGCAGCATCCCCGTGCGCAGGTGCGTCAAGGGCCACAACACTGACTCCGGCAGCAACGAGCGCATCGGAGAGAACATTCATATGGCCAGCATGAGATTCCCAGCCGTGAATGATGAGAGCCTTTTTTGTAGAGCCCGCTGCGTTCTTGCTCCACGCTACATAATGTCGCTCTGATCCGGCCGGTTCTAATCTAATCCAACCTTTCATGTTCCGCGGCTTTCCATCGCGCGGACGTACAAAAATGCGCGCAGCATAAAGACCAACCAGGCTCGGTGCTATCGAGCCAATAGTGCGATCTAGGAATCTGAGGGTTTTCATCGATTTTAGTTTATTCCATTGCTCGGGGTAGGAGTAGGTTTTCTGGGATTAGGCTAGTCACATGAACTCGCGCGTGACTTTGATCGATGGCGGACTTTCAACAGCCCTGGAATCCTTAGGAAGTACGCTAGACACTTCGCTTTGGTCGGGTGAATTGCTGCGCAGTCACACTGAGCAGATTAGAGCCGCTCATAAGTTGTTTGCTGATGCTGGCGCGAAGGTATTGATAACGAGCTCATACCAAGTGAGTTATCCAGGATGCATCGCAGTTGGCTGGAGCACGGATGAGGTAGATGCCGCGCTCTTGCTTTCAACTGAGTTAGCTCGTTTTGATGGTGTCCAAGTAGCAGCATCGGTGGGGCCTTATGGTGCATATCTTGCAGAAGGCTCCGAGTATCGAGGCAACTATGGTCTGAGTAAGCACGAGCTCAAAGATTTTCATAGAGCTCGCCTAAGCAAACTTATTGAAAGCGCTCCCGATTTACTCGCTATCGAAACAATTCCCGAACTTACGGAAGCAGGCGCAATTCTTGAATTGCTTCATGAGCTAGGCAACGCAATTCCATTCTGGATTTCTTTTTCATGCAAGAGTGAAACAGAGTTATGTTCGGGCGAATTATTTGCCGATGCTGTCGCACTTGTCATGCGCGAGCCACTTGCAACAGGTGTTGGAATCAATTGCACTGCGCCAGAGCTGATCACTCCACTTCTACAGAGCGCACCTGCTGCATCTTTCGTTCTATATCCCAACTCAGGCAGGCAGTGGGATGCGGTTGCTAAACAGTGGATAGGTGATAGTGAATTAAGTTTTTCTCGCGAAGATATTGAGAAGTGGATTGCGCTCGGAGCAAAATACATTGGTGGCTGCTGTGGCGTAGCTCCAGCGGATATCAAAGTACTTGCGCCTATTCTGCAGTCATAATCAGGAGATTTAACCTTTTCTCTCAGAATCAATCGCGATTTACGCGTAATTTGAGCTAAATCCTCAATTGAGCCAAAAGTGCCCTGAACGCTAAACTTGAGGGATGCGTCAGCCACGAAGGAAGCGGTGGATATTTCTCACCGCCAGCATGGCATTAGTCGCCAGCGCTGCTCCTGCATTTGCGGCTCAGTCAATCCAAGCCGTTCAGGCTCAAGTAACTTCTTTGCAGATCCAGGCATCAGCCATAGCCGAATCTGCCCAGCAGTCGGAAGTTGAGCTACAAAATCTTGAACGCTCACTCTCATCTGTCCAAAGCAAGGATTCGGCTCAAAGCAAGAGCATCCAGGCGCTTAAAGCATCTGTTGGTGCGATTGCAGCTCAGGAATACAAGAATGGTGAGTTGAGCCAAAGCATGGCGTTGCTCTTCTCATCAGATCCCACTCTCTATATGAACAGCGCTGAATCACTCCAAATTGTCGAAAGCCGTTACGCAAATGAGCTGCGCCAGTACGCAACAGCAGATCAACAACTCAAAGCAACTGCACTTACCTTGGGTGACCAAGTAGCTTTGGTCGCAAAAGCGAAAGCAAAGTATGTGGCTGAAGAGGCTGCCGCTCAGGCAAAGCTGCAGCAAGCTGAAAAATTGCTTAATAGCCTCAACAAGGCCGAGCGAGCACGTCTTGCTGCTCTGCAGGCATCGGAAGATAGCCAATTCCAGGCATCATCTTTGGCCCTTGCAAAAGAGGGAAGTGGAGTAACTGGTGCTGAAGGTGTCGCACTTCGTTATGCCCTCAAGCAGCTTGGTTCACGCTACATGTTCGGTGCTGCAGGACTTGTTTATTGGGATTGTTCTGGATTAACTATGCGCGCATTTGGTTCGGCGGGAATTGCCTTGCCGCACTCAGCTGCTGCTCAAGCTGGATATGGAAAGCACATTGCGCTCAACCAAGTAAAACCTGGTGACCTGGTATTTTTTGGTCAGCCAATTACGCATGTCGGAATTTATTTTGGCAATGGAAAAATGCTCGACGCTCCACATAGCGGAGCTCGAGTTCGCATCGAAGACTTTAGTTCGTGGTTCGGTGGCGAGAAGTACGTCGCAGCGCGACGCTTGTAATTACTCCTCCGACCACTTAAAGCTGCGCACAGCGAGGATTGTTCCCACAATCGCCCAAGCGCCAAGTACGGCAAACATCTTGCCAACTTCCCAAGAATGAGTGAGCTCTTGACTCTTAAAAGAATCCGGCAAAAAGACCGAGCGCATTCCTTCAGTAAGCCATCGAAGTGGGAAGAGTGAAGCTACTTGCTGCATCCAGTGCGGGAGTTGGGTGAAGACGAAGAAGACACCGCTAAAGAACTGCAAAATAATCACAATCGGCGAGATAACCGCCGAGGCGCCTCTACCGGATTTTGGCAGCGCCGAAATAGCGATTCCAAGGACTGTAGAACAGATGCTTCCAAGCACCAATATCGCAAAGAAGCGAAGCCAGAGCGCAGGTGAGTGCGGCATGTGGAGATGGAAAAATGCCCATCCGATAGCGACCAAGAGAATGACCTGGAGTACCAAAGAAAGCGCAACGACAATGGCTTTGCCGATGAAGTAAGAGATAGGCGAGAGCGGCGTTCCGCGCAAGCGCTTGAGCGTTCCGAAGTCGCGCTCCATCGGAATTAAGATGGCAAGATTTTGGAATCCGGTATTTACTAAACCTGATGCGATCATGCCTGCGATGAAGTACTGCGCAAAGGAGACGCCTGGCGTTAGATTCTTTGAGAAAATTGTTCCGAAGATGAAAAGCAGCATGACGGGGAAGAGCAGACTGAAGAAAACGACCTCCTTTTGGCGGAGGAATTGTTTAAATTCCAGGCCGCCGCGCAAGATGCCAAGTCTGATGACTCCAACTTTATGCATGAGTTTCCTCCCGTGAAATCATCTTGAGATAAATATCTTCGAGCGAGGGACGTGTGATGCGCAGTTCGGGGATTTCGCCACCGCATTGCTCAGCAATCTTTAAGACGTCTGATGTTGGATTATCGGTAGCGAGTTCTTTCATTTCGCCGTTCCAAATCCATGAAATGACAGCTTGAGCAGTATTTCGCCCACCAAGAGTGGCAGGTGTTGCGATTTCAATGATAGAGCCAGCAACAATCACGCCAACTCGATCTGCTAGCGCTTCGGCCTCATCCAAATAGTGCGTTGTGAGCAAGATGGTTGTGCCAGCAGCGCGAAGGTTTCGAATAAGTTCCCAGAAGGAACGTCTGGCTTGCGGATCAAATCCTGTGGTCGGCTCGTCAAGGAAGAGGATTTCTGGATTGCCGATGATTCCGAGTGCAACGTCTAGCCTGCGACGTTGGCCGCCAGACAAATTTCGTGCTCGGTTGTTGGCTTGCTCGGTAAGTCCAACTAGTTCTATTACTTCATCTGGATTTCTGGCATTGGGGTAGTAGTGCGCAAAATGATGAACTGTCTCCTTGACCGTGAGATCCTGACCATCTTCAGTGGATTGAAGAACAATTCCGATTCTGGTGCGCCAGATGTGGTCTGTGCGGGTGAGGGTGTCGGGATCGGTATGAAGAACTTTCACCTCACCGGAATCACGCCGCCTGTAGCCTTCCAGGATTTCAACGAAAGTGGTCTTACCTGCGCCATTAGGCCCAAGCAGGGCGAATATTTCGCCTTGAGCTACATCAAGGTCAACTCCATTAACGACAACTCTTCCGTCGTAGCTCTTGGTGAGACCTCTGACGCTGATGGCTAGATCGGCTCGCGATTGGCTATTAGTGCTTGCACTCATGGAGTTAATAATAGATGAATAACCTCAATTGCAACCTGTGAGGGGAATTCACCTCTTGCGATTAGATTGAGAACAGGAATTGCTAACCATGAAGGTCTAGGAGACTAGTACTTCATAGAAGTCAGCACTGCACATAGATTTTGGCTATGCGATGAAGTTGAGCCAGAGGAGTCCCAATAAGCCAGAGATGACTGCTGCCATGAAAAGTCCGATACGGACTTCACCCAGCTCTTGCGTGGTCGCTAGAGTAATTTTTGCAAGCACGAGTGAGACAGTTAAGCCCATTCCTGCTAACAGTCCAACGCCTGCAACCTCTTTGAGGCTTAGGTCTTTCGGAAGTTTTAGGCGGGTAAAGCGAGTGAAGAACCAAGCCGCGGCGGTAATTCCAAAAAACTTGCCAACCACGCGTGCGACGATGAGAGCAATACTTATTCTGCCACCGGCTGAGGAGAAATCGAGGTGGGTGAGTAGATTGATCGCGACATATAGTGGAATTGCAACAAAGGTTGCGGCTGGAAGCAAGAACTTAATAATAAATTTCCTGTAAGGCAGGATGAAGCCGATGAGTGCAGCACCTAGAGTGTTGACGGAACTGGTCAGATTTAAATGATTGTGAAAGAAGATTCCGATTACTACAAGTGAAAAGAAATCATCGGCTACCGCAAGAGTTAATAGGAAGAGTCTGATTGCTGGATTTATTCGCTTGCCCAAGAGGCTTAAAACTCCGACTGCCAGAGCTACATCGGTTGGCATAGCTACCGCCCAAGCGGAAGAGTGCGTTCCAAATAGATTGAAAATTAGCGCCGGGAATACCATGCCAGACAAAGCGCAGAGCATCGGGAGGATTACAGCCTTTGGCTGACTAAGGCCGTTGCGAATCTCGAGCCCAATCATCATGAATATGACGAAGGTGAGAATCTCTGAAATCACTCCCTTAGAGTAAAGGATGTAAGAGTGTGATCAAGTGGCCTTTTCTCAAACCCTATTCTCAGATGACTTAAATGCCACCCTGAGTGAGTCCATCCAATACCTCGCTGGCACGCTGGCGAAGCTCGCTGAGATCGCCTAATCGACTGAGCCCAGAATATTGCTGAGCCATCCGGTGATTACTGGCAAAGTCCTTCTTATGGCGATCAAGAAAATCCCAATAGAGGGTTGTAAATGGACATGCATCCTCACCAGTTCGATTTTTCGGATTGTAAATACATGGCTTGCAGTAGTTACTCATACGCGAGATATATGCCCCGCCTGCCGCGTACGGCTTGGACATCATCAGGCCGCCATCAGCGTGAAGTCCCATCCCAATAACATTTGGGACCATAACCCAATCTGAGGCATCAATAAATTTCTCACGCATCCATCGCAAAAACTCCTGAGGATTGGTACCGGTAAGAAGTGCCAGATTGCTCAGCACCATGAGACGTGGAATGTGATGCACCCATGCTCGCTCATTGATGTCTGAAACTATTTCTTTAACACAGTTCATCTGGGTCTTGGTTGAGTCTTCAAAGAGAGGCAGCAGCGGCCTACTGGCACCTAGATTGTTGTTATCGCGATATCCATCGCCCAAATGCCAATACATGCCATTGACATACTCCCGCCAACCAATAACTTGGCGTATGAAACCTTCGGCAGACTGAATAGAAATCTTCTCTGCTTTGTAAGCTGCTTCAACAGCGCTCACCACCTCTGAAGGATGAAGTAAACCAACATTGAGATAAGGGGAGAGAAGGGAGTGATGAACCGCCCAATTTTCTGATGTCATGGCATCTTCAAGCGGGCCGAATTCGTTGAGATGGTTAGTGATGAAATTCTGAAGCTGCATCAGGGCGCCTTGTCTTGTTGTCGCCCAGGTTGAGGAGGGGATGTGCCCTAATTGCTCGGCGACATCGCGATCAATTTCGTCTCGCTCATGGGAGAGATAGGGCGACCATGAATAATTTTTAGGAGGCGGGAGCCTATTTTCTTTATCGTAATTCCAGGAACCGCCAGCAGGTTGTGTGCCATCCATAAGTAGATTGAGACGTACTCGTTGCTTGCGATAAAAGTTCTCCATTAAAAAGGAATTTTGAGAATCAGCCCATTGCGAGAATAATTTTCTGGGAGTTAAAAAGAAATCATTTTCTACATAACTAACACCAGAAAGTTTTAGAGCTTCATACTGCTTAAATGATGAAGGTTCAGCGCAAACAATAGGAAGTCCTGCGTACTTAGCTGAAATTTGAGCCAAGCCTTCTAGCGTTGTAGCAGCTTTCGCATATTCGACGGTGAATCCATCTTGACTCAGCTCACTGGCAAAATGTCGCGCAGATGAGATCATGAAAAAAAGCCTTTCGGGATGCCATCGATCTCCTGTAGTCATCCGATTGCTCTCAACCAAAGCAATTAGGTCAGCTTTGGGATCTGCTTGTCTTAGAGCTCCATAGCTACGATTGAGGTGGTCAAAGGGAATATAAATGATCCGCTTCATTTACTGCCTCGACATTTAGAGCTGCAATATTTAATGCTTTCCCAGTCACGCTCCCATTTTTTGCGCCATTCAAAGGGGAGGCCACATGTGATGCAGATCTTTGGCGCAAAGCCATTTTTGATTTTTGCGACTCGAGGCTGTTTCACAAGGGAAACTCTAGAGTAACTCCCCACGTGAAAGGAGTGAGGAGTTACTCCCTAAGTCAGTCGTTGGGCCGTGCGGAGATTCTCGGTAAACCACGCATTAATTGCACATTCTTGTGGTCCCCAGACATATGGATTACTGCTTTTCAGCAGCAATTTTTGCAAGAAGCGGACCAGTACTGTCATCATGAAGTTTGACTGGAATCCCAGTTGCCTTTTGGAGCGCAGTCGCCATTACTCTAATCTCCTCATGTCTGAAGGAATGTCTCACCGAAGGAAAATCACATTCCGATGCCGTGACAGCGCAGCTCCAAAGATTATTCTTAGGTTTGGCCTAATTTAAAAAGGGGGAAAGTATGTGCTCGAGAATTACCTGTCGTAAATGCGGGAAGGCAACATGGTCTGGCTGTGGCCAACATGTAGATCAAGTTATGCGCGGAATACCTAAATCAGAGCAATGTCAGGGACATGCTAATGATCCCAAAGGTCCTGGACTACTATCTCGTCTATTCGGCAAGAAGGCTTAATTGTGTGCAGTCCAGAGAGATGTGAATAATCTGGCAAAGTCACCCATTAGGCACCTTGGTTTGAGCCCGGTCCCTTGCCGACATCGTAAAATCCCTCTGCGCCAAGAGCTCTAGTCTCTAGGCCCTTTGAGAGTAGACCACGGATTACCTCGTCGGTGAGAATTCCATTCCGCAATTGCTGTGGTGAATGACAAACCACTCCTTGTTACCAAGTAGCTTGCAAAGTATTTACTTCTGTAGGTGTTTCTCCGCTTCGCGAACAGCTACGCGATCTAGTTCCGGATGTGATTTGAGGAATTGTGTGACTGCTGGCCTGTTGAATCGAGCAACATCGCGCAAGGCCCAACCAATAGCTTTCGTTATCCAAAATTCGCGACTCTCAGAGTGATAGTCGCAGTACTTGAATAGCAAGTCGAGGTTGGTCTCCTCTTTGCGTCCTCGTTGATGCTGAATAGCAGCTCTATTGAGCCACATATTTTCACTTTTGTTCCATCTGTTCATCAATGGGACGCTGTTGTATTTAACGGTGAGAGGGGAGATCGCTGCAGTTCCAAGGCTATCTACACTGTCCCACCAGCTCTTGTGAGTGAGTAGATACTCGACATGATCTCCAAGGAATTCCGAGTCCAACTCTTTAAGAAAGAAAGCCAACATGTCACAGGCGGCGTATTGATATTCGCGGAAATCCAACTTCCAGAGGGCTCTGGCGCTGGTCGCCAACTGCGCAGAAGTAGGAATAGGTAGTGCGCTAAATATCGCCTTATTTATCGCTCTGCGCTCTGGTGTGCGAATACCCATGAACTTCGATATATCTTTCTGATATGCCTGCATAGCGATCGCATCTTTGTGGTTACCAGCACAAGAATATTGACTGTTCAATTGTTCGAGCAGCTCAGATTGGAACCCCATAGCTGCAGATTATCGTTATTAATTCAAACTAATGCGAGGTACATCTAATATACTTTTTAAATGATCAAGCGCCGAATCTCCGTGTTACTTACCGCCACCTTGTTGGCCGGCTTCCTGCCTGCCAGTTTTGCTCATGCAGCTGCTTCGAGAAATGCGTTGCCAACCAGTTTTGCAAATCTTTATCAAAATCGACACGGGATTGCGGCGGGCGCTTGGGCCAAAATCCATGCTGCTGTTTCGACCGGGCATCAATCTCTTCCGACAATCGAAACTTTTGTTGGTCCAAATACAAAGCCTTCGGACAAGACTACAAAGAGTGATCTGCAAGGTCTGTTTAACTATGCACCTAATAATGGATTCATCAAGAAGGTCGAAGTGATTTACTTCAGTAAGCAGGATGTGAAGTGGGCTACCGATAAGGCGACGGCCTTGATGGGCCCTGTTGAGGTTGCAAAAGAGCTTGCGTTTAAAGGTGGTGTGGGGTCGGTCCCTCAACAATCAGGAAATCCGGGCGATTCGGCGCTGATAAATACTATTAACCACCCGTGCCCAAATGCAGGCGATACGACGACGGTCAGTGGATGGGGTTTGCAGTGCATCCAAGATAATTCGACCGATAACGTCTGGGAGGCGGGATGCGACTTGGCCTCAAAGGTTGTTGCGACACTTAATGGCGTTGTTGGAAAATGCACGGCGGTAAACCAAGTTAATTCGGGCATTTGGGTGTTTCCTGCAGAACTTTTCGCTCCGGCAAGCACACCAACTCCTAGTGGCTCCCTTCAGCCGTCACCGTTGATTTTTTGTTGGACTGGAGACCCCAACGCGTGCGAGTCTTCTGATTCTTGGGTTGGCTCCGACGGGACCGCGTATCTTGGAATCGGAGTTCCAAAAACAACTTTGCGAAATGACAGTCCTGGTTTCAAGGGCGAGGCGGTCGCTCTGTACTACGCGATGTGGCTATCAGATTATGTGAGCAACAATTCCATCGTTGGATTAACGTCAGACGAGGCAAATAAGAATCTAACGAATTCGAATTTCCCGCCATACTGGATGTACAACGCGGATGAATACTTAACTTACGCAATCGCAGCCTTTGGTGGCACCGCAACGTCATTTGGGAATAATGTGAAGAGCCAGGCTTCCGCCGCACAAGATATGGTGAAGAATAACGACGGTGGAATTGCCAAGACGTTCGGTAAAATCTTCAATTTAGCTTGGATTAACAGCTTCTTAGATATAAAGAATATGACGAGTAATTGGCGCCAACAAGACTTAATGGGCAATATCGGTTTTTCCTTTGGCCCACGGGTGATGGAGATATTGATTGCAATAAAGGGGCCAAGTGTGATGTTCGATCTGACACGGTTTATGAGCCAGGGCAGAACCTTTGACCAGGCATTCCAACAAGAATTTGGAGTCAGTTGGGTCAGTGCCGAGCCAGCAATTGCAAAAACGATTTGGGATGAATACCAGAATAATTACTAAGTGAATCCAAGAGTGCGTTGTGAGGGACTCGAACCTCCGACCCGGTCATTAAATGTTAACAGAAGTAGGGCTTTACGCACCTCTAGCCTTTGACGTTACCTCATGAAAAAACCAAGTAAAAGAACACTTACTTGCTCAAATATTAAGGAGTTTTTTAGAGATTTTTTATGTCTAAAGAAGCTTATGTTACTCAATGTGGCTACCCTTGAAACATGCTCGCCTACCTCGCCACTAAGGCACAATTCCTGGATGACGCCCCTCAAATTGAGGATCGCATTGCTGAATCGGTTAAACGGCGCTTGGGATTTAATGCCACAAAGTCTGAATATGAGTCATGGCGCAATTCCCTGGGCAACGCAATGACTCATGTCATGCGTTCTCCTATGATTCCAGACGACGCCAGCGTCGCTATTGAGTACAGATTGAATGGTAGAAAGTTTCGACTTGATTTTGTAGTCGCTGGTAAAAACAAAGACGGAAATGAATCTTTGGTTGTGATCGAACTCAAACAGTGGACGCAGGTTGAACCCTCCAATCTAGCTGAACATGTCAGAACCGCCCTCGGTGGCGGAATCCGAGACGTGACACATCCCTCCTACCAGGTATGGAGTTACAAGTCTCACCTCGAGCAATTCAACGAATATGTGTATACAAATGGAGTCGACGTTTCCGCATGTGCCTATCTTCATAACTGCAAAGATGGCACGATAATTTCAAGTTCCATTTATGAAAATGCACTAGCGCTTGCTCCAGTTTTCTTGCACGGCGAGCACCGAAAGCTCCAAGAATTGATTATTGCGAACATTAATTCGGGTGCAGATGCCTCACTTATGGAGCGAATTGATGGCGCTGTTATTCGTCCGTCAAAGCAGCTAGCCGATGCTGTAGGAAATATGCTTCTCGGGCAAGAAGAATTTGTCCTGATAGATGAACAGAAAACCGCATTCGAATCCATTATGAGATCTGCCCGCACGGCCCAAACCGGCGCTAAACAAGTCTTAATTGTTAAAGGTGGGCCCGGCACAGGAAAATCTGTTATCTCTATAAATGCACTAGCTTCGCTTACTAAAGAAAGACTCAATGCTAGATATGTCACGGCAAATGCTGCGCCACGGGCTGTGTATCAAGCAAAGGTAAAAGGTCTCATTAAAAACGATGCGGTAAAGCATCTCTTTGGAGGTTCAGGCTCATATACGGAAGCCGCAAAAGATTCGTTTGATGTTTTGATCGTCGATGAAGCTCATCGCTTAAAAATGAAATCAGGGATGTTTCGTAACATGGGTGAGGACCAAACTAAGGAAATCATAAATTCCTCCCGTTTGAGCGTTTTCTTCATCGACGAAGCTCAAAAAGTGACCTGGTCTGATGTAGGAGAGATCTCTCGAATCAAAGCTCATGCGGCAAAACTGGGTGCCGAAGTCACAATGCTAGAGCTCGAGTCTCAATTTAGATGCAGTGGATCTGATGACTACATGGCTTGGTTAGACGATGCCCTCGGAATTAAAAGCGACTCAGAAAATTATTTTTCAACCGACCGATTTGATTTTAAAATTTTCGACTCACCAACTGCGCTTCACGACGAAATTCGACTTAAGAATGCAGTCAATAACAAATCTAGAATGGTGGCTGGTTATTGCTGGGACTGGATATCGAAGAAGACGACTAGTGCCTCCGATATTCGAATTCCCGAATACGGCTATAACGCGAAGTGGAACTTAGCCAGTCACGGTAGTGAATGGATCATCAACTCCAATTCCGTTAATGAGGTGGGATGTATTCACACATGCCAGGGTCTTGAAGTTGATTTCGTAGGTGTAATTATTGGGCCAGACTTCAAGATTGCGGGAGGGGAACTTGTCACTGACCCAAGCGGCCGGGCCAAGACGGACAAATCCCTAAATGGATACAAGGGCGAGAGAAAGTTCAATCGTCTAGAAGCCGATGCAAAGGCTGACGAGATTATCCGCAACACCTACAGAACACTCATGAGCCGCGGAATGAAGGGTTGTTACGTGTACTTCACGGATCCAGAGGTAGAGAAGTATTTTACTGATCGATTACCAAAGAACTAAAAATAGATCAAAGTTGCCATAAGTTGTTGATTGCTGAAGTGCGTTGTGAGGGACTCGAACCCCCGACCCGGTGATTAAGAGTCACCTGCTCTACCAACTGAGCTAACAACGCGGGATTAATTATTCAATTATTTAATGCTGTTTACTATCTGTTCCAACGGCAGACCCTATCAGCGACAGGGTCTAAGAGTGAAAATCTGGAGAACGATCTGGGGATTTTCAGCCTAGAAATGAGACTTTTTGCTTATTTGTGCTCCTTATAGCGGTCATAAGAATCAAGGATTTCTTGAAGAGCTGCGTTATGGCCGACCCAATCTCCACCATGTACTTCCTTGCCAGGCTCCAAGGTCTTATAGACCTGAAAGAAGTGCTCAATCTCATCTAGCTCGTACTGAGGGACATCGCCCAAATCTTTCAGGCCACTCTTGCGGATATCTCCAGCAGCTACGCAGAGAAGCTTGTCATCTCCGCCCTTCTCATCAACCATGCGATACATGCCAACAACGCGGCAGCTCACTACGCAGCCAGGGAATGTTGGCTCATCGAGAAGGACCAAAGCGTCTAGTGGATCGCCATCGTTGGAGAGAGTGTTTTTTACGAATCCGTAGTCATGTGGGAATCGGGTTGCTGTGAAGAGCATGCGGTCCAAACGGATCTCGCCGGTCTCGTGATCAATCTCGTACTTATTGCGACTGCCCATCGGGATTTCGATGACAACATCGAAAATGATCTCTTCCATGCGCAGTGCTCCTGACTGATCGGCATTGATCTTTTACAGCGGGGTGGTGCTAGTGGTCTATTTCCACTCTAAAAAAGTGGGGTGATCGACGGGGCTCGAACCCGCGACATCTCGGACCACAACCGAGTGCTCTACCAGCTGAGCTACGACCACCATGGAGCGCTAATGATACGCCATTTTTTCTAGGCTTAGTTCGGGATAAAAATGGACTTGCGGTAGTACTCGAGCTCATCGATTGAGTCGCGAATATCGCCCAACGCGCGGTGATTGCCCGTCTTCTTGGGGGCTGCGAAGTAGACCTTGGGATACCAACGACGTGCCAACTCCTTGATGGAGGACACATCGACGGTTCGATAATGCAGGTACTCGTTGACCTCTGGGAGATATTTAGCGATAAAGGTTCGGTCGACTGAAACCGAGTTTCCGGCCAGCGGGGATTTGCCAGCCCCTGGTGCATATTTATTGAGGTACTCCAGGATTTTTGCGCTCGCCTCTTCGTGGCTGACCCCATGAGGGATCTCCGTGATCAAACCAGAGGCTGTATGCATTTCGCGGACGAAGTCATTCATCCCATCGAGCGACTCCTGGTTGGCCTTGATGACCAGATCTACACCTTCACCCAGAATATTGAGCTGAGAGTCGGTGACCAAGACCGCAATCTCGACCAACACATCCTTATCGAGCTCGAGCCCTGTCATCTCGCAATCGACCCAAATAAGGTTCGGAGCTTCATTTCCCATGCTCCAACCTTAAGGCACCTTGGGGCTGGCTAGAGTCGGTCGAAGTCGGTCGAAGTCGGTCGGAGTTGGTCGGAGTTGGTCGGAGGCTGGCTTTGGAGGTGGCGGGGCACGGAGGCGATTTCACCTTTCGTTCACCTTTCGTTCACCTACTGTCCGCCTTCTCCTACCGAAGTAGGTAAATCATTGCGGCGTGAGTTCAACAATGACCCAGACCCCACCTGTGACCCCGCCGAAGCGCGAGATCACCACCAAGCCTCGTTTCTCGGACAAAGTGTTTCGTGGAGTTGTGACCGGTGGTGGATTGTCATCTCTGATCATTCTTGGGTTGATACTCGGATTTTTGCTTTATGAAGGTTATGGAACATTTAAGTCTCAAGGTTTTCACTTTATAACGAGCAGTAACTGGAACGCAGTTGTTGATGCCAACGGTTTGTTTAATGCCAAGGCCTCTACATTTGGAATCGCAGCGATGTTGATCGGCACTCTTGTTGTTGCTGTGATTGCAGTCATCGTTGGAGTACCGATTAGCGTCGGAGCTGCGCTTTACCTAACCTTCTACGCACCACAATTTATTCGCAAATTCATGGTCACCGCTATCGACTTGATGGCTGCATTCCCATCTGTCCTCTTCGGACTGTGGGGATTCTTTGTTTTGGAGAGCAGCGGCGAATACTGGGCTAAGTTGCTCAATAAATATCTTGGATGGATCCCAATCTTCAAACTTCCAACTCCATATGTTCAACACTCACCTTTCATTGCAGGACTTGTACTTGCGATCATGATCATTCCCATCGTTACATCTGTTTCACGCGAAGTCTTTTCTCAGACCCCACTCGATCGTATTCAAGCTGCCTACGCGCTAGGTGCTACTCGCTGGGCAATGATTCGCGCTGTTGCATTCCCATATGCACGCTCTGGAATTGTTGGTGGCGTGATGTTGGGTCTGGGCCGCGCAATGGGTGAGACGGTCGCGGTTTACACAGTTCTCAACATTGTTTACCAGGTCAACTGGCACATTCTCTTTAGCGCCGGTGGAAACATCGCATCAATGATTCTTCTCAAGTTCGGTGAAGCATCGCCACAAGAAATCAAGGCACTGATGGCCGCAGGTCTTGTCCTTTTCTTGATGACACTTCTCGTTAACTCAGCTGCCAACTACATCGTTAATCGTTCTAAGAGTGGTCGCTAATGTCTACTAATACTTTGACTCCAGCAGCCCCAGCGCCTGCGAAGCCAACCAAGCCTTGGGAAGCTTCGATCTCAGATCGAATCAAAACAGCCGCAATATTTCTTGGCTCGGCACTGTTCACAGTTGGCTTAGTTGCAGTAACTCCGCTTAAGGGAAAGCTCGCTTATGCGATTGTTTTCTTCATAGCATTCGTCGTTATTGATTACATCTATAACGTTGTTAAGGGTGGTCGCGCAGCTGGCGCAGATTCTCTTTTCAGAGGATTTGTAACTGCTGCAGTGTGTCTAGCGATCACACCGATTGTCAGCATTCTTCTCACCGTCTGGGTACGTGGCCACAAGGGAGTTCACTGGACTCTGTTCACCAAAGATATGCACTCCAATGCATTCCAAGATCCAGCCAATCAAGGTGGATTGCTTCACGCGATCATCGGTACATTCCTGCTCGTTCTCTTTGCAATGATCATCAGCGTTCCTATCGGAGTGCTTACAGCTATTTACATAACCGAAATCAAGGGACGCTTCACCCGTCCGATTCAGTTCTTGGTTCAAGCGATGTCCGGTGTCCCATCAATTGTCGCCGGTCTTTTTATTCTCGCTTCGATTGTGTACCCACTAACAAAAACACTTAATGGTTTTGAAGGTTCACTCGCTTTAGCAATTTTGATGATTCCAACCGTTGCTCGCACTTCTCAAGAAGTATTGCTTTTGATCCCACAAGATCTTCGTGAAGCTGGTGTTGCCTTGGGTGGAACCCAGTGGCGCACAGTGATCATGATTGTGTTGCCTGCAGCTCGCAGTGGATTGATCACGGCGATGATTTTGGGTGTGGCACGTGTAGCTGGCGAAACCGCACCGATCTTGCTTCTCGCTGGCGGAAATAACAGCGTGAACTGGAATATGTTCCACGGCCCAATGGGCTCGCTACCAAATTACATTTGGCAGAGCTTTGGCACCGGAACACCTGACTCTGTAACCCGTGCGTGGGCAGGACTCCTTGTTCTGCTCGCTATCGTTCTCATTTTGTTTGGCCTAGCCCGAACCTTAGGAAATCGAAAGGTTGGCAAATGAGCACCGAGAATTTTGACGTGAATGACCAAGGAGAAAACATGGAAACCAATACGCAGCCAAATACGCTCTCATCGATCGCTTCAAAGCGTGAAGTGAAAACTGCTGGCACTCAAGCTATGGGAGTGGGCTTAGAGGCTCGCGGTATCCATGCTTGGTTTGGTCAGAAGCATGCTCTAGCAAACGTTTCTATGGACTTCTGGCCTGGCACGGTGACTGCCCTGATCGGTCCTTCTGGTTGCGGTAAGTCAACATTCCTTCGCACGCTCAACCGCATGCATGAATTTATTCCAGGCGCTGCAATGGCGGGTGAAGTACTTCTCAATGGTGAAGATATTTATGCACCAGGTACAGATGTAACAAAGATTCGCCTTAAAGTTGGCATGGTTTTCCAGAAGCCCAACCCATTCCCTTCAATGACAATCGCCGAGAATGTTCTTGCTGGCCTTAAGTTGGCTCAGCTTAAGACTGCTAACAAAGATGAACTTCTTGAAGAGTGCCTAGAGCGCGCAGGTTTGTGGTCTGAAGTGAAGGATCGCCTCAATACTCACGGTGGCGCACTTTCTGGTGGCCAGCAACAGCGTTTGTGTATCGCTCGTGCTCTTGCGGTGCGTCCACAAGTTCTCTTGATGGATGAGCCTTGCTCGGCGCTTGATCCAGGATCAACTCTGAAGATCGAAGAGACAATTTCGCATCTCTCATCCTCCGTAACAATCGTGATTGTTACTCACAATATGCAGCAAGCTGCACGTGTCTCTGACTACACAGCGTTCTTCCTATCTGACGGCGGTCCTGGACAGATGATCGAAGCCGGATCGACTAATGAGATTTTTGCCCGTCCAAAAGATCAGCGCACAGAAAATTACGTGACAGGACGATTTGGTTGATACCGAAAGGTTGCTGCTAGTCGGCAATCCAACGAGGCTTTCAGGAGTGAACAGCGGGGGCAGTTAACCCACTGTTCACTTTCTGTTTGTGGGCTGTATGCAAGAGGTGCACCCGCAGTTTCCGCCGCCTTCTAGTGTTTGTGAACGTAGTACTCCATACCCATGGAATCCCTCACGATCAAACGATCAAACGATCAAACGAAAGGCATTAAATGAAGCTTTCTCGCTCATTGAAGGTCGCCGCTGTTGCAGTTGTCGCAGCCGCTCTTTCAGCACAAGCAGCTTTCGCTGGTGGCCTCACTGTTACAGGTGGCGGTTCATCATTCGACGCACCACTAATCAACGCATGTAAGGTTGCTTGGCAGACAAGCACAGGCAACACATTCAACTACACCTCTTCTTCTTCTGGCACAGGCCAGTCAAACGAAGATGCAGGAATTGGCGATGTTAACTTCTCTGATTCAGGTTACACACCTGCAAAGTCTTCAGTTCTCAATATTCCAGTAGCAATGGCACCAATCGCTGTTGGTTACAACCTTCCTGGTACAAAGGATCTTTACCTCTCACAGAAGACATTGTCAGATATCTTCGCTGGCAAGGTCACAAACTGGAGCGACCAAGAGATCGCAGCTGACAACAATGGCTCAGCTACTGTTGTTATCTACAAGAAGGATGCTTCAGGAAACGTATTGAAGGACTCAAAGGGCAACCCAGTCGTGCTTCGCACACAGTCAATTGCTCGTCACTACACACTTCCTAACCAACCAATCCACATCGTTGCTCGCGCTGACTCTTCAGGAACAACCCAGAACTTCTTGAAGCTCTTCACAAACAACCCAGATTCAACAATCTCATCTGTTTGGACAAAGCCACTAGGCAAGGTATTCACATCAGTATTCCCTGGAAAGGTTAACGATTCAGCTAACATCGGTCGTATCCAGACAGCAACAGGATCAGCTTCAGTTGCTGCATTGATGAACCAGACACCTTACTCAATCGGTTACTTCGAGCCTTCATACGCAACAGGCAAGCTTCGTAACGCACTGATCGGCGATGCAAACGGCGACTGGTCTGGCCCAACAGCTGCAGCAACAGCTGCTTTTGTTAACGCTGGAACATTCAACGCACAGGGTCTCCTACAGTTCGATTACTCAACAAAGACACCTGGTGCATATGTTCTCGGTATCGTTTCATACGCACTTGTTGATTCAGCTCTAACAACAGCAAACGCAAAGGCTGTAACAAGCTTTATCGACTACCTTCTAAACCCAGCTTGCCCAGCAGCTGCTGGTCTTGGATTCTCACCAATCACAGGCACAGTCCTTGCACACGACCAAGCTTTGGTTGCAAAGCTTTCTAAGTAAGGCAACCCGCTAGTCGTACTAGTTACTAAAAAGCCGGCCATCCCATCACGGGGTGGCCGGCTTTTTTATGCCTATTTTGCCCAAGTGGATGTGCTAAGGATGAGTGGCTTTACTTGAAAGATGCTTGCAAGATGAGGGAGCGCGCCTGGCTGGAATCGAACCAGCGACAACTCGCTTAGAAGGCGAGTGCTCTATCCGACTGAGCTACAGGCGCAGATAGTGTGGAATGTGAACGGTGCAATTCTAACCGATAAGGTTGGTCCATGGCTGAGTTCATTTATACGATGAAGAAGGCGCGTAAAGCGCATGGTGACAAGGTAATTCTTGATGATGTGACCCTGGCGTTTTATCCAGGCGCAAAGATCGGCGTAGTTGGTCCTAACGGCGCTGGCAAGTCCACCGTCCTTCAGATCATGGCTGGCATGCAACAGCCTTCTAATGGCGAAGCATTCCTCTCTCCGGGGTATTCAGTGGGAATCCTCTTGCAGGAGCCTCCACTCGATGAGACCAAGAACGTTCTTGAGAATGTTCAAGAAGGTGTTGCTGAAACAATCGGAATGCTCAATCGATTTAATGCGATCTCAGAAGAGATGGCTAGCCCTGATGCCGATTACGACACACTGCTTGCCGAGATGGGTGTTTTGCAAGAGCAGCTCGATCACCGCAATGCATGGGACCTCGATTCGCAACTTGAGCAGGCGATGGAAGCACTTCGTTGCCCAGCTCCCGATGCAGATGTCAGCGTTCTGTCCGGTGGAGAGCGTCGCCGCGTAGCGCTCTGCAAACTTTTGTTGCAGGCACCTGATCTACTCCTTCTCGATGAGCCAACCAACCACTTGGATGCCGAGTCAGTTCTCTGGCTCGAACAACATCTCTCCAAATATCCAGGCACTGTCGTAGCGATTACACACGATAGGTACTTCCTGGACAACGTGGCGCAATGGATTCTCGAGCTCGACCGTGGGCGTGCCTATCCTTACGAAGGAAACTACTCAACTTATCTTGAGACCAAAGCAACTCGTCTGAAGATCGAAGGCCAGAAAGATGCCAAGCGTGCAAAGCGCTTGAGTGAAGAACTCGAGTGGGTTCGCATGAACTCAAAGGGCCGTCAGACTAAGTCAAAGGCTCGTCTTGCTCGCTACGAAGAGATGGCAGCCGAGGCAGATAAGACTCGCAAGTTGGATTTCGAAGAGATCCAAATTCCGATGGGTCCACGCCTTGGAAATATTGTTGTAGAAGTAGATCATCTTAAGAAGGGCTTTGGTGAGCGCCTGCTTATCGATGACCTTTCATTCACTCTGCCACGCAACGGAATTGTTGGAGTAATCGGACCTAACGGTGCGGGTAAGACAACGCTCTTCAAAACCATTTTGGGTCTTGAGGCTCCCGATGAGGGAAATGTAAAGATCGGTGAGACTGTCAAGATTTCTTATGTCGATCAATCTCGTGGCGGCATCGATCCTAAGAAGACTCTTTGGGAAGTTGTATCCGACGGCCTTGATTTCATGAAGGTCGGAAATGTTGAAATGCCATCACGTGCTTATGTCTCTGCCTTTGGATTTAAAGGCCCAGACCAACAGAAGCCTGCCGGTGTGCTCTCTGGTGGTGAGCGCAACCGTTTGAACTTGGCACTCACACTTAAGATGGGTGGCAACCTGTTGCTTCTTGATGAGCCAACAAACGATCTTGATGTCGAAACTCTTGGTTCACTAGAAAATGCGTTGCTAGAATTCCCTGGCTGTGCTGTTGTAATCTCTCACGATCGCTGGTTCTTGGATCGCATCGCAACACACATCTTGGCCTACGAAGGCGACTCTCAGTGGTTCTGGTTCGAGGGCAACTTCGAATCGTATGAAGAGAACAAGATCAAGCGACTTGGCGCAGAAGCCGCACGTCCAAAGCGCGTTACCTATCGCAAACTCACTCGATAAAGTCAGCAAGTTACCGAGAACGAATAGGGATCTGAGATGGCAGAGGAGAACTACTACGAGCGGATGGGTGGGAGCGAGACTTTCGCACTGCTCGCTCATCGCTTTTATGTAGCTGTCGCTGCAGACCCAATCCTTGCGCCGATGTATCCAGCAAAAGATATGGTGGGAGCGCAGGAGCGGCTTCGTTTATTTCTCGAGCAATATTGGGGCGGCCCGACCACCTATCAAGAGACTCGTGGTCATCCAAGACTTCGTATGCGTCACATGGGATTTCATATTGCTAGCCCAGAGCACGATGCGTGGCTCCGATGTATGCATAGTGCCGTCATTGATCTTCCGATTGAAGAAGAACTTAAAGAAGAGCTCTGGACATATTTTCAGTATGCAGCGCACTCAATGAAGAACTCTCCGGATGATCTCACCAATGCTTAAGAGTCTTTGGCGAAACACTCGCGATTTTCCACGCGCACTCTCACTTAGTGCAGCATTTTCTGGCTTCCTCGTTGTTGTTGTTTCGGGAACTGGTCCCGTCGCCATCTTGTTGGTTGCTGCAAAATCTGGCCACATGAGTGGCGCACAGACTTCGAGTTGGCTCTGGGCATGCTGGGTAGGAAGTGGTCTATACGGGCTTTTTCTTTCGCTCTGGCTGCGATTACCAATGATTGGTGCTTGGTCTTCACCCAGCGTTGCTCTCTTAGTCGTCGGACTGACCGATCACTCGCTTGCCCAAGCGGTCGGTGCATATTTCGTCAGCGCGCTCGGAGTAATACTTGTTGGAGTAACAGGAATATTTGACCGAATTCTTCGAAGCGTTCCGCGTCCAGTAATCATGGCGATGCTCGGTGGAATCCTTTTTCAATTCGGACTTTCAATTTTTCAAGATCTTCCACATGCACCGCTTATTGTGATCGCGATGGTGGTGGGTTATTTCTTAGCTCGACGAATGAAATGGCGTGCCCCTGCTCTCACCAGTTTGGTTTTGGGATTGGCAATTGCGGTTGTTACCCACAAACTTCAGAGCACTCATTTGAGTTTTGCCTTGGCGCATCCCGTTTGGATAAAGCCACAATTCACTCTGAGTGCAATCATGACTCTTGCACTGCCAATGTTGCTACTGACCTTGACTTCGCAATATGCACCGGGAATGGCTGTCTTGGAAGCATCCGGCTATAAGGCCCCAACTAAAATATCGCTCATTACAGGTGGCGCGATCTCCTTACTCGGTGCAGGATTTCTTGGCAGCGGAGTGAATTCAGCAGCGATCACCGCAGCCATCGGTGCTGGTGAGCAAGCAGAACCCGATAAGAACCGTCGTTACACGGCGGGTGTCATGTGTGGATTTTTCTATCTTGTTGTAGGCCTATTTGGCTCGACCATGTTGGGAGTCTTCTCGATATTGCCAGCCGCCATGTTGGCTGCCCTCGGTGGGCTTGGATTACTTCCTGCAATTGCATCGAATACCGCAGAGGCTTTAGCTGATCCGGATTATCGGGAGGCCGCTATGGTTACATTCCTCGTGACAATCTCCAATATTCATCCGTGGAGTTTGGGTTCGCCATTCTGGGGACTGATTGCTGGCGTCGTTGCCCATCAAGTGGTTCGACTTGGAAAGCGTTAATCCGAACTAGTTGTGATGTTGTGAGCGGTTTCCAATTTTGAGAATCTCGCCATTGCGTAGATACCAGAGCGCACCATCTTTAGCTCGGATACTGGTGATGCGTAGCCCAACGGATTCGACAACACCCAAAACATCCAACGCTTCAATCTCATCGCCGACTCCATATTGATCTTCGATCAACATAAATATTCCGGCCAACACATCGCGCACAAGCGTCTGCGCACCAAGACCAAGAGCGACTCCGAGTACTGATGCTGAAGCAAGTATTGGTCCCAAGTTAAAACCAAACTCACTCAAGATCATTGCGGTCGCAATGAGCCAAACAATGCCAATGAGGATAGAGCGCAATAACGAGCCAGTGGTCGCTGCGCGTTCCTTCTGACGGTTCAGTGAGCGCTTGCGGCCAGGGACCAGGGGAGCATCTGCAATCTTGCGCATAGCGCGCATGATGGCCCGTCCACCGATGAACTGAACGGCAAGGGCGATCACCAGGATCCCAAGGATGTGCAGGGGAGCGGCCATAAACCAGTGATAGAAAGCGTGGGCGCTCAAGGTTGTTGAGGCGCTGGCGGCTTGTTCCGAGACGAGAGTGAAGTGGCTGAAGTGGCTCATGATTAACCAGACTTTAACCGAAAATCTAGGCAGATTCTCCCCATTTACCAGCCAAAAGGTGCAGTATTGACCTGACAGTGCGAGCCACGCGCTGGCCACAGAAGGAGCTGCAGGTGCCACAAACTTTGGTCCTGAACGCCACTTACGAGCCACTAGGTGTCGTTTCAGATAGACGTGCGTTGATCCTTGTTCTCAATCAACGTGCGCAATGTGTTGAAGAATCCGAGACGGTGCTTCACTATGCCGGAGGTTCGCTCACTCTTCCATCAGTCGTAAGACTAAATAAATTTGTTCGTATTCCATATCGTCACGCTGTTCCACTTTCACGTCGGGCAATATTTGCTCGCGACGGAGGTAAGTGTGTTTATTGCTTGGCGCCGGCCGCGTCGATCGATCACGTCATGCCTCGAAGTAGAGGTGGAGCCCATGCATGGGAGAACGTCGTCTCTGCTTGTCATAAGTGCAACCATCAAAAGGCCGATAGGACTCTCAAGGAGATCGGTTGGAAATTGCCAGTTGTTCCGCGCGAACCAGTCGGAGCTGCATGGCGCATTCTGGGGACGGGGCGTAGCGATGTGCGCTGGCTCTCATACCTGGCGCCTTATGGCGTAGATCAAGCCCAAGCCGCAAGCGCATAATGAACGGCAGGGCCCGTCATCCCTTACACTTAGGGACATGACCACGCATCTTTTTCAACACCTCGCGATGATCGCTCAGGAAGCTGGAGCCGACCCAGGAACTGGGCTTAAGGCTTGGCAGACCTTCACAATCTTTATCGTCACACCAGTTGCGCTATTCACATTGATTACCGCAACCGTTCTCTTCTTCACACGTAAAAAGAAGAGCAACTAAACAGCTTTACTGCTCTCTTTACTGCTTACTGCACCAACCCATCTTTAATCTGAACTCGCAATGTGCGAGCCAATGAGTCGCGCCCTTCTGACACTAGGCGACGCAATACTGCGGGGGCATCTTTACCTGCACTCTCAAGCCAAGCATCGGTCTTATCCAAAACAGCCTGTGTGACGACGTAGCGTGGATAAAGCATTTCGACGTTTGAACTTGCTTCCTCAAATGAAGTCTTATTCCACATCTCAAGAAGAGAATCGAAGTAAGGGTCCACGTAATTTTCCATGAGCTCAACCTGACGGGCACGCATAAATCCGCGATGCAGTGCAAGGCGCTTGGAGTTGCTCAATTCATCATGCAAGAGCGCTCGCCATGTTTCCACTTTGATTGCTGGATCTGGAAGAGCAGCGACTGCCTGCGCATGGGCTAGCTCACCGTTGTGGGTCTGATCATCTTTAAGGACTGCATCAATCTCGCCGCGATTTATTGCACCACGTTCTGCAAGAGCCTGGACGAAGAACCAGCGAAGGTCGCGATCGACCACTAGTCCCGCAAGTTTGCCGGCAAGGAGTTCCTTGATCGCTGCTACTTGTTCTGGAGATTGGGCGATTGCAGTGAAGATGCGCGCGATTTGAAGTTGGGCATCGCTACCAGCAATGCTCTTGTTAAGAATCTCGTGCAATTTCTCGGCAACAGCAACACGGATCTCATTGCGTCTAGCTGGGTTGGAGTGAACTTCTACAGCGCTCACTAGATCAAGGCCAATGCCTGAGATCAGCGTGATTAATGTTTCTGACTCAAGGCCACTCAGCAACATTGTTGCGAAATCATGGTTGGTGACTTCTGCATCACGCCACATATCCCACATGGCGACCCAACAAAGTGTGCGAGCAACGGGATCACTTAAATCACCGAGGTGTGTAGCGAGAGTCTTTGAACTACGCTCATCGAAGCGAATCTTTGTGTAAGCAAGATCGCCATCGTTGATCAGAAGCAGATCTGCCTCTTTTTGACCGAGCAGTTCAGGAAGCTGCGTTGTAGCGGAAGTGACATCCACTTCTGTACGAATACGAGATACCAACTTGCCATCGACCAAGTCGTAGAGCGCAACACCAATGCGGTGTGGGCGGATCTCGGTAGAGCCAGCTGGAACCGCAGGAGCAGCTTGGGAGATTGCAACGTTGGCGTATACGCCATCCTTAACTTCTAAGACTGGACGCATCGTGTTGATGCCAGCAGTTTTTAGCCAGGTTGCAGACCACGCATCTAGATCGCGGCCGCTGGTGCTCTTGAGTTCGGTGAGAAGATCAGAGAGCTTGGTATTTTGCCAAGCAAACTTCTTGAAGTACTTCTGAAGACCGGCAATAAAGTTCTCGCGGCCAACATAGGCACAGAGTTGGTGCATGACCGATGAACCCTTGGCATATGAGATGCCATCGAAGTTGGCGTTAACGGATTCAATATCGAACATATCAACGGCGATTGGGTGAGTGGTGACTAGCTGATCTTGGTTATATGCCCAGCTCTTACCTTCGCAGATAAAGCTAGTCCAGCCATTGGTAAAGCGAGTGCCTTCAACCAGCGCTAAGTAAGAAGTCCATTCTGCAAATGATTCGTTGAGCCACAGGTCATCCCACCAGAACATGGTGACCATGTTGCCAAACCACATATGTGCCATCTCGTGAAGGATGACGTGCGCACGCGCCTGGCGATTGCGATCTGTTACGCGACTGCGGAAAACCAATACTTCTTCGCGGAATGTAACGACGCCAGCGTTTTCCATTGCGCCCCAGTTGAAGTCGACAACCGCAACTTGGTCATATTTTTCAAATGGATAAGCCAGACCAAAGATCTTTTCGAAGTAAGCAAAGCCCTCTTTGGTGTTCTGGAAAATCTCTTCAGGGTCCAAGCTCTCTGCGAGAGATTTGCGGCAATAAATACCAAGTGGCACGACTTTCTCGCCAACGTATTCATCATGAACATGGTGATACGGGCCAGCGACAAGTGCGGTGATGTAGGTCGAAATTCGTGGAGTGGTAGTGAATTCCCAAAAAGTGTTTGGGCCTTCTACGCGGCTACTTCCGACGGGATTATTTGAAAGCACTTCCCAGTGTGATGGTGCGAGAACGGATAGCGCGAAGGTTGCTTTGAGATCAGGCTGGTCAAAGCATGGATACATCTTGCGGATATGTGCGGTCTCGCCTTGGGAGTAGAGATAAATTTCATTGTCGGCAGGGTCCACAGATTTCTGTAGCCCTTCACCTGTGTTTGAGTAGGCAACTTCTGCCTCGATGGTGAGTTCGTTCTCTGCAGCGAGGTTATTGATGTAGAGAGTCTGACCATCAAATGTTGAAGTATCTACACTCTGGCCATTGAGGGTTGCAGAGATGATACGAAGCGCGATAGCGTCAATAAAAGTGTGGTAACCAGGGGTCTTGCACGAGAACTTAATTGTTGATGTGGCTGTGAAGGTGTCGCCTGAATTGCTGACATCGAGAAAAACGTTGTAGCTGTCTACCGCAAGATGCTCGGAACGTTCTAGCGCCTCTGATCGTGAAATATTGATACCTGGCATAGTCTTCTACCTGCCTACTCTCTCGTAACGGGTTGGTTCAGCGAACTCATTTAAGAAGGATATGGAAGGAGGCTACACAATGATCGAGCGCCCTGATAACCGAAGTTATAAGTTGCGGGGAGCCCGCGCCACGCTGGCTCAGTCAACCGCGTACGAGAATTTGTGGCCTAAATACGGTATCCCGATGGAGGGGGTCATAGATCCAGCCGTGGTCTTCCCGGAGTTCGGGACCCGGATCATGGAGATTGGGACCGGCATGGGGGAGAGCACCGCTTTAATCGCAGCTCACTTTCCAGATGTGGCCTTCTTTGGGGTGGAAGTGCACGAGCCCGGTGTTGGCTCGCTTCTGTGGCGGGCGGAAGCATCTGGCCTTACCAACCTGCGCATCATCCAAGAAGATGCCCACATCATTTTGCGTGACCATTTCCCAGATGCATCACTCGATGCTTTTCATCTCTACTTTCCAGATCCTTGGCCAAAGTCGCGCCACTGGAAGCGCAGAATTGTGCAAGTTGATTTCCTTGCGCTGATTGCATCCAAGCTAAAAGATGATGGCTATATTCATATCGCTACTGACTGGATCGAATATGCCCAGTGGATCCAGAACGTCTTTGCTCAGTCTTCTCTATTTAATGGTGGAGTGATCGAGCGGCCAGAGTGGCGACTTTTAACAAAATTTGAAGGCAAAGGAATTCGTAAAGGTCACGTAGTGACAGATATGAAGTATTTTAAAAACTAATTCTTAGTTTTCTTAGTTTCGTACTCCGAAACAAGTTTGATTCTGCGAACATGGCGCTCATCATTGGTAAATGGTGTTGCGATGAAGAGATCTACTAGAGCCAGAGCCTCGGCCTCGGTATGCATGCGTCCACCTATTGCTACAACATTTGCGTCATTATGTTCGCGAGCTGCAATCGCAGTGGCTTCATTCCACACAAGAGCTGCGCGGATACCTTTCACTTTATTAGCAGCGATTTGTTCGCCGTTGCCAGATCCACCGAGAACGATTCCGAGCGAGCCTTGATCGGCAACTACTGCTTCGGCTGCAGGGATGCAGAAGACCGGGTAATCATCGAGTGGGTCATAGGTGTGGGGGCCATGATCTGTCACCGTGTGGCCTTGTCCTTGAAGATGGGCGACGATGGTGTTCTTAAATTCAAGACCCGCGTGGTCACTGCCGATGTGAATTCGCATGGGCTCATCCTCTCAAATAAAACAAGGACCGTCTTCCTTATCGGAAGGCGGTCCTTGTGTGTTTTCCCTTATCTCGGAGGAGAAAACCGTTACTGATTAGTTGGAGGCTGTGCCACTAGTTGTTGTTGGAGCAGTTCCCGCTGGAGCCCATGCGCCACGTCCGCCAAAGCCCTTGCCAGGAGTCGCGTTTACTTCAGCAGTCACACGAGCGGTGAGTCCTGAAATCACAGTGGTTGCCTGAGCTTGGGTGAGTTTTCCAGCAGTCACTTGAGCATTGATTGCGGTTGTTTGTGCCGCAACAAGTGCAGTGATCAGTGCCTGGGTTTGTGCCCCAGCGATTGTTGCTAGAGATTTTCCGGCCTGCTGATCTGCTTTAAGTGTCGCTTCTGTGATTCCCAAAGTGCTAAGAATTACAGATTGATCTTGTTGGGCGAATCCGCCAGCGAAGCCACCAAATCCTGGACGGCCGCCAGCGAAGCCCGGACCACCCTTACCGATTGAAGGAGCGCCAGAGGTTGATGGTGTTGGAGCTGTTGGACGAGCTGCAGCAAGTGCGTTGGAGATCGCTGTCGACTGCGCAGCTGTGATTGTTCCGTTAGCAACTAGCGAAGCGAGTACAGAAGCGATTGGGTTGACTCCTTTGTTTTGGGAGACTGTCGTTACGGTGACTTTATGAGCCTTGGTTGTTGTTGTCGCAGCTGATGCGATTCCAGCTGTACCAAGTGAAAGAGTTGCGGTTACTGCGGCGATTGCCACTGTTGTCTTCTTCATGTTTCTCCTTAATAAATAACTTGTGCTTGCCCCTCACGAACAAGCACTCAGTTAGTCCCACTTTCAGATGCCCTCACATCTGAATGGTTGAAGATTGGCGTCTCTACCTGAAAAAGCATGGCGATTGCCCTGAGAACTAGTTGTGAGTTTGAAGGGTGTCGTGCGCTGCTAGTAGTGGCTGGCACACACACTTAGGCACTTGCTCCCATCTAGGGATCCATAACCCTGGAACGGGGAACGCATGCCAAAGCTAGGAACCATCAAGAGAGTTTCAACGGTAGTGATCGCAGTGGGCATCCTGATCACATCGGGTTTACAGCAAGATGCGTATGCGGCAGTAAAACATGAAGGTCTTGCAATGGCCGGACGTGTTACAGCGACAACCCCTAACACAATCCGAAGTGGCAAAGGTGCCCCAAGTTCATCTCTAGGTGCAGATGGTGATTTTTACATAGATCTGAGCACATTTAATTTTTATGGACCTAAAGCAAATGGACGTTGGCCAGCACCAACTTCATTGAGAGGTCCGGCAGGTAACAATGGAACTCCAGGCGCAGCTGGTAGTAACGGCGCCGCTGGATCTGCGGCCACCGCCTCTGAAAAGCCCGGCCCTATTGGACTTCAGGGCCCGGTTGGAGAGACTGGTACTCAAGGAGTACCCGGTCTTGCTGGTTCGCCAGGCTCTATCGGAGCAACCGGTCCTACGGGTCCAGCGGGACCACAGGGAATTGCTGGCCCGGCCGGAAGTGCAAGTGAAAGCGGTTCTGGCTCAGCTGGCGCAACAGGTCCACAAGGAGCCCAAGGTTCAATCGGCGCAACAGGCGCCACTGGCCCTCAAGGAGATCAAGGTTTAACAGGTCTCACTGGCGCTACAGGAGTCACGGGTCCCTCAGGTGCAACAGGTCCTAAAGGTGATCAAGGGTTAACCGGACAGACTGGAACAACGGGACTGACGGGCGCAACAGGACCTTCAGGTACTACTGGCGCATCAGGTGCACAAGGAGTTTCCGGTCCAACAGGAATTGCTGGCCCTACAGGTCCAACAGGAGCAATTGGGTTAACGGGTGCAGTTGGTTTGACTGGTAGCAATGGATCTCAAGGACTTGTTGGAGTGGCTGGTGCTGAAGGTTTAACAGGGCTGCAAGGTTTTCAAGGTTTGCAAGGTGCAACTGGACCTACCGGTGCAACTGGAAGTAGCGGTTCTATTGGGTTAACGGGTGCACAAGGTGCAACTGGGCCTTCGCAGGTTCAAGTGATTAATTTGCCAACTTGGAACTTGTCTTCTTCTACTGTTGGCGCGACATCGTCAAGTGTTCAAATTGGAAATCTTGCTCCTGGAGAATCTTATGCATTCACATTTGTTGTCAGTGGACGACTTGCAACCAATCAAAGTCCAAACTATGCAATCAAACTTGGAATGATGGTTGGGGTATCGGATACAACGGTTACCCCGACGTACTCCGCATCTAGTGGATTTGGCTATTTCGCCGATGCTTCAGGAACTTACTCGCGTGCTTCATTCACAATTGTGGGAACTCTTGAAACTAGTTCGTCCACACCAAACACCACTCTTTATTTAACGGCAGAAGATGCTGGAGGTACTTCAGGTTCCGATGGCCTCACATTCACCGGCACCGGACTAATTCAACTAGTGGGTTCGCTCCTGTAAAGACTGGAGCGGGTGACCGGGATCGAACCGGCATGGCCAGCTTGGAAGGCTGGGGCTCTACCATTGAGCTACACCCGCATGGATTGGGCTGGGGAGGTGTTCTTTCGGACACCTCCTCTGACCCGTTCGTGCTCCCCGCCAAGGCGGAGGGCGACCTGCAGGGGATAAAGGTATCGGGTTTGGTTAGGAGATGTGAACTCGACCCCTTAGACTTCCTGCTTACGCCACGGGGCGTAGCGTAGTGGCTAGCGCGCCTGCTTTGGGAGCAGGAGACCGGGAGTTCGAATCTCCCCGCCCCGACCAGTAAGTCAACCCATGTTCGTACATAGATTAAATCTCTCGAAAGGGCCTTCGTGAAAAGCGCCGTAGAAAAACTCACTGAAACTCGTACCAAGCTCACAATCGACGTTACTTTCGAAGAGCTACAACCTCACATTGCAAATGCTTACAAAGTTCTTGGTGAGCGCATCAATGTTCCAGGTTTCCGTAAGGGCAAAGTTCCTACAGCGATGATCGAAGCACGTCTTGGTCGCGGTGCGATCTTGGATGAAGCAGTTAACTCAGCGCTCTCTGATTTCTATAGCCAAGCAAAGGCCGAGCACAACATCATTGCTATCGGTCGTCCAAATGTAGATATCACCGAGTTGGTTGATAACGAGAAGCTTGCATTCACTGTCGAAGTAGATGTTCGTCCAGAGATCACACTTCCTAATTTTTCAGAGATGACAATTACTGTCGACGATGTTGTCGTTGACGATACAGAAGTAGCAACACAGGTTGATGCACTTCGCGCTCGTTTTGGAACACTCACAACTGTTGAGAAGAAAGTTGTGACAGGTGACTTCGTCACTATCGATCTCGTTGCAACAATTAACGGCGCACCACTTGATGGTGGCACAGCAAACGATATTTCTTACGAAGTAGGTTCAAACAGCATGGTTGAGGGACTCGATGAGGCCTTGATCGGTTTGGATAAGAATGAGAGTAAGCGTTTTGAAGCGACTCTTGTCGGAATGCCAGAAGGCGAAAAGGCAGATGTTGATGTCACTGTTAAGGCAGTAAAGCATCGCGATCTTCCAGAGCTTGATGATTCTTTTGCAAAGCTTGCAAGTGAGTTCGACACTCTTGCAGAACTTCGCGCCGATGTTCAGACTCGCCTTGAGCGCATGAAGCAGCTCGAGCAGGGTTCACATGCTCGCGACACATTGCTAGAAGAGCTCATCAAGTCAGTAACAATTCCGCTCCCAACAAATCTCATTGAAGAAGAAGTACATGCTCACCTTGAAGGGGAAGGGCGCCTAGAAGATGAGGCACACCGCAAGGAAGTAACTGAGCAGACAACAAAGCAACTCACTCAAGAGATTCTGCTCGACACTATTGTGAGCGCTGAAGATGTTGCAGTGAATGAGCAGGAGCTCAGCGAATATCTTTTCCGCGCAGCAGCTCGCTACCAGATGACTCCTGATCAATTCATCAAGGAAGTTTCAGAAGCTGGTCAGATCCAGACCATGGTTGCCGAAGTTGGTCGCGCAAAGGCGTTGGCTGGTGTACTTGGTCGCGTGAAGGTTGTTACCAAGTCCGGCAAGGTTGTTGACCTCGAGGCACTTCGCCCAGCGGCCCCAACAGTCATTGATGGTGCTGATAGCGCTGATGGTGCTGATAGCGCCGAGGAGACCGAGGAATAACACTTCTCTCAGGGCGAACAGTCCCGAGCTAAAAGTTCCTCATTTGCGGAAGCATTTGGCCTTAAAGATTGTTAAGGTCAATACAGGTAAAACAAGCAAATTTCAGGAGGAGCAGTGGATATCAAGGCAGCCCGTTCAGCGGGTCAATTTGGCGGTGGGTTAGACGATCAGGTCTATCAACGCCTGCTCCAAGATCGCATCATCTTCATGGGTTCACAAGTTGAAGACAATATGGCGAACGCAATCTCTGCTCAGATGCTTCTGCTTGCTGCAGAAGATCCAGAGAAGGACATCTATCTTTATATCAACTCACCTGGAGGCTCAGTCTCTGCGGGAATGGCTATCTACGACACCATGCAATACATCAAGAACGATGTAGTCACAGTCGCAATGGGTCTAGCGGCCTCTATGGGTCAGTTCTTGTTAACAGCTGGCGCAAAGGGCAAGCGTTATGCGCTTCCTAACGCACGTATCTTGATGCACCAACCACTTGGCGGCATTGGTGGCACAGCGACCGATATCAAAATTCAAGCCGAGCAGATGGCTTTCACCAAGAAGCGTATGGCCGAACTCATCGCTTATCACTCAGGTCAATCACTTGAGCGCATCACAGCCGACTCAGATCGCGACCGTTGGTTTGATGCTGAAGAAGCTCAGGCTTATGGCCTCTGTGATCACGTCGTTCGATCTGCAGGTCAAGTTTCAGGAAGTGGTGGAACAGCATGAGCATGAACATCAATCGCGTCTCAGAATTCACTAGCCGCTATGTGCTTCCAACTATCGAAGAGAAGACTTCGTATGGCTATAAGCGCTTAGATCCGTACACAAAGCTCTTTGAAGAGCGCATCATTTTCGTCGGTCAGGGAATCGATGACACCGTTGCAAACGATGTCATGGCACAACTCCTGACGCTTGAATCTATGGATCCAGATCGCGACATCATGATGTACATCAACTCACCTGGTGGATCATTCACCGCGTTGACTGCCATCTATGACACCATGCAATTTGTTCGTCCAGATGTCATGACAATTTGTCTTGGCCAAGCTGCGTCAGCAGCATCGGTACTTCTTGCTGGTGGAGCAAAAGGCAAGCGCATGGCACTCGAACATGCACGCGTTTTGATTCATCAGCCTTATAGCGAGGGTCAGGGCCAAGGCTCTGATATCGAAATCCAAGCACGCGAAATCTTGCGCATGCGTTCGCTCCTTGAAGAGATGCTTGCGAAGCACTCCAACAAGAGCGTGGAAGAGATCAGCAAGGATATTGAACGTGACAAGATCCTTACCGCTGCAGAAGCAGTGGAGTATGGAATTATCGATCAAGTTCTTGCATCTCGTAAGGCTTCCAAATAACAAGCTGATTTACTCTGTAAGCGAACAGCCTGGGTGGGAAAATCCACCCAGGCTTTCGTCTTTTCTCATAGGCTTATCCCATGACAACCCGTATTGGCGAGAGTGGCGATCTGCTTAAGTGTTCTTTCTGCGGCAAGACACAGAAGCAGGTTAAAAAACTCATTGCTGGTCCCGGTGTCTACATCTGTGATGAGTGCATCGATCTTTGTAACGAGATCATCATTGAAGAACTTACGGAGACCTCGCAACTTGATCTGACCGAAGTCCCTAGGCCTCAAGAGATTTATTCATTTTTGGATCAGTACGTTGTAGGTCAAGATCGCGCAAAGAAGTCACTCTCTGTTGCCGTCTATAACCATTACAAGCGCGTTCAATCAGGTGAATCAAAGCGCGAAGATTCCATCGAACTTGCCAAATCGAACATCCTTATTCTTGGACCAACTGGTTGCGGTAAAACTCTTTTGGCACAAACCCTTGCGCGTATGCTCAATGTTCCATTCGCTATCGCCGATGCGACCGCGCTCACGGAAGCTGGTTATGTTGGAGAAGATGTTGAGAACATTCTGCTCAAGCTGATCCAAGCCGCTGATTTTGATACCAAGAAGGCCGAGACCGGAATCATCTACATCGATGAGATCGACAAGGTTGCTCGTAAATCCGAGAATCCTTCGATTACACGCGATGTTTCAGGCGAAGGCGTGCAGCAAGCACTTCTTAAGATTCTTGAGGGAACGGTTGCATCAGTTCCGCCTCAGGGAGGTCGCAAGCACCCACATCAAGAGTTCTTGCAGATCGATACGACAAACATTCTCTTCATTGTTGGTGGTGCATTCGCAGGACTCGAGAAGATCATCGAAGGGCGCAAGGGCAAAGCCGGAGTTGGATTTAACGCCACACTTCAAAGCCAAGCAGAGCTCGACAAGATCGATATCTTTGGCGAAGTAATGCCAGAAGATCTCCTTAAGTTTGGAATGATTCCTGAGTTCATCGGCCGCTTGCCAATTTTGACGAGCGTTGAAAATCTTGATCGCCCAGCTCTTATGGAAATTCTGACTGAGCCAAAGAATGCATTGGTGAAGCAGTATCAGCGCCTCTTTGATCTCGATGGCGTTGAGCTTGAATTTAACCAAGAAGCACTTGAGTGCATCGCTGACCTAGCAATCAAGCGTGGAACTGGTGCCCGTGGACTTCGCGCAATCATGGAAGAGACCCTTCTCGCCGTGATGTACGAAGTGCCATCTCGTAGCGACATCGAGCGCGTAATCATCACGCCAGAGGCTGTGATGAAAGAAGCTGCTCCGACCTACGTCAATCGCGGTAGCGGCCCTAAGCGTGCGGGAAAGTCAGATAAATCCTCGATCGACAAGAGCGCTTAGTAGCTAGTTCTGTCCCCGATTTTTTAATCTAGACTAACGTCCTATGAGCGAGCGTCCCGAACTAGCTGCAAGTTTCACTCCGAGCGAGATCGAGGCACCCCTCTATAAGAAATGGCTCGATGCCGGCTACTTCACAGCAGATAGCAAATCCGAGAAGCCACCTTTCGCAATTGTCATCCCACCTCCTAACGTCACAGGCGTTTTGCATATCGGCCACGCGCTGGATCACACCCTCCAAGATATTTTGATTCGCATGAAGCGAATGAAGGGCTTCGAGGCTCTCTGGCTTCCTGGAATGGATCACGCCGGAATTGCTACTCAGAATGTTGTTGAAAAGCAGCTAGCCGCTCAGGGTCTGACTCGCCATGACCTAGGTCGCGAAAAGTTTGTTGAGAAAGTCTGGGAGTGGAAAGAAGAATCTGGCGGAGCAATCCTCGATCAGATGAAGCGCTTGGGAGATAGTGTTGATTGGTCGCGCGAACGATTCACAATGGATGAGGGACTCTCTAAAGCTGTACTAGAAATCTTTAAGCGTCTCTATGAAGCTGACCTGATTTATCGCGCCGAACGCATCATCAACTGGTGCCCACGTTGCCTTACTGCACTGTCAGATATCGAAGTAGAGCACTCCGATGTCGCAGGTGAATTTGTTTCTGTTCGCTACGGCGATGGCGATATGCAAATAACTGTTGCAACAACTCGCCCAGAGACCATGCTTGGTGATGGCGCAGTAGCGGTTCATCCTGATGATCCTCGTTATTCGCACATGATTGGCAAGGAAGTTTTGCTACCGCTGGCCAACCGCTTAATCCCAATTATTGCTGACGAGCTGGTAGATCCAGAGTTTGGAACCGGCGCCGTAAAAGTAACCGGTGCTCACGACCCTAATGACTTTACGATGGCTATGCGTCACGGAATCGAAATGCCAATCATCATGAATATCCATGCAGTGATGGAGGGCTCTGGCACCCAGTTCGATGGCATGGATCGCTTTGACGCTCGTGTTGCAGTTGTCGAAGAGTTGCGCAAACAGGGCCGTGTCGTAGCTGAGAAGCGCCCCTACATACACTCAGTGGGTCACTGCCAACGTTGCGAAACAATCGTTGAGCCACGCTTATCAAAGCAATGGTTCGTCAAAGTTGGGCCGCTAGCAAAAGCAGCAGGAGATGCAGTTCGAGATGGTCGAGTAAAGATTGAACCTGAAGAGCTTTCGCCACGTTACTTTGAGTGGGTTGATGGCATGCACGACTGGTGCATCTCTCGCCAACTCTGGTGGGGACATCGCTTGCCTGTTTATTACGGTCCGAATGATGAAGTAGTTGTCTGTGGCCCTAATGATGTTCCGCCAGCTGGCTATACCCAAGATCCCGATGTTCTCGATACTTGGTTCTCATCTGCTCTGTGGCCATTTTCAACACTTGGCTGGCCAGAGAAGACTCCGGATCTTGAAAAGTTCTATCCAACGAGTGTTCTCGTAACAGGTTATGATATCTTATTTTTCTGGGTAGCACGCATGATGATGATGGGCCTATTTGTGATGGATGGCGTTCAACCATTCGGAACTATTGCACTACATGGACTGGTGCGCGATCGATTCGGTAAGAAGATGTCCAAGTCTCGCGGCAACTCGGTCGATCCCATTGAATTCATGGATAAGTACGGCTCCGATGCTCTTAGATTTACTCTTGCTCGCGGTGCAAATCCTGGCGCAGATCAGGCTTTAGCTGAAGAGTGGATTGCTGGAGCTCGCAATTTTGCAACCAAATTATGGAACGCATCGCGCTTCGCAATGATGAACGGTGCCAATGTTGATGGCCCACTTCCAGCGTTCGACTCCCTTAACAAGATCGATCAATGGATTCTTACTCGCCTCAACGAAACAATTGCTCAGGCAGATGAATACCTCGAGAATTTTGAGTTCGCTAAAGCTTCCGAGTTGATTTATCACTTTGCTTGGGATGATCTCTGCGACTGGTACCTAGAACTCACTAAATCCACCTTTGCCGGCGAGGACAAAGCTGCAACAGCGCGTGTATTGGGACATGTTCTCGATCAACTATTACGTCTGTTACATCCATCAATGCCATTTATTACTGAACAACTCTGGTGCAACCTGACATGCGGGGAGACTCTCGTTACTGCTGCATGGCCAGTTGCTGACGCGACTTTGCAGGGCGAAGATTCCATTCATGTTGTCACTAACATTCAAGAGATCATCACCGAAATACGTCGCTTCCGAAACGATCAAGGCATTAAAACATCAGCAAAGATCGTTGCTGCATTTAGCGGTATGGGCGAGCTAGCTCCATACGAAGATGCTATTCGCTTCATCGTTCGTACCGAGAGAGCAGATGGCAACTACAGCGCCAAAATCGAAGTAGCTGGAGCCACGATCGAATTCGACCTCACCGGAGCGATTGATATCAAGGCAGAACGTGCTCGACTTTCAAAGGATCTCGCTACTGCTCAGAAAGATCTAGCGACTGCAAAGATCAAATTGGAGAACGAAGGCTTCATGGCAAAAGCGCCGCTAGAAGTTGTCACTGAAATTCGGGAACGTGCTGCAGTTACGTCCGCAGATATCGTCCGTATCGAAGCAGCGCTTGCTGCACTTCCTGCTCAATAACCTCGGAATAAAGGTCATATGACGACGCCAGAAGATTATGTAGTTCTCGACATCATCGAGAAGGAGCTACTCAAGCGCTGGCCTGAGACCAAACTTGAGCCATCAATGGATCGCATCGCGGCTCTCTGTGACGCGCTAGGAAGTCCACAACTTTCGTATCCAACAATTCATATTGCAGGAACCAACGGCAAGACCACGACAGCGCGCATGATTGATTCGCTCTTCCGTGAGCTGGGATATCGCACAGGACGTTTCACAAGCCCGCACCTAGAAAGTTTTCTCGAGCGAATCTCAATCAACGGCTTACCAATCCCACCCGAGGGAATGATCGCTACCTATAACGACATTGCCTTGTATCTCGATCTCATCGATAGTCGACAACCTCATCCAATTTCGTTCTTCGAAGCAATGACCGCACTCGCTTTTGTTGCATTTGCCGAATACCCGGTTGATATCGCAATTATCGAAGCGGGCATGGGTGGTGAGTGGGATGCAACAAATGTTATTGCCAGCGAAGTCGCGGTAATTACTCCTATTGGCCTAGATCACACAGAGTATCTCGGCGACACTATTGAAGAGATTGCCACAACCAAGGCCGGAATCATCAAGCCCGAATCACATGTTGTACTTGCTGCTCAACCAGTTAGCGTTGCCAAAGTATTAACGAGTCGCGTCGTTGAGACGTCAGCAATTCCTTATCGCGAAGGCGTTGAGTTTTCCGTGGCCAAACGGGATATTGCGGTTGGCGGCCAGATGCTCGCTATCAATGGCGTACACGGTGAATACACCGATATCTACCTTCCTTTATATGGCGCTCATCAAGCAACAAATGCAGCTGTAGCACTTGCCGCAGTTGAAGCATTTGTTGGGGTAAAGCTTGATGAAGAGGTGGTTCGCCGTGGGTTTGCCGCAGTGGATTCACCAGGACGCCTTGAAGTTCTCTATCGCGATCCAACAGTCATCGTCGATGCGGCTCATAATCCGCATGGCGCAAAAGCTTTGGCTCATACTCTCAAGAATGAATTTGATTTCGAATCCATCTTTGGAATCCTTGCGATACTTGGCGACAAGGATGTCGATGGTTTCCTTGCAGAACTTGAACCAGTAATCGATCGCTTGGTTGTTACACAGAATTATTCCGATCGTGCAATGCCAGTCGATGTACTTCTAGAAAAAGCAGTCGCTGTATTTGGTGCCGATCGTGTTTATCGCGAACCAGACCTGCAAGCTGCAATCACATATGCAATGGAGCAATGCACGTTGATCAACCAAGTGAGCGAAGGAATTTCTGCTGTCGTAGTAACCGGCTCGGTTGTGACGGCTGGCCAGACCCGCACGATTGTTCGAAAGATCTCTGGATATGAAAGTGATGCGGGGGATGAGGAATGAGAGTCTTAGGTTCTGCAGTTCTCGCATTTGAAGCGATGATCATGGGATTTGCCCTGTTGTTGGCGATGGATCATCACGGCACTCTGGCTCTCTCCCTTGGCGGCGCGCTGGCGATCGCCCTTCTTCTCACCCCCGGGCTGATGAAGAAGAAGACTGGTAGATATCTGGGAAGTCTCTGGCAGGTTCTGATGATTGCTTACGGTTTTGTAGTTCCAGCCATGTACTTTGTGGGCGGGCTCTTCCTGCTGCTCTGGGCCTGTGCTTTGTACTTTGGGGCCAAAGCTGAGCGAATCCGGGCCGAATTCGAGAAATAAGGTTGGGCTAATACAATGTCCGCATGGAACAAACCCTAGTTTTGATCAAGCCTGATGGCGTGCGACGCAACCTCATCGGTGAAGTAATCGCACGTATCGAGCGAAAGAGCTACCGAGTCGTCTCGCTTAAGATGATGGATGCTGATCTTGAAACTTTGGGTAAGCACTATGCAGAACATCTCGGAAAACCTTTTTACGAACCACTCCTTGAGTTCATGATGTCTGGTCCAATTGTTGCGATGGTTGTCGAAGGACATCGCGTGATTGAAGGCTTCCGCAAGATTGCGGGAACTACAGATCCAACAACTGCAGAGCTTGGAACCATTCGTGGCGATCTTGGTGCAGATCAAGGAACGCGTGTTGTTCAGAATTTGGTGCATGGATCTGATTCACCAGAATCTGCTGCTCGCGAAATTGCAATTTTTTTCCCGAACTAACTTCCCGGAGGTATGACGATGCGTGATGACTTGAAGAGCGCGAATAAAGAGAAAAAGCAGTCACGCATGTCCTTTATTGGTCGCGATATGGCTGTTGATCTAGGCACGGCAAATACGCTGGTCTACGTACGCGGACGCGGCATCGTTTTGAACGAGCCATCAGTTGTGGCCATCAATCAAGACACAGGCGCCATTCTGGCTGTCGGTATCGAAGCTAAGCGCATGATCGGCCGTACGCCAGGAAACATCGTCGCTATTCGTCCACTCAAGGATGGCGTTATCGCTGACTTTGACACAACAGAGCGCATGCTTCGTTACTTCATTCAGAAGGTTCACCGTCGTCGCTATTTGGCCAAGCCACGTATCGTGGTCTGCGTGCCATCTGGCATCACCGGAGTTGAACAGCGCGCCGTGAAGGACGCTGGATATGCCGCTGGGGCTCGCAAGGTTTACATCATTGAAGAGCCAATGGCTGCGGCTATTGGTGCTGGACTTCCAATTCATGAGCCAACAGGCAACATGGTGGTCGATATCGGCGGCGGAACAACAGAAGTAGCTGTTATTTCCCTTGGCGGAATTGTTACTGCGCTATCTATCCGCGTTGGCGGAGATGAGCTTGATCAAGCAATTATTGATTGGGTAAAGCGCGAATATTCACTCCTTCTCGGTGAGCGCACCGCAGAAGAGATCAAGATGGCAATCGGTTCGGCTTATCGCCTTCCTGGCGAGCCAGATGCTGAAATTCGCGGACGCGATCTTGCCACTGGTCTTCCAAAAACTATCTTGGTATCAGCTGAAGATATTCGCAAGGCCTTAGAAGAACCTGTCAATCAGATCGTTAACGCGGTGAAGTCAACGCTCGACAAGACTCCACCTGAGCTTGCTAGTGATCTTATGGATCGTGGAATTGTTCTCACCGGTGGTGGAGCGCTTCTTCGTGGCTTAGATGAGCGCCTACGCATTGAAACAGGAATGCCAGTTCATATCTGCGAACGCCCACTACAGGCAGTCGCTGAAGGTTCCGGCAAGTGCGTTGAAGAATTCGAAGCACTCGAGAAGGTTTTGATCTCTGAGCCACGTCGCTAACACATAACGCACAATAATTAAACAGAAGTTAATTAAACAGAAGTTGAGGTAACGCTGTGGCAAGAGGAAGTAATAATCGATCACGATTGTTGCTGGTCATCCTTCTTGTCACAGCTCTCTTTTTTATCACCCTAGATTTGCGTGGAGTTAGTCTGACTAAAGGTTCGCGTTCGGTTACGCAGAGCACACTTGCTCCAGTCCAGAGAACAGTGTCAGATATTTTCTCGCCGGTCGGACGTTTTTTTAGCAATATAAAGAATTTTGGGAAAACTAAAGCAGAACTTGATCAAGTCGAGATTGCAAACGCTCAACTCAAGTCAGCCCTGACTCTTGATCAAAATGCCAAAGGTGAACTCGCCCAATTAAAGGGCGTTCTGGATCTAGCAGGTAGAGGCAGCTATAAAGTAGTAGCAGCGCGAGTTATCGGACGCGGATCTGCCGCTACTTTCTCTCAAACAATCACGCTCGATCAAGGCAGTAGCTCTGGAATTAGAGCAGATATGAGCGTTATCTCGGCCAATGGACTTGTTGGATTGGTAAAAACTGTCACCAGCTCAACATCAATCGTCCAACTCATCAGTGATCCAAATTTTAAGGTAGGCGTTCGAATTGCACGAAGTCAGAGCATCGGCATTCTGCAAGGTCAAGGAACCAATACTTACTCGCTACAACTGCTTGATCCTGCCGGAACAATCTTGGTTGGGGATAGCTTGCTGACAAATGGCAGCGATAACAATCACCCATTTGTTCCTGGAGTCCCAGTAGGTCAAGTGACTTGGGTAGATCACACCACTTCTACTCTTACCCAAAGTGGTGACGTTAAGTCATATGCCAACCTCAATGATCTTGGAGTTGTATCGGTCATCTTGAGCGCGCCATCAGCTGCGCCATCAACACCGTTGCTCCCAACACCTGCGCCAATAGTTACTGTCTATATCACCGCGCCGCCAGCGCCGGTTGCTACAGGTGTCGCAGTTCCTGGTACACCTTCTGCATCACCTGCTGCTAAGTCGTTACCAACCCCGACTCCTACCCGAACTAAGTAGCGCTCGTGAGTATTCCTAGAATTTTTGCAACTCTCGCATTCTTTTTTGTCCTCTTTATTGTTCAAGAATCAGTTGTCTCGCTGATCCATTTTCCGATTGCTGGCTTCTCGCTCTATCTCGCTATTGTCATCTCTCTCATTGCGCTTGAAGATAACAATGGTGCAATCGTGATGGGCTTCTTAGGTGGAATTGTCTTGGATCTTTCTCCAACATCCAACGCGCCATTTGGACAGTGGGCCTTAATTCTTACAATCGTTGGTTACGCGGTGGCGGCCAACAAGGAATCAATTGCAGATCTCACTCTTTCACCGCTGACATTTGTCCTCTTTGTTGCGTTCGCTGTGAGCGTTGCACTGATGGCTTACTTGGCATTTGGAACTCTGCTGGGGGAGGGCAATGGCTCCTTCCGACGCGACATAGTTATCGTCTGCGCGAATGCAGTGTGGACCATCATTTTTACGCCTATTTTCCTGCCTGCCCTTAGGAACTTCCGCAGGGCATCTCTTACCTCTAGGGAGCGCTGATGAATAGCCGCTCTCGCCTCAACCTAGTTGTTATGCAAGTACTTGTTATTTCGCTCTTGCTTGCGATGCTTGGACGCCTCTTCTATCTGCAAGTCGCCGATGGTCTGGTGTATCAAAATGCAGCTCTGAGTATTCAAAGCCGAGATATCGTCAATCCGGCTGTTCGTGGCGCGATTGTGGACGACACTGGGTTGCCAATGGCCATGGATCGTCCAGGTATGGTGATTAGCGTCGATCGAAGTGTTATCGACAAGATGAAAGACAAGGGTGTTGGTGTCCTCCAGAAAGTCGCAACCTTGCTCGGAAAGAACTACTCAGATGTCTATACAAGCACACGGCTCTGCGGAGAGTTACCTCTGGGCTCTCGCACCGGATGTTGGAATGGAACTCTCTACCAGCCAATTCCGTTAACAAAAGTTGCCACGAGTGCGCAAGCTCTTAAGATTTTAGAGAACGCAGATCAATACCCAGGCGTCAATGCAACGCCTGTGCCTATTCGTAGTTACCCTGAACTTGCTGGTGAAAATGCAGCTCACCTTTTGGGTTATGTGGGATCAGTTACTAGCGCTGATATCGCTAGTGGCAACAATCAGTATTACCAAAATGAAACTATTGGTCAGACAGGGCTTGAGTATCAATACAACAAATACCTCGAAGGTATCCCTGGAATCAAAACTGTGATCGTGGATCGAACGAGCAACATAACTAGCGTTTCAAAGAACAGTGACCCTACGCCTGGCGATAATCTAGTCACCAATATCAATGCTCGCCTCCAGGCTGCTACCGAAAAAGCTCTCGCGGCAAGCGTCCTTAACGCTCGCGCGCAGGGAAATGCCGCCGACTCCGGCGCCGCAATAGTTATGGATGTGCACACAGGCCGAGTTTTGGCCTTGGCCTCTTATCCAACCTATGACCCAAATATGTGGCAGAAAGGACTCACTGTCGCACAGGCACAAGCCCTGTTTAGCGCTTCAGATGGCGTCCCTGCTCTCTCTCGCGCCACCGATGGTGAGTACGCACCTGCCTCTGCATTCAAAGCGCTTTCTGTAGTCGCCGCTTCGTCCGCCGGCTACAACCTCAATGCAAATTATGACTGCCCGTACTCCCTAAAAATCGGTAACCAGGAATTTCATAACGATGACACCTCGGTACAGGGCCACTTTAGTTTGCAGCATGCAATCGCCGTTTCTTGCGACACAATCTGGTACCAGATTGGTTATGACCAATGGGTCAAAGATGGCGGACTTTTCCCACATAATAACCCCAATGATTTTTTCTTCAAAAATGCAAAAGCATTTGGAGTGGGAGTGCCTACGGGCATTGATCTTCCATCAGAAGCATCTGGTCGATTGCCCGATCGTGCATGGAAGTTGGCGTATTACAAATCGAATAAGAATTTCTATTGCAACTTCACAAAACTGGCACGAAAGTCAGATCTCACTCCATATCTCATTGCAATCGCGAAGCAAGATTGCGTAGATGGTTATGTGTTGCGCGCAGGTGATGCTGTGAACTTCGCTATTGGCCAAGGCGATACATTGATGACTCCGATCCAAATGACGGATATCTACGCAGCGATTGCAAATGGCGGCACTTTGTATCGACCACAGGTAGCTCGAGCTATCTTGCAGCCAGATGGCAAAGTTGTGCAAGAGTATTCACCTGTAGTGAATGGAAAAATTCCTGCTTCATCAAGTGACCTGACGTTCTTGCATGCAGCGCTGCGCGAGGTAGATACGGACGGAACAGCTGCTCCAGTTTTCGCTACCTTCCCGATTGCGGTAAGCGGCAAGACCGGTACAGGTCAGGTGCAGGGTCGCAATGCCAACGGAACCGCCAAGGATCCGACATCGTGGTTCGCGTCTTATGCCCCAAGTAATGAACCAGAGTACGCAGTTGTCATGATGGTGAGCCAGGGTGGTTATGGAGCGTCGATTGCTGCAGTGGGTGTAAAAGATATTTACTCTGCAATTTACGGGGTAACAGGCAATACAGTTGACCCAAAGGTTGCTATCTTCCCAACAGGTGCACCTCCGAGTGGACTTCCCAAGGTAGATCCTAAGAATGCAGCACCGGTAACTCCGGTGGTTGCGCCATAATGAAGGCTTAAAAAAGTCACAATGAAGACGAGCGAGAGGAAAGGAGTTCGGCCATGGTGATGATTACTCCACGTGTGCGCAAGCGTCGCATCACGGAAAATGTTGCTGGCTTTGATCGCTGGCTCACATTCTCTGTCGTCGCGCTACTTCTCATTGGAACGATTTTGGTATGGGCTGCCACTCGCACCTGGTTTGCATCGCAAGGTCTCGATCCTCAGTATTACCTCAAGCGCCACATCATCAATATCGTTATTGGTATCGGGCTTGGTTATGCAACAACATTGATTGACTACCGACTACTTCGTGCGTATACGCCAATATTGTGGGGGCTCGGAGTGCTTGGCCTTATCGCTGTTGCGATCCCTGGTATTGGAAGCGTGGTCAATGGCGCACGAGCTTGGATCACTTTCCCCGGCGGGTTCCAGATTCAACCGGGAGAAGTTGCAAAAATTTCCATTATCCTCGGAATCTCGATGCTGCTATCGGAACACGGAGATATAGATTCGGGTCCGAGCGATAGAGATGTACTGAAAGCTCTTGCAATCTCGGCAGTTCCTATGGGGCTCATTATGTTGCAGCCCGATCTTGGTACCGCAATCATTATTGGCGTCTCGATGATCGCAATTATTGCCGTCTCGGGAGCAAAATCACGATGGGTTGCAGGACTTCTACTTTTCGCAGTTATTGGAGTTATTGGTGCTGCCAAAGTCGGAATCATGAGCGAGTATCAAGTGAAGCGACTTTCATCCTTTATTAATCCATCTGCCGATCCTCAACAAAGTGGATATCAACTTCGTCAATCAAGAATCACGATTGGTTCAGGTGGCGTACTTGGACGTGGGCTATTTGAGGGTCCTCAAACAAACGGACGCTTTGTTCCAGAACAACAGACTGACTTCATTTTTACTGTGGCAGGAGAAGAGACCGGATTTGTGGGTTCTGGGCTGATCATCGCTCTCTTTGGACTCCTTTTCTGGCGCGCCTTCCTGATCGCCCAACGAACCAATGATCTCTTTGGTCGACTGGTCTGTGTCGGCGTGATTGGATGGTTCGCATTTCAGACCTTTGAAAATATTGGAATGGCCATGGGATTGATGCCCATGACGGGCGTTCCTCTGCCGTTCATCTCTTACGGCGGCTCAAGCATGTTTGCAACCTTGGTTGGCTTTGGGCTGCTTCAAAACGTCCATTTACGCTCGAGATAGCAACACCAACCGCGCACAAATTGGTTATTGCCACCCCATCTGCAATACTTTGAGTGCACGATTTCTGCGCGACACCGCCTCACACGTGGTTAGCCCGCCGCGAAATCGGATCAAGTACCAAGAAGTTTGAGTAACCAAAGATTTTAGGAAATGGCTTCAACCGAAGCCCATCACAAGGCCCTAAGTAGGCCTTATGGTTTTGTTAGAAGAGGATTTAAGTTATGGCCCCCGAGCCAAAAAAAGCGCGTAAGCGCCCAGCGAAATCTGCTGCAAAGAAAGACTCTGCCCCAACTCAAGAAGTCGTTGAGCAGGTCCCCGCCGTAGAACCTGCCGAGAGCAAGCCAGTTGCTAAGCGCGCAGCCAAGAAGGCAGTCGCACCTGTTCCAACAACAGAAGATGCACCGGTACGCGCGAAGAAGGCTGTAGCACCGGTTCCAGTACCGCTATTCCAAGAAGCACCAGCTACGAGCGCTCCAGCGAAGAAGACCGCAGCCAAGAAGAGTGCAGCAAAATCAGCCACCAGAACGAGCGATGAAAAAATTGAAAGTTCGGATAAGTCTGCAGACGAATCAACTCAAAGTGCCGCAAGTGATGAAGGCTCATCATCTGAAACAGAGAGCCAGGCACAGCGTCGCCGTCGTCGTCGTGGTGGACGTGGACGTCGTCGCCCAGGTAGCACCGAAGGTGCAGCAAACGATGATAATTTTGAAGGAACTCTCAGCGAAGATGGCGAAGAACTCGATCCAGGCGCAGTCTTTGATGAAGAGGGTGAAGAAAACGAAGACGGCACAACACATCGCCGACGTCGTCGTCGCCGCGCACGCGGTGAAGGCGTAACTCCAGGTGAGAGCGTTGATGAAGATGGCGTAGCAGTTGTCGTCAAGGTTCGAGAACCTCGTACTCGCGATGAATCTTCTCGTAGTGATCGCGGGGATCGTAACGACCGCGGTACGCGCAATAACCGTAATCGAAATGATCGACGTGACCGCAATGACAGAGGGGATCGTAACGACCGTGGGGACCGCAACGATCGCAACCGCGATTTCACACGTCGCCGCGGAACAATTATTACCGAATCAGAATTTCTTGCGCGTCGCGAATCGGTAGATCGTGAGATGTTGGTTCGCCAGACTGGTGATCGCACTCAGATTGCAGTGCTTGAAGACAAGATCATGGTTGAGCACTACGTCAATCGAAACAGCAATATTTCTTATGTCGGCAACGTTTATCTAGGTCGTGTTCAGAACGTACTTCCATCAATGGAAGCCGCATTCGTGGATATCGGCAAGGGACGTAACGCAGTTCTTTATGCAGGTGAAGTGAACTGGGATGCTGCAGGCATCGCTGAAGGTTCTAGCCGAAAGATCGAGAATGTACTCAAGACAGGACAATCTGTCCTTGTTCAAGTAACTAAAGATCCAATCGGCCAAAAGGGTGCCCGCCTAACAAGTCAGATCTCGCTTCCTGGTCGCTATCTTGTTTATGTTCCAGGTGGAGCCATGAGCGGTATTAGCCGCCGACTTCCAGATCAAGAGCGCAGCCGCTTGAAGTCAATTTTGAAAAACCTCATTCCTGAAGAAGCTGGCGTCATTGTTCGCACAGCATCAGAAGGTGCGAGTGAAGAAGAACTCGAGCGCGATGTACTGCGTCTCAAAGCCCATTGGGAAGATATCCAAGAGAAGGCAGAAAATCCTTCGACATCTGCCCCATCACTTCTTTATAGCGAACCTGATCTCACAGTTCGCGTTATTCGCGATATCTTTAACGAAGATTTCCGTCGCCTCGTTGTTCAGGGCGATCAAGCATGGGATGATATTAATAATTATCTTGGACATATTGCGCCAGAGCTCACTGCAAAGATTGAAAAGTGGACAGGCGTGCGTGAGATGTTTGTCGAGCATCGCATTGAAGAGCAGCTAGCTAAGGCTTTTGACCGCAAGGTGTACCTACCTTCTGGTGGTTCACTTGTTATCGATCGCACCGAAGCGATGATCGTTATCGACGTGAACACAGGTAAGTTCATCGGTAAGGGCGGCAACCTTGAAGAGACCGTTACCAAGAACAACCTCGAAGCAGCCGAAGAGATTGCCCGCCAATTGCGTCTTCGCGACATGGGCGGAATTATTGTTATCGACTTCATCGATATGGCTCTGGAATCAAACCGTGACCAAGTGTTGCGCCGCTTAGTTGAATGTCTTGGACGCGATCGCACCAAGCATCAGGTTGCCGAAGTTACCTCTCTCGGACTTGTTCAGATGACGCGTAAGCGTGTCGGTCAAGGACTGATCGAAGCTTTCTCAACCACCTGCGAATCATGTGGTGGACGTGGAATCCACATCCATTCAGAGCCTGTCCGTAAGGTCGCTCTCGATAAGGATATGGACCAGCGCTATGTGCCATCGACGAACTACGACGATGAGATAAGCGAGACTGCTGCAGCAGATGCGGCCGTCAAGGATGAGGAGATTCTCGAGGCCCGAGAGGCCACATTTGATGAGGAATCACCCTCTGCTGAACTACGCACGCTCCCAAAGGAGTCCGAGATGGCCTCAAAGCCAAGCTCGCCAGCCCCTAGAAAGCGCCGCCGGGCCGTAAGTAGCGGGGTCATAACTCCTTCTTAACCTCAGTTTGAGCCTTACGCATTAAGGTCAAACCTCAGTTTGACCTAAGGGGCCGCTCATCCGTACCCTTACCCTCTAGCCATAAAAGGCTCGATCCATCCGTTCAAGAAGTTCTTTCTAGCTTTACTAGATTGATAAAAAAGGGAGTTACCGTGTACGCGATTGTTAAAGCTGGCGGCCGTCAGGAAAAGGTTGCTGTTGGCGACACGATTACCGTTGATCGCATCAACGCAAAGGTTGGCGCATCTGTGAATTTCCCTGCTCTTCTTCTCGTTGATGGCGCAACGGTCACAACCGATGCGAAGACATTGGCTGCAACAAAGGTCACCGGCGAGATCCTAGAAGAGACAAAGGGTCCAAAGATCGACATCCTTCGTTACAAGAATAAGACTGGCTACCGCCGTCGTTCAGGTTTCCGTTCCCAACTTACGCGCGTGAAGATCACCGCGATTGCAAAGTAGGAGGCAAGTAAATGGCAAGTAAAAAGGGCGTCTCCTCGACTCGAAATGGTCGCGACTCCAATGCTCAGTACCTCGGTATTAAGCGCTTTGGTGGTCAGGTAGTAAAGAGCGGTGAAATTCTTGTTCGCCAACGCGGAACAGTTTTCCACCCAGGTAAGAATGTAGGAATCGGTAAAGACGACACACTATTCGCACTATCAGCTGGAGCCGTTGAATTCGGTCGTGCTCGTGGTCGCAAGGTAGTAAACATCGTTCCGGTTGTTGCTTCAGTCGCCTAAATAAGCGGAATTAACTTCAGGCGGGTCCGCGTACTGCGGGCCCGCTTTTTTATTCAGTGAAAAATGCAGATGAATGATGAATACGGAAAGCCTAAAAGATTGAAAGGGGAGTGAAATGGCAACATTCGTTGATCGCGTAACTCTTCATGCCTCCGCTGGTGGCGGTGGCGATGGCTGCGTATCAATTCACCGTGAAAAGTTCGTTCCACTCGGTGGTCCAGATGGCGGCAATGGCGGACGCGGCGGAGACATCATTCTTGTCGTTGATGACGGCGTCACCACACTTCTTGATTTTCACCATTCACCACATCGCCGCGCGACTAATGGTCGTCCAGGTTATGGCGATTATTGCAATGGTGGCGAGGGAGCTGATCTCGTCCTCACAGTTCCTAATGGAACAGTTGTTAAAGATTATTACGGAAATGTTCTTGCCGATTTGATCGGAGCAGGAACTCGCTTTATTGCAGCACAAGGAGGCCGAGGTGGCCTTGGAAACGCAGCGCTAGCTTCTCGCAGACGCCGCGCACCTGGCTTTGCCCTTAAGGGCGAGAGCGGTGAAGAGCGCACACTTATTCTCGAACTTAAATCAGTTGCCGACATTGGCCTCATTGGTTTCCCAAGCGCAGGTAAGTCTTCCCTCATTGCATCGATTTCAGCTGCTCGACCAAAGATCGCTGACTACCCATTTACGACCCTTGCACCAAACCTCGGTGTAGTCCAAGCAGGCGATACTCGCTTCACGGTTGCCGACGTTCCAGGACTTATTCCTGGTGCATCCGAAGGTAAAGGTCTCGGTCTTGAATTCCTGCGTCACGTAGAACGCTGCGCGGCTCTTGTGCACGTACTTGACTGCGGAACACTTGAGACGGATCGCGATCCTGTAAAAGATTTCGACATTATTGAAGAAGAGCTTTCGCATTACGGTGGACTATCTGAGCGCCCACGCATCATTGCGCTAAACAAGATCGATCTACCTGATGGAAAAGCTATGGCCGATATGGTCCAACCAATTTTTGAAGCACGTGGATACGAAGTCTTCCAAGTCTCTGCTGCTGCGCATATGGGTCTGCAGGAACTCACTTATGCAATGGCGCGCATTATTCAAGAAGAGCGTCGACAGAAGGCCAAGGAAGTTAAGACGCGTATTGTCTTGCGACCAGTTGCTGTTAACGACAATGGATTTAAAGTTGTTGCAAATGAGGATCGCTCATTCACAATAACCGGTGAGAAGCCGGAGCGTTTTGTTCGCCAGACCGACTTTGGCAATACCGAAGCTGTTGGCTACTTGGCTGATCGGCTTGCAGCACTCGGCGTAGAGAAAGAACTCTTCAAGAAGGGTGCAAAGCCTGGCTCTGAAGTTCGAATTGGTTTGGGCGATGCCGCAGTTATCTTCGACTGGGAGCCTTCGATTGAAGCTGGTGCCGAGCTACTTGCTGGCCCACGTGGTGGAGACCGACGTATTGAATCTCCTTGGGCTGGTCGCTTTATGGAAGATGACGTTGATGAACTCAGCGAAGATGAAATTTCACGTCAATGGGAGTACGCAGTCCCCAATCCTAAAGATCCGAGGGTTGAAGGCGAATAATGAGTCGTTCTGCGATTACTGCTTCTAAGCGCGTAGTTATCAAGGTTGGTTCATCAACCCTGACCGGAAGTGCTGGCGAAAGTCTTAATCTGCAAGCACTCCAAGCTCTTGTCGATGTCATTGCCCAATTGCGCGAGCAGGGAAAAGAAGTTGTCTTGGTCTCCTCTGGTGCTATTGCTGCGAGCCTCTCCGTTCTAGGACTCACTGCTCGTCCAAAAGATCTTGCATCTCAACAAGCATGCGCTTCGGTCGGTCAAGGTATTTTGATCGCTTCCTACAATCAAGCGTTTTATAAACACACCATAATCTCCTCGCAGGTGCTCCTTACCATCGACGATGTCGTTCGTCGTTCACACTATCAAAATGCCCAACGCACTCTACTCAAGTTATTGCAGATGGGCGTTGTTCCAATCATTAATGAGAATGACAGCGTTGGTGTTCAGGAGATTCGCTTTGGCGATAATGATCGCATCGCAGCGCTGATTGCCCATTTGATTGGTGCCGACGTTCTGGCTCTCGTCACGGATGTTGATGGTCTTTATGATGCGCCACCTTCGCATCCCGGTGCAAAACGTATCTCCGAAGTTCGCGATGCCAGCCGTCTAGGAGATATTGAAATCGGTGGCGTTGGTGCTTCTGGCGTAGGCAGTGGCGGAATGGTCACAAAGATTGAAGCAGCCAAGATTGCGACGAGTGCCGGGGTCTCGATGTTATTGACGACGCTGGATCAACTTGTCGATGCCATGAATGGCAAGGATGTTGGAACAATTTTTCATCCTGTAAAAGATCACAAGCCCTCCAGACTCCTATGGTTGGCTCATGCTGCAACCCCACACGGCAAGCTGATCTTGGATACCGGAGCCACAACAGCTATTCGCGAGCGCGGCACATCGCTCTTGCCAATTGGAGTCACAGCCGTTGTTGGCGATTTCATTGCTGGCGATACCGTGGAGCTCGTCTCACCTAAAGGGGAAGTAATCGCCCGAGGCCTGGTCGGCTTTGATTCTGCTGAAATTCCATCGCTACTTGGCCGCACAACAAAGGAGTTGGGTCAAGCAATGGGTCCTGAGTATGAGCGAGAGCTCGTGCATAGGGACGATCTCGTACTTCTCTAGTCAGGATAAGGTTGACCCATGGCTGCTATTTCGCGTGAAGATGTTGCCCACCTGGCAAAGCTAGCTCGTATCGATATGAACGAGGGCGAGCTTGACCACCTAGTGAACGAACTCGGAGCCATTTTGGGCGCCGTTGCTCGCGTTCAGGAGGCAGCCGCTAGTGATGTCCCGCCAACATCTCACCCGTTTCCCGTCAACAATGTTTTCCGTGCAGATGAGGTGCGTCCAAGCCTGAGCAATGCGCAGGCACTTTCCGGAGCCCCGGCTCAAGCCGAGGAGCGCTTTAAAGTTCCACAAATTTTGGGTGAGGAATAAGAAATGTCAGATGTAACTATTCACTCAACTGCCGCGCAGATGTCAGAGGCGCTTATTGCTGGCAGCACAACTTCTGTTGCTCTCACCAACGCGCATTTTGCACAGATCGAAGCTGTCGAGCCAGCGGTACATGCTTTCTTGCACCTTGATAAGGATGGCGCTCTATCCCAAGCAGCTGAAGTTGATGCCAAGCGCGCTCGCGGCGAGAAACTCGCTCCACTTGCCGGAGTGCCACTTGCACTTAAAGATGTGCTGGCGCAGCAAGGCGTTCCTACAACTGCAGGTTCCAAGATGCTCGAAGGTTGGCGTCCACCGTATGACGCAACAGTTGTTAAGAAGCTCAAAGATGCTGGCGTTGTTATCTTGGGTAAGACCAATATGGATGAGTTTGCGATGGGTTCATCTACCGAAAATTCTGCATACGGAAACACTCACAACCCATGGGATCTCACTCGTATTCCTGGCGGATCCGGCGGCGGGTCTGCTGCTGCGCTCGCTGCTTTCCAAGCACCGCTCGCTATTGGTACAGATACTGGCGGATCTATCCGTCAGCCTGCAGCTGTCACCGGAACTGTAGGAGTGAAGCCAACCTACGGCGGGGTCTCTCGTTATGGTCTGATTGCTTTCTCTTCAAGTTTGGATCAAGCCGGCCCTTGCGCCCGCACAGTTCTTGATACTGCTCTCTTACACGAAGCGATCGCAGGTTACGATCAGATGGATTCAACATCAATCAATGCTCCAGTGCCACAAGTGGTTGCTGCCGCAAAGAAGCTTGATATTAAAGGACTCAAGATTGGCGTCGTTAAAGAACTTCTCGGCGAAGGTTTCCAAGCAGGTGTTCGTCAGCGCTTTGAAGAAGCTCTTGAAGAATTGGTAAAGGCCGGAGCGCAGATCGTCGAAGTGTCTTGTCCTAACTTTGACTACGGTCTAGCTGCGTACTACCTCATCGCACCAAGTGAAGCCTCATCAAACTTGGCTCGCTTTGATTCCATGCGCTATGGAATTCGTATTGGTGATGATGGAACGCGTAGCGCCGCAGAGGTCATGAGCCTTACTCGACATGAAGGTTTTGGTGCTGAAGTTAAGCGCCGAATCATTCTTGGTACTTATGCGCTCTCATCTGGATATTACGATGCATATTACGGTTCGGCTCAGAAAGTTCGCACGCTCGTAAAGCGTGATTTTGATGCCGCTTTCGCAAACGTTGATGTTCTCGTTTCTCCTACCTGTCCAACCACTGCATTCAAGTTGGGGGAGAATACGGATGACCCTCTTGCCATGTATCTCAACGATATCGCCACAATTCCGGTCAACCTAGCTGGTATCGGTGGAATGTCGCTTCCATGTGGGCTTGCTCCTGAAGATGGACTTCCTGTTGGTTTTCAAATTATGTCTCCAGGAATGCGCGATGATTTAATGTATCAAGTCGGCGGTACCTTGGAAGCGGCGCTCGTCTCAAAGTGGGGCCACACATTGCTCTCACAAGCTCCAGCATTGGCAGGTAACTGATATGGCGCTTAATTACGATCAAGCAGTAGCTAAATACGAGCCAACTTTGGGCCTTGAAGTACACGTAGAGCTCAACACTAAATCGAAGATGTTCTGCGGATGTGCAACCGAGTTCGGCGCTTCACCTAACACTCAGACCTGTCCAATCTGTCTGGGTCTGCCTGGCGCGCTTCCTGTTGTCAACGCGAAGGCGATCGAGAGTTCAATTCTGATCGGCCTGGCTCTCAATTGTTCTATTGCGCCATTTAGTCGATTTGCTCGTAAGAACTACTTCTATCCAGATATGCCTAAGAATTTCCAGACCTCGCAATACGACGAGCCAATCTGCGTAAACGGTTATCTCGATGTAGAGATCGAAACCGATGAGGGTCCAAGACAATTTCGTGTTGAAATCGAACGCGTGCACATGGAGGAAGACACTGGCAAGTCACTTCATGTTGGAGGAGCTACTGGTCGTATTCATGGCGCTGACTACTCACTCCTTGATTACAACCGAGCTGGCATCCCGCTGGTAGAGATCGTGACCAAGATCGTTGGCGGAACCGGCAAGTATGCGCCACAAGTTGCGCGTGCTTATGTCACAGAACTTCGGGAGATTCTCCGCTCACTCGGAGTCTCAGATGTGAAGATGGAACAAGGCTCGATGCGTTGTGACGTCAATCTTTCGCTCGCGCCCGTCGGCAGCAACGAATTAGGAACACGTTCTGAAACTAAGAACGTTAACTCGTTGCGCTCGGTCGAGCGAGCCGTGATTGGAGAAGTAATTCGCCAATCCAATCGACTCGAGGCCGGGGAGCGCATCGTCCAAGAAACTCGTCACTTCCAAGAAGAGAGTGGTCAGACACGTTCAGGTCGCTCAAAGGAGCAAGCTGAGGATTACCGCTACTTCCCAGAGCCAGATCTCGTTCCAGTGGCACCAGCTACCCAATGGATTGAAGAGTTGCGCGCGAGCCTTCCCGAAAAACCATCTACTCGTCGCAAGCGTCTGCAAGAACTATGGAACGTTCCAGCCAAAGAGATGGAAGCCATGGTTAATGCCGAACTCCTTGATGTCGTTGAAGAGACAATCGGTTTGGGATCAGAACCGACTCGTGCTCGATCATGGTGGCTCGGTGAAGTATCTCGCCTAGCTAATGAGCGTGAAGTTGGGCCTACCTTTCTGATCACGCCAGCTCAGGTGGCCGAAGTTATCGCACTCATCGAATCTGGTGAGTTGACCGATAAGTTGGCGCGCCAAGTTGTTGAAGGTGTCGTTGGTGGCGAAGGCACTCCGCGCGAAGTTATCGATAAGCGAGGACTTAAAGTTGTCTCTGATGATGGCGCACTCATGGTTGCAATCGAAGCAGCTATTCTCGCGCAACCAGATACAGCAGAGCGCGTTCGCGGTGGCAATCTGCCCGCAGCTGGCGCACTTATTGGAGCAGTTATGAAGGCAACTGGCGGCCAAGCTGATGCCGCAAAGGTACGTGAGCTTCTGTTGAAGCATCTGGGTCAAGGTTAAATCTAGGAAAAGGACGATAGCCATGAGTGATGAGAAAAATCCAGTGAACAAGATGAAGCCTCGCTCTGGCTTGGTAACAGATGGATTAGAGCGTGCTCCAGCTCGCGGCATGTTACGCGCTGTTGGAATGCAGGATGAAGATTTTACGAAGCCACAGATCGGTATAGCATCGTCGTGGAATGAAATAACTCCGTGCAATCTCTCACTCGATCGCCTGGCCAAAGCATCTCGCAAAGGTGTGATTGATGCCGGTGGTTTCCCAATGCAATTTGGAACCATCTCGGTATCTGATGGAATTTCTATGGGACACGAGGGTATGCACTACTCGCTCGTCTCTCGCGAAGTAATTGCAGACTCTGTTGAGACCGTAATGCAAGCAGAACGTCTTGATGGCATGGTGACATTTGCCGGTTGCGACAAATCGCTGCCTGGCATGATGATGGCTGCTGCGCGTATCGATGTCGCGAGCGTATTTGTTTACGCAGGCTCAACTCTCGCAGGCCAAGTTGATGGCAAAGATGTCACGATCATCGATGCATTTGAAGCTGTTGGTGCATGTGCACGTGGATTAATTACTAAAGAGCGAGTCGACCAGATTGAGCGCGCAATCTGCCCAGGTGAAGGTGCATGCGGTGGCATGTATACCGCGAACACCATGGCTGCTGTTGGGGAAGCGATCGGCCTATCACTTCCTGGCTCTGCTTCACCAGCTGCGGTTGATCGTCGTCGCGATGATTATGCAGTCCAAGCTGGCGCTGCTGTTGTTGAGCTGATTCGCCAGGGGATCACTACTCGTGACATCTTGACTAAGAAAGCATTCGAAAACGCAATTACAGTTGTTATGGCACTTGGTGGATCAACCAACGCAGTACTTCACTTGCTTGCAATCGCAAATGAGGCTGAGGTGGATCTCACGCTTGCAGATTTCCAACGCATTAGCGAGCGCACGCCACTTCTTGGCGACCTCAAGCCATTTGGCAAGTACGTTATGACTGACATTGATCGTGTTGGCGGCATTCCTGTTGTACTTCGCGCACTTCTTGATGCAGGCTTCTTACATGGAGATTGCTTGACCGTAACAGGCAAGACGATGGCAGAGAATTTGGCAGAACTCGCCCCACTCGATGCAGATGGCGATGTCCTTCACTCCATCAAGGATCCACTGTCAGCAGGTGGTGGAATAACAATTCTTCATGGCTCACTCGCTCCTGAAGGCGCAGTCTGTAAGACCGCTGGAGTCGGCGTTGATTTCTTCGAAGGTCCAGCTCGAGTTTTTGAACGCGAGCAGTCTGCGATGCAAGCTCTTGAAAATGGAACGATTAAAGCTGGCGATGTAGTCGTCATTCGCTATGAAGGTCCTAAAGGCGGACCAGGAATGCGCGAGATGTTGATGATCACGGGTGCAATTAAGGGCGCCGGCCTGGGCAAGAGCACACTGCTTCTTACTGATGGTCGCTTCTCTGGTGGTAGCACGGGACTTTGTGTGGGCCACGTTGCACCGGAAGCTGTCGATGGTGGACCGATCGCGTTCATCAAGGACGGCGATCTTGTCAGAATTGATATCAAGAATCAGAAGCTTGATCTCCTTGTTGATGAGAGTGTTCTCCATGCTCGCCGAGATGGCTGGACTCCCATCCCACATAAGTACCGTCGAGGCGTCTTAGCTAAGTATGCGAAGGTCGTGGGATCGGCTTCGCAAGGCGCTGTCTGCTCATAATCAGAGTGGGCTCGCCCTTGCCATTTTGAGATAGATCGTCCACATTTTGAGATCACATCTATAAGGGTTGACGGGTCAACCTTCGCGGTGGACAATTAAGATATGACATCATCAGTGGTGATTCGAGAGCGCGCGATCTAGAGAAATCTAGATGGTGCGCTACCCCTCAGTGGAAACTGAGGGGTTTCTCATTTCGCCAGTGAATGGTCCACATACGAAGGAATAGTCGGAAGGAGATGAACATGTCAGAGCAGATCACCGGAGCCCAGGCGCTTGTGAAAGCACTAGAGCACGTTGGCGTAGATGTGATGTTCGGTCTTCCAGGCGGCGCAATCCTTCCTGCTTACGATCCAATTTATGATTCATCGATCCGTCACATCTTGGTTCGTCACGAACAAGGTGCAGGCCATGCCGCAACCGGTTACGCCCAAGCCACAGGACGTGTTGGAGTGTGTATTGCGACATCAGGTCCTGGCGCTACCAACCTTGTTACCCCAATCGCCGATGCACAGATGGATTCAGTTCCGATCGTTGCGATCACTGGTCAAGTTGCTTCTAGCTCGATTGGCACAGATGCTTTCCAGGAAGCCGATATTCGCGGCATCACAATGCCTGTTACTAAACACAATTTCTTGATCACAAACGCAGATGACATCCCACGCGCTATTGCCGATGCATTCCATATCGCAGGCACCGGTCGCCCTGGCGCAGTACTTGTCGATATCGCTAAAGATGCGCTGCAATCAATGACCACCTTTAAGTGGCCGGCAGAAGTTTCACTCCCTGGCTATAAGCCAATCATGGACCCACAAGCGCAATCAGTAACTGACGCGGTTGCACTTATCGCTCAAGCGAAGAAGCCGGTGTTCTATGTTGGAGGTGGCGTAATCAAGGCCAATGCTTCAAAAGAACTGATGGAAATCGCAGAGCTGGTCGGCGCACCAGTGGTTACAACTCTTATGGCGCTTGGTTCTTTCCCTGATAGTCATCCACAACATCTTGGCATGCCTGGGATGCACGGAACTGTTGCTGCAGTAACAGCGCTTCAGCAATCAGATCTCTTGATCACTCTGGGTGCCCGCTTTGATGATCGCGTCACAGGAAAACTTTCAACATTTGCTCCAAATGCCAAGGTAATCCATGCGGATATCGACCCTGCCGAAATCGGCAAAAATCGCATTGCCGATGTCGCTCTTGTTGGAGATCTTGCACATACGATCAAGGCGCTATTGCCAGTATTAAAGAGTGCTTTTAAGAACGATCGCCCGGACTTGGCTGCCTGGTGGCAGCAGTGCAATAGCTGGCGCGAGCGTTTCCCATTAGGTTACGACGAGCCTGAAGATGGAACTGTTTCACCGCAATACGTTATTGAGCGTATCGGCGCAGCAGCCGGACCTGATGCAATTTATGTTGCAGGCGTTGGTCAACATCAAATGTGGGCATCTCAATTTGTTAAGTACGAGAAGCCGCGCACTTGGCTCAACTCTGGTGGTCTAGGAACAATGGGTTATGCAGTTCCTGCAGCGATGGGCGCAAAAGTTGGTGCACCCGATACTGTCGTATGGGCAATTGATGGCGATGGTTGTTTCCAAATGACAAACCAAGAGCTAGTTACCTGCGCACTCAACAACATTCCAATCAAAGTTGCGATCATCAACAATGAGTCGCTCGGCATGGTTCGCCAGTGGCAGACGCTTTTCTATAACCAACGTTATTCAAATACCGATCTTCACTCTCATCGAGTTCCAGATTTCGTAAAACTTGCAGATGCAATGGGTTGTGTCGGACTTCGTTGCGAGTCAAAGGAAGATGTTGATCGCGTGATCGCCGAAGCAATGGCTATCAATGATCGCCCAGTAATCGTTGACTTCAGTGTTCATCGCGATGCAATGGTCTGGCCAATGGTTGCAGCCGGAACATCAAATAATGACATTCTTGTTGCAAAATCAATGGCCCCTATCTGGGATTCACAGGAGTTGTAATGACTACTACCCATACTCTCTCGGTTCTTGTCGAAAATAGCCCTGGCGTTCTTGCTCGAGTTGCATCACTATTTTCACGACGCGCATACAACATCGATTCACTAGCTGTAGGCCCAACAGAGAATCCACATATCTCACGTATGACCATTGTGATCAAGGTCGATGGACATGCGTTAGAGCAGGTTATCCAGCAACTGGATAAATTGATTAACGTTTTGAGCATCACCGAACTAGATCCAGTTGCCTCGGTTCAACGTGAGCTGCTGCTGGTCAAAGTAACCACCTCGCCGCAGACTCGCTCTCAGGTCCTTGAAACTGTTCAGCTATTCCGCGCCAAAGTCGTAGATGTCGCTCAAGATGCCGTCACGATCGAGGCAACCGGAAATAGTGAGAAGATTCAGGCGCTCCTGCGTGTTCTCGAGCCTTATGGCATCAAAGAATTGGTTCAATCAGGTCTTGTCGCAATGGAGCGCGGATTGAAACCAGGCATGACCTCCCACGAAACATCGCACTAACTAATCCAGATTCATCGACCGAAGAAAAAACCCAACGAAAGGCAGAACCCAGTGGCTACCAAGTATCACGACGAAGATGCAGATCTATCCATCATCCAATCCAAGAAGGTTGCAGTCATTGGTTATGGCTCCCAGGGTCACGCACATGCTTTGAGCTTGCGCGATAGTGGTGTGGATGTTCGAATTGGCTTGGCAGAAGGTTCAACCTCTCGCGCAAAGGCAGAAGCTCAAGGACTCCGCGTTCTTTCTGTTGCAGATGCTGTTAAGGAAGCTGACGTTGTCATGCTTCTCGCTCCTGATCACGTACAGCGCCACATCTACAACGATTCAATTAAGCCAAACCTTAAGCCAGGATCCGCACTCTTCTTTGGCCATGGATTTAACATTCGCTTCGGTTACATCAAGCCAGAAGCAAACATCGATGTTGCGATGGTGGCTCCAAAGGGTCCAGGACACTTGGTTCGTCGTGAGTACCAAGCTGGTCGTGGTGTTCCTGTACTTGTTGCTGTCGAGCAAGATGCAACTGGCAACGCTTGGCCACTGACTCTCTCATATGCAAAGGCAATCGGCGGACTTCGCGCTGGTGGAATTTTGACCACCTTCACAGAAGAGTGCGAGACAGATCTTTTCGGTGAGCAAGCAGTTCTCTGCGGTGGCGCATCACAGCTCGTTCAATATGGTTTTGAAACTCTTGTCGAGGCTGGCTATCAACCTGAGGTTGCATACTTCGAGTGCTTGCACGAACTTAAGTTGATCGTTGACTTGATGTACGAAGGTGGAATCGCGAAGCAGCGTTGGTCGGTCTCAGATACAGCTGAGTATGGCGATTACATCTCAGGTCCTCGGGTTATCGATCCAAGCGTAAAGGCCAACATGAAGGCTGTCCTTGCTGATATCCAGAACGGCACTTTCGCTGAGCGCTTTGTTAATGACCAAGAAGCTGGCGCACCTGAATTTAAGTCACTTCGCGCTAAGGGAGAGGCTCACCCAATCGAGGCTGTAGGCCGCGAACTTCGTAAGATGATGTCATGGGTCAAGGGCAACAACAAAGATGATTACCAAGAAGGCGTAGCTGCACGTGGCTAAACCTGTTGTATTAATTGCAGAAGAGTTAAGCCCAGCGACAATTGATGCGCTGGGCCCAGACTTCGAAGTTCGCCATTGCGACGGTGCAAACCGCGGTGAACTTCTTGCGGCTCTCGCTGCCGGTGTAGATGCGGTCCTCATTCGCTCTGCAACTAAAATGGATGCAGAAGCAATATCAGCATCTAAAGGTTTGAAAGTTATTGCACGTGCCGGAGTCGGTGTCGATAACGTCGATATCTCTGCCGCGACTGCGGCGGGCATCATGGTTGTCAATGCGCCAACATCAAACATTGTCAGCGCTGCAGAACTAGCAATTTCATTATTGATGGCATCTGCTCGATTTATCTCACCTGCTAACGCAGCTCTTCGTGCAGGTAAGTGGGCTCGCTCCAAGTACACCGGTGTCGAATTATTCGAAAAGACGCTCGGCATCGTTGGCTTTGGAAAAATCGGTCAACTTGTTGCTGCTCGCATGCAATCATTTGGAATGGATGTAGTTGCATACGATCCATATCTACAACCAGCACGCGCTGCGCAATTAGGCGTTCGCTTGGTTGATTTGGATGAACTACTACGCATAAGTGATTTCATTACGATCCACCTACCAAAGACAAAAGAGACAGCTAACTTAATTGGCGTTGAGGCGCTCAAGAAAGTTAAGCCATCAGTCCGCATCATTAATGCGGCGCGTGGTGGAGTTCTCGATGAAGACGCGCTTTATGCAGCTTTGACTGAAGGACGTGTTGGCGGAGCTGGACTCGATGTTTTTGCAACAGAGCCATGCACCGATTCACCACTCTTTGCTCTCGATAATGTCGTTGCAACTCCGCACCTTGGAGCATCAACTGATGAGGCTCAAGAGCGTGCAGGTATCGCGGTAGCGGTTTCAGTTCGCAAGGCCCTTGCCGGTGAGCTTGTTCCAGATGCGATCAACGTTAAGGGTGGGGCAATCCACGAAGATATTCGCCCAAGCCTTCCTTTGGTCGAGAAGATGGCGCAGATCGCAACTATTTTGGCTGGCGAACTTCCAACCTCCCTCGATGTTCAAGTCAGAGGCGATATCTCTGGCCATGATTGCTCAGTTCTTGCTATGAGCGTACTCAAGGGTGCACTCACCGCAATTGGCGCAGAGTCTGTGACATATGTAAATGCCCCAGGTCTCGCTGCGGAACGCAACATCACTTCATCTGTCAGAACAGATCCTGAGAGTCCCGAGTACCGCAGCATGATCTCTCTTCATGCGGCATTTAGCGATGGACGCTTGGTAGTTGTCGATGGAACTCTCATGGGAATTCGTAAGGTCGAGAAAATCATCAAGATTGATGGTTTTGATTTAGATCTTCCACCATCAGAGCACCTACTTATCTTGCGTTACACAGATCGCCCAGGAATTGTCGGCATAGTCGGTAATTTGCTTGGAAAATCTGGCGTCAACATTGCAGGTATGCAGGTTGCTCGCAGCCAAGCTGGGGGAGAAGCGTTGATGGCAATTACTGTCGATACCGACATCGCTCCTGAGATTGTTGCAACTGTCGAAAAAGAGATCGGTGCTGTTTCAGTCCGTTCAGTCACATTGATTGGGTAATTTATGTCTAAAACTTTTAACGTAGCAGTGATCGCGGGCGATGGAATCGGTCCAGAAGTTGTAGCCGAAGGCCTCAAGGTTCTCGATAAAGTTGCAGCCAAATACTCGCTCACATTCAACAAAGTCCACTACAACCTCGGTGCAGCTCATTGGCATAAGACCGGTGAAGTACTTAGTGATGAAACCATGGCCGAGATCGCAAAGAGCGATGTCATTTTGCTTGGGGCTGTTGGAGATCCAACTGTTCCGAGTGGAGTACTTGAGCGCGGACTACTTCTCAAGCTCCGTTTTGCGTTCGATCAGTATGTGAATCTGCGTCCAGCCAAGCTTCATGCTGGCGTGAAATCACCGCTCGCAACAACTGCGCCAATCGATTTTGTGGTCGTTCGCGAAGGAACCGAAGGACCATACGTGGGTGCGGGCGGAAACTTGGCATTGGGTACCGAAGCCGAAATTGCAACAGAGGAATCTCTCAACACCCGCCGCGGCGCAGAGCGTGTAATTCGCGATGCCTTTGCGCGCGCTTCAGCTCGTCCACGCAAGAAATTAACTCTTGTTCACAAAAACAATGTGCTCACACATGCAGGTGGTCTTTGGACACGAACATTTAATGAAGTTGCTAAAGAGTTCCCAGATGTCACAACAGATTATCTCCATGTTGATGCTGCGTCCATGTTCTTTGTTACTAATCCAGAACGCTTTGACGTAGTTGTCACAGATAACCTCTTTGGCGACATCATCACCGATATTGCCGCGGCAATCTGCGGAGGTATCGGACTCGCTGCTTCAGGAAATATCAATCCAACTGGAAAATTCCCATCGATGTTTGAGCCAGTACATGGATCGGCTCCAGATATCGCTGGAAAGTCATTGGCAGATCCAACTGCGACAGTTATGTCTATCGCAATGCTTCTGTCTCATCTTGGTGAGCACCAAGCTGCGAACGATGTCGAGGCAGCTGTTGCGGCAGACCTCGTTGCACGCGGAGATTCAAAGCGAAGCACAGTCGAAATCGGAAACGCATTGGCAGGAGCTATCTAAATGAAGATCAACCTCAATCCAAACCCAACCCCAGTATCTGACGCTGATCGCGAGGCAAAAATTGCTGCCGGCGGTTTCGGTAAGTACTACACAGATAACATGGTGATTGCGGAGTGGAGCGAGGCCACTGGTTGGGCAGATGCAGAGCTCAAGGCGTACGGCCCACTCTCACTCGACCCAGCCACATCTGTACTTCACTACGGGCAAGAGATTTTTGAAGGCATGAAGGCGTATAGCCAGCCTGATGGCGGAATTAGCCTTTTCCGTCCTGAAGCTAATGCCCAGCGCTTCAATAGCAGCGCCGTGCGCATGGCTCTGCCTGAGATTCCAGTCAAAGACTTTGTCGCAGCTGTCGAAGCACTAGTTGAGCAAGATCGCGCATGGGTTCCTAAGAACATTGGTGAATCGCTATACATTCGCCCATTTATGATCGCAACAGAAGTCGGTCTTGGTGTCCGACCTTCCAACCATGCAACATTTTTGATTATCACCACACCTGCATCTGCCTACTTCAATCCAAATAAGGCAGTAACAGTGTGGATTTCCACTGAATATGTGCGCGCAGCTCCAGGTGGCACAGGCGCAGCTAAGACAGGTGGAAATTACGCAGGTTCACTCTTGGCTCAAAAGCAGGCAGCGGCAGAAGGTTGCGATCAGGTTGTTTGGCTTGATGCGAAGGAGCGTCGTTGGGTTGAAGAGATGGGCGGAATGAATCTTTACTTCGTGAAGGGTTCAGGAGATAGCGCAACTATCTTCACACCTAAACTCACTGGAACACTGCTTCCAGGAATCACACGCGATTCAATTCTCTCTGTAGCTGCAGACCTTGGATACACAGTTGAAGAAGGAATGATCTCGGTCGATGATTGGCGCGATGGCGTTGCATCCGGTGAGATCACCGAAATATTTGCATGTGGAACAGCTGCTGTAGTTTCTCCAATTGGTGCTGCTAAATCTGCAGCTGGCACATGGGTTACTGGCAATGGCGAGCCTGGCCCAATCACTCACAAGATTCGCGAAACACTTCTGGGTATCCAACATGGAACTATCGAGGATATACATGGCTGGAACGTTCGTGTCGGTTAACGACTCCTTCCATATCTACGACACCACTCTTAGGGATGGTGCGCAGCAGGAGGGTCTCAATCTCTCCGTTCATGACAAGTTGGCAATTGCGCGCTACTTGGATGAACTTGGAGTTGGTTTTATTGAGGGTGGATGGCCAGGAGCTAATCCAAAAGACACTGAATTTTTTAAGCGAGCACAGACAGAACTCAAGCTCAAAAATGCGACTTTTGTGGCCTTTGGCGCGACTCGCCGACCAGGCGTACAAGCGGCTGATGATGTTCTACTTCGAGCACTACAAGATTCTCGCGCAACAGCCGTAACGCTTGTTGCAAAGAGCCATGATCGCCACGTCGATTTAGCACTTAAGACTTCGCTTGACGAAAATCTCGAAATGATTCGTAGCTCCATTAAGTTCTTGCGTGAAGGCGGGCAGCGAGTATTTCTTGATGCCGAACATTTCTTCGATGGCTATCGCTCTAATCGCGCATACGCACTTGAGGTAGTTCGCACTGCTGCAGAAGCTGGGGCCGATGTCATCGCACTTTGCGATACCAATGGCGGAATGCTCCCGACCGAACTTACTGACATCATCACAGATGTCTTGGGTTCTTCATCAGCTCGACTCGGTATCCATTGCCACAATGACACGGGTTGCGCAGTAGCAAACTCATTGGCCGCAGTCTCTGCGGGCGTCACGCATGTCCAGGGAACTCTCAATGGATATGGAGAGCGCACCGGCAATGCTGATCTCGTAACAATCATTGCTGATCTCGAATTAAAAATGAAAAAGCCAGTACTTCCAGCTGGCGCGCTTCGTGAATCATTCCGAATTTCTCATGCAGTTGCAGAAGTAACTAATGTTGCTCCATCTGCACGTCAACCATATGTTGGTGTATCGGCCTTCGCTCACAAAGCAGGCTTGCATGCATCGGCAATCAAGGTTGATCCCATGATGTATCAGCATGAAGATCCTGCAAGCGTCGGTAACGATATGCGTATGTTGGTATCAGAGATGGCCGGCCGTGCATCCATTGAACTCAAGTCAAAAGAATTGGGAATCAATCTCAACGGTGACAAAGAATTAATCACTCGTGTTATCGACCGCGTGAAGGAGATGGAATCTCGAGGTTTCACCTTCGAAGCTGCAGATGCGTCATTTGAGCTACTTCTTCGCGAGGAAATAGCTGGCAAAAAAGCAGATTTCTTTGCAATTAAGGAGTGGAAAACAACTGTTGATGGGGATTCTGCGGGTGGAGTTACCTCAACCGCGACTATCACCATTGTTTCTCATGGCGAAACTATTGTGGCAACAGGCTCCGGAAACGGCCCGGTTAATGCGATCGATACCGCCCTTCGCTCAGGCCTCACTAAGTTCTATCCACAACTAAGCAAGCTAGAGCTGACCGATTACAAGGTGAGAATTCTCGAAGGCCGCCTGGGTACTGGAGCTGTGACGCGTGTACTTGTGGAAACAAGTGACGGCGATGGCTCGTGGACCACACTTGGTGTTCACGAAAATGTTATAGCCGCCTCTGCGATGGCTCTGGAAGATGCCGTGACTTTTGGACTTATGCGTCAGGGCCTAACTGCTTAAACCCGTAGTACGCTCTCGATTGTGAGTAAAGAGTTGATCGCGCAATACGAGGAGCATCTCGTTTTGGTGCGCAATCTTGCCGACAACTCAATCAGGGGCTATGTCAGCGATCTTGAATCCTTCTTGGCGCACTTAGATAAATTAAAGATCGAAGAGTTTTCACAGTTAGAACTCACTCACATTCGTTCGTGGCTTGCCTATCTTCAGTCAACAGGTGCAGCGCGATCAACAATGGCTCGAAGAATTGTTTCTATACGTGCTTTTACATATTGGGCGGCTAGCCAAGGGTGGATCAAGAGCGATCTTGGAGCAGAGCTGGCGATTCCAAAACCTCATCGCACTCTGCCGGAAGTCCTCGACATCGCCGATACCGATATCGTTATTTCAAGTATGCAAACCCGCGCAGATGAAGATCCGAGCCCACTGACGGTGCGAGATCTAGCAATGATTGAAATCTTGTATGCAACAGGCATTCGTGTCTCAGAACTCTGCGGATTAGATTTTCGCTCCTTCGATGAAACTCGAAACACTCTTCACGTTTTAGGTAAGGGCAGTAAAGAGCGAGTCGTCCCTATGGGCATCCCCGCAGTTAAGGCTTTACAAAGATATTTGACCCAAGCTCGCTCGGCGCTGGTCAATGAAGCATCGGGCTCGGCAATTTTCTTGGGCTCCCGTGGCAAGCGAATTGATCAACGAACTGTCCGTGAAGTGGTCTACGAGGCGATGCAAGCGGTCGGCTCCACTATGGGTCCCCATGGATTGCGCCATACCGCGGCCACTCATCTGCTCGAAGGCGGAGCTGATCTGCGCACTGTTCAGGAGATTTTGGGCCATTCATCTCTGGCGACAACTCAGATTTATACCCATGTTTCGCCCGAACGGCTCCAGCGGGCCTATAAAGACGCCCACCCACGAGCCTGAACCACGGGAAGCGTGGATTTTCCACCTCAGAAACTCCCGTAAGATTATCCCCAGCAGGAACCAAGAAATTGGGCCCTGACTTCACGCATCTGACTCGCTCGGCATGGCTGGGGGAGTAACCAATTCGGTCTTGTGAAATCTCGAAAGAGTCGTCATGAGTCGGTGTTCGGATGCTAGGGAACTAGCAAATCGTTAGTTCGACAACCGAGTGCATGCGATTGCGCATGCAATAAAGGAGATTGCCATCATGGCAGTTGTAACAATGCGAGAACTCCTCGATAGCGGCGTCCACTTCGGACATCAGACCCGTCGTTGGAACCCAAAGATGAAGCGCTTTATTTTTGCTGAGCGCAATGGCATCTACATCATCGACATTCAACAGTCACTTGGTCTTATCGACCAGGCTTATGACTTCATCAAGGACACTGTCGCCAAGGGCGGACATATCCTTTTCGTTGGTACAAAGAAGCAGGCACATCAGCCAATCATCGAGCAAGCTGCTCGCGTTGGAATGCCTTATGTCACTGAGCGTTGGCTCGGCGGCATGCTCACCAACTTCCCAACTGTGTACAAGCGTATTCAGCGTTTGAAGGAGCTCGAGCTTCTCGAGCAGAAGAACGATCAAGTTTTGACCAAGAAGGAACTTCTTGTGCTTCGCCGCGAGCGCGAGAAGCTCACAAAGAACCTCGAAGGTATTCGCAACATGACCAAGTTGCCAAGCGCAATCTGGGTTGTAGATACAAAGAAGGAACACCTTGCAGTGCAAGAAGCACACAAGCTCGGTATTCCAGTTGTCGCTATCTTGGATACCAACTGTGATCCAGATGAAGTTGACTACAAGATTCCTGGTAACGACGATGCAATCCGCTCTATTGGACTATTGACTCGCGTTATCGCTGATGCCGCTGTTGCTGGTCTAGCTGCTCGTTCAGCTGCCGCTGCCGCAGTTGCAGATAAGGCTGCTAGCGCATCAGCAGCTGCAGTTGCTGATGTCGAGAAGGAACTTCTTGGCGATGCGGCAACTCCTGCTCCAGCTGTAGATGCTGCCGCTGCTGCTGAGGTTGCAACCGAAGTTTCAGCTAACTAGTACTCATCACTTTTCGATTTCATACGTAATAGGAGAATATATTTAATGGCTAACTACACAGCTGAAGATGTAAAGAAGCTGCGCGAGGCAACTGCTGCGGGCATGCTTGATTGCAAGAAGGCACTTGACGAAGCAGATGGCGATTTCCAAAAGGCAGTCGACATCATCCGTGTTAAGGGGCTTAAGGGAGTTACAAAGCGGGAAGGTCGCACAACATCTAATGGTGTTGTTCTTGCTAAGACCGAGAACAATCTCGGTGTCATGCTTGAACTCAACTGCGAGACAGACTTCGTAGCTAAGGGCGAGCGTTTCGTAGAGCTTGCTAACGAACTTATCGACCACCTTGCAGTGGCAAAGAGCGCTTCACTTGAAGATTTCCTTGCATCAACACTTCCTTCAGGTCAGACAGTTCAGGCACGTATCGATGAGGGCAACGCAACACTCGGTGAGAAGATCGAACTTCGCCGCATTGCAGTTCTCGAAGGTTCACCTGTGGCTCTCTACTTGCACCGCACCAGCCCAGATCTACCACCTCAGGTCGGTGTCTTGGTTGAACTCACAGCGGATGCTCCAGAAGCAGGTAAGGATGTTGCACAGCACATCGCAGCATTTGCACCTCAATATGTTGATCGCGATGCAGTTCCTGCAGAAGCAATCGAAGCTGAGCGTCGTATTGCAGAAGACACAGCTCGTAACGAAGGAAAGCCAGAAGCTTCGATCTCAAAGATCGTTGAAGGCCGCGTTACTGGTTTCGTGAAGGAAGTTAGCCTTCTTGAGCAGGCTTTTGCTAAGGATGCCAAGAAGACCGTTAAGCAGATTCTTGATGAAGCAAAGACCACCGTGTCTAAGTTCCATCGTTTCCGCGTTGGACAGTAATCTTCTCGTATCCCAGTAATTAAAGTTCTAGATAAGGAGCACTCATGAGCGACCACAAAGGTTACACACGAGTGCTCCTTAAACTTTCTGGTGAAGTATTCGGTGGTGCTAAAGGCATCGGCGTAGACCCAGATGTTGTACACGATATTGCAGTACAGATTGCAGAAGTTGCACGCGGTGGAACCCAGATCGCCATTGTTGTCGGTGGCGGTAACTACTTCCGTGGCTCAGAGCTTCAACAGCGCGGCATGGATCGCTCTCGCGCCGACTACATGGGCATGCTCGGAACTGTGATGAACTGCCTCGCGCTTCAAGATTTCTTAGAAAAAGAGGGAATCCCAACCCGCGTTCAGACTGCGATCACCATGGGGCAAGTCGCTGAGCCTTACATCCCGCTACGCGCAATCCGCCACCTTGAGAAGGGTCGCGTCGTCATATTTGGTGCCGGAGCCGGAATGCCTTACTTCACCACCGATACCGTCGCAGCTCAGCGCGCTCTTGAAGTTGGTGCGCAAGCCCTGCTTCTTGCCAAGAGTGGAGTCGATGGCGTCTACTCTGCTGATCCAAAGAAGGATCCAAACGCAACGAAGTACCAGACCATCAGTTTTGATGAAGTCCTTGCTAAATCCTTGGCGGTAGCCGATGCAGCAGCATTTAGCATCTGCCGTGAAAATAAGCTCCCAATCGTCGTTTTTGACCTCAAAAATAAGGGGAATATTGCTCGCGCTGTGCGCGGTGAAGCAATTGGTACGCTTGTCTCTTAGATCCTTGAACGAGTAAACGATTGTGGAGAGTAGAGCGAATGTCTGATTTAAATAGCACCCTGGCTGATGCCAACGAAAAAATGAGCAAAGCCGTTGAGGTAGCTAAAGATGATTTCGCCGCAATCCGTACAGGACGTGCACACCCAGCAATGTTCCAGAAAATTATGGTCGACTACTACGGCACGTATACGCCGCTAGGCCAACTCGCTACATTTGCGGTCCCAGAAGCTCGTATGGCCCTGGTCTCTCCATTCGATAAAGGTGCGATTGCATCTATCGAAAAAGCAATCCGGGAGTCAGACCTTGGCGTCAACCCAGCTAACGATGGTGGCGTCATCCGCGTGAACTTCCCTCAGCTTACTGAAGAGCGTCGTAAGGACTTCATCAAAGTAGCTCGCACAAAAGCCGAAGATTCCCGTATTGCGATTCGCAATATTCGACGTGCTGCAATGGATGCCATGGCAAAGCTTGAAAAAGATGGCGATGCTGGAAAAGATGATGTTGCTCGCGCAGAGAAAGAACTCGAGAAACACACATCTGATCACGTGGCCAAAATTGATGATCTCCTAAAGCATAAAGAGGCCGAGCTTCTCGAGGTTTAATCCTCCCGAAGAAGTAGCCAATCATGGATGACCTGCATTCAATCAACGAAGCGATTAACCAGAAGGCTGGGCGAAAGTTGCTGCCTTCTATCCTTGTTTCGTTATTGATACTGGCACTCGTCTTTGGTTCGCTCAAAGTTAGTCCCGTAATTTTTGATCTCCTCATAGGTGCTGCAATGCTGCTAGGCATCAACGAAATTGTGCGTGCTTATGAGGGTGGAGGAATTCATCTTCCAGAGCTTCCTCTCTATGTGGCTGCGGCAGGCTTACTCGGGGCAACCTGGTACGGAAAGATCTCAGGTCTAGCAGTTGCTTTGGCGATCGCTATACCCAATGTGATGGTTTATCTACTACTCAAATCACCCGTTGATTTTGTGAAGCGATCTACCGCCGCGGTCTTTGCAATCTTCTATATCCCATTTCTAGCTGGCTTTATCCTGCTTCTTGCTCATGATGGCAACCCAATCGGGAAGATCTTTACGCTCGTAGTTGTAGTAAGTTGCAACGATACTTTTGCTTATTTTTCGGGCGTTCTCTTCGGAAAACATCCGCTTGCCCCGCATATCTCACCTAAAAAGACCTGGGAAGGGCTCATCGGTGCCATCGTGGCAACAACGCTCGGCGCTGCACTCGTCTTTCATTTCGCGCTGCATGATCACTGGTGGCTTGGTGCGCTCATTGGGATACTTGGCGTTATTACTGCTACCTGTGGCGACCTCATAGAGTCGGCACTTAAGCGCGATCTTCGAATAAAAGATATGGGAACACTTCTTCCGGGTCATGGCGGAGTCCTTGATCGAGTAGATTCACTTTTATTTACTGCACCGTCCGTATGGTTCGTCTTCGAACTCATTCAACACTTCAAGTTATAAGAGAGCTGTCATGAGCGAAACTAACGAACCTAAAAACTCTGATGCATTAACACCATCTGAGCTCAAACTCATTTTTGATGAGCCAAAGCAGAAGGTAAAGCCGCCTAAGCATTTTGCTGATCTTGATCCAGCAGGGCGCAAGGAGCTCGCGTTGGAGTTAGGCATTCCTGCATTCCGTGCCAATCAAGTAGCGACTCACTTCTTTACTCATCACAACGATGACACTGAGAGCTGGAGCGATATTCCAAAGGATATGCGCGCGCTTATGGCGGAGAAGTTCACACCAAAGCTCATCACGCTAGTTCGCACCATTGAATGTGATGGTGGAACAACTCGCAAGGATCTTTGGCGCTTGCATGATGGCGTACTCGTTGAGAGCGTGCTCATGCGGTACAGCGATCGCACAACCGTCTGCATCTCTTCCCAAGCTGGCTGCGGAATGAATTGTCCGTTCTGCGCAACAGGCCAAGGCGGACTTACTCGAAACCTCACTGCTGGTGAGATCACGGCGCAAGTTGTTGCCGCTGCACGTATCTGCGATTCAGGCGCGCTACCTGGTGGACCGACTCGGCTTTCTAATGTGGTTTTCATGGGCATGGGCGAACCGCTGGCCAATTACAACGCGGTGATCCGTACGGTACGTAACATCACGGCGCCAAAACCAGATGGCCTAGGAATTGGTGCGCGCTCAGTCACTGTTTCGACAGTAGGGCTAGTCAATGGAATTGAAAAATTGATGCAAGAAGATATTCCAGTGACTTTGGCTGTTTCACTTCATACGCCAGACGATGAGCTCCGAGATTCGCTCGTACCTATCAACTCTCGTTGGAAGGTAAAGGAAGTCCTGACTGCTGCGGATAATTACGCACAGAAGACCGGACGTCGCTACTCCATTGAATATGCGCTTATTCGCGATATCAATGATCAAGCCTGGCGTGCCGATTTATTGGGGCGACTGCTCAAGAATCGCAATGCTCACGTTAATTTGATTCCCCTCAATCCAACGCCTGGCTCTAAATGGACAGCATCTCGACCAAGCGATGAGGCAACATTTGTATCAACCCTTGAAAGCTACGGAGTGCCAGTCACTGTTCGCGATACTCGTGGACGCGAGATCGATGGCGCTTGTGGTCAGTTGGCAGCTGCAGAGTTAATTAAGTAAGACAGCCAAGACGATGAATAACAGTTTCGCCACCCACGAGATCATCATTCTTGGCTCAACAGGTTCGATTGGCGTGCAGGCACTCGAAGTTATTGCAGCTAATCCAGATCGTTTTCGCGTCATTGGCTTAAGCGCTGGTGGTTCCAATATTGATCTCTTGATCTCTCAGGCAAAGAAATTCTCGGTTCCTGTTGTCGCCGTAAACTCAAACGGAGATTATGCGCGCTCGATTGCTGGCGAGATTGTTGTTATCGATGGCCCCTCGGCATCAGCCGAACTTTCTGCGATTCCGTGTGACATCGTACTTAATGGAATCACTGGATCTGTTGGACTTGCTCCGACCTTGGCGGCGCTAGGAGCTGGCAATCGGGTTGCACTCGCAAATAAAGAGTCGCTGGTCGCGGGTGGAGATCTTGTTGTTGACGCTGCCCGAAAGGGTGGGGCGCATCGACTATTGCCTGTCGATTCGGAACACAGCGCTCTATATCAATGTTTCCTCGCTGGCAAGAGGAGCGAAGTCAAGCGTGCGATATTAACCGCGAGTGGCGGCGCATTCCGCGACAGAAGTGATCTTGCGGGAGTGAGCTTGCAAGAAGCGCTCGCACACCCAACATGGTCAATGGGCCCTGTAGTCACTATCAATTCAGCAACTCTTGTTAATAAAGGCCTAGAGATCATCGAAGCTCATTACCTTTTCGATCTTGATTACTCGCAGATTGAAGCAGTAATCCATCCGCAATCTGTCGTGCACTCTATGGTCGAATTCAACGATGGTGCAACGATTGCTCACGCCAGCCCACCAAATATGAAGGGGCCGATCGCTTATGCGCTTGGTGCGCACCAAGATGGCACAACAGATCGAGTGAATAGAGCAAGTAATCCGATCGATTGGAGTACGGCTCATACGTGGAATTTCGCGCCTATCGATCCCGTTAAGTTCCCAGCTATAGATCTTGCTCGCCACTGCGGAACCATAGGTGGCGCTCTCCCTGCAGTTTTCAATGCTGCAAATGAGGTAGCAGTTGCTGCATTTATTGGCGAGAAGATTGCCTTTATCGATATAGTCAAAATTGTCAGTCAGAGCGTGGACAAGTTAGCGCATATCGGTGGCAATACGCCTCGGGATCTCAGCGATGTCAGTGCGGTAGAAGATGATGCTCGCCAGGTCGCTAGCGAATTCGTTCAGGCGCTTTAGGTTAGGGGAGTCATAGAAGATGTCTCAGATTATTGGAGTGCTGGCATTCGTTGTCGCTATGTTGATTTCCGTCATGCTCCACGAATTTGGACATTTCCTCACAGCCAAACGCTTTGGAATGAAGGTCACTGAATTCTTTTTAGGATTCGGAACAAAGATCTGGTCGTTCACGCGCGGTGAGACTGAGTTTGGCATCAAGACAATTCCAGCTGGTGGCTACTGCAGAATCATTGGAATGTCGGTCAATGAGGAGCTGACACCAGAGGAGGAGCCACGAGCTTTTATCGCCGCATCGATTCCAAAGCGGCTTGTGGTGTTGGGCGCCGGGTCATTCACACACTTCGTTCTCGGCGTAGTTTTGATATTTGTCATCTTCTTCGGGATTGGTACTTCATCGATCATCCCGACAATCGACACCGTACTTCCGTGCATCAACATAACAAGCACAGTATGTGCTGCTGATGCAGCCCCATCGCCAGCAAAAGTAGCTGGGCTCCAACCTGGCGATCAAGTGACCTCGATTAATGGCAAGAAGGTAAAGAATTGGGCTAGTGATGTTCTCGCCATTCGCGCCTCTGCTGGCAAGAGCGTGACTCTTGTCGTTAAGCGCCATGGAGAGCTTCTTACCCTGAATGCGACCCCAGCCACCATTGTCGAAGATGGAAAAAGCATCGGAATGCTTGGATTCACTAGCAAAATTGGGCTAGTTCGCGAGCCGATCGGTCTAGCAACATCAGATACCTATCATCTGGGGGCTAACCTCTTTAAGACGAGCTTTACTTCGCTTATCTCCCTTCCAACCAAAATCCCTGCTCTCTTCCGCCAAACATTCCTTGGCGCTAAAAGAGATCCAAATGGGCTAGTCGGAGTGGTTGGTGTTGCGCAAGCTTCTGCAGCCACAGCAAGTGATCACACCATGAGCTTTGGAGAGAAAGCCCAGACCTTCTTGCTCATTATTGCGAGCCTCAACATTTTCGTTGGAATTTTTAATCTCCTGCCTCTTCTTCCACTCGATGGCGGGCACATGGCGGTGGCGATAGCCGATGGCATCCGATTCTGGTGGGCGCGAAAGCGTGGAAAAGCCAAGCCTGCTCCCATCAATCTCGAAGTACTCACCCCCATCACAATTGTGGTTTTTGGCCTTCTCGCTGCGCTCTCTTTGATGCTGCTGGCAGCTGACATCTTCAATCCAGTTCACTTCAATCTTTAATTTAGGGCAGAATAAAGCCATGGTTGATCTTGGAATTCCAGCTGCCCCACTAACTGTCCTTGCGCCTCGCCGAAAGAGCCGACAACTCAAAGTTGGTAACGTTCTTGTTGGCGCAGACGCACCTGTAAGTGTGCAATCTATGTGCACAACTCTTACTTCAGATGTGAATGCCACGCTACAACAGATCGCTGCTCTCACTGCCGCTGGTTGCCAGATTGTCCGCGTTGCGGTGCCGAGCCAAGATGATGCAGATGCGCTAGCTGCAATTGCAAAGAAATCTCAGATCCCGGTCATTGCCGACATTCATTTCCAACCAAAATATATCTTTGCTGCAATTGACGCTGGTTGCGCTGCTGTTCGAGTCAATCCTGGAAATATCAAGCAATTTGATGACAAGGTAAAGGAAGTTGCTAAGGCAGCAGGCGATGCCGGTATTCCAATTCGCATTGGTGTAAATGCGGGCTCTCTGGATCCTCGTCTTCTGGCCAAGTATGGAAAAGCAACGCCTGAAGCACTTGCAGAATCTGCACTCTGGGAAGCATCGCTCTTTGAAGAGCACGGATTCTCAGATATTAAAATTTCAGTCAAACATCACGATCCAGTGACTATGGTTAATGCCTATCGCATCCTTGCTTCCAAATGTGATTACCCACTGCATCTCGGTGTTACTGAAGCTGGCCCTATCTTCCAAGGGACCATCAAGTCCGCGACAGCTTTTGGAATTCTTCTCGCTGAAGGAATTGGAGACACTATTCGTGTCTCACTCTCTGCTCCACCTGTCGAAGAAGTAAAAGTTGGAATCTCAATTTTGGAATCACTCAACTTGCGTCAGCGTAAACTCGAAATTGTTTCTTGTCCTTCGTGCGGTCGCGCACAAGTTGATGTCTATACGTTGGCTGAAAGCGTTCAAGCTGGGCTTCAAGGAATGACGGTCCCTCTTCGTGTGGCTGTTATGGGTTGCGTTGTGAATGGCCCAGGCGAAGCTCGTGAAGCAGATCTTGGCGTTGCATCTGGCAACGGAAAGGGTCAGATTTTTGTGAAGGGTGAGGTCATTAAGACGGTTCCGGAATCAGAGATCGTGGCTACCTTGATTGAAGAAGCCAATCGTTTGGCTGATGAGATGGTTGCCGCAGGCGTTGCTTCTGGAGAACCAACCGTCACTATTAAGTAATTCAACCTTCATTAGATAAGGTTGGCCCATGCTAAGAATGTCTACCTTGCTTTTGCGCACCCTTCGCGACGACCCGGCTGATGCTGAAGTAGCGAGCCATCGCCTCTTGGTGCGTGCCGGATATGTTCGCCGAATCTCAGCTGGTATCTACTCCTGGCTGCCATTGGGCTATCTCACATATCGCAATATTGAGCGAGTAGTACGCGAAGAGATGGACGCAGCAGGTTTCCAGGAAGTTCACTTCCCAGCGCTACTTCCTCGCGATCCATACGAGCAGACCAACCGCTGGAGCGAATATGGTCCAGATCTTTTTCGTCTAAAAGATCGCAAAGGCAATGATTTCTTGCTTGGCCCAACCCACGAGGAGATGTTCACTCTGATGGTTAAGGGTGAGTATTCATCGTATAAAGATCTTCCACTCTCGATTTATCAGATTCAAACGAAGTATCGCGACGAGCCTCGTCCACGTAGTGGAATTATCCGTGGCCGAGAATTTGTAATGAAGGATTCGTACTCGTTTGATATCGATGATGCTGGACTAGAAATTTCTTATCAAAAGCACCGCGACGCCTATGTAAAGACTTTTAAGCGCCTTGGGCTTGATTTCAATATTGTCTCTGCAATGTCAGGCGCTATGGGTGGATCCAAATCCGAAGAATTTCTCGCTCCTTGCCCTACGGGTGAAGATACATATGTGCTCTGCGAAAAGTGTGGTTTCGCCGCCAACGTAGAAGCCATGATCACCAAAGTTGACGCTTATGCTGGTCAAACACCACCAGCTATCGAAGTCTTTGATTCTCCGAACACCCCGACTATTGACTCACTGGTCGAGCTTTACAACGGGTTGTTTAGCGAGCCAATCACTGGTGCTAACACACTCAAAAACGTTCTTGTCATGGTTGATGGCGTTGCAACCTCAATCTTGGTGCCAGGTGATCGCGAAGTAGATCTCAAGCGATTGGGTGCAAATCTCCCTGGCGCACAAGATATTCGAATCTTTGAAGAAGAAGATTTCGCCAAATTCCCTGGCCTAGTTAAGGGATATATCGGACCTCAAGATGCTGCAGCTCAAGGCATCAAGGTCTATGCAGATCCTCGCATCGTTATTGGATCGCATTGGATTACCGGAGCAAATGCTAAGGATAAGCACGCACGCTTTGTCACACATGGCCGCGACTTCACCGTCGAGGCTTTTGTTGAGGCGGCTGAAGTCAAGGCTGGCGACCTCTGCCCAGCATGCGCGACCCCGGTTGTTATTGATCGCGCCATCGAAATTGGACACATCTTCCAACTCGGTCGCAAATATGCGCAGGCACTTGGCCTCACCGTCCTAGATCAGAACGGCAAATCCCAAGTAGTAACCATGGGTTCATATGGAATCGGTGTTTCTCGTGCGGTTGCTGCTATCGCAGAGCAGACACACGATGAGATTGGCCTCAACTGGCCACGTGAGATTGCTCCAGCGGATATTCATTTAGTTGCAGCCGGTAAGGATGAATCGATCTTCGAATTCGCCAATACCCTCGCAACAGATTTAGAGAGCGCCGGAATGCGAGTTCTCTTTGATGATCGCCGAGATGCGAGCCCAGGTGTGAAATTCAAGGATGCCGAACTCATTGGTATTCCGTACATCGTTGTTGTTGGAAAATCTCTGCAAGATGGTGAGATTGAATTTCGAGAACGCAAGAGCGGTGAGAAATCACAGATTCCAAGTGGCAGTGCTGTTGCGACAATAGTCGCAGCGATCGCAGGCTAATTCGTGTCAATCGGTAGTTTCTTATTTCTCTTCCTAGCCGCTGGCTTTGCAGGATTTGTTGATTCAGTAGCAGGAGGCGGGGGGCTCGTGCAGTTGCCCGCGCTCCTACTTGGAGTCGCGAATAAACCAATTCCACTGATTCTTGGCACTAATAAGATTCCATCGATATTCGGCACCTCATCGGCCGCATTCTCTTATTTCAAGAGAGTTAAGCCAGATCTTCGCCTTACTTCCATGATGGCGATACCTGCCTTTGTGGGTTCGGTATTAGGTGCGCACTTGGCATCACATTTTCCAACTGCGGTTTTTCATCCACTCATTCTGACCTTGCTCGTCTTGGTCGGAATTTACACCTGGCGCAAACCTCAGCTAGGAATGCACGAGAACTTACGTTTCACGCATCGCACCAGGCATTATGTCGTTGCGCTCTGCGGGCTTCTCATTGGTTTCTATGATGGCTTATTTGGACCGGGCACTGGAACAATCCTGGTCTTCTTACTCGTGATGGTTATCGGGTACGAGTTCCTCAAAGCATCCGCCACCGCAAAGTTGGTAAATATTGCGACCAACTTTGGTGCAATTCTGACTTTCCAAATCACAGGCCATATCTGGTGGAAACTCGGACTAGCCCTGGCTATTGCCAATGTAAGTGGCGCGATCATCGGTTCACGTCTGGCACTTCGCGGCGGATCACCGCTGGTGCGTAAGGTCTTCCTGATCGTGGTTGCAATTTTGATTACAAAATTAAGTTATGATTGGATATATAATTAGTACTGCACAACTGAATATCAACTAAATAGGAGAAGGCCTGATGACAAATACTGAAGAAATATTCGCCGCTATAAGCCCGGCAATTGAAGCCACAGGTAACGTCCTAGAAGAGGTCACACTCACCCCAGATGGTTCGAGCAAACTCCTGACCGTCATTGTTGATAATGAAAACCACTTAAATCTTGATCAGGTAACGGTTGTTACCAAAGCCATCTCTGATCTACTCGATAACCTAGCGGTGTTGGGTGAGAGTCCATTTACACTCGAAGTCACCACACCTGGGCTAGATCGCCCGCTGACTTTGCCCCGCCACTGGAAGAAAAATCATGGACGCCTCGTAAGCGTGGATCTCACCGATGGTTCAAAGGTTCTCGGACGCGTTGGCGAGGTCTCAGAAATTGGAGTCGCAGTGGGTGATTCCTCAATCGATTTTGCGAATATCAAACGCGCGATGGTTGAAATCGAATTTAAAAAGGTAGGTGAATAAGCATGAGCGTAGATGTAGATGCCCTCCTAGCCCTCACCGTTGAGAAGAATATTCCTCTCGAAAAACTTATCAACACCATCGAAAACTTTGTTACCGAGGCTTATTTGGCGCTGCCTGATGCGATGCCAAAAGGCCGCTCAGTTCTTGATCGCCTCACAGGTGAAATATTGATTCATGTGCCCGTGTTCAACGAAGAAGGTATTTATACCGAGACCATCACTCATATGCCAGAAGGTTTTGATGCGACCATTAAACAGGTCGTGCGCAAGGCTCTCAAGGAGAAGATGCGCGCTCTTAAAGATGCCGATGTCGTCAATCAATTTTCTGGAAATGTTGGAGACATAATCTCTGGCGTTGTTTTGCAAGGTCGTGACACCAGCGTTATTTATGTTGATCTTGGGGGAGCAGAGGGAAAAATTCCCGCTAACGAAGCTGTCCCAACTGAGAGCTATAAGCATGGTGATCGAATCAAGGCTTTCGTCGTCAATGTTATTCAAGGCGAGAAAGGTCCCGAGATCACGCTCTCTCGCACCCATCCACTCTTCGTCAAGAGTCTGTTCGCCCTTGAAGTTCCAGAAATTAAAGATGGCGTCGTTGAAATTATTGGTGTCTCGCGCGAACCTGGTCAGCGCTCTAAAGTTTCGGTGCGCGCTAATCGTTCTGGCGTAAGTCCTAAAGGAGCACTCATCGGCCCTGGTGGCGCACGCTCGCAAGCCGTAATCAATGAGCTCCATGGCGAGAAGATCGATATCGTCGATTATTCAGAAGATCCAGCGGTCTATGTGGCTAACGCCCTCGCCCCAGCCAGGGTTGCCAGTGTTGAGATTGTGGATCTTGAGGCAAAGTCCGCCAAGGTCATCGTTCCCGATTTCCAACTCTCTCTGGCGATCGGCAAAGATGGACAGAACGCCAGGCTGGCTGCTCGCCTCACAGGCTGGCGCATCGATATTCATCCAGATAACCCAGTCGAGCGCCTGCTCAAGCCAAGTGAAATTGCCGCCAAAGAAGCTCGTGATGCCGAGAAGGCTCGTCTAGCCGAAGAGGCTGCAGTAGCTGCCGCTGAAGTGACCGCCCGCATATTGGCTGAGCTCAATGCGTCTTCTCCAGCGGAGCAACCATCCCCCACTAGCGAGTAGACTTGCCCTCAATGGAGCCGATTCGCAGCTGTATCGCGTGCCGGAGCCAGGAAAATTGGAAAGAGTTGCTTCACCTAGTTCAACGCGATGGTCGGGTCATCCCGGATCCAACGCACATGCTAGGCGGGCGCGGAGCTTGGCTACACCCGAAATGTTTCGAGGTAGCTAAAAACCGCAGATCGCTTACTAGGGCTTTTAAGTCCGATGGCGATCTCTCTCTTCACGAGCTTGAAGAATATCTACGTAAAGTTGTTCGCAACGTTCATCCTGAACGTTCCTCATAAGGAGCACACATGAAGGCACATACACAATCATGAGCACCAAGCGCTCATGAGTAAGGCATTTATTTAGGCTTCGGCGAACGACGCAGGGGCCAGTAACAGAAAGGCAACTGTGGCTAAGGTCCGCGTTTACGAATTAGCAAAAGATTTAGGTTTAGAGAGCAAAGAACTCCTCGCAAAGTTACAAGAAGTTGGCGAGTTCGTACGTTCTGCATCCTCAACAATTGAAGCGCCAGTAGTGCGCAAGTTGATGGAGAAGTTTCCAGAGATGAAGACTGCAGCGGAAGCTGCACCTGCTGCTCCCAAGAAGCCAGCTGCTAAGAAAGCGGCAGCTAAAAAGGCTGAGCCAACACAGGCAGAGATCGATGCAGCTATTGCGCAACTCGATGAGAGCACCCGCAATCAACTAGGTATTGCAGCGGGATCAACTGGTCCAGTTCCATCAGCGCCGAAGCCAGCAGTACCTGCTGCGCCTGCCGCACCGGAATCAACACAGGCAGATCTCACTTCGGCAGCAGCACCAACACCAGCATCACCAAAGGCACCAACAAATCCCGGTGTGCCATCACCAGCAGCATTTGCAACTCCTCGTCCACCTGCAGCCCCAGCGGCTGGTGGAGTTCCAGGCATGCCACGTCCGCCACGTGCCGGAAACAATCCATTTAGCGCGCAGATCGGTGGAGCAATTCCTCGTCCACCAGCACAACGTCCACTACGTCCGGGAGAACGCCCGCCAATGGCAGGCAATCGCCCAGGTGCAGTGCGTCCTGGTTTTGCAGCACGTCCTGGTGGCGCAGGTGCTCCAGGTTCACGTCCAGGTTTTGCTCCACGTCCTGGTGGCGCAGGTGCTCCAGGAGCTGGCGGTTCGCCATATCGCTCTCCTTCGGCAGCGCCATCAACTGGTCCATCGAACTTTGGTGGCAAGGGTCGCGGCGGAGGTCCACGCGGAAGTACAGCTGGAGCTTTCGGAAAGTCTGGCGGCAAAAAGGGTAAGTCACGTAAGAGCAAGAAAGCGTTGCGTGAAGAATTCGACAATATGGCAGCACCATCACTTGGTGGAGCGGTAATTCCTCATGGTGATGGCAAGACAGTTATTCGTTTGCGTCGCGGCGCATCCTTGATGGACCTTGCGGAAAAAATTAACGCAGATCCAGCAGCGCTTGTGTCAGCGCTATTCCACCTAGGTGAAATGGTCACTGCTACGCAATCTGTAGACGAAGATACATTCAAAATTCTAGGCGGCGAACTTCGCTTCGTTATCGAAGTTGTTAGCCCAGAAGATGAAGATCGCGAACTTCTCGAAGAGTTTGATATCAATCTCGAGCAAGAGCTCGAAGATATTGATGACGCTGATCTCGTTGTGCGCTCGCCAATTGTGACCGTCATGGGTCACGTAGATCACGGTAAGACTCGTTTGCTTGATGCCATCCGTCAGACCGAAGTAATCAAGTCTGAAGCTGGTGGAATTACGCAGCACATTGGTGCTTACCAAATTCACCATGATCATGAGGGCGTTAATAGAGCAATTACCTTCATTGACACACCGGGTCACGAAGCGTTTACAGCGATGCGTGCTCGTGGTGCCAAGGTCACAGATATTGCTGTGCTCGTAGTTGCTGCAGATGATGGCGTGATGCCTCAGACAATCGAAGCGCTCAACCACGCACAAGCAGCCGATGTGCCGATTGTTGTAGCAGTGAACAAGGTCGATAAGGAAGGCGCAAACCCAGATAAGGTCCGCCAACAATTGACCGAGTACAACTTGATCGCTGAAGAGTATGGCGGCACAACAATCTTCGTAAACGTCTCTGCCAAATCTGGTGAAGGCATCGATGAATTGATCGACAGTATCCTTCTTACGGCGGATGCAGCTCTTGATCTACGTGCAGTTGCCGATGATGCAGCTCGCGGCGTAGCTATTGAAGCCAATTTGGATAAGGGTCGTGGCCCAGTTGCCACAGTTCTCGTTCAACGCGGAACTCTTCAGGTAGGCGATGCAATCGTCGCTGGCGGAGCGTATGGCCGCGTTCGTGCGATGTTGGATGAGAATGGTGAGAACGTCACCGAAGCTGGTCCATCACGTCCAGTACAGGTACTTGGTTTCACATCGGTCCCAGGCGCTGGCGATTCATTTATCGTCGCAGAAGATGACCGCACTGCTCGTCAGATTGCTGAAAAGCGTCAACTTGCGATGCGTAATGCTCTGCTTGCCAAGACTCGTAAGAAGGTCTCACTTGAAGACTTCATGGAGCAATCCAAGGTCAGCACTCTTAACCTCATCCTCAAGGGTGACGTATCAGGATCTGTTGAAGCTCTCGAAGATGCTCTTCTCCAACTCGATGTTGGTAGCGAAGTTGATCTACGCGTTATCCACCGTGGCGTAGGTGCAATCACAAAGAACGATGTGACCCTTGCATCTGCTTCAACAGCCGTAATCATCGGCTTCAACGTGAAGCCAGAACCTCAGACTGCAATCTTCGCTGATCAAGAGGGCGTAGAAGTTCGCTTCTACACCGTCATCTACAACGCCATCGAGGAGATCGAAGCATCTCTCAAGGGTCTCTTGAAGCCAGAGTACGAGGAAGTCATTCTCGGAAATGCCGAAGTACGCGACATCTTCAAATCTTCCAAGGTTGGAAATATCGCAGGTTGCTTGGTTCAAGATGGAGTTATTCGTCGTAATGCCAAGGCACGTACCTTGCGTAACGGAGTGCTTGTTACAGATGGCCTAACCATCGATTCACTTCGTCGATTCAAGGATGATGCCACAGAGGTCAAGGATGGATTCGAGTGCGGTATCGGACTCGGTTCATACAAAGAGCTCGAAGTTGGAGATGTCATTCAGACATACGAAATGCGTGAGAAGAAGCGCGCATAAATGGCCTCTAATCGCGCGCTTAAAGTCGCAGATCGCATTAAAGAAGTGATCGCGACAACGCTTGAAACACGGGTCAAGGATCCGCGTTTGGGTTTTGTCACGATCACTGATGTGCGAGTTACCGGCGACCTTCAACAAGCTTCGATCTTCTACACAGTACTTGGTGATGAGGATGCTCGTGCTGGTACGGCTGCAGCACTTGCCTCATCTCGAGGAATGATTCGTCGTGAAGTTGGATCTGCTTTAGGACTTCGCATCACTCCGACAATCGAATTCTTTGAGGATGGCCTCGCCGAGTCTGCAAGTGCGATGAACGATCTGTTGTCTTCAGTGAAAGCTGCGGATGCAGACCTCGCTAAGCTCCGCGAGAGCGCCAAGCCAGTTGGCGATGCCGATCCTTACAAGACACACGAATAATCGGTAGAGCGCCTAATGGATGGTTTTTTACTCGTCGATAAAGCGGGTGGAATGACTAGCCATGATGTGGTGGCAAAGATTCGTCGCAGGTTGGGAACGAAAAAAGTTGGCCACGCAGGCACCTTGGATCCCATGGCGACTGGCGTACTGGTACTTGGTGTCGGAAATGCAACGCGTCTGCTCCAATATGTCGTTGATGGAGTGAAGGCTTACGATGCAACAATCACTGTAGGCAAAGCCACAGTCACAGATGATGTCGAAGGCGAGGTGGTTTTCACGGCCGATCTCGAGCATCTTAAGAACGTGAGCGATGACGAGATCCGATCTTTTCTAGCAAGACAGGTGGGAGTAATTGCGCAGCGCCCAAGCTCTGTGAGCGCGATTAAAGTTAATGGAAAGAGTGCACACCAACGTGTTCGTGATGGGGAAGTGGTCGATCTTCCCGCCCGCGAAGTCACGATTGAGGCAATAGATATTCACACGATTACGCGTACCGAAACTGACATCTCCATTTCAGTGAGCGTTCGCTGCTCTGCCGGTACCTATATTCGAGCGATCGCCCGTGATTTAGGTGAAGCCTTAGATGTTGGTGGCCACCTGACAGCATTGCGGCGCACACTCGTTTCTCCTTTTGCTATCGATGAATGTAAATCTTGGGAAGATGCAGAGTTGCTCTCTACGGCAGCCGGAATTTCAAGAATTCTCCCCACGCGCACATTGGATGTCGAAGAACTCAATGAAATTTCATTTGGCAGAGCAATTGATGCCAATTCCACCGAACAGGTGACCGCGGCGCTCAACGCAGCGGGAGATTTCGCCGCACTCCTAGAAAATCGTGAGCTAGGGAAGAAGAAATTTGCCACACCAACGCTTGTAGCTCTGAAAGGATAAATCCATGACTTCGGTAGCAATTGGAATCTTCGATGGAGTTCATGCGGGTCATCAAGAAATTCTTAGTGAAGCCGCGAAATATGGCTCAGTCACGGTCCTGACTTTTGATCCACATCCCACATCTGTTTTTGCGCCGGAGCGAACCCCATCCTTCTTAGTTTCATTAGAAGATCGGATTGCGCTGCTCAAATCCTGTGGAGCACAAGATGTAGCCGTCCTCCCATTCACAAAAGAGTTTGCTTCCAAGAGCCCCGACGAATTCATTCAAGAGGTTCTCAAGGACCAGCTCCACGCAACCCATGTCACGGTTGGTGAGAATTTCACATTCGGCCATAAGGCTGCTGGCAACGCCGCATATCTCAAGGAGCACTCGGGCCTTGAAGTAAGTGCAGTAAAGCTCTCTGAAAATCGTGGCAGCGCGATTTCTTCCTCTCGTATCCGCACTTTGGTGGTTGATGGCGATGTGGAGCGAGCGAACGAACTTTTGACCCGTAACTTCTATCTCCGCGGCCCCGTTATTCATGGCGAGAAGCGCGGTCGCGAGATCGGCTACCCAACCGCCAATATTGGTCTTGCAGACAATGTGACCATCCCAGCTGATGGTGTTTACGCCGGCTGGCTGAGTGTCAATGGTCAGCGTTGGCAGGCTGCGATCTCAATCGGCACGAACCCGACCTTCCCAGGAATTCGCGGTCGCCAGGTTGAGGCATATGCGATCGATCAGAAGGGCCTTGATCTCTACGATAAAGAGGCAAAGCTGGAATTTGGATTCCGCCTTCGAGATACCCTGAAATTTGATGGTTTGGACGAGCTTTTGGCGCAAATGAAGCAGGATTGCCTGCTGGCTAAGCAGCTCACCTCCTTTTAGAGTTTTTTAGAGGCAAGTAGCCTCCCACAGCCTCGATTTCGCCCCCCAAACACGCGCTGGTAGCCTTGGGAGTGCAAAATCTAAAGCGAGTAATTGCGCCTTCGTGATTCACACCGAGGCCCTCGTGACAGCACAAGGAGTGCCAACATGGCTTTACAGCCTGCAGAGAAAAAAGAGATCATCGCAAAATATGGCGCTTCCGCCACTGACACAGGAAGCCCAGAAGCGCAGATCGCATTGTTGTCTCGTCGTATCGAAGAGATTACAGAACACTTGAAGACCAACAAGAATGACCACCACAACCGTCGTGGCCTCTTGCTGTTGGTTGGTAAGCGCCGTCGTTTGTTGCAATACCTTGCAAAGACAGATGTCACTCGCTACCGCGCGATTATCGAAAAGCTCGGAATTCGTCGCTAATTAAGAAAAGTTAAGTACAACTCTCTCGCGCCTGCCACGCGGATCGAAATTGGTCCTCGGTAGTGGTTTACGGACGCAGTGTCTTTTTCATCATTGATGCGCGCTCGCCGTGGACTTCGATCGAAGATCCATTTCAATCTCACCATATAGAACCATATAGATGGGCGAGCGCGAGAGACCTTAAGAAATGGAGATGACCCATGGAGGGTCCAGATGTGAAAGTCGCCGTTGCAACAATTGATAACGGCAAGTACGGAAAGCGCGAGATTCGTTTTGAAACAGGACGCCTCGCAAAGCAAGCAGCGGGTACAGCACTCGTTTATCTCGATGATGACTCGATGTTGCTCTCAGCAACAACAGCATCGAAGAATCCAAAAGACCAATTTGATTTCTTCCCACTGACAGTTGATGTCGAAGAGCGTATGTATGCAGCAGGAAAGATCCCAGGATCATTCTTCCGTCGCGAAGGTCGCCCTTCAGAAGACGCAATTCTTACCTGCCGTCTGATTGATCGCCCTCTTCGTCCAGCATTCGTTAAGGGTCTTCGCCATGAAGTCCAGGTTGTCGTCACAGTTATGGCGCTTAACCCTGACCACATGTACGACGTGCTCGCTATCAACGCAGCGTCGATGTCTACCCAACTTGCAGGACTTCCATTCTCAGGTCCAATCGGTGGCGTTCGCGTCGCTTTGATTGAAGGCCAATGGGTTGCGTTCCCAAATCACTCTGATTTGGATAAGGCAGTCTTTGACATGGTTGTTGCTGGCTCAATCGCTGGCGATGACATTGCAATCATCATGGTTGAAGCTGAAGCGACAACCTCAACAATCAATCTCATCAAGGGTGGCGCTCAGGCTCCAACCGAAGAGATTGTTGGACAAGGACTTGAGGCTGCAAAGCCATTTATTCGCGCTCTCTGCGAAGCACAACTAGCACTCGCAAAGGTTGCTGCAAAGCCAACTGGTGAGTTCCCTGTCTACTTGGATTATCAGGATGATGTTTATGCTGCTGTCGAGAAGGCTGCCGCAAGTGATATCGCTGCTGCTCTCACAATTCCTGGAAAGCAGGATCGTGAGACAAAGCTTGATGAGATCAATGCGTTAATCAAGGAGCATTTCGCCGTTACATTCGAAGGTCGTGAGAAGGAAGTTTCTGCAGCGCTTCGCTCAGTAACAAAGTCTTCTGTTCGCCAACGCGTGTTGCGCGAGAAGGTTCGTATCGATGGACGTGGAGTTCGCGATATCCGCCCAATCACTGCAGAAGTTGAAGTGATGCCTCGTGTTCACGGTTCTGCAATCTTCGAGCGTGGAGAGACACAGATTCTTGGCGTGACCACTCTCAATATGCTCAAGATGGAGCAAATGCTGGACACGTTGAACCCAGAGACAACCAAGCGTTACATGCACAACTACAACTTCCCTCCTTACTCAGTAGGCGAGACAGGTCGTGTTGGTTCACCAAAGCGTCGCGAAATCGGCCACGGTGCACTTGCAGAGCGCGCATTGCTACCAGTTCTTCCTACACGCGAAGAATTCCCGTATGCAATCCGTCAGGTTTCAGAAGCCCTGGGCTCAAATGGATCAACATCAATGGGATCTGTTTGTGCATCAACCATGTCACTTCTTAATGCCGGTGTGCCACTCAAGGCTCCAGTAGCTGGTATCGCAATGGGTCTGATCTCAGATCTCGTTGATGGCAAGACAGAGTATGTCGCGCTGACCGATATTTTGGGAGCAGAAGATGCTTTCGGAGATATGGACTTCAAGGTTGCTGGAACTAAAGATTTCGTTACAGCTCTCCAACTAGATACCAAGCTCGATGGCATTCCTGCATCAGTACTTTCTGCAGCTCTTCTTCAAGCTAAGGAAGCTCGCTTATTCATCCTCGATCTCATGATCCAGGCAATCGATGCTCCAGATGAGATGAGCCTCTTGGCTCCACGCATCATCTCGATCAAGGTTCCTACAGATCTGATCGGTGCAATCATCGGACCTAAGGGCAAGATGATCAACCAGATTCAAGATGACACAGGCGCAGATATCACCATCGAAGATGATGGAACTATCTACATCGGTGCTCTTGAAGGATCTCAAGCAGAAGCTGCGAAGGCAATGATCGAAGCTATCGCTAACCCTGTAGTGCCTAAGGTCGGAGAGCGTTACAACGGCAGCGTCGTGAAGCTTGCTACCTTCGGTGCATTTATCTCTTTGGTTCCAGGTAAAGATGGTTTGCTCCACATCTCGCAGATTCGCAAGATGCATGGTGGCAAGCGCATTGAAAACCTTGAAGAGGTTATGAAGGTTGGAGATAAGATCGAAGTTGAGATCAACGAGATTGATCCAAAGGGTAAGTTCTCTTTGGTCCCAGTTCTTGCTGATGGAACAACTCCTTCAGATGCCCCAGCTACTTCAGTATCTGCAGCTGAATAAATAATTAATGGCCCGTACCACTCTGCCTAGCGGCCTGCGAATCGTTACCGAAGAAGTTTCAACGGTTCGCTCGGCTACTTTCGGAGTGTGGGTCAATGTCGGCTCCCGCGATGAGACACCATCTGTCGCGGGAGCTTCGCATTTTCTAGAGCACTTGCTTTTCAAAGGCACTACCCGCCGAAATGCGATGGAGATTTCATCATCGATCGAAGCAGTTGGCGGTGAGATGAATGCATTTACTCATAAGGAGTACACCTGCTTTTATGCTCGCGTGATAGATGTTGACCTGCCATTGGCCGTTGATGTCATCTCAGATTTAATTACCTCATCACTCGTGAAGGCCGCAGATGTGGACTCCGAGCGAAGTGTTGTCCTCGAAGAGATCGCCATGCGCGATGATGATCCATCCGATCTCATTCACGATCTCTATTTAGAGACGTATTACGGTGATACCCAACTTGGACGCTCAGTCCTTGGAACCGTAGATTCCATCAAGAATATGTCGCGCTCTGCAGTTTTTAATTACTACAAGAAGATGTATCGCCCTGAAGACATTGTTGTTGCAGTAGCTGGCAATATTTCGCATAAGAAAGTCGTCAAGCTAGTTGAGCAAGCTCTCGCACGCGATGGCTTCTTGGATGTTCCAGATGCCAAGCCCGCGTTGCGCACTTCTCCCAAAGCTCGCACTCCCGGAAGCGGAACAATCGGTGTGATCGAGCGCAAGAGCGAGCAAGCTCACCTCTTGGTAGGTGTCGATGGAGTGGATCGCAACGATCCCCGTCGCTTTGCAATGAGTGTTCTCGCTTCGGCTCTGGGTGGTGGAATGTCTTCCAGACTATTCCAGGAGATCCGAGAGAAGCGTGGCCTGGCCTACAGCGTCTACGCCTACGGGCAGCAATTTTCAGGTTCTGGCTCATTGGCATTTTATGCCGGCTGCCAACCATCAAAGGCGCTGGAAGTTGTTCAAATAATTCGTGATGTCACCTTGGATGTTGCCGCGAACGGGCTCACCGATGAGGAAATCACTCGCGCTAAAGGCGCTGTCTGCGGTTCACTTGTGCTCAGCCAAGAAGATACTGGATCCCAGATGAGCCGGATTGGCAAGAGCGAGCTCGTGTACGGCGAGATTATGAGTTTTGACGAGATATTGGCATCGATTAATCGCGTGAGCTCCCAAGAGATAAAAGAAATTGCTTCCGCAATACTGCCTGGTCGCTCTACGCTTGCACTTGTTGGACCATTTAAGAGCACAAGTAAATTCGAAAAGGTGATTGCATGAGTATCAAAGTTGGAGTTCTCGGTGCCAAAGGCCGCATGGGTGCCACTACGGTTGAAGCAATCAATTCGGCCTCGGATTTAGAGCTCGTTGCAACTGTAGATCTTGGCGATTCAATGGAGAGCCTTGTTGCCGCAGGTGCACAGGTGGTTGTTGATTTCACTCACCCAGATGCAGTAATGAGCAATCTTGAATTCGCGATCAACCACGGAATTAGTGTTGTTGTCGGTACAACTGGATTTGATGATGCAAAGCTTGATCAGGTGCGCGGATGGCTTGCTGCCAATCCGCAGGTAGGTGCGCTGATTGCACCAAACTTTGGATTAGGCGCAGTGTTGATGATGCAATTTGCAGCCCAAGCCTCTAAGTACTTTGAATCTGTCGAAATTGTTGAGCTTCATCATCCCAATAAGGTTGATGCTCCATCTGGTACAGCAGCTCGCACAGCACAGCTCATTACCGAAGCACGTGCATCTGTCCACAAGGAAGCGATGCCCGATGCGACAAGCACATCACTTCCAGGTGCTCGCGGTGCCAAAGTAGGAGATGTCCCAGTCCATTCAGTACGCCTACGTGGGCTTGTAGCTCACCAAGAAGTGATTTTGGGCGATACCGGTGAGACTCTCACTATCCGTCACGATTCGATCGATCGCACTGGGTTCATGCCAGGAGTCTTGCTCGGAGTTCGTAAGGTGGTCCAAACCCCAGGGCTTACATTTGGCCTAGAACATTTCCTCAACCTCAAGTAGTTTTAACGTATCCAATTATCGTAAAGGGAGTAAACATGAGCGAATCACGTATCACTATGTATGGAGCTGATTGGTGTGGAGATTGCCGCCGCTCTAAGCGCTATCTCGATGAACACAACGTCGCTTATACCTATATCGATGTGGAGGCTGACCTCAGCGCAGCTGACAAAGTTGTCGAAATTAATGGGGGAGCTAAATCAATTCCAGTAATCGTCTTTGACGATGGAACACACCTAACAGAGCCTTCTGATATCGCACTTGAAAGCAAGCTAGAGGAACTTTCGATTCTCTAAATCTTTTTTAAATGCGGTACCTGTAAAAAATTGCTGACGTTGCCATTGCCCCGAGAATAATTACGGGGAATGGCAACTTTGCTATTACGGCAATGATTGCGACAGTCAGTCCGGCCAAGCGGTGATCAATCACGATCTTGGTCTTTTCGGTCAAAGTCTGCATAGCTATCAGGCCGCTGAGAAGTACTACGGGAATGTAGTTAGTAATTCTTTCAACTCGCGGTTTTTCAAGCCAGCTCTCGGGAATAAGATGGCCGATAAATTTCAGAGAAAAAGCAGCGAAACTTGTAGCAATGACGACAATCCAGGTTGAACTCAATTAATTCCACCCCGCAAACACTGCGATGATCACGGTGGTTAAGATCGGAACGCCTACTGGGACGAAATGCGTAATTGCTAGCGCCCAAGCAACAGCCACAAGCGCGGTGATTTTGGGACGAAGTTCTTTAAGCCGTGGCCACAAAACTGCGACAAATATGGATGGCGAGGCAACATCCAACCCCCATGCTGCTGAGCTACCAATCTCTTTGGCTCCAACTGCCCCCAATAAGGTGAAGAGATTCCAGAAGAAAAATACTCCAAAGCCGGTGTACCAAAATGCTGTCCGTGCCTGCTCCACATTATCTTGAGCAATAGCCATACCGGTTGATTCATCAATTGTTATGTGAGCAGATACGACACGTTGCCAGCCACGATTTTGAAGCAAGCCGGCCATTCGAATTCCATAGAGGCCATTTCGAGTTCCGAGAAAAGCTCCAGTCGCAAGCGCGCTCCAGGGACTTCCGCCGCCTCCGATAATTGCTACCAGCGCAAACTGAGATGCCCCAGAAAATAAAAAGAGCGAGAGTACGCACGCCTGAAGAACCGAAAAGTGGCTGGCGACCGCCACCGCACCGAAGGCGGCGCCCGCAGCCCCGACGGCTAGGCCTACGGAGATGGAGTCGCGTTTGATTGACACGCCAATATTCTGCCGTAATCCCCAGATCTTGTGTGCCTAAAAGATAAGGTGACGACCATGACAACAGAGAACCACGCTGCGCAGGAGCACTTTCCAATCGTCTTTCGCGAAGATATGACGGTTGAGCTGGTGAAAGCTAGCGCGAGCGACTCAGATGTCATCTGGGCTGCGCGTGTATCAACTGCCGGAGATAAGTCACTCGCTGATGTTGATAGCGATGCAACACGAGCTGAAGGTTTGATCAATTACCTTGCTCGCGAGCGTCACGGTTCACCATTCGAGCACACATCAATGACCTTCTTTGTATCTGCGCCAATCTTTGTCTTCCGCGAATTCATGCGTCACAGAATTGCTTCATACAATGAAGAGAGCGGTCGCTATCGCGAACTTCGTCCCACATTTTATATTCCAAGTAAAGAGCGCAAGCTGGTACAAATTGGCAAGGCCGGCGCGTATACATTTGTTGAGGGAACTCCCGAGCAGTACGAGCTAACCGTTAACGCGATCAAGGAAAGTTGTGAAGTCGCCTACGCCAACTACACGAAGATGCTTGATGCGGGTGTGGCTCGCGAAGTAGCTCGCGCAGTATTGCCCGTCACTCTCTATTCATCCATGTATGTGACCATGAATGCTCGCGCTTTGATGAACTTTCTCTCTCTTCGCACATCGCATGAAGGTTCGCATTTTCCAAGCTATCCACAGCGCGAAATCGAGATGGTTGCTGAGCAAATGGAAGCTCATTTTGCAAAGTTAATGCCGATTACGTATGGGGCATTCCAGAAGTCTGGGCGTATTGCGCCTTAGTTTGTCTGGCGCGAGTGAGTATTGCGCCTTAGTTTGTCTGGCGCGAGTGAGTATTGCGCCTTAGTTTGTCTGGCGCGAGTGAGTATTGCGCCTTAGTTTGTCTGGCGCGAGTGAGTATTGCGCCTTAGTTTGTCTGGCGCGAGTGAGTATTGCGCCTTAGTTTGTCTGGCGCGAGTGAGTATTGCGCCTTAGTTTTCTAGGAGTTGCCCAGTTGGCACGATAGAGTAGGGCTATGTCCAGCTCGCATAGACCCACGACTCAGATCCAGCCTCCTTTTGGTCGCCTTATCACTGCGATGGTGACCCCTTTCTCCAAGGATGGATCGATCGATTGGGATGGCGTAGCCAAGTTGGCCGAGCATCTGGCGAATACTGGCCATGATGCAATTGCCGTCAATGGCACTACGGGTGAAGCCCCAACAACGAAGTCTTCCGAGAAGCTTGAGATCATTCGCGTCGTAAAAAGCACAGTGGGGGATCGCGTAAAGGTTCTCTCAGGTGCGGGCGATAACGAAACTTCTTACACGGTCGAGCAATCCAAGCGCTGCGCTGAAGCCGGTGCTGATGGCTTGCTTATCGTTACCCCTTATTACAACAAGCCACCACAAGCCGGAATCGAAGCTCACTTTCGTGCCGTAGCAGATGCAACAGATCTTCCAATCATGATGTACGACATTCCAGGTCGCACTGGTGTAGCGATCGAAGAGGACACAATCTGTCGTCTGGCTGAAGTCAAAAATATTGTCGCCCTTAAGGATGCAAAAGGTAATCCTGGTTCTACCTCATGGGTTATTAAGCGCACTGGATTGCCAGTGTATTCAGGCGATGACATTCTCAATCTTCCGTTACTTTCAGTTGGCGCAGTTGGATTTGTATCGGTCTGTGGCCACGTAGTCGGTAACGACTTGCGTGAGATGCTCGATGCTTGGTTCGCAGGCAATGCTGTACGAGCGCTTGAAATACATCAAAAATTATTACCGGTATTCACCGGAACCTTCCGCACTCAAGGTGCGATATTGACTAAGGCCGCACTCACGATGATGGGCCTACCTGGTGGATCTACTCGTTTGCCACTTGTCGATGCCACCGAAGCGCAGATTGCGCAATTGCGGGAGGACCTTCAACAAGGCGGAGTAACACTTAACTAATGAATCATCCTCACCCAGATTTACCATATCCACCAAAGCTCGCTCCTAAAACCATGCGCGTTGTCGCGCTTGGAGGATTGGGCGAAATCGGTCGTAATATGACCGTCTTTGAATACGATGGAAAATTATTGATCGTCGATTGCGGCGTGCTTTTCCCCGAAGAGAACCAACCAGGCATTGATTTAATCCTTCCTGATTTCTCATATATTCGTGAGCGACTCCATGATGTTGTTGGGTTAGCACTTACCCACGGTCACGAAGACCACATTGGTGCGGTCCCATATCTCCTCAAAGAACGAGCAGATATTCCTGTTATTGGCTCAAAACTCACTTTGGCATTTACTGAAGCAAAGCTTAAAGAGCGTCGAATTACAGCTCCGCTCGTTGAAGTAAAAGCTGGAATGAAGCAGAAGTTCGGCCCATTTGAACTCGAATTTATTGCAGTCAATCACTCCATTCCAGATGCCCTAGCGATAGCTATTCGCACCGATGCTGGATTGATTCTTGCTACCGGTGATTTCAAGATGGATCAGCTTCCGCTCGATGGTCGCGTGACCGATCTTCGTGCATTTGCTCGCTTGGGTGAAGAAGGCGTTGACCTCTTCATGACTGATTCGACGAATGCAGATGTTCCAGGATTTACTACATCTGAGCGCGACATCATCCCTGCTTTAGATCGAACCTTCCATGCCACTTCGCGCCGCGTGATCGTTGCATCATTTGCTTCTCACGTGCACCGCATTCAACAAATTCTTAATATCGCAATCGCCCATGATCGCAAGGTCGCCTTTGTTGGTCGCAGCATGGTGCGCAATATGAAGCTTGCCGAAGATCTTGGTTACCTCGATGTTCCAAGCGGCCTCATTGTTGATGCTAAGAACATCGATGATTATGGCGACAAGATTGTTCTTATCTGCACAGGCTCACAAGGCGAGCCTCTTGCAGCGCTCTCACGTATGGCAAATGGCGATCACCAGATCAAAGTGGGCAAAGGTGACACGGTCATTCTTGCCTCTTCATTGATCCCGGGAAATGAAAACTCGGTCTACCGGGTCATTAACGAACTCACACGCTTTGGCGCAGAAGTAATTCATAAGGGCAATGCTCTTGTGCACGTTTCGGGCCATGCAGCAGCAGGGGAGCTGTTGTATTGCTACAACATTGTGAAGCCTAAAAATGTGATGCCAATCCATGGTGAATGGCGCCATATGCGTGCCAACGCAGAGCTAGCCATCAAAACTGGCCTTGCCCGCACTAACACGATTGTTGTTGATAACGGAATCGCCGTGGATGTTCACGATGGTTATGCAGACGTTGCTGGTGCAGTGCCGGTTGGCTTCGTTTATGTTGATGGCCACAGTATTGGCGAGATCACTGAAGATTCTTTGAAGGATCGACGCATCCTCGGCGAAGAAGGATTTATTTCGGTAGTTGTCGTTATTGATTCTCAGACTGGCAAAGTTGTTGCAGGTCCAGATATTCACGCTCGTGGCTTCACCGAAGATAAGGCGCTCTTTGACGAGGTAAAGGTCATGATCGAGAAGGCTCTTGCTAAATCTGTGGCAAGCGGCATCAACGGTACCCACCAACTACAACAAGTTTTGCGCAGAACAGTCGGAAGCTGGGTTGGAGAAGAGCATCGTCGTAAGCCGATGATCGTTCCAGTTGTGATCGAAGTCTGACCGGAGCGCGGCGCGCCTAGGCGCACCATTTGTACCTTTTCCTTAGGCTTACCTCATTATGGCAAAACGCAAAACTGCACGTAAAAGGTCGACTACCCAAGCTAAGGGCTCAATCCCCAGCGCACTCGCGCGTGGGCTAGGAGTGCTCTGGCGGGGGATAGCCAAGGCAATCGGTAGCTCTATTCGCTTCGTATTCAAAGAAGCTCGAGAGCTTGATGCCGCGCACCAACGCGATGGTTTTGCATTCCTTGTTTTGATCCTCGCCTTACTGGCAGCTGGCGGAAGCTGGTTCAATCTTCATGGCATCGTAGGTCGCGCGCTTGCTTCGGTACTGCTCGGCACTTTTGGTCGCTTGGCCGTTCTCTCACCGCTGTTATTTATTTATTTTGCTTATCGACTATTTCGCGCTCCACATGAAGGCCGTACCAATGGTCGCATCACAATCGGCGCAATTCTTCTCCTCTTAACCAGTACTGGACTTACTCATATTTGGAATGGCTCGGTTGGAGACACTGGCAAGTGGTCAATGCAACATGGTGGTGGCTGGCTTGGATATGCAATTGCTACTCCGCTAGTAAAGCTAGTCACGTCAATTCTTGCTGTACCTATATTGCTTATTATTTTCTTCTTTGGAATTTTGATCGTCACTGCAACTCCAGTTTCACAGGTCATCACGTACATCAAGCGTGCTTTGCATTGGGGTAAGAATCGCGTTGAGTCGATGCGTCCAGACGAGCAGGATGAAGAGTTCGAAATTACCGACACTCCGCCATTTGAATCTCCGATCATTCAAGATCTCTCAGCATTGAATGACGATGAGAACGACGATGAGATCGATGATGAGCCGCAAGAATTTGAAGAGGATTTTGTAGAGCAGCCAACTTCGGTCCCGCATGCAACTGTCATCACGGAGCCAAAGTTCGAACCTAAGAGTGTTCAGAGCGCGCCGGCAAAGCAGATGATCCTTGCCTCGGATACTGCCTACACACTTCCTTCAATGGATTTACTCAAAGCCGGTCCAGCAGCTAAAGCAAAATCAAAGGTCAATGACACTGTTGTAGCAGCACTTGCTCAAGTTTTTGAACAATTCAATGTTGATGCAAAAGTCACTGGATTTATACGTGGCCCAACGGTTACTCGCTACGAAGTAGAACTTGCTGGTGGAGTTAAAGTCGAGGCAATTACCGCTCTGACAAAGAATATTTCTTATGCCGTCGCAAGTAGTGATGTTCGCATCCTCTCTCCGATTCCGGGCAAATCTGCAGTGGGTATCGAGATTCCGAATGTTGACCGCGAAATCGTTACGGTTGGTGATGTTTTGCGCTCATCGGTAGCGACAAGTGAGCCTCATCCAATGGTTATTGCACTGGGTAAGGATGTCGAAGGTAATTTCATTTGTGCTAACTTGGCCAAGATGCCGCACCTGCTTGTTGCTGGTGCAACTGGCGCAGGTAAGTCTTCGATGATCAACTCACTCATTGTTTCCATTCTGATGCGCGCAACGCCAGATGAAGTTCGCTTAGTCATGATTGACCCTAAGCGCGTTGAACTCACCAGCTATGAAGGCATCCCACATCTGATTGCGCCAATCATCACCAACCCTAAGAAGGCCGCAGACGTTCTTGCCTGGGTTGTTCGTGAAATGGATCAACGATATGACGATCTTTCGCACTTTGGATTTAGGCATATTGATGATTTCAATAAGGCGGTACGGGCTGGAAAGCTCAAAACTCCTGAAGGCAGTGAGCGCATTCTCGAGCCGTATCCATATCTACTCGTTATTATCGATGAGTTGGCAGATCTGATGATGGTAGCTGCTCGCGAAGTTGAAGAGAGCATCGTGCGCATTACTCAGCTAGCTCGCGCAGCTGGTATCCATCTAGTTATTGCAACACAGCGCCCAAGCGTTGATGTTGTCACCGGACTTATCAAAGCGAACGTTCCATCTCGTCTCTCATTTGCAACCTCAAGCCTTGCGGACTCGCGAGTTATTCTTGATACCCCAGGAGCCGAAAAACTTGTTGGCCAAGGTGATGGACTCTTCTTGCCGATGGGTGCAAGTAAGGCAGTGCGTATTCAAGGTGCATATGTCTCTGATCGAGAGATTGAAGGCATTGTTAATCTTGTGAAATCACAGCTACAACCTGTTTATCGCATTGATATTAATGCTCCGGCTGTGAGCAAGCAGATCGAGAATGATATTGGCGATGACATGGATCTTTTGCTTCAAGCCATTCAGCTTGTTGTGGGAACTCAATTTGGTTCGACTTCAATGTTGCAGCGCAAATTGCGCGTTGGCTTTGCAAAGGCCGGACGCCTTATGGATCTGATGGAGAGCCGTGGCATCGTTGGGCCTTCTGAAGGATCCAAGGCCAGGACCGTGTTGATAACCGCAGAGCAGATGCCCGATGTCCTCGAGGAAATTCAAGGGTTCAACTAGCACTCAGGGTGAACTTTTGGGTGAGATCACGCCCAGCGCCTACACCTGTGTAGTCAGTTTTGACAGCGGCGCGTACCCTTAGAACATGACGGTCGGACTTCTCCTCAGACAAGCACGCGAATCTGCGGGCTTGTCTGTCGATGAGGTCGCAGCGCGCACTCGTATTCGCCCACGAGTTATTCTGGATCTAGAGGCTGGAAACTTAGAGTCATCTGGCGGAATCGCTTATGCGCGTGGACACATTCGTAGCATTGCCAAAGTACTCAACGCTGATCCCGAAGTCCTGGTTGCGCAGTTTAATCAGGAAGCCGATTTGGGTTCACGATCTATGAGTGATCTCTTGGCTGATAACAGTGCGACTGCGCGTCATTTGGACTCGTCGAAAATTTCTTACAAGAAACTTTCGATTGCTGCAATAGTTTTGATAGCACTTCTGATCATTATTCCGGCCGTGAGCTCTTTCTTCCACGGCACACCAAAAATGAGTAAGCCAACTCCTAAACCGTCAGCTTCTGCTCATGCGATAACAGCACCGACTCCGGCGTCCACTCCCGCGGCACCAGTTGCGAGTGCTACTCCTTCAAGCAGTCCGGCAACTTCTCCTGCCACAACGCCAACTACGAGCGTACCGACAATTCCCGCTTCCACGGTCTCGTTCAAAGCTGTGAATGCGAACAGTTGGTTCTCGGTCACCGATTCAAACGGAACTGTTCTATGGCATGGCACTTTATATAAAGGGGCGACGGAATCTTTTAACGTTACTGCGCCCATAGACGTCACAATCGGCAACGCCGGGGCTGTTGATGTCACGATAAATGGCAAGGATGCCGGTGTATCAGGCACAATTGGCCAAGTCGTGCACATTCAATACGGACCCGGAGTCAAGTCATAAATCTTCCTAACTCACTGACGGTACTTCGCGTACTCGCCCTGCCGTTTTGCGCATATGCACTTTTCAAAAATGGTGGAGATGACTCTGCCTGGCGAATAATTGCTTGGTGTGGTTTTTTCCTCGTCGGATTAACAGATCTCTTCGATGGACGAATTGCACGTTCACGCAATCAAGTGACAAGTTTTGGAACTCTGCTAGATCCCATTGCAGATAAAGCTGCGATCGGAACAGCGATGATCGGCCTCTCAATTCAGGGCAAGCTCTGGTGGTGGGTAACGATTGTTATTCTGTTCCGCGAAGTAGCAGTCACAGTTCTGCGCTTTGCGGTCATCAGAGGCGGGGTTATCCCGGCGAGCAAGGGTGGAAAACTCAAAACTATGTGCCAAGGGTTCGGAATTGGTTTTTACATTCTGCCGCTGCCTGCCTGGGCACACCTGCCCCGAGATATCTTTATGGCCTTCACGATTGGCATCACACTCTCGACCGGTTTCGACTATTTTAAGAAGGCGCTCACCAAATGAGCAGGGCAATAGATGCCACAGCGCTTGTGCGCAAACTTAAGCGCAATGGTTTGACTCTCTGTGTAGCAGAATCCATCACGGGTGGGGGATTGGCCCAAGTGATCACTGACGTCCCGGGAGCATCATCAGCATTTCTCGGCGGAGTCATTACTTATAGTGATTCCAGCAAGACAAAATTCTTGGCCATTCCTAAACGCACCCTCACTAAGGAGAGCGCGGTCTCAGAGGTTGTGGCACGCCAGATGGCGCAAGCGGCGCGAGCAAATTTTGGCTCAGATTTTGCAATCTCGACAACTGGCGTAGCTGGACCAGGCAAGGCCTATGGCCAAAAAGCAGGAACTGTCTGGATTGCCATTGCCTCCAAGCGAGAGACGATCGCTATTGCGCTCGAATTGAAAGGCACGCGCAGCGAAATTCGCCACGCAACTATTGAGAGTGCAATCGCCAGTTTTGAGCGTATCCTTGGCATGTGACTTTGCTACGTACCCATATCGGCTACTCCTTGCGCGCGACTCGCGTCGCACAGGGGCGCACACTTCGTGATGTCGCCAAGAGCGCACGCGTCTCATTGGGCTACCTATCAGAAGTAGAACGTGGGCAGAAAGAAGCCTCCTCGGAGCTGCTCAATGCAATCTGTCTAGCCCTAGAAATTTCACTTGGTCATGTTCTTGCAGAAGTTGCTTCGCAGGTAGCCGCACTTGAAACTCCACATCTCACGGTGGTTGAAGACGCCGCTTAATTCGCGCATCACCATTCATGGCAACAAACCATAAATCACGCGCAGCGATTCTTGCTGGCGCAAAGGTGGTCATTGCAGAAGTTGGCAGCTATCAAGCAAATATGATCGATATTGCTGCGCGCGCGCAAGTCTCTCGTGCCACTGTTTACAACCATTTCAGCGACAAAGCAGAGATGTTCCAAGAGCTCATTGAAGTAGAGATTCATCGACTCGCCGATTTGGCGCAAAGCGCGCTAACTCCGGCTGATGCGCTTTATCTACTCTCGCGAGCTATCTCCAGCGACAAGGCGCTTCGCCAAATGAGCACCAGTGATCCGGCAGATATTGTCAAACTCATCAGCATGAACGACCATGCGCTCTGGACTTTAACGAAACAATCCTTGCAACACATTTTTGGCGCTAACTGGGCAATCATTCTGCATTGGCTCCTTGGGCAGATTGCTTCACCGCTCACAGATGAAGAGACTAAGGCCCAGGCTCACCAATTGGTATTCGCGCTATAACTAGCTCACAAGTATTAATGCTTGACTGAGAATCGCTTCAGTGCTTTCGGTGCCCACCAATTCAGATCCCCAAAAAGACGCATAAGTGCTGGAACCAAAAGTGCTCGCACGACGGTCGCATCGACTAGCACTGCGAACGCAACACCCAAACCAAGAACCTTGATGCTTGTAACGCCACTGGTAATAAAGGCCGCGAATACCACCGCTAGCAAAAGCGCGGCTGCGGTAATAATGCGCGCAGATCGCTGGAGTCCGGTAGCAACCGATTCCACATTGCTGTGGCCAGCTTCGTGCTCTTCTTTAATGCGCGAAAGCAGAAAGAGTTCATAGTCCATAGAGAGCGCAAAGGTAACCACCGCAGTCAAGATCACCATTCCGGTATCGAGTGAGCCGACGTTAGTGAACTTACCTACGAGCCATGTCATGTGACCATCAATAAAGATCCATGTAACAAGTCCCAAGCTGGCAGAGAGCGAAACAATATTGAGAAGTACTGCCTTAATGGGCAAGATAATCGAGCCGGTGAAGAGGAAGAGAAGAATCAAAACGCTCAGCGCAATCCAACCAAATGCAAGCGGTAGCGTCTTTGCGATCCCAGCTTGCGTGTCCGTGTAATCGGCGGCAGCGCCACCTACAAGAGTTCCCGCTGGAGCGGGCAGCGTACGTATCGCTGTGATCATTTTCTGGGCTGCATTGGTGCGGGCACCAACTTTGTCGTAGACATCAACACTGACGTATCCATTGCTGATGCTCTGTTGACCGATACCAACAACGTTTGGAACCTTCGCCACTGCTGCCAGATATGCAGGGATAGATGTTGCGTTGGATGTTGTGTGAGGAATGATGAGATGGATAGGAGTCGATTCCTGACTAGAAAAGCGAGCAAGGCTTTGGGCATCTGCAATCGCAGCAATATTGCTTGCTGGAAGTGCTCGACTATCTACTTGCGAGAAGGCGATATCTTTAAGTGGCGCCGCAAAGACCCCGAGAATTATTAAGCAGCCAAGAACTATTGCGACTGGACGCTTCATCACAAAGCGAGCGGTTGCCGACCATCGACCATCTGACTTTGGCGTGATTGCGCTTTTGCGAACAACCATCGAATCAATTCGAGTCCCTAATATCGCGAGCACAGCTGGCAATGGAATAAGCGCTCCCAGTACAGCCATTGCGACAACTGCCACACCTGCATACCCAAAGGATCTTAGGAACATCAGAGGGAAGAAAAGTAGAGATGCGAGCGTCACAAGCACTGTGATGCCAGAGAAGAAAACCGTGCGTCCAGCTGTTGCAACCGTCTGAACGATGGACTCTTCCACCGAATTTCCCGCATGTAGCTCCTCACGAAATCTATTGACAATGAGAAGCGAATAATCGATACCAAGCCCCAGACCCATGCCTGTCGTGAGATTGAGAGCAAAAATGCTGACGCCAGTAAAGAGGCTGATCAAGTAAAGAATAAAGAAGGTGCCCAAGATCGCGCTCACACCTACGACAAGCGGCATGGCCGATGAGATCAAACCACCGAAGATAAAGAGTAGAAATAGAAATGTAAGGGGAATCGAGATCGCTTCAGCCACCCCTAGATCCTTTTTAATTTTCGTGCTGATTGCGTTGTAAATAGTGGACCCACCACCGACATACACGCGCAGTGATTTATAGGTTCCGTCGTATTGCCTCTGGATGCTCGAGGCTAAATCAGTAGATGTCGTTGGGTCTGCGGCCGAGGTGTAGACCAAGAGATAGCCAGCGTGGGCATCGCGACTTGCTAGAGATGGTGCATCGCCAGCGCTCCAGTATGAAAGAGTTTTTGTCACCGTGGCCATTCCAGCGATGCTCTTTTCAAGCGATGCTTCATCGCTGATCACCCCAGGATCGTTGAGTAGTCGACTATGTGTATCGATCACCAGTGAGAGGGCTGGATCTTTAATGTGGAATGTATTTGTCACGAAAGAATCAGCTCGCGCAGAGTCACTCTTTGGATCGGAGTACCCGCCACTGCTCAGTTTCGGAAAGACGAGGGAGCCAACGCCGCCCGCGAGAATTACGGTGAGAATTGAGAGCGCCAAAACGCGCTTGCGATTGCGAAATATAAAGTGACCGAGTCGTTCAAACATAACAATCTCCCGTTGAGTCCGGCGTAGGTTAAAGTGCAACCATTATGCGAATCACAGAATTGCGCTCGCGCATCAATGATTACTTTAGCGACCCAGATACCTACTCACGCGATATTGTCCATGCCGAACTTGGCGGACGCACGGTCAATGAGGCGCTCGCCAGCGATATGGAGATTGGCGATATTTGGAGGGCGATCGTTGCTCACAATCTCGAGATGCCCGCTAGGTACCGTTAAAAATTTCGCTCATGAGCAGTTCACTCCTGCTCGAAATTCGGGTACGACCCGGCGCTTCTCGCAACAAGGTCGGGGGAGCAGCGGGTGACCCACCTAGATCGAGGCCGCCGGCGCCCGGCACCGTGAACTCCTCGGCGTGTCGCTCTAACTGCAATCGCCATTCGAACAGATGTTCGGTAAACTACTTATACCCAACCAGAGCGGTTCCACATTTCCGCGACAGCAAGCCTGTCGCCGTCAGTGGTCTTCCGTACCTTCTGGACCGTACAGATGAACTCATCTGAGTTAAAGAAAGAAAGGTAATAAAAATGGCAACAGATAAAGCTGCTGAGAAGCAGTCACTTGATCGTTCCAAAGCCCTTGATACCGCATTAGCCCAGATTGAGCGTCAGTTCGGTAAGGGCTCAGTTATGAAGATGAGCGATCGCGGGGCAGTAGTTCAGGAAGTTATCCCTACTGGTTCGATCGCATTGGATATCGCACTCGGAATCGGCGGATTGCCACGAGGCCGTATCGTAGAAATTTATGGACCTGAATCTTCAGGTAAGACCACAGTTGCACTCCACGCGATTGCTAACGCACAACGCGCTGGCGGCATTGCAGCCTTCATCGATGCTGAGCATGCACTCGATCCAGAGTATGCGAAGAAGCTTGGCGTAGATATTGATGCACTCCTTGTTTCTCAACCAGATACAGGTGAGCAAGCTCTTGAGATCATGGATATGTTGGTTCGTTCTGGCGCACTCGACATCATCGTCGTTGACTCAGTTGCTGCCCTCGTTCCTCGTGCCGAAATTGAAGGCGAGATGGGCGATTCTCATATGGGTCTTCAGGCTCGTTTAATGTCTCAAGCGCTTCGCAAAATGACTGGCGCACTTCATCAGTCAAATACAACAGCAATCTTTATCAACCAGCTGCGTGAAAAGATCGGTGTCTTCTTCGGAACTCCTGAAACAACAACCGGTGGTAAGGCGCTCAAGTTCTACGCATCGGTCCGCATGGATGTTCGTCGTATCGAAACACTGAAGGATGGCCAAGATGCGGTCGGTAACCGTACTCGCGTCAAAGTTGTGAAGAACAAGATGGCTCCACCATTCAAGCAAGCAGAGTTCGACATTATTTATGGCACGGGAATCTCACGCGAAGGCTCACTCATCGACATGGGTGTTGATGTCGGCGCTGTGAAGAAATCAGGTGCTTGGTATACCTACGAGGGCGATCAACTGGGCCAAGGTAAAGAGAACTCTCGTAACTTCTTGATCGACAACCCAGACCTCGCAAATGAGATCGAGCAGAAGATCCGCGAACACTTCACACCAGTTGCAATCAATGAACAGGTTGACCCTGAACTCGTTGCCGCAATTGACGCAGCTGCTGCAGAGGTTGATTTCTAAGAGATGAGAAATGCCGACTCTCTCGACAGTAGTGAACCTAAAGTTCTCTCATATGGCGATTGCATGGATATAGCGCTCTATGCGCTTGCTCCACGCGCTAAGAGTCGCGCAGAGTTAGAGGCACACCTACTTAAGCGAGGCAGCGACCCAGAGGTCGCTGCCTCCGTCTTAGATAACCTGGAGCTGCAAGGGCTGCTCAACGATCTTGAATTCGCACGTATCTGGTCGGAATCTCGTCAGCGCCAGAAAAAGTTAAGTAAGCGCTCGATTGCCCAAGAGTTGCGAGCCAAGGGTGTTCCACAAGAGTTCATCGATGAAGTCATCGAAGAGATCGACGAGGATGCCGAATACCAGATGGCCTACGAGTTGGCTGAACGTAAATATCGATCATGCGCTCACCTCGATGAAGAGGTGGTCTACCGCCGAGTTCATTCGGTGCTCGCGCGCAAGGGCTTTGGCCATGGCCTCACCCAACGAATTATGAAGGAACTTCTCGCTTCCTAAACCTCCTAAGATTAGGGGATGAGCCCACGCACCTTTGTAGTCGAAACATACGGCTGCCAGATGAACGTGCATGACTCCGAACGTATCTCGGGATTATTGCTTGAAGCCGGATATCTACCAGCGTTAGCTGATTCTCAGCCAGACCTCGTTGTATTTAATACCTGCGCAGTTCGCGAAAATGCGGATAACAAGCTCTACGGAAATCTCAGCTTCCTGGCACCACTGAAGAAAGCTAACCCGGGCTTTCAAATTGCTGTCGGTGGTTGCATGGCCCAGAAAGATCAAGATGCCATTATCAAGCGCGCGCCATATGTAGATGTGGTTTTCGGAACCCACAACGTCGGCTCACTTCCAGCTTTGCTTGAACGAGCTCGAATTGAAGAAGAATCTCAAGTCGAAATAAAGGAATCGCTCGAACATTTTCCCTCAACCCTTCCCGTAAAGCGTCATTCTGCTTTCAGTGCTTGGGTCTCAGTCTCGGTCGGTTGCAACAACACCTGCACCTTCTGCATTGTTCCCTCGCTTCGCGGAATTGAAAAAGACCGCCCGATGGAAGAAGTGCTACGCGAAGTTCGCGCAGTAGCAGAGCAGGGTGTTGTCGAAGTAACTCTCCTTGGCCAAAACGTTAACGCGTATGGAGTCGGCTTTGGAGACCGCGGGGCATTCGCAACGCTGCTACGCGAATGTGCAAAGGTTGATGGACTCGAGCGAATCCGATTCATGTCACCACACCCACGAGATTTTACTGATGATGTTATCGAGGCAATGGCTAGCTCACCTAAAGTTATGCCACACCTTCATATGCCGCTTCAATCTGGTTCCGATAAAGTTTTGCAAGCTATGCGTCGTTCCTACCGAACCGACCGCTATTTGGGCATTATTGAAAAAGTTCGAAGCGCCATACCCGACGCTGGAATTACAACCGACATCATCGTTGGCTTCCCCGGGGAGAGCGATGAGGATTTCCAGGGAACTCTCGATGTAGTCAAAAGAGCGCGATTTACAGCTGCCTACACATTCCAGTACTCAAAGCGTCCCGGAACACCTGCTGCAACAATGCCTGATCAGGTCGCTGCCGATGTTGTTGCCGCGCGTTATCAAGAGCTGCATAAACTCCAGCAAGAGATCTCTGGATCTATCAACGAAGCTAGCGTCGGTAACTCATATGAGGTTTTGGCGAGCGATCATGATGGTCGTCATGATCAATCCCGCGCCAGACTTAATGGTCGCACCCCGGATTTCCGCTTAGTTCATTTCGAGGCCGAGAACATTCGCCCTGGAGATATTGCAACCGTGGTCATCGATAGCGCTTCACCGAATTTCATGGTCGGATCACTGCAATCTATTCGGCCAACTCGAGGCGGAGATGCATATGACGCTCGAGTAAAAGAGAGCGGTCCACAACCTTTGATGCTCGGAATGCCGACACTGGCAGCACTAAAAATTCTGAGCGGCTCATGACACTTATTGTCATCGCTGGTGCAACAGCAACTGGCAAAAGTGATCTGGCAGTAAGTCTTGCTCAAAAAATCGGCGGCGAGATAGTCAACGCTGATTCCATGCAACTTTACAGAGGCATGGATATCGGAACTGCCAAACTATCGCAGGCTGAACGTGGTGGCATAGCACACCATCTCTTGGATGTTGTTGATGTCTCTACGGATGTGACTGTCGCGTGGTATCAAGAGTTGGCGCGAGCAAAGGTGGACAAACTCCTTGCAGCAAATATCCCTGCAATTGTTGTGGGTGGAACAGGTTTTTACATCAAAGCACTTTTAGATGATCTCAATTTTCCGGAGACTGATCCAGAAGTGAGAGATCGCTTGACCCAAGAGGCTGAGCACATTGGGGGAGATGCCATGCATCAACGCCTGGCATCTCTCGATCCCGCTGCTGCGGTTGCAATTCCAAAAGAAAATATTCGTCGAGTTGTGCGCGCGCTAGAGGTCATTGAGATCACCGGGAAACCTTTCACTGCCAACTTGCCACGTGAAGATTCAACACGCTATCCCCAAGCGCAACAATTTGGATTAGCTCTTGATCGCTCGCGGCTGGATGAACGCATCGATCGCCGTGTCGAGTTGATGTGGGAAAAAGGATTTGTCAGAGAAGTCGCTGAACTAGTGAAGGCAGGTTTGCTGGAAGGTAAAACTGCACGTGCAGCCCTGGGATATTCACAGATTATTGCAATGGCTCAGGGGAACATCACTGAGAGCCAGGCTAAAGATCTCACCAAACTTGGAACGCGCCAGTATGCGCGTCGCCAAGAGACCTGGTTTACCCGCGATCCACGAATTACCTGGATTTCTCCCGATCTTGATCACTCGGCTCGCCTTGAGTTGGTAGAACGCGCTATCCTCAAAACTATGAAGGATGCCCAATAAGTGCTCGGTAGCTATGGACACGGGACGCACAATGATTTTGTGATTCTCTATGACCCGACAGATGAACACGAGCTCAATGCGCAGCAGATTGCGCGCATCTGTAATCGCGAGAGTGGAATCGGCTCCGATGGCTTGATCCGCATCGTCAAACGCGATAACAAGTGGTTCATGGATTACCGCAATCAAGATGGATCTATTGCAGAGATGTGCGGCAACGGTATTCGCGTCATGGCTCGTTATCTCATCGAACGCGGGTATCAGCCAGAAGGAATCTTCCCAATTAATACTCGCGCCGGGATCAAGTACTTAGCTGTTCCTGCTCACGATGATATTTCTGTGAATATGGGGCACGTCGAAGAAATTTATGATGATGTAACAGTGACTATCGGCGATCAGAGTTGGCCGGCGATTCACATTAGCGTGGGCAATCCACATGCAGTTGTCTTTGTCGATGAGCTTGCAAGCGTAGGTGATTTAAAAAATGCGCCTGAGGTAGATGGAGATTACCCAGATGGCGTGAATGTGGAATTCGTACAATTTTTGGAAAATGGCGAACTTGCTATGCGCGTCTATGAACGTGGCGTGGGGGAGACTCAATCGTGTGGAACAGGCACATGCGCGGTAGCACTTGCTGCAACCATCAAAAAAGGCGCCAAACTTCCATCACGATGGGTGATTAATCCTCCGGGTGGACGCTTAGTTGTTGAGACAGATGGCCACAACAACGCAACGCTTATTGGACCTGCAGTTATTCTCAATGATGTAGAGCTGGATGCATATCTGTGACACCTCAGGAGCAGAGCCCCAACGGTCGCGATAACGAGCAAGAACCGCTCAATTTAGATATTGATCAACTCCTGCGTGAGAGCGCAATAGCCGCCGCAGAGTATGACGCGGAAAATGGTTCACATGAATTTGATGAGGCCAATCAGCAAGAGCTGCAGGACCGTCAGGCCCTGCGCCGAGTATCTGGGCTATCAACTGAACTTCAAGATGTAAACGATGCGGAATATCGCCAGCTTCGCCTAGAAAAAGTGGTTTTGGTAGGAGTATGGACCCAAGGAACCGCAACAGAAGTAGAAAACTCCATGAAGGAGTTAGCAGCTCTTGCCGAAACTGCAGGCTCGCAAGTGATGGAAGGTTTTATCCAGCGTCGTGATCGCGCTGATCCATCTACGTATATCGGTTCTGGAAAAGTTGAGGAAGTAAAGCAATCTGTCATCGCTACTGGCGCCGACACTGTTGTCTGTGACGGTGAACTTTCTCCTGCTCAATTGCGATCCCTCGAGTCCAAACTCAAAGTTAAAGTTATTGATCGCACCGCGCTCATCTTGGATATTTTTGCCCAACACGCAAAATCACGCGAAGGTAAAGCGCAAGTTGAGTTAGCGCAAATGAGTTATATGTTGCCTCGCCTTCGTGGTTGGGGTGATTCACTTTCTCGCCAGGCCGGTGGAATCGGTGGGCGAGGTCCTGGCGAAACCAAGATCGAAACCGATCGCCGTCGCATTAATGACAAGATGGCAAAGCTGCGCAAAGAGATTAAAGAGATGAAGGTCGCGCGCGATACAAAGCGACAAGAGCGCACCAAAAATAATATTCCAGCCGTGGCAATCGCCGGCTATACCAATGCAGGAAAGTCTTCCCTGATGAATCGCATGACTGGGGCAGGCGTTTTGGTGGAGAATGCTCTCTTCGCAACACTTGATCCAACCGTTCGTAAAGTCACCGCAAGTGATGGGCGCGTCTATACCTTGGCCGACACGGTCGGTTTTGTGCGCCACCTTCCCCATCAATTAGTCGAAGCCTTTAAATCTACGCTTGAAGAAGTTGCCGCTGCAGATGTGATCGTTCATGTAGTCGATGGTTCTGATCCTGATCCTCGTGGCCAGATTACGGCAGTGCGCCAAGTCATCAATGAACTCGGTGGGGGCGATATTGCCGAGATCATCGCTATCAATAAGGCGGATATTGCTGCACCAGAAGTGCTGATGCAGATACTTCGCGAGGAATCTAATTCCTATGCATTCTCAGCGCGCACTGGCTTTGGAATGGAAACACTTCAGAAAGCAATTGAAAGTGTGCTGCCGCGTCCACGAGTAGAAATTCGTGTCACGATTCCTTTTAGTCGAGGAGACCTTGTCTCAACCATTCATAACCGTGGTGAGATTCTCTCAGAAGATTATTCTGAAGAGGGAACCATTATTCATGCGATGGTGGACAGCGATGTTAAGAAGAAGGTCGATGAATTACTGGGTGCGCTATGAGCGAAATCATTGATCTCAATAACGCGGTCCTTGCAGCTGCGATTGATCGAACATTGGTTTCAATCCTGCAAGGCGAGGTTGTCGTTGTTGCCGCCGAACATGCGTACATGTACCTATGCGATGCCTTTAATCCAACTGCAGTTGAGCGGATCCACACACTCCGTGGCGACAAGCCAGGCACTTCAGCCCAAGTGTTGGTAGGTAACGTGAGTGCCGTAAGTGGCGTTGCCGGGGACTTCGATTCCGAATGGCAGTTGCTCGCAGAAAAATTTTGGCCAGGTCTGCTGACCATGCAGTTGGCCCCGCACTCTGGATTGAATTGGAATCTAGGAGATGATCGAACCTTGGGTGAATTTGCGCTTCGCATTCCAAATCGTGAATTCATCGCCGAGCTGCTTAAGAGAAGTGGCCCACTAGCTGCAGCGAGCGCGTCAGTCCTTGGCAGTGGCCCATCGCGTGAACTCAATTCGGTGCCCGCGCTCTTATCCCAAGTTGGCGTCTGCGTTGATGAAGGAACCCTTCCTGAGGGAGCGGTCTCAACCGTGCTTCGCAGAGCGATTATTGGCGGCGAAGGCGGCATTGAGCTGGTGCGTGCCGGGGCGATCTCACTCGAGCAACTCCAGGCGGTACTGCCCAGCGTGGTACTGGCTCAGTAATAGCGCAACCTGCCCAACTCGGCGGGTGCAGCAAACGGGCTCTGGCCATAATAAGGTTGGCCCATGAGTGATACTTTCTTCGGCCCTGATTTCACAGCTCTCACAGAGCAAGACCCAGATATTGCAGCTCTGCTCCTGACGGAGTTAGAGCGCCAGCGCCATGGCTTGCAATTGATCGCCAGTGAGAACTTCACCTCCCCAGCGGTTCTGACTGCGCTCGGATCAACTCTCTCAAACAAGTATGCCGAAGGCTATCCAGGCAAGCGCTACTACGGCGGCTGTGAAGAGGTAGATAAAGTTGAAGTCATTGGCATCGAGCGCGCAAAGGCGCTCTTTGGCGCAGAGCACGCAAATTTGCAGCCTCATTCAGGTGCAAGTGCGAACATCGCTGTCTATCAGGCCTTTACTAAGCCTGGCGATACCGTGCTTGCGATGTCACTTCCACATGGTGGTCACCTCACACACGGTTCTAAGGTCAATTTCTCCGGCAAGTGGTTCAACATCGTTTCCTATGGTGTGCGCGCCGATAACGAATTAATCGATTATGACGAGCTGCGCGATCTTGCAATCGCCAACAAGCCTAAAATGATCTGCACTGGCGCTACTGCATACCCAAGCTTGATCGATTTCGAGAAGGTCCGTGCGATCTGTGACGAAGTTGGCGCAATCATGTGGGTCGATGCAGCACACTTCATCGGTCTAGTCGCCGGTAAGGCAATTCCTTCACCAGTCCCATATGCAGATGTTGTCTCATTTACAACACACAAAGTTCTTCGCGGTCCTCGTGGCGGCATGATCCTCTCTAAGGCAGAGCACGCTGCTGCAATCGACAAGGCCGTCTTCCCTGGAATCCAGGGCGGTCCAATCATGAGCGCAGTAGCTGGAAAGGCGATTGCACTTAAAGAAGCGTCGGAGATTGCATACCAAGATTATGCCAAGCAGGTCATCGTTAATGCTCAGGCCCTTGCAGCTGGACTCGAGGCTGAAGGAATGCGCGCTGTCTCTGGCGGTACACAAACCCACCTTGCGCTTATGGATATTCGTTCTACCGGAGTCACCGGCAAGGTTGCTGATGAGCGTTGCGGACTCTCTGGAATTACCCTTAATAAGAACGCTATTCCTTACGATCCAGAGACTCCAGCTGTAACAAGCGGTATCCGCGTAGGTTCAGCCGCCACAACTACTCAGGGCATGGGAGTAAATGAGATGAAGCAGATCGCATCACTTATTGCTCGAGCCATCAAAGATGGCGGCGAGCCTGCAAAGGCCGCTGCGATTGCAGCTGATGTACGTGCGCTTACTGCGCAATTCCCTGTCTATCCACGCTAACTCGTTCGTGAATACACATTTATAGATGCGCGATTATTTAGTAACCGGTTGCCTTGCTGCAATTATTTGTTACTTCTTGACGCCGCTGATCAGAGGCGTTGCACTGAAGTCTGGCGCTTTTGTTCAATTGCGCTCGCGCGATGTTCATACAGCAATCACTCCTCGCTGGGGTGGAATCGCGATGTGGTTATCGATGGCGATTACATTTTTGATTGTCGGACATCTCCCACTTATTAATTCTGGAATGACAGGTGAGACTCTAGGAATTTTTGAAGCCGGAACTTTTGTCATGTTGCTCGGAGCCCTTGATGATCGCTTCGATCTCGATGCTGTGACAAAGTTTGCGGGACAAGCTTTGGCCGCTGGAATTCTGTTGCTTCATGGAGTTCAAATTCTCTGGCTTCCGATCAATGGCATTTATACCCTGCCGCCAAATATTGGACAGCTGATCACTGTTGTCTTTGTCATGCTTGTCATCAACGCGGTTAATTTTGTTGATGGACTCGATGGTTTAGCCACAGGCATTGTTGCAATTTGTGCCAGTGCCTTCTTTGTTTTCTCATACGTTTTAGCTGTTAGCAACGGATTCAATAGAGCAGGTGCGCCATCGCTTATTACGGTGATGGTGATCGGAATGTGTTTAGGATTTTTGGTTCATAATTTTTATCCCGCAAAGATTTTTATGGGGGATTCGGGGGCAATGCTTCTTGGCCTTCTTCTCGCAGCATCTGCAATTACTCTGACAGGCCAGATTGATATCAACGCGATATCTAATCAAAGTCAGCGATCTACGCTGGTTCCATTGCTACTGCCATTCACGATCCTTGGAATCCCGTTGCTCGATCTAGGGATGGCGATCGTTAGGCGACTTCGGGCCGGAAGATCACCCTTCTCGGCAGACCGCGAGCACCTACATCATCGCCTCTTGCGCATGGGAAATTCACAGCGTCGGGCTACCTTCATTCTCTATCTGTGGACTGTGATGTTTGCGGCGCCCACGGTTGTGGCTGCATTTGAACCACTATGGGTGGCTTTCTTGCTCGCAGTATTTATCGGAGCGCTCTCGCTTCTGCTTATTTTTAATACCCGTCGGAATAGGCGCGAGCATCTCCTTGGCGTATCCTCTACCTCATGACGCAGCAACGTAATAACGAACGCGCACTATGGTCGATCTTGGCTTACCTGGTAGCAGGCTTGGTTGTTTGGGGCGCAATCGGATACGGAATTGATCACTGGGTTGGTAAGCACCATTACTTCATCATTGGTGGATTAGTGCTTGGACTTAGCTCATCGCTTTATCTTGCATGGCTCCGATTTGGTCGTGACTAATCGTGAGCAATCTAGTCGGCGGCACATCGACAGAAGCCCAACTTGGTAAGGGTGCTGCTATTCCAGCTCTTGTCGTTGGAGTCGTTGGCCTGATCGCATCTTCAATCACTAAAGGCTTATCGGGCTTTTATGGTGCTCTGCTTGCGCAGGTAGTAGTCATCATTTTCTTCGCTGTGCATTTAATGGTCTCTAAGGCATCGCGAACGATGGATCCAACAACGGTCATGGTTCTTGCAATGCTCTCGTACTTTGTGAAGATCGTTCTTCTTGGAGCCATATTCTTATTGGTACTTATTAATGTGAGCGCTACAACCCTTAATCGCACCTGCTTTGGTGCTGTTGCCATTGCGGTCATCGTTGCGTGGCTCAGTGGGGAAGTCCGCGCCTTCTTTAAGTTGCGCATGCAGATGCCGCTTCCCGCAAAAACCCCCGAGAAAAAGAACTGACGCGCAGATGGCTGGCGGCACTCCCGATGATGGAGCTTTCTGGACCATCACCTCGTACCTGATCGCCGGATTGGGATTTTGGGGAGGCTGTGGCTTTGCAGCTGACCATTTCCTCAAAACCGGCTATTGGACGCTTATCGGATTGCTCCTCGGCATGGGTACCGGCTTCTATCTCATCTGGATCCGCTTCATCCGGGACGATCTCAACAAGCCTGATCCGCGCCTAAAAAAGTAGGCGAAAGTCACTATTTTTGCCCCGCTTTTTCGCCCAAATAGTTTGCTAGTAATCCCCTCTTACCTTTAAGGTAAGGCGTCTTCAACCCTCACGGCCCGTTCCCTCGCGAGCCACCGATGAACGTAATGGAGTTGCCTCTTGTCGCTCGCGCTACATCAAACGTTGAGTATGGCTCAGCCAGGCTTTGTGCCTCCTAGCAGCAGTGACTTTTTTTACAACCCATCCTTTGGAAGCTCGATTGTTGCCACCAAGCCAGTCATGTTGCTCCTCTTCTCGGTCATCATCATCACAGCCTTTTTCACACTTTCAGCTCGTAAATCAGCAGTAGTTCCATCTCGCCTCCAATTTGCTGGCGAAGCGGTCTATGGCTTTGTTCGCAACGGAATTGGTCAAGATGTAATTGGAGAAGAGTTCCAGCGCTTCACCCCATTCCTCTTTGCGATCTTTACCTTTATTTTGACCAATAACTTGTTCGGCGTTGTGCCATTCATGCAATTCCCAACAATGTCTCACATTGGTTTTCCAGTCTCGATCACCATCTTCGTATACATCGTCTATCACTGGGTAGCGATTAAGAAGAAGGGCCTTGGCCGCTATCTCAAAGAGATGTGCTTTATGCCAGGTGTACCAAAGCCGATTTACATCATCTTGGCTCCAGTTGAATTTCTTACCTACTTTGCGGTTCGTCCATTGACTCTCGCAATGCGTCTTTTCGGAAATATGTTCGCAGGTCACTTGCTTCTGCTCCTCTTCACCCTTGGTGGCGAGTACATGCTTAAGAGCGCAGCATTTGTGAAGGCGTTCGCTGTTCTTTCATTCGGTCTAGCAATCGGATTGAGCTTCTTCGAAATGGGTATCGAAGCCCTGCAGGCGTACATCTTTACGCTCCTTGCGGCTCTGTATATCGCCGGTGCACTCGCCGACGAGCACTAACCCAGATAAGCACGACCCTCTCACTCGAGAGGCATAAAGGTTTGGCCAAGCACCGGCTCGGTCAATAGTTGAAGGGAAGTAACATGAAAGGCACACTCAGCATCGTGGGCTTTGGTCTTTCGACCATCGGTCCTGGTACAGCAACAGGACTTATTTTCGCTGCCTACATCAATGGCGTAGCTCGCCAACCAGAAGCTCGCAGCATCTTGCAGCCAATCGCATTCCTTGGATTCGCTCTTGCTGAAGCTCTAGCAATTTTCGGTCTCGTTCTAGCTTTCGTTCTCAAGTAAGGATTACCTCTCTCGAGAAAGAGCGGAATATAAATGACCTCCCAATTATTACTTAAGGCTGCGACCGTCTATAAGGACGCTCCAAGCCCTGTTGTTCCAAGCGTTGCCGAAATCATCGTCGGTCTCATCGCTTTCTCAATCCTCTTCATCCTTCTCAAAGTTAAAGCAGTTCCTGCTTTTGAAAAGGCATATGCAGCGCGTACTGCAGCTATTGAAGGCGGAATTGAAAAAGCTGAGTTCGCACAGAAGGAAGCAGAGGCAGCACTCGCTGCTTACACAGCCCAACTCAGCGAAGCTCGTGCAGAAGCACAAGCTATCCGTGAAGAAGCTCGTGTCCAAGGTTCAGCAATTATTGAAGACCTCCGCAGCAAGGCTCAAGAAGAAGCAAACCGCATCACAACTGCGGCTCGTGCATCTATTGAAGCTGAGCGTCAACAAGCTGTCGCTTCGTTGCGTCATGAAGTTGGCTCACTTGCTACAGAGCTTGCATCGAAGATTGTTGGCGAAGCCCTTGACGATCAAGTACGTCAGTCAGGCATCGTTGACCGCTTCCTAGCTGATTTGGAGAAGAGCGAAAAGTGATCGCACTTGGTGGAAAAAGTCGTCAATCGTTGGCGAGCCTTCGTGGCACATTAGATGAGCAGCTCAAGGGAGTCTCATCTGCTGACTGCACCGCCATTTCCCATGATCTCTTCCTCGTTCTCGCTTCGCTTAATTCATCGATTGGCTTGCGTCGCGCATTCACTGACCCTTCACGTGATGCAGCGTCCAAGAGCGCTTTGATCGCTGATCTCTTCGAAAAGTCAGTATCAAAGAGCACAATCGCACTTCTTGAAGCTGCTGTTTCACTTCGCTGGTCTTCACCGGTTGATGTAGCTAGTGCAGTGGAACAGTTAGCTATCGAGTCAGAGGCAACAGCTGCAAATGCTGACAACACTCTCGATCGCCTACAAGAAGAACTCTTTGCGTTTGAGACCCTTCTCGAACAGAACACCGACCTTCGTGGCGCTGTCTCAATCAACAACGTTGAAGCGGCTCACAAGAGCGAACTTCTTTCAGCGCTCCTTGGAAATAAGGTTGCGCCTTCGACGCTTCGCTTGGTCACAGAGTTGGTAAACGCGCTCAATGGGCGCAACATCGAACTTGTGATTGATCTTTATATTCAGTGCGTTGCAGCCCGCCGTAATCGTGCGATTGCCGTGGTTCGCTCACGTTCTGAGCTCTCAACCGCACAGACCGAGAAGCTGGTTGCACTGCTTACAAAGCAGATGGGCCAACCTGTCCACCTCAATGTTGAAATCGACCCAACTGTCCTTGGCGGACTTTCCATTCGCTTCAAGGATGAGATGATCGATGGCACCATCAGTACCCGTGTAGCAGAAGCAGGACGCGCTCTAGCTGTCTAAGGCAGCCCAGAGAGCACTTTTAGATTTCACGATTTACCTAGAAGTATCTAGTTAGAGGAGATAAAGATGGCCGAACTTACGATCCGTCCCGAAGAAATTCGCGATGCGTTGGCAAAGTATGTAGCTGCATACACGCCAAGCGCTGCTGTCCGCGATGAAGTCGGAACAGTTATCGAAGCTGGCGATGGTATTGCGCGCGTGGAAGGTCTTCCATCGACAATGACCAACGAACTTCTTAAGTTCGAAAATGGAACACTCGGATTGGCGCTGAACCTCGATGTTCGCGAGATCGGTGTTGTTATCCTCGGAGAATTCACTGGAATTGAAGAAGGAACCTCAGTACGTCGTACTGGCGAGATCCTCTCTGTCCCAGTCGGCGATGGCTTCCTCGGTCGCGTTGTTGACCCACTTGGTCGTCCAATCGACGGTAAGGGCGAGATCAAGGCAGAGGGCATGCGTGCTCTTGAGCTCCAAGCTCCATCAGTAGTTCAACGCCAACCTGTTAAAGAGCCAATGCAGACAGGTATCAAGGCCATCGACTCTATGACAGCTATTGGTCGCGGACAGCGTCAGTTGATCATCGGTGACCGCCAGACAGGTAAGACCGCCATTGCGATCGATACCATCATCAACCAGAAAGAAAACTGGAAGAGTGGCGATCCAAAGAAGCAGGTTAAGTGCATCTACGTAGCTATTGGCCAGAAAGGTTCAACCATCGCCTCTGTTAAGGGAGCTTTGGAAGAAGCTGGCGCAATGGAGTACACAACAATCGTTGCATCTCCTGCATCAGATCCAGCTGGCTTCAAGTACTTGGCGCCATACACCGGTTCTGCAATTGGTCAGCACTGGATGTACTCAGGCCAACACGTATTGATTATTTTTGATGATCTGTCCAAGCAGGCTGAGGCCTATCGCTCAGTCTCATTGTTGCTTCGCCGTCCACCAGGTCGTGAGGCTTACCCAGGAGACGTCTTCTACTTGCACTCACGCCTACTCGAGCGTTGCGCAAAGCTTTCCGATGAACTCGGTGGCGGTTCTATGACCGGCCTTCCAATCATCGAAACAAAGGGAAATGACGTATCTGCGTTCATTCCAACAAACGTTATTTCGATTACTGATGGTCAGTGCTTCCTTGAGACAGACCTCTTCAACGCAGGTGTTCGTCCAGCTATCAACGTAGGTATCTCGGTATCACGCGTTGGTGGATCTGCTCAGACAAAGGCGATCAAGAAGATTGCTGGTCGCTTGCGTCTTGACCTAGCTCAGTACCGCGAACTCGAAGCTTTCGCAGCATTCGGTTCAGACCTAGATGCAGCTTCTAAGGCACAACTTGAGCGTGGAGCTCGCATGGTTGAACTTCTGAAGCAAGGTCAGTACTCACCTTATTCAGTAGAGCGCATGGCAGTTTCTATCTGGGCCGGAACAACAGGCAAGATGGATTCAATTCCAGTTACAGATATTCGTCGCTTTGAAGCTGAGTTCTTGGATTACATCTCACACTCACACGCTTCTATCTTCGAAGTTATCTCATCAACTCGCGAGTTGAGCGATGACACAGTTGCTTCACTTGAGAAGGCTGTAGAAGCTTTCAAGGGTCAATTCACCGCGAGTGCAGGTAAGTAACTAACTCATGGGTGCCCAACTTCGTATCTATCGCCGCCGAATGCGTTCGGTTAAGGCGACTAAGAAGATTACAAGAGCGATGGAGTTGATCTCTGCCTCTCGTATCGTCAAGGCGCAGCAACGCGTTGCGGCTTCATCGCCGTATGCCAACGAGTTGACTAACGCTGTGAGCGCTGTGGCAACCTTCTCGAATACCGTTCATCCTTTAACAAGCCCAGCTCACAATCCAAAGCGAGCTGCAGTATTGGTCATCACCGCTGACCGTGGTATGGCTGGTGCTTACTCAAACTCTGCAATTAAAGAAGGCGATGCGGTTGTCGCAAACCTTCGCGGTCGGGGCCTAGAGGTTGATGCTTATTTGATCGGTCGCAAAGCAGTGAACTTCTATCGCTTCCGTAACCGTGCTATCGCAGGTTCATGGACTGGCTTCTCAGATAACCCAACATTTGAGAACGCTAAGGAAGTTTCAAGCGCGTTGATCGAGAACTTCTTAGGCGAAGCTGGAGCAGATGAGCTCCACATCGTCTTTACTCAATTTAAATCAATGATCACACAAGAGCCACTCTCGGATCAGCTTCTGCCACTCGCAGATAACTCTGAATCGGCGGAGCCTCGCGGGATCATGCCAATGTATGAATTCGAATCAAGCGCAGAAGGCGTTCTCGATGCACTTCTTCCACGCTATGTCGAAGCCCGAGTCTTCAACGCGTTGTTGCAATCTGCTGCCTCCGAGCATGCAGCTCGCCGTCGCGCTATGAAGTCAGCGACTGACAACGCTGATGAGCTCATTAAGTCACTTACACGACTTGCAAACGCGGCTCGTCAGGCCGAAATTACACAAGAGATCAGTGAAATTGTTGGCGGCGCAGATGCGCTTGCCTCAGCTAGCGCAGGGAGCGAATGATGTCAGAGACAACTACAGGAAAACACGGCCGTGTTGCCCGAGTAATCGGACCGGTTGTAGATATTGAATTTCCTGCCGATGCTATGCCAGCGATCTTCAACGCACTTCACGTTGATGTAACGCTCTCAGGCGAGAAGCGCACGCTTACTCTTGAGGTAGCACAGCACATTGGCGACAATGTCGTTCGTGCGATCGCGATGCAGCCAACCGACGGCATGGTCCGTGGTTCAGCTGTCAGCGATACAGGAGCCCCAATCTCAGTACCAGTTGGTGATGTCACCAAGGGTCACGTATTTAACACACTGGGTGAGTCACTAGATGTTCCAACATCATCTCTTGATATCAAAGAGCGTTGGCCGATCCACCGCACAGCACCTGCATTCGATCAGCTCGAGTCAAAGACCGAGATGTTCGAGACAGGCATCAAGGTTATTGACCTTCTTACACCGTATGTTCGCGGTGGAAAGATCGGTCTATTCGGTGGTGCTGGTGTAGGCAAGACAGTTTTGATCCAGGAAATGATCTACCGTGTAGCTGAAAACTTCGGTGGCGTATCTGTATTCGCCGGTGTTGGTGAGCGTACTCGTGAAGGTAACGATCTATTCCTCGAAATGACAGAGACTGGCGTCATCAACAAAACAGCCCTGGTCTTCGGTCAAATGGATGAGCCACCTGGAACGCGTCTACGCGTTGCCCTTTCAGCTCTCACAATGGCTGAGTACTTCCGCGATGTTCAAAAGCAGGACGTTCTGCTCTTCATCGATAACATCTTCCGCTTTACCCAAGCAGGTTCTGAAGTATCAACACTTCTAGGACGTATGCCATCAGCTGTGGGATACCAGCCAACACTTGCTGATGAGATGGGTCAGCTCCAGGAGCGCATTACCTCTACACGTGGTCACTCGATTACATCTATGCAGGCAATTTATGTTCCGGCCGATGACATCACCGACCCAGCTCCGCACACAACATTCGCCCACTTGGATGCAACAACAGTGTTGTCTCGTCCAATCTCAGAGCTTGGTATCTACCCTGCGGTGGATCCACTCGATTCAACATCTCGTATCTTGGATCCACGTTACATCGGCGAGCATCACTTCCGTGTTGCTAACCGCGTAAAGCAGATCTTGCAGCGCTATAAGGATCTTCAAGACATCATCGCTATCTTGGGTATCGATGAGCTCTCAGAAGAAGACCGTATTTTGGTAGGTCGCGCACGTCGTATTCAGCGCTTCTTGTCACAGAACACCTTCGTTGCCAAGGTCTTCACAGGTATCGATGGTTCATTCGTACCTCTATCAGAGACAATCGAAGCATTCGAAGCTCTCGCTGATGGAAAGTACGATCACGTTCCAGAGCAGGCATTCTTTATGTGCGGCGGCCTACAAGATGTAGAAGCTAAGGCAGCAGAGTTGGCTAAGGCATAACCTGATGGCCACACTTACCGTTGAAGTAGTCTCACCCGAAAAGCGCGTCTGGTCGGGTGAGGCCACAATGGTTTCTGCACGCACACTTGATGGCGACATCGGAATCATGCCAGGACACATCTCACTCCTTGGAGTACTTGTTCCTGGAATCATCACTGTAAAGACTTCGGATGGCAACACATCAGATTTCAATATGGCTGGTGGATTCATCTCCGTCAATAAGGATCGCGTATCTGTACTCGGTGAAGAGATCGTTAAGTAGTTCTAATAAATTTAAGCTCGGCCTCATCTTCGGATGGGGCCGTTTTTTATATAACCTCGACCTGCGCACCTAGCGCGCATAGGTCTTGAGCAAAGTTTGGATATCCGCGCTCGATATGAAATGCATCTTCTACGATGGTTACGCCTTCACTGCAGAGGGCAGCTAAAACAAGTCCTGCGCCTGCGCGAATATCTGTAGCCAGTACGGGAGCGCCTGAGAGCTGCTCTTTGCCTGAAATCGCAGCGTGGTGGCCATCTACGGTGATGTTAGCGCCTAAGCGTTGCAATTCATTAACGAACATGAATCGAGCTTCAAATACATTCTCAGTCACAATTGCACTGCCTGTGGCAATCGCATTGAGTGAGATTGCCATCGGTTGCAGATCAGTTGGAAATCCAGGGTAGGGAAGTGTTGCCACATCTACGGCGACCGGACGTTGGTCCATCTTCACTCGAAATCCATCAGGAGTGGAAGTAATGACTGCGCCAGCAGCAACCAACTTATCTAGCGGAATCTCGAGGTGATCTGCTCGACCACCTTTGATGGTGATATCTCCTTGGGTCATTGCCGCAGCAAATGCCCATGTTCCGGTCACGATGCGATCGGGAAGTGTGGAGTGATCGGCAGCGTGGAGTTCTTTCACGCCATGGACCGTAATAGTTGGAGAACCGAGACCTTCAATCTGGGCGCCCATCTTAATCAAGTACTCGCCAAGATCGATGATGTCTGGTTCGCGCGCTACGTTATGAATAATTGTTGTGCCGCTCGCTAGTACAGCCGCAGTCATGATGTTCTCGGTAGCGCCAACACTTGGGAATTTAAGTTCGATCTCTGCGCCGTGCAACCCTTCTGGCGCGGTAGCGATGATGAATCCGTGCTCGAAGGTGATCACGGCGCCCATCGCTTCAAGACCGGCAATATGAAAATCTAAACCGCGAGAGCCAATGGCATCGCCGCCAGGTAAAGAGATCTCTGCTTGATGTACACGCGTCAGTAGCGGTCCCAATACATTGATTGAAGCGCGCATTTTGCGGACCAAGTCATACTCGGCAATATGTCCTGGAGTCTGGGGGACTTCAATGGTCATCACGTTGGTCGCTGGATCAAAATCAACAACGCAGCCAAGACGGCGTAAGAGTTCGGACATGATTCCCACATCGGCGATATCCGGGACATTGCGTAGAGTGTTTTTGCCCGGGGCGAGCAGGGATGCTGCCATCAATTTGAGCGCAGAATTCTTGGCGCCAGTGACGCTCACTTCGCCGACCAGGCGCGCGGGACCGACTATGCGAAGAGCGGTTGAACTCTCGGTCATGGTCCTACTTTCGACTCGTGTGGGCTTCGGAATGGCCTAGTTTAACTGGTCTGATCGTACCTGCTCCAATAGGCTGATCTCATGGTTAATCTGACGCGTATCTACACAAAAACTGGCGACGATGGCACAACTTCTTTAGGAGATATGAGCCGTACGTCGAAAAATGATCCGCGACTTGAAGCGTATGCTGATGTTGATGAAGCGAACTCGAGCCTTGGCGTTGTGCTCTCGCTCGGAGGCATCACCGACGAAGCGATGACCAAGCTGCTGGTGCGGATTCAAAACGATCTCTTTGATGTTGGTGCCGATCTCTGCACGCCAGTTATCGATAACCCAACTCACGAACCTCTTCGCGTCCTTGAAACCCAAGTGACGTACTTAGAAGAGCAAATCGATTTTTATAACGAGTCACTAGAACCTCTTCGCTCTTTTGTGCTGCCATCAGGCACGCCGGCCGCTTCACTCTTGCACGTTTCGCGCACTGTTGTGCGTCGCGCCGAGCGCTCAACCTGGCATGCGATTCACTCATTTGGTGCAGGCGTTAATCCATTGACTGCCAAATACCTCAATCGGCTATCAGATCTGCTCTTTGTTCTCGCTCGTACAACCAATAAAGAGATTGGTGATGTTCTCTGGGTGCCTGGGGCTAATCGCTAATTACTTTAGTTTGACGTGTTTGACGTGTTTGACGTGTTTGACGTGTTTGACGTGTTTGAAGTGTTTGAAGTGTTTGAAGTGGCTGGAGCAGGAGTTGCCGAAGGTTCAATCGAAGGCAGAGCGCTAGATGTAGACCCACTCTGGCTTGTTGAAGGTGTCGGTGTTGGAGTTGGCGCGAGGCTGATATCAACACTAGGCGCCGGCGTGAATGTGTCACTTGGGACTGTTTCATCAGTCTGAGTGAGCCAACACTTAGCAGTTATGTTGGTGAATTTCATGGCATTACCCAACGGCACACCGCTTACCAAAATTATTGTGCTCACACTATGCGCAGCAGTTCCCGCGGAGAGTGTCCGTAGTGATCCGAGTGCAATGATGTTCGCCGGATTACTTGGATCAGGACCATTCAGTGTTGAATTTACTTCCCACCAAGAACATCCATTTTGGGATGCTGCAAGAATCGCGCCGCATGCAACTGCCTGAAGCGATGGATTGTTTGGGTCCGGAGCACACTCATTTACTGACGCCGAAGGATCCTTGCTTGTGGAGAGGATACTGACCAACTCTTGTCCAGTAGGAATTCGTGCATAGACACCGCTAGCCGAAACAAATCCAGTTGGTGGCCAATGAGGGGCGGGTGCAGGGGGTACGCCAATGCGTGGCCGAGGGCGGTAGTAATAATGGTGGATGACGGTCTTGGTCGTTTTATTAGGCGAAATTACTTTCGTTACTTTCTTGCCGATAATCTTTTTGGTGCCGGGCTTAGTAGCGCTGAGTTTGGCAGTGCCGGACTTTTTTGCGGCCAAGGGAACCGGCTTTTTTGTCACCAATTTCTTAACCAATGCGTGTGGTTTAGGAGTTGGAGTCGAAGCAAAACTCGACGTTCCCGGAGCGAGCAGGGCAGCGGTGAGCAGAATTGCTGCATACCGCCACTTGCAAACCATGAAAGTATTTTGCCGTATAGGTGCTGGGAAAGGTTAATCCTGAAGTACAAATGCGAGAGAATAAGGGGGTGAGTCCGCGTAGAAATCACCCTAAAGCTCGAGGCCGTGGTGGCCGTCAGGAGCCCGAGCGTGACCCTGAGACATCATTTGCGAGCATTGAAGAACATACCGAAGGAATCTACACAGTTCGGAAAATAACCGGATCGAGTTCGAATAAGCCCTACAGATGCCCAGGCTGCGATCAATTAATCCCTACTGCAACTCCACATATCGTTGCCTGGATGGATGACGATATTGATTCGCGTCGCCATTGGCATACCGCATGTTGGACAAAGAAAGACCATCGCCGCCCGAATACCGAACGCAGCAGAAACGCGCCACGTTTTTAACGATTAAGAAGCGTTGTTACTTTCTTGAGAAGTCGATCGGTCGAAGGCTTTCTCTTGAAAGTTGTAAACGACATAGGCAGATCGAAAATTGGGCGAACCACAGAACGTGGATACGTAAACTCTCGTAAACCTTCAGGGCCATGGATTCTTCCGTAGCCGCTGTCCTTGGTCCCGCCAAAAGGAAGGGTAGATACACCTGCAAAAGCAATAACGGAATTGATAGAAACCATTCCACATTGCAATTGTGCCGCGATCGCCTTGCCGCTCTTCTTTGACCACACGGATGCGCCAAGTCCATATTTACTTACGTTTGCTCGTTGAATTGCTTCACTCATAGTAGCTACGCGATTAATTGTGAGAGTGGGTCCAAAGGTTTCTTCAGCGACAGCCAGACTATCTTCTGGAATATCGATCATGATGGTTGGCTCCACATATGGTGGCTGGACGGAGTCCACGCTACCTACAACAAAAGTAGCACCGCGAGTGGCGGCATCTTTGATATGCGAATCAATTACCTTGAGCTGGGCTGGCATAGTTGAGGGGCCGTAATCTACACCTGCTTGCAGAGTTGAAGCTTGTTTGGTTATCTCGGCAACAAACGCATCAGCAACGTCTTCATGTACATAGACGCGCTCGATACCAATACATGTCTGTCCGCCATTAGACATTGCGCCCCAAAGAACGCTCTCGACCGCTTTTGAAAGATCAGCATCCTTGTCGATAATCGCCGGATCTGTGCCGCCGCACTCCAACACCACTGGAATCATGCGATTGGCACATGTCGCCGCGACTTTCTTGGCAGTAGCGCTCGATCCAGTGAAAGCCAACTTGTCGATTGATGCTTGAGTGAGCGCAACACCTGTCTGCGGGCCGCCAGTGACGACCAAAAATACATTAGCGTTTGGTGCGACCTCGTTAAAAGTTTCTCCAAGCCAATGTCCAACACCGGGCGTAAACTCACTCGGCTTGAAAACAACAGTGTTGCCAGCTGCTAAGGCATACGCAATTGAACCCATAGGAGTAAAAATTGGGTAGTTCCAGGGACCGAGAACACCCACTACTCCGAAGGGAACATGGTGGACCTGTGCGGACATATTGGCGACAAGAATTCCTGGGGCGCGATGAGAAGTGCGCAGGTAGCGGCTCGCTTTCTTTGCAGCCCAGGTGAGATGAGAGAGCGTGAGGGAGATTTCCAGGTATGAATCGCTCAGCGGTTTTCCAGTCTCTTCGCTGATGAGTTGTGCGATCTCATCGATTCGCGAAGCAATAAGAGCAGCCCAACGTCGAAGCACTTCTTTGCGGCCGCTAAAACCAATTGACTGCCAACTCGTCGCTCCGACACGAGCTCGCGCTACCGCTTGCTCCACGTCGGCAGCTGAAGAGTCGCGGTATCTGCCGATCTCAAGGCCAGTTCGAGGTGAGTAGGAGATGATTTCGGGGTGGGTTGCTGGCGTGCTCATGAAGTAAGACTAAACTTATTTTGTGCAAGAGTTAATACGTCCAAGTAGCGTTTTGCCGGCCAATCGTCGCCCCTTTTCATTTCTCACGAGTGATGGGCTTCGACTCATCGGCGAACTAGCTTCGCCAATCGACGCCACAACGGCTTCGTTGCTCTGCCTACACCCCAACCCAAGTGGTGGGGGAATGATGGATAGCCACATCTACAAGAAGGCTTCTAACCGATTGCCGGCGATGGCCGGGATCGAGATCATTCGTTTTAATACTCGCGGTACCACCAGCGAAGCCGGGACATCCGAAGGCGTTTTTGACAACGGCGAAGCCGAGCAGGCTGACGTCTTGGCCGCTATAAATTTTTGTTTCGATGAACTGGCTGTCAAAGATCTTTGGATTATTGGTTGGTCATTCGGTACAGATTTAGCGCTTCGATATGCCAAAGATGCTCGCATCAAGGGATTGATTCTTTTGAGCCCACCACTGCAACGTACTCAGGGCAGCGATCTTGAATTTTGGGAGAAAGATCCACGTCCAGTTCATGCATTTATTCCAGAGCATGATGAGTACCTCAATCCGACCCAGGCCGTTGAGCGCTTTGCATCATTTCCGTCGATCAATCTCAATCCGATTGCTGGAGCAAAGCATTTGTGGGTTGGAGAGCCGTACGTCTATCGAATTCTGAGTGAGATCACTGCCATCATCGCACCAGAACGGCTGCCACTTCCTACCGAACTTTAACTCACCTCAGCTTTAGGAAAGACGACCTCGTCGAGAATAAGCAGTACTGCTGCCGCAATAGGCACAGCAAGTATGCCACCGACAATGCCAAGAAGGCTCACGCCTATGAGTGCAGAGATGATCGTGACAATTCCAGGAATAGATAGTGATCGGCGCATGATGCGCGGCATGATGTAATAGTTTTCCAACTGGACGTAAGCGATGTAAAGACAGAGCACCACAATCGCACTTGTAGGTGATTTGGTCAGCGCTACCAACGTGAATGCTGCGCATCCCAAGATATGACCAACGAGTGGAATTAGTCCACAGATAAAGACCAATAATGCGACAGCCTGTGGGTAGGGGATTCGCAGTACAAGAGCAAGAGTAAGTGCGAAGACGGCAGCTATGAATGCAACGGTAGCCTGACCGCTGACGAAACTGCCAATACGTCGCACGATGGCATCGGTAATTCTCGAGACGCGATCACGGCGGCTCAGCGGCACAAAGCGGTAAGCCGTCGATGTCACTGCAGGCAATGAGGCCAAGAAATAGAGTGTTAAGACCATGATTGTTAGGGTCGCGATAGCCCCCGACAAAACGGCCTTGCCTACACCAATCACACCGCCAAAAGCGGTGATGACGAATTGGCCATTGTGAATCGATGAAGCGACCTTCTTTTGAATACTGTCGATGATCCCGTAGTGCGTATTGAGTTTGGCAAGAGTCGGATTGTTTTTCAGATTCGAGATGAGGTCTGGGGTATTTCGAACGAGCAAGTCGAGTTGTTTGATGACCGGCGGGATCACAACTGCCGCAAAGAGGCCAACAAATGCGACTACACAGCCGATCACGACCATTACAGCGTATTTGCGAGCTAAACCGCGTCTGCGAAAGAACTCCACGGCAGGGTTTAGTCCTGCAGCCAGGAAGAGGGAGATGACGATCAGGACAAAGACTTGACTAGCGCTCGCCAGTGCCTTGAGCAAGGTAATTGAGATCACTCCGCCCGCGGCAGCTAGGAAGCCAAAATAGAAGGGGTGGGCTCGATCCAAAGGCATACCGCTCTGCCCCAAGGATTCTGCAGCGGCCGGTGACTTAGTGCCGAAATGAAGTGAAGGTTTCTTGAGCGCCATAGTTTGATGATACGCAATTTGTGCTCGAATACGAGAGGATATGGGCATGGGCGAGCTAAGAATTACGGGATTGAGCGAAGAGATGCTCTCGCTCTCTCATATGCCTTGGCGCAAGCCGCTGGAAGACTGGCCAGAGGATCCAGGTCTGACCTCAATGCGGGGCATCTCACGTCACGTAGTTCGGCTGATCCGTACAGGGGAGACCGAGCGGGAAGTTTTTGCAGTTAAAGAGACTGTCGAAGTCTTTGCCAAAAAGGAATACGAAATTCTTCGCGAGCTCAATCATCGAAGCGCACCATGTGTTGAGCCCGTCGCAATCGTGGATGGCAGGCTCGATGATCGAGCCAACCCTCTGCCCGTCGCAATCGTCACGCGCTACCTTCCATACTCACTACCTTATCGAGTCATCATGAGTGGCGATGTCACTCCACACGAGATCACAACTATGGCAAATGCGCTCGCGCTCTTGCTCGTACGATTGCACTTGCTCGGATTCTGGTGGGGTGATTGTTCGCTATCAAATACCTTGTTCCGCCGAGATGCGAACGAGTATGCGGCCTACCTTGTTGATGCCGAGACTGGTGAATTTCAAACACACTTAAGTAATGGCCAACGCGAACATGATTTAGATATTGCACATTTCAACGTCGCCGCCGAACTCGAAGATCTAGCGATAGCCGGAGTCTTGCATCCAGGTATGGATCCAATTCGCGCCGCCGATGGAGTCATTAAACGCTACCGCCGTTTGTGGCAGATGCTTAAAGAGCCACAGATCTTGGATCCATCAGATCGACATGCAGTTGAGAAAGCTATGCGCTCGGTTCAGGATCTTGGTTTTGCGGTGGAAGAAGTCGAGGTAACTCTCGATGGAGATAAAGGCGCCCTCAAATTCACTCCAAAGCTTGTGGCTGCTGGCTACCACCAGAGCCGTCTCTGGGAATTGATGGGTATACATGCGGAAGAGCTACAAGCCAAGCGCCTACTTGCTTCATTTGATCGCTTCCGTGGCCGTGAGAAAAAACCACTACCTCCGATCGAAGATAGTGCCAGACGCTGGTTGCTTGAAACCTATCAGCGCGTGATGAATATGATTCCTAAGGAACTCCAAGGTCGAGTGGAGCCAGCACAAATGTTCCATGAGATTTTGGAGCATCGTTGGTATTTGGGTGAAAAAGCTGGCGGAGATCCTGGTCTGACAATTGCCACTGAGGATTACATCAAAACGATCTTGCCTTACCGAAATCAGTACGGAGCAAATGTGCAAGAGCGTTATGAGCATAAAGATGCCGAGGTCTGGACATGAGTATGCCAACTAATTTTGGAGCTGCATTTGATTTAGGAGCACTCAAGAATCCTGTCTCAGCGGATGCCATCCAGGGAATTCCTGTAACACAGAAAAACTTGATGGAAGAGTTCCTTCCAGCATCTAACCAGATCCCGGTCATCATTGTGTGCTGGTCCTCAAAAAGTAAGCCCTCCCTCGAAGCGATGGCGGAACTTGGAGCGCTCTTCGATGAGATGGCGCAGCTCGGCCCAGATGCGCCATGGCTCCTCGGAAATCTCAACGTGGATATGGAGTATGCCGTTGTTAAAGCACTCCAGATCCCAACAGTTCCATTTGCGATTGCCTTAATAGGCGAGCAACTTGTTCCGCTCTTTGAAACACTGCCAAGTCCAGAGCAGCTTCGGCTGGTTGTTGATCGCGTTGTTGCGTTGGCAGCCGAGCGTGGAATCGGAGTCGGCGCAGCCGCGGCAAGTGGCGCCGATGAAGCTGTTGCGGAAGTAGAAGAGAAGTTAGAGCCAGAAGAGCTTGCGGCTTTAGAAGCGCTAGAAGCCTCAGATTATGCTGGCGCGAAGAAAGCCTATGAGGCTTGGCTCAATCGCGTACCTGGAAATAATTTGGCTCAGCTAGGACTAGCTCAGGTCACCCTGTTAGCTCGAATAGAAGGTTTGGATTCAGCAATCGTGCTACCGGCCGCCGCCGCCGATCCAAGCAATACGCACCTTGCAACTCAGGCTGCAGATATCGAAGTAGCTCAGGGTAATTACGAAGCCGCATTTACTCGCCTTATCGGAGCAGTCAAGCTCACTGCCGGTGATGAACGCAAGTTCGCACGAGAACATCTTGTCTCGCTCTTTACTTTGGTAGATCCAGCAGATCCGCTGCTCGCAAAAGCTCGGCAGAAGTTGGCGAGCGCACTCTTTTGATTGATCCAACGCTCCTTGCACCAAAGCTAGAAGCTCGATATCAGCGCAATCTATTCTTCTTCTTTGGTCTCGCCATTTTGGCAATCGCAGCCAGAACTCCAGACCTAAAAAGCGATCTGCATGTCAACGATGGAACATATGGAGTACTTGTCAGCCTTGGTGCGGTAGGTGCAATGCTTTCATTTTTCACCGTAGGCCAACTCGTTCACAAAATCGGAGTTAAACCAGTTGTATTGGCAACAGGCTCGCTAACATTCGCGACAATTGCGATGATTCCACATATCCATTCACCGCTTATCTATGTGCTGATTAACATGATTTTGGGCTTTGCATTCAATGCTCACAACATTGCAATTCACGATCAAGCCCTGAAACGTCAGGCGGATAGCGGCGAATTAATTTTGCCTCGACTTCACGGCGTCTGGTCGATTGGCACCTTATTAACTGTAGCGATTGCGGTCGCAGTCACAGCTCATGTCTCATTCGCTTGGCATATTGACACTCTCATGTTTCTTTGTTGGGTGGGTACCGTTTACTCGACGATGCGGCTTACGCCCGTACTAATAAAAGGTTCTACGGAGCACGATCCCAACTCAGCCATTAAAGTCAAAGCCCTCTGGCACATGTTCTTGGAGGACAAGCTGATAGGTATCGCATTTCTCTGCGCGGTGATGGTTGAATTTTCGACAAATGACTGGGCGACACTTGTCGCGCACCAGGAGATCAAAGCAAGTACGACTCTGAGTATCTTGCCTTATCTACTTTTTATGGTTGGCATGATTGTGGGACGTCTGATTGTTCATCGCCTTGTAAAAATTCGTTCTGAAGACTTTTGGATCAAGCGCTTTACCTCAATTGGAGGAATTGGTTTCATTCTGCTTCTGCAAAGCGCCAAAGCCCTTGTCCCGCATAGCTTTGCGATCTCATTCACCTGCGAAGCACTTGGGTTCCTGATCGGGGGGCTAGGTGGCTCGTTTATGGCCGGAACTATTACCCAAATTGCTAGTCGTCGATCGTCACTGCCTGGTGGCGTCGTCGTCGCTCAATTGGGAATTATCATCACCATTTTTTCACTTCTCGTGAAGCTCGTTATTTCATGGGTTGTTGATAATTCATCGATCACCACAGCGCTGATTATTCCGGGAATCATGATGGTAGCTGTAGCTTTTTTCCCGAACCTTGGATCTAAAGAGATCCAAGGTTCCTAACTAACTTCTTGGGATTAATTAACCAGCGCCCTCTGTGTTTCCAGGATCAGCTGCTTTTACATCATTAATCTGATACTTCTCGATCGCTTCTTTAACAACCTTGCTCTTCACTTCACCGAGTTCGGCAAGCTGGGCAAGTGCAGCAATCGCAATCGACTCTGCATCAACCTTGAAGTGGCGACGAAGTGCTCCGCGAGTATCTGACATTCCAAAGCCATCTGTTCCAAGTGAGTAGAACGGCTGCTTTACCCATGGAGCGATCTGGTCTTGAACTGATCGCATGAAGTCGCTGACAGCAATTACTGGGCCGTCAAAGCCTTTGAGCTTCTTGGTGATGTATGCGCTCTTCTGATCTTCTGGGTTGAGCAGATTATGACGATCGGTCTCAAGCCCATCCCGACGAAGTTCGTTCCAAGAGGTCACTGACCAGACGTTGGCACTGATGCCCCAATCTTCTTCGAGCAATTTCTGCGCGGCTACCGCCCAGTTGACGCCAACACCAGATGCAAGGAGTTGGACTGTCTTCTTGGCCTTAGGGGCGGGGGAGTAGAGGTAGATGCCCTTGAGAAGTCCATCAACATCGAGATTTTCTGGCTCTGCTGGCTGCATATACGGCTCGTTGTAAACGGTGAGGTAGTAATAAACGTTCTCACTATTCTCTCCGTACATACGACGCAAACCATCGCGAACGATATGTCCAACTTCGTAACCAAATGCTGGATCGTAAGCGACAACAGCTGGGTTAGTTGATACAAGAAGATGTGAATGGCCATCTTCATGCTGAAGACCTTCGCCATTGAGCGTTGTGCGACCGGCAGTTGCGCCTATTACAAAGCCGCGGACCAATTGATCGGCAGCTGCCCAGAAGGCGTCGCCAGTGCGCTGGAATCCGAACATGGAGTAGAAAATGTAGATCGGAATCATAGGTTGATCATGCGTTGAGTACGAAGAGCCAACTGCCGTAAATGAGGCAACTGATCCAGCTTCGTTAATACCTTCATGCAAGATCACACCAGATGTCGACTCCTTGTAGGAGAGCATCAGCTCATGATCGACAGATGTGTAGGTCTGACCATGAGGTGAGTAGATCTTGAGGCTTGGGAACAAGCTATCCATTCCGAAGGTGCGAGCTTCGTCAGGAATGATCGGAACAATACGTGGACCAATATTTGGATCCTTGATGAGATCCTTGAGCAGGCGAACAAACGCCATTGTTGTCGCGACTTCTTGTTGTCCAGATCCACGCTTCACAGAGTCGAAGCTTTCGATTGGAGGTTGGATCAAAGGTGTAGAGACTTTGCGGCGAGATGGAACTGATCCACCAAGTTCGCGACGTCGTTCCATCATGTACTTGTACTCAGGTGAGTCAACGCCAGGGTGGTAGTACGGTGGAACTTTCGCATCGATCTCAGAATCAGGAATTGGGATTTGAAGAGTGTCGCGGAACTTAATGAGATCCTCGTGTGTCATCTTCTTCATCTGGTGAGTGGCGTTACGTGCCTCAAAGTGCGAGCCAAGTGTCCAACCCTTAATTGTCTTTGCAAGAATCACCGTTGGCTTACCATTGCGCTCTGTGGCAGCTTTATAAGCAGCAAAGACTTTGCGATAGTCATGCCCGCCGCGCTTGAGCGCCCAAATCTTCTCATCGCTCCAGTCAGCAACCATCGCCGCAGTTCGTGGATCGCGACCAAAGAAATGCTCGCGCACGTATGCGCCGCTCTCTGCCTTAAATGTCTGGTAATCACCATCAGTAGTGCGATTCATCAAATCAACGAGTGCACCTTCGGTGTCCTTAGCAAGAAGCTCATCCCACTCGCGACCCCAGACAACTTTGACGACATTCCAACCCGCGCCACCAAAGATTGATTCGAGTTCCTGAATAATTTTTCCGTTACCGCGAACTGGTCCATCCAGGCGTTGCAAGTTGCAGTTAATGACAAATGTTAGGTTGTCGAGTTTCTCACGCGCAGCAAGACTAATGGCGCCAAGAGTCTCTGGCTCATCGCATTCACCATCGCCAAGAAATGCCCATACATTCTGATCGCTCGTGTCTTTAATTCCGCGACCATGCAGATAACGATTGAAGCGAGCTTGATAAATCGCGTTGATTGGACCCAGACCCATAGAGACTGTTGGGAATTGCCAAAAATCTGGCATCAAACGTGGATGCGGATAAGACGATAGTCCGCCACCATCGTGTGAGAGTTCTTGACGGAAGCCATCCATCTGGTGTTCAGTCAGGCGACCTTCCATGAAAGCACGTGCATACATTCCAGGGCTGGCGTGTCCTTGGAAGAAGATCTGATCGCCGCCGCCTGGATGATCTTTGCCGCGGAAGAAATGGTTGAAGCCAACCTCATAGAGCGATGCCGAAGATGCATAGGTAGAGATGTGGCCGCCAACTCCGATGCCAGGACGTTGAGCACGATGAACCATAATCGCTGCATTCCAACGCATCATTGCGCGAATACGACGTTCGATCGCTTCATCGCCAGAGAACTCAGGCTCTGTTGCTGATGGAATGGTGTTGATGTAGTCGGTGGTGCGAAGTTCTGAGACGCCAAGATTTTGCTGCTGTGCTCGTTGAAGCAGTGAGAGCATGAGGTAGCGAGCTCGAACCGGGCCAGCCGCGGCAATGACGGCATCGAGTGATTGCTTCCACTCTGTGGTCTCTTGCGGATCGGTATCGACCAGCTGATCGATGAGGCGGCCCTGATCTTCGAAGTTATTGCTCATGCCCATAGTTTATTCACGTTTAAGGGGTTGATTTCTCACTCAAACCTGTGTGGACTACTCCCATGATGGCAACGCCTCACGGGGTCACGGCAACTATCGATCGGATGGGGATTTCTCCGGGAGAGCTGATTTTGGAGCTTGGTTTCGACTCCGACTGTGACGACCAGTTGCACGCCGCCCTAGAAGTGGCCAGTGGACACTCTTTACTTGGATACGACGCGGATGAAGTTGTAGATGCGGTCATTCTTTGGTGGCGAGACGGTGATGGTGATCTCGTTGATGACCTGGTCGATGCCCTGACCTACTTGAGCGAGAGTGGCCCTATCTGGCTCTTAACCCCCAAGGCAGGGGCAACTGGACATGTTGAACCCAGCGATATTCAAGATGCTGCCCCTACAGCTGGGCTGACTCAGACAGTGACTTTCCTGGCAGCTCCAGGGTGGAGTGCAACCAAGTTGGTGGCTAGAAAAGCTGGCAAGAAGTAATTCGGGCTTAGAAGTATCCTTGAGCCATGACTCTAACTATCGGCCAAGTAGCCCCAGATTTCACACTCAATAACCAATTCGGTGAGAGCGTCTCCCTCTCTTCATTCAAGGGCAAAAAGAACGTCATCATTACTTTTTACCCATTCTCATTTACAGGCATCTGCACCGGCGAACTCTGTTCACTTCGCGATGATCTAGGTTCATTCCAGAACGACAACGCAGAACTCCTAGCAATCTCATGTGACTCAATGTTCACGCAAAAGGTTTTTGCAGATCAAGAAAACTATAAGTTCTCTGTTCTCTCTGACTTCTGGCCACATGGCGCTACAGCCCAGGCTTACGGTGTCTTTGATGAGGTTCGTGGCTGCGCTATTCGAGGCACCTTTATCGTCAATAAAGAAGGCATCTTGAGCTGGCAGGTTATCCATGGAATCGGCGAAGCTCGCGATTCTGCCGATTACAAGGCTGCGCTCGCTGCCCTGTAATCGCTGCTTTCACGCTCAATACTCACGATAAGCACGATTTTTTGGTCAGGCGCACTCTTACTAGTAGAGTGCGCCAGTACGTAAAACTCAATACCCAATCTAGACCCAACTACAACCCAATTACTGGGGCGGTTAGCTCAGCGGTAGAGCGCTTCGTTTACACCGAAGATGTCGGGGGTTCGAAACCCTCACTGCCCACCATTAGGTATCCTGACAATTCAAGAGATGGGAGGCTGGCCATGAAGGCACTTCCCGAAGATCAGAATCTGCTGATTGATCTCCAACTTATAGATAGCGCTATAGATCATGCTGGCATCCGCCTGGCAAAACTCCCAGAGCGCGAGCAGATCCTCGCTATTCATAAGCGCCTAGAAAATACTGCAGTCGAGCTAGCTGTCATTGAAACCGAGTTAGCCGACGTTGCAATCGAACTTCGCCGTAGTGAAGTAGAGGTCGAGCAAGTCAGCGATCGAATGGCTAAAGATGAAGCCCGTCTTGCATCGGGAAGTGCTACACCCAAAGAACTTGAACAACTCCAACACGAACTCGCTTCACTTGCTAAGCGAAAAGCAGAGCTTGAAGATGGCGAGCTTGAGATCATGGAAAAGCATGAGTCAGTCCAAAAGCGCGTCAATGAGCTACTCAATGATCAGGTTGGCTTGAAGCAGCTTGAGCAAGAATTAAATACGCGTTTAGAAAGTGCAACGAGCGAGATCAACAAAGAGATTGAATCCAGCAAAATCGAGCGCGCCGCACTCGTACCAAAAATTGATACACCACTTCTTGAGCTCTATGAAAAAATCCGTAGCTCGGCGCATGGAGTTGGAGCTGCACTCTTGGTTGGCAACGATTGCAAAGGTTGCAATTTAGCTATCAACGCAATCGAAATGGAACGCATCAAGACTCTTGCAGCAGACGAGGTTTTACGTTGTGAAGAGTGTCGTCGAATTTTGGTCCGTGCCTAACAATGGCTCGCACTTTTCACATAACTGCTGACGGTGGATCGCGCGGCAATCCTGGCCCCGCAGGTTATGGCGCCGTAGTTAGCGAAGATGGCAAAGTTATTGCTGAGCTCTTTGAAGCGATCGGAATTGCATCAAACAATGTCGCCGAGTACAGGGGACTCATTGCAGGACTGCAGAAAGTCCACGAATTAGATCCACAAGCAACCGTTACTGTCGCGATGGATTCCAAGTTAGTAGTGGAGCAGATGTCTGGCCGTTGGCAGATTAAGCATCCCGATATGCGCGAACTGGCTCGCCAAGCTCGTGATGCCCACGATATGTCCCGGGTCAGTTTTTCGTGGATCCCTCGCGAAGAGAACTCGCATGCAGACCGGTTGGCAAATAAGGCACTTGATGGCGCAGCTGCGGGAGCGGGTCTTACTGGCAAACCACAACTCAACTTTCTCACTGAGCGTTTAGTAAGCGATGAGACCCCAACAACCATTATGTTCGTCCGCCATGGCGAGACAGTCCTTACGCCATCGCGTAGATTCTCGGGAATCGGCGCAATGGATCCAGCGCTGACCGATAAGGGAATAGCTCAAGCACAGGCTGTCTCCAAGGAGATCGCTGCGCGCAAGCCAGATATTTTGATTGCCTCACCTTTGCTGCGTACAACAATGACCGCTAAAGAAGTCAGTGATGCGACTGGCCTTGATGTGATCTTTGATGACCAATGGTATGAATGTGATTTTGGAAAGTGGGAAGGGCTAACTCCTTCTGAGGTTAAAGAACAATTCCCCGATGAGTGGAGCGCTTGGCTTTCATCTACGTCCTATCGAGTTCCAGGCGGAGAGTCCTATGCAGAGGTGGCTTCACGCGCAGAAGCTGGGCTCAATGATTTAGTCCTGCAGTATCCAGGTAAGAAAATTTGCGTTGTCACACACAATATTGTGATTCGTGGACTTGCTGCGATCGCGATGGAAGCCTCACTTGAAAGCATGTACCACGTTGATATTTTGCCTTGCAGTATTACAACGGTGGCCGTTTGGCCATCTGACGGCCTTCGAGCGCTCAAAGGCTTGAGCGAGCGTTCGCATATCTCTTAGGAGCCTTAATGAGCGATCAACTTCCAGCAATCGACCCACAAACAACTGCACTCATCTATGGCGATTACCAGGTTGGGATTGTTGCCAACTATCCAGATACTGCCCCAGAGATGATCCGTAAAGCCGCAGTAGTTTTGGAGCGTGCACGTACTCTTGGCCTGAGTGTTGGATTCATCCGAGTTGGATTTAATGAAGAAGATTACGCTGCAGTTCCAGAAGAAAATAAGGCTTTTGGACCAATGGCCGCCGCTCGCCGCTTTCCTGCAGATGCTCCCGAAAGCCAGATTGTTCCTGAATTAGCACCGCTGCCTGGCGAGATCGTTGTTCGCAAAGTTCGCTACGGTGGATTTTCGACCACCGATCTTTATGAGCAACTTAAGGCGCGTGGAGTAAAGACAATTATCATCAGTGGAATTGCAACACGTGGAGTAGTCCTCTCGACTGTTCGTGATGCAGCAGATAAAGATTTTCGTATTTTTGTCATTAAAGATCTCTGCCTTGATGCAGATCCACAGATTCACGAGGTTCTCACCGAGAAAGTATTTCCAGCCCAAGCGTGGGTAGTGACGAGCGATGAATTACTCGCTCATCTGGTCAATTAGTAATCAACTAGTAGCCTGTAAAGAGCGCACATGAGCACCGAGAAGCTGCCTAGCTCCTTTCAGAAAGTTTTTGCCGCTGGCACACTTTCCAATCTCGGTAATGGTGTTGCGGCCGTGGCGTATCCATGGGTGGCATCTTCTCTCACGCGCTCACCTCTGTTGCTCTCCCTTATTGGATTGATGTCGACCCTCCCATGGTTACTTTTTAGTCTGCCTGCTGGAGTACTTATAGATCGCTTTGCGCGGCGCACAGTTATCATCTGTACGGATATTTTTCGAGGCGTAATTACGGCAATCGTTGCGTTGGCGCTTTTAGTGGAGCGCTCACATCTTCACCTGCTGACTTCACATCTGGCAGGTGTAAAAATCCACACCAATTTTGCTCTTTATGGTTTGCTGCTTGTCGCCTCCTTTCTGCTCTCATGCGGAGGAGTGCTTGGCAATGGGGCATCACAGACTTTTCTCCCCATGATTGTGGAAGGTCCACTCCTTGAGAAAGCCAATGGTCGGCTATGGAGTGCAGAATCGGTAACCGAAAATTTTCTGGGTCCACCACTGGCTTCACTCCTTCTTGGCTTAAGCGTTTTCGCTCCGTTGCTTTTTGATGCAACAAGCTTCTTTGGTTCTGCCGGTTTGCTTGGCCTGATTGCCTCCTCACTTATTCGCTCGCAGGCCAAGTCAGAGTCGGTTCCCGATTTTAGGCGTGAGATTAAAGAAGGCTTGACCTGGCTTTGGCACAACAAATTTTTGCGAGATCTTGCCATAATCCTCGGATTTTTCAACTTTATTAGCTCGATCTTCTTCTCGGTATTTATTCTTTTTGCACAAGAAGACCTTCACACCACCGTCTTTACCTACGGATTGCTTGTTACTGGCGCAGCTGTCGGCGGAACGCTTGGTGGAATTTTCGGCCCCAAACTCACCAAGAGAATTGGCCGCGGAAAAATTCTAGCTTTTGCACTGGTGGTTAATCCGTCGATCTCTTTGATTATGGCTTTTACGACTCATTGGGAAATTGCCTGGTTGCTGGGTGTGGTCGAAATGTTCGCAGCCATCTGTTGGAACGTGGTGACCGTGACCCTTCGTCAGGAAATTATTCCTGACCATTTACTTGGTCGGGTCAATAGCGCATATCGATTCTTTGGCCTGGGCACACAACCTATAGGCGCACTATTTGGCGGTGGACTTGTGAGTATCGCACTTCATCACTTCTCGCGCACACTCTCGCTTCGCCTACCAATGTTAGCAGCAGGGATACTTGGAATTTTTATGGCGATCTTCGCTTCGCCTCATCTCACGACCGCAAAAATTGAAGCAGCTAGAGCAGCAAGCAATTAGTTAGATAACTTTAGAGAGGAAGCCCTTGGTGCGTTCGTGCTGCGGATTGCCAAGCACGTCTGTCGGATCTCCGGCCTCAACGACAACTCCGTTATCCATGAAGACCAGTGAGTCAGCGACTTCGCGTGCAAAGCCCATCTCGTGTGTGACCACAACCATGGTCATGCCTGACTGAGCCAGCCCCTTCATGACATCGAGCACTTCGCCAACGAGCTCAGGGTCTAGTGCGGAAGTTGGTTCATCAAAGAGCATTAATTTTGGCTTCATCGCCAGTGAGCGAGCGATTGCCACACGTTGTTGTTGGCCACCCGAAAGGTGAGCGGGGTAGTGGTCGGCCTTATCGGCTAGACCCACGCGCTCTAGCAAAGCTTTGCCCTCTTTGGTCGCAGTATCCTTATCGATCTTCTGAACTCGGACCATGCCAGAAATAACATTGTCTAGGGCTGTCATATGAGGGAAGAGATTGAATTTCTGGAAGACCATGCCGATCCCACTGCGTTGCTTTGCAGCCTCGGATGGTTTTAATTCATAGAGCTTGCCGTGCTGCTCGCGATAACCAATGATGACGCCATCGACACTAAGTCGACCGGCATCGATCTTCTCTAGGTGATTGATGCAGCGCAGAAATGTGGATTTACCCGAACCAGAAGGTCCTATTAAGCACATGACTTCCCCGCGCTTAACTTCGAGTGTAATTCCCTTAAGCACTTCGTTGGATCCAAAGGACTTATGAATCTCGTGTGCACTCACCATTAGGTCTTTACTCAAGATTGAACTCCAATCATTGGGCTATGACCACGCGCAAATCGCTTCTCAATAAAGTATTGAGCGAACATGAGAATCGTGGTGAAGAAGAGGTACCACGCACAAGCAACCATCAAAAGTGGGATCGGGTTGTAGATCTCATCTGAAATGTTTCGTGTACGTGCATAAAGATCGGTCACGAGTGGCACCGCAGTAACAAGGGATGTGGTCTTAAGCATCGATACGATTTCATTGCCCGTTGGGGGAATAATGATGCGCATCGCTTGAGGGATGACAATGAAACGCATTGTGGTCCACCAGCTCATGCCCAGAGACTTGGCGGCTTCTTCTTGTCCGTTGTCGACCGAGAGAAGGCCTGCGCGGACAATCTCTGCCATATACGCAGCTTCGTTAAGCGAGAGGCCGATGATGGCCAGCCAGTACAGCGATGCTGTCTGACTAATAGCAAAGTGCAGGCCTAGATAAACGTGTCCAAAGTGAATGTCGGGGATACCGATAAAAAATGAGTGGTAGATGGTGGAGAGCAGACCCCAGAAAACGAGTTGTACGTAGACGGGTGTTCCGCGGAAGATCCAGATAAATATCCAGGAGACATTGCGAAAAACCGGATTGGGCGAGCGGCGCATAACAGCCAGCGCAATTCCCAAAAGGATCGCAAAGAACATCGCAATGACGGTGAGGGAGAGAGTTACGCCCGCCGCCTTAAAAACGCGTGCATCAAAGATGTACTTGTTAAAGGATTTCCAGTCGTAAGCGCTGCGATGAGATGCATCGACAATAAATGCGGCTGCGACTAGTACAAGGTACAGGGCCGCTGCCCACCGTAATGGGTGGCGCAGCGGCACTGCCTTAATTGCGGTTTTAGTTGATTGCGCCATCAACAGTGAATGACTTAACAGCGCCTGGTGTTACGCCCCACTTAGCAAGGATCTTGCCGTAGGTACCGTTCTTGTAAAGATCGGTGAGTGCAGCAGCAATTGCCTTGACCAGAGTAGAACCCTTGGCTGTAGCAAGACCGTATGGTGCAGATCCGTAGATTGCGCCATCGAGCTGCAACTTGCCAGCGCTGCGGTGTACTGCATCTTCTGTTACAGGTGAGTCAGCAGATAGAGCTTGAGCGCGACCGAGTTGGACGGCGTTTGTTGCTTGATTCTGATCATCGAATGAAAGTGTTGTGATTGGTTTCTTGCCAGCCTTCACGCATGCAGCAGACTTAGCGGTGAGGTCATCGACTTCGGTGCTACCTGTCTGAGCTGAAACTGTAAGACCGCAAGCGTTGTTTGGATCAACAGCCTTCTTGCCTGCGAGTGAAGCCCATTGGGTTCCTGCAACGTAGTAGTTAGCAAAATCAACTTGAGCTTCGCGAACCTTTGTATCTGTGAATGATGAAAGACCAACGTCGTACTTTCCACCCTTAACAGCAGGGATGATGGTGTCGAAGTTAGCGCTTACGAAGTTAGCCTTGACGCCGAGGTCTGCAGCAACTGCATTGAACAAGTCGATCTCCCAGCCGATTGCCTTGCCATTTGCATCCAAGTATTCGTTTGGTGCATATGTGGTGTCGGTACCGACGGTGAGCACTCCAGCCTTCTTAACGCTCGCTGGAAGTAGTGATGCAGCAGATGATGCTGCGAATGACGGTGTTTGTGCGAAAGCAAGTGCGCCAGCAACGACTACCGCCGCAAATGCATATTTCTTTGTGGACTTCACGGATTCTCCTCTGATGGGTGAGGATCCGAATCTTACCCACGCTCAGGACTGGGGTTGTAGTCCAGGGCGGGGTATTCTCAGTCCACTGAAGAGTCGTCTGGGTCATCGCGTTATGCCTTTTATTAGGGGTACCGAGGAAAGTCCGGACTCCGCAGAGCAAAGTGATGGCTAACAGCCACCCGGGGCGACCCGCGGGAAAGTGCCACAGAAAATGACCGCCTCGGCTTGCCGAGGTAAGGGTGAAACGGCGGTGTAAGAGACCACCGCGCCGGTGGTGACATCGGCGGCAAGGCAAACCCCACTTGGAGCAAGACTAAAAAGATGGCGCTTGAGAGCTGCTCGCTCGAGTCATCAGGTAGGTTGCTTGATCGCGTGAGTAATTGCGCGACTAGATGGATGATGGCCCATTCGCGCAAGCGATGGACAGGATCCGGCTTATAGGGCGACTCTTCTTTTTAAATCAATTTTTGCGACGAAGAGTCTTCACTGCGTCATAATTGAATCGTGCACATACTGCGCCAGTCCGCGGACTCGTCCCTCGTAGTACTCCTTAAACCGTGGATCCTGCACATACATAAGAGCAAGGTTCTTCTGCATCTCTACTGAACAGTCATAGAACCATTTTGAGATTGCTTCGCGATGAGCGAGAACGGCTTGTTGAGCTTCTAATGAATTTGTGGCGTACCCGTTACCAAATGCGATAACAAAGAGTTCGGTCGCGGCTTCTTGATCAACTCTAGCTGCCTGAAAATCAGCTGGGGAGTACTTGGATGTCTTCCGTTCAAACTCCTTGTAGCTCTGAGTTCCGCTCCAGCGCTCTCGGGCTTCGCCATCGTAGGAGGTCATGTGGCAACTTTAGCAAGCATTAGAATCGCACCATGATCTCTGCAATCTTTATCAACATGCCTGTCGAGAGCGCTGCTCGCTCGCGCGAGTTCTTCACAAGCCTGGGGTTTTCAATTTACGAGAAGTTCAGCGGTGAGGAGACCATCTGCGTAGAAATCACATCTAATGTTCGCGCAATGATGAGCACAAGCGAGAAGTTTAAAGGTTTCATCAATGGTAAAGAGATTGCCTCACGAAGTACCGCTGAAGCTATCTTTTCACTTGAATGTAATTCTGGCGAAGAAGTCCGTGCACTTACCGAGAAGGCGTTCTCGTTGGGTGCCCGCAAGGTCAACGACTTTGAGGATCACGGCTTCATGCTCAGTTGGGCGTTTGAAGATCTCGATGGCCACCTTTGGGACATCTTTTGGATGAACCCAGAGTCCAACGGAAATTAATCAATAGAAGCATCGTGAATCTTCGAGGCTTTCTCGCAATGATAAATAGATTGCATCCTGAAATCCCGATGAGCGCGTTTAGACTCAGGTATGAGCGAATTACTCGCCTGTCCCGCATGCAATACCGTTTCGCTATGACTGCTGAAAAGGTAACCGGGCCAGCTTCGTACTTCCCCTCTATTGAGAAGAAGTACGGTAAGCCGATCGAGCATTGGATGAACGAGTTAAAGAAGGTCTCCAAGTTCGCACATATGGAGCAGGTAGCCCACCTGAAAGAGAAGTTCGAGATGGGACAATTGCGGTATGGACCTCAAGAGCGTCGCCGACTTATATGCTCAAGCAACAGCAGAATTTCTACGTGTTGCCAATCAATTGACTGAATCGGATCTTGATGCCTCACCCACTGGCGGATGGACCCCACGCCAAATCATCCATCATGTCGCCGATAGCGAAACGCAGTCGTACGCGAGGCTTCGTCGTCTCATTGCAGAACCTGGAACGCAAATTCAAGGTTATGACGAGGCTGGCTGGGGTGAAAATGAAACTTTGGGATACAAAGTTTTACCTGTACGCCAGTCGTTGCAAGTTTTCGAAGCTGTGCGAGCTTCAACCTTAGAGATCATTAAGAGAGTCGGCGAGGACCAATTAAATAACGCAGGTGTTCATAGCGAGAGCGGTGAATACTCAGTGAGCACTTGGCTAGCTACGTATATCAACCACCCACTTGAGCATTCCAAACAGATTCAAGCCTGGTTGTTAGGCGACCGCTAGTTATTAAAGACTATTTAAGAAGTTTCTTGGCAGCCAGGGTTAATGAGTAAAAGGCCCACTTACCTCTTTGGGATCGCTCGAGTAGCCCTGCATCCACTAAGAGTTTCAAATGGTGGCTGACGGTGCTTTGGGCCAATCCAGTTTCAGGGGTTAAATCACAGACACATGCTTCAGCATTTTCACCTGCGGCGACAGCCATCATTAGTTGAAGCCGAGTGGGGTCACCTAATGCTTTGAATTGTTCTGCCAGCTGGCTCACCTGATTAGGCGATTTAGTGAGCATGAGGAGTTGGGACACGCCCTAAGGCTACACCTAACGCATTGATATCTATCGATGTGACCTGCTAATCTTCCATCGACAAACTTCGATCGGAGGAAATGATGAGCTCAAACACCGTAACTGGATCATGCTGCCAAGTATGTAAATGTGACCCTTGCTGCTGCGCACAACCTTGCTGCTAGTAGATGCTTCGAAAATTTTTAGCCGAGTACCTCGGGACCTGCATTCTTGTATCAGTCGTAGTTGGCTCGGGAACTATGGCTACAGAGCTCAGTGCAGACCGAGGGGTCGACCTTCTTATCAATACAATCTCAACGGTATTTGCCCTTGGAATCCTTATTCTGATCTTTGGATCCATTAGTGGCTCTCACTTTAATCCGGCAGTTTCCCTTAGCGAGTGGGCCCAAAAACGGCTCTCGCTCAAGCTGCTCGTGGGTTATCTCCTGGCCCAATGTGCTGGCGGCATTTCTGGCGCAATGCTGGCAAATCTCATGTTCAAAAATCCTGCCTATTTCCCATCGCAGCATGTGCGTAGCGGAGCCAGCGTGTGGCTGGGTGAGGTAGTGGCAACAGCGGGATTGTTATTCCTCGTCCAGATACTCAGGGGTCAAAATAAAGGATCTCTTGCTCCGATAGTAATTGCCTCCTGGATCGGGAGCGCCTATTTCTTCACCTCTTCGACATCTTTTGCTAACCCTGCCGTCACTCTCGCCCGAACCTTTACCGATACCTTTTCAGGCATTGCAATGGGATCGGTAGTCATGTTTGTAGTAGCGCAATTGTTTGGAGCTTTGGCCGGCTCGTTACTGGGAAACTATTTCAATCAGGGACAGATGGAGCATCCAAATGAGAGATAGCGGGATATTTGAGATTGATGATCTAGCTGACGTACTTGCTCGAGTGGCCGACCGCTTAGACGACAAGTTCGCCGGCATCTTCTCTAAAGAAACCGTTGAGCGGTACATCAACGAGAGTTATGCGCTGTTGGCAGAAAACGCAACCGTGACGGTACACCTACCCTCGCTCACTGAGCGTTTCGCACGAGATCGCCTCACCGCCCTTGCTCAATCAGAAGAAAAGGTCGCCAAACAGAAGCCTGAAATCCTTTTTGTCTGTGTCCACAACGCCGGTCGTTCACAAATGGCGGCTGCTTTGGCACTTCAGATTTCCAACGGAGCAGTCTCGGTTCGCTCAGCTGGGTCTGCACCATCTGACTCGATACCCGAAACCGTCCATGCGGCGATGAATGAAATTGGCTTGAATCTAGAAGACTCGTTCCCAAAGCCACTGACTGATGAAGTTGTTCGAGCAGCAGATGTAGTCATCACTATGGGTTGCGGTGATGCGTGCCCGATTTATCCTGGAAAGCGTTATGAGGATTGGACGTTGAACGATCCATCAGAGTTAGATGCTGAGGGTGTTAAAGCAGTTCGCAATGCTATTGAAGCCAAAATCCGTACTCTTCTTACAGAATTGAAGGTTATCTAATGTCTAATAAACCAACCGTGCTTTTCGTCTGTGTCCACAACGCCGGTCGTTCACAAATGGCAGCTGGCTTTATGCGTGAAATTGGCGGGGATAGAATTGAAGTTCTCTCTGCTGGATCTGCTCCAAAAGATTCAATCAATCCAATTGCAGTAGCGGCGATGGCAGAGGTCGGAATCGATATTGCTAATCAGCAGCCAAAAGTATTGACCACAGAAGCTGTAGAAGAATCAGATGCCGTAATCACCATGGGATGTGGTGACGTCTGCCCTGTCTTCCCAGGTAAGCGATATGAAGATTGGGTGTTAGAAGATCCAGCGGGTCAAGATCTCGAATTCGTTCGAAAGGTCAGAGATGAGATTAAGGGTCGCGTTGAGGGATTACTTACAGAGCTTCTCAACAAGCCCTAGCGCATAAGTAATTATTTTTTACGTTGAGCCGCAAAGGCCAACCAGCTAATCCCTAAAATTCCAGAGATTAGTGCTGCGATAAATAAGCCAATCTGCACTTGAGCGAGTTGGATAGGGAGCGGCAAAGCAATTTTGGCGATAACGAGTGAGACCGTTAAACCCATACCTGCCAAAAGCCCAACGCCAAGCACCTCACTGAGATCGAGCCCTGTTGGAAGCCGTAGCGGTGTTACACGAGTCAAGAGCCATGCTGCTAGGAAGATCCCAAAAACCTTACCGACCACACGAGCCAGGACCAACGAGAGGCTGATTGCGTGGAAGGCGAGGCTGAAATCTAGGTGGGAGAGCAGATTGATCCATACATAGATAGGAATGATGACGAAGGTCGCGATCGGTGAGAGCACGCGGATGATCTGCTTGCGAAAAGGAAGCGCGAAACCCAGAGTTGCTGCGCCTAGCGTATATGTCGCACTCGCAAGATTGAGATCCTTCCTGAAGAAGATCGCCATCACCACAAGTGAGAGGAAATCATCGGCAACAGCCAGCGCAAGGAGGTAGCTTTCAAACTATGAAGAAAGAATGCCCCAAATGCCATAGTACTGAGAGCCTGCGTGTAATCCTCTATGGGATGCCCGCTGAAGAACCCAACCCAGATATTTATGTTGTTGGTGGTTGCTTAGTCGGAGATAAGGACCCCACACACAAATGCATAGGGTGTGGATGGAAAGGTTCATTAAAAAAATCACAACGCATTGATAAGATTAAGTAGTCATTGATTGTTTTTATGCATTAAGTATTCAACAGGTTTAAGACTGTGGGCAGTTTCGTGGGCAGTACCAGTAATTTACGCTTAAAAATGCCCACAATTAAGGTGTCCGGCTTATAGGGCGACTCTTCTTTCACTACAACCCACACGGTTTTGTAGACCACAACGAAGCCTGCCTTCCCGTATCTTCAGCCCATGGAAAATACCCAAGATCATTTGCACAAGGCTTTTCACGATAATCGACTGCTAGTTAAGGTCCCTCAAGTCACTATCTTTTCTGGATCATTAAGGTGTTGTGCACAACAGTGGGCGAGACCTTCGCGGACTATTTGAATGGGACTCTTGGTTTTGGACTTGGCGGAACGACAGCGCTAACGGTTGTTGCGCTAGTGATTGCTCTCTACTTTCAATTTCGATCTAAGACTTATAAGCCAGTGTTGTATTGGTTGGTTGTAGTTCTCATATCCATAGCTGGCACGCTCTTTACCGACAATTTAACGGATAATCTGAACGTCTCATTACTAACATCTAGCATTGTCTGGGCAATCTTGCTCGGGATCACATTTGCGATCTGGTATTGGTCTGAAAAGACGCTTTCGATTCACAGTATTTACACCAATAAGCGTGAGGCCTATTACTGGCTTACGATCCTATTCACCTTTGCCCTTGGCACTGGGGTTGGCGACCTTATTGCGGAGCGGTTTGACCTTGGTTATGGAGTCTCTTTCTTTATCTTCGCAGGAGTTATTTTTGTACTCAGCCTGCTGTGGAAGTTCGACGTCATTAATCAAGTCTTTGCATTCTGGGCTGTCTATGTTGTTACTCGCCCGCTTGGAGCTTCAATTGGTGATTAAATGGCTCAGAGTGATCCAAAGTATGGTGGTTGGGGACTTGGAACCACTAACACCAGCTATATCTTCCTCGGCGCGATTTTGGCTCTGGTTATTTACTTGGTGATTTCTAAAAAGGATCAGATTATTCTTGATCCGAGCGAGATTAAGTAATTTAGCGTTGAAAAGAATGACTTTGCTTAAGAAGCTTCCAGAACCTTTGGGGTCAAAGGTTCCCGAGATAACTCTTACTTTCTGGATCATTAAAATCCTGAGCACTGGTATCGGCGAAGATACCTCTGATTTTCTGGTAAAGCAGTTTGGGAAAGCCCCAGCAGTAGTCGCTGGTTTTTTCGTGCTGGCAATTGGACTTTAGTTTCAGTTTCGAATTCAAAGGTATAACAAGTGGATGTACTGGTTTGCAGTTGTCATGGTTTCCGTGTTTGGGACTATGGCCGCCGATGTCCTTCACTTGGGCCTCGGAGTTCCTTATGTCGCTTCCACAACCTTCTTCTTTATAGCTTTGATCTTTATTTTCTGGCTGTGGAATAGAACTGAAGGAACGCTCTCGATTGACAGTATTTCGACCCAACGTCGGGAGCTTTTCTATTGGGCAACTGTCATGGCAACTTTTGCCTTGGGAACTGCAGCGGGGGATATGACCGCCTACACTTTCCATTGGGGATTTATCAACCCCGGCATTATTTTTTGGAGTACTTTTCTTGATTCCAGGAGCTGCCTTTTTAGCATTCAAATTTAGCCCGGTACTGGCATTCTGGATTTCGCATGTAATCAGTCGTCCCTTTGGAGCTTCCTTCGCCGATTGGCTCGGGGCGGACAAAATTAAAGGTGGAGAAGGCTTTGGATTTGGAAGCACCGCCTTGGTCTTAACTGTTGCCATACTGGCCCTCGTTTTATCCTTGGGTAAAGAGACACCGTTGGTTGGAAATTAGAGTTCCATCATGAAATTCGGAATCCACTCTGAACAGTTTCAGAATAATTTCTCCAAAGAAGAAGGGCAGCAATTCACTCAGATCTTTGGGGAATTGACTCAGGAATTTGCGGTCAAAATGAGAGCTGGAATATCGACTTCAGATCCAACCGTGCAAGCTCTAGTTAAGAGACATTATGACTTCATCTTGCAATTTTGGACTCCCACGAAGGAGGCATACAAGTCGCTCGCTATGAGCTACATCCTTCCTTCGCCTTATCGTGACCACTACGAGGATGTTGCCAAAGGGTTAGGCAAGTACCATTACGACGCAATCTGTATCTGGGCAGATACGAATCTGTAGATCCTGTTCCGGATGAAGTTTCTTGCATCTAGAATCGTCGCATGAGTAATGAAGTAGTCGTACATCTTTTCAAACAAATGTCTTGGGCGAACCACAAACTTTTTATTCAATTAAGTGAATTACCAACCCCAGCGCTAGAATTTCACGGAGCAAATCCGGAATGGAACGTGGCCAACATTGCCACGCATATAGTCCACGGCCAGGGCCGATTTATCGCGAGAGCGCAAAGTCTAGATTTGCCACCTGAGGTTGATTACCCGCACACCTCCGAAGGTATGAGGCAATTAGCTGAAGATTCCCTCGCGAACGATGCAAAACTTCTCGCATTGATTGATCTCCCCGACACACTTTTGAGCTTCGTGCGCCGTTGTGAAGCAGTTCAGTTTATGACCACAACAGTTCTTGCCTCAGTTGTGCACCATTCAACTGAGCACCGCACTCAGATTGCTGACATCTTGGCTTTTCACAATATGGATGTGATTAATCTGGATCAACTCGACCAGTGGACCTTTGCTAAGGAGTAGGGTCCAGATATGTCATCGGATAGGGCTTTCGTGCAAAAGGTGTTACAGAAACTAGAGCCTTTGCAGGTAGATGCAAGGCCGATGTTCGGAGAGTTTGGCCTTTTCTACAAGGGAAAGATGTTCGGTCTTATTTGTGATGACATTTTCTTTATTAGGCCGACGGAATCTGGCAAAGAGTTAGCCGGCAAGATTGGGAAAGGAATTCCATATCCAAGTGCAACGCCTTGCTACAAGATATCTAGTGCCAAACTAAATGATCATGATTGGTTGATCGAGCTAGTTGAATTAACTGCTGAGGAATTACCCTTACCCAAGAAGAAGTCACGAAAGGGAGTCAAATGAAATCCATGACCTGTAAGCAACTTGGAGGCCCTTGTGAACAGATCCATATTGAAGACGATGCAAATGTCATCATAAAATCGCAGGATAAGCATCTTCGTGAAGCAGTTAAAAATGGGGATTCTTCGCACGAGGATGCTCTTAAAGCCATGAAAGGGCGTTGGAAGAACCCTTTTGCTGGAATGAGTTGGTACAACCAGGTGAAGAAAGATTTTGCTGAGATTACGGAGAACAATTAGTAATGAATACCGTATTTAGAGGTCTTTGGCATTATCTATAACCCCTACTTCAAAGCAAGGAATTAAATATGAGCGTTGGTTATTGGATCGTTGCGGGAGTTACGGCATTTGCCTTTCTTGGAACTGGTTTACTGAAATTAACCTCTAGTCGAGCCAAATTGTTGGCAAGCAAGAATGGTGGATGGGTCAGCGGATTTACCGAGGCACAAGTTAAATTGATCGGACTGGCCGAGCTCTTGGGAGCTGCTGGATTGATCCTGCCTCCTGCAGTCGGTACCGCAAAGTGGTTGCGTGTTCCAGCCGCCCTTGGACTACTTGTCTTGATGCTCGGAGCTTCTAACACTCATCGAACTCGTAAAGAATCCCCTGCTCTTCCTCTTGTGCTTGGAATATTGGCAGTTGTAACAATTTTCCTTTAAGAAACTAGGAGCAAGGCTGTGGATAGGAGTGTTTCAATAGCCTCATGATTTTGCGTCCACTCACCCTTGAGGATGAAGCTGAGGCTCTTGCGGCACACTCTGAATTAGCCCATGACGACTTCAAATTTTTTCTTGGCTACGAGTCAGGAATGGCTTGGGGTGACTATCTAGCGCATCTCGAGTCTGAGCACTTAGGGATTAATCTGCCCGAGGGACGGGTTCAGGCAAACTCATTGGTCGTTCATCGATGTTTGGGCAGATGTAGTCTGCCCCTGGTGTTTTATCGGTAAGAGGCGCCTTGAGAAGGCTCTCGCCTCCTTCGAATTTAGAGACCATGTAACTATTAGACATCGGGCATTTCAACTTCAGCCTGAAATCAAAGAGACGGTACGGACGAAGGAATATCTCGCCGAGAAATATCTGGCCACTCCCGAGCAAGTGAGCGCAATGCAGGCAAATGTATGCGCTGTTGCAGATGGCGAAGGCCTTTGCTACAACCTTGATGAGACGCTATCTGGCAATACATTTGATGCACACCGACTTTTACTATGGGCAGCAACCATCGAAAAACAAGAAGAGCTTTTGGAGACCTTGTTCTCAAATTATTTTGAGAGATCAGAAGGGGTCTTCTCGCATACCGATCTCGTTGCAGCGGCAATTTCAGTAGGAATTGATGCAGATAAAGCTGATGATCTTTTAACCTCCGATTTGTACGCGGATGAGGTTATTTCGGATAGAAATTTGGCGGCGCAATTGGGCGCTACCGGTGTCCCATTTTTCGTATTTGATATGAAGTTTGGGATTTCAGGTGCACAACCGCTCGAAGCATTTACTCAAACACTCCAGAGTGCGTGGAGAGAAGAGGTAGACGCTACACAGCAATAGAGATACTCTTTTGGCATGACAAAGGAGTCACCACTTGCTACCGCGCTGTCGCAATTGCGAGGCGCAATCGATCAATTAGGCCTTTCAGAGAATGATTGGCAGACACTCTCAACACCGCGGCGAATATTGCAGGTAGCGGTTCCACTTCGCAGAGATAATGGCGAAGTCGAAATGTATGACGGCTATCGCGTTCAATATTCAACTACGCGCGGTCCTTCAAAGGGTGGAGTGCGCTACCACCCCGATATTAATCTCGATGAGACTGTTGCACTCGCAATGTTAATGACGTGGAAATGCGCACTCACAAACCTGCCATATGGCGGCGCTAAAGGTGGAATAGCTGTAGATCCCGGAACACTTTCAGAGCGAGAAAATGAACGACTGACAAGACGCTATACCTCGGAGATTCTTCCCATCATCGGTCCCGAGCGAGATATCCCAGCTCCAGATGTCGGGACAGATGAACGAAACATGGCCTGGATGATGGATACCTACTCGGTCAATGCAGGGTTTTCTGTTCCAGGAGTTGTAACTGGAAAGCCGATTGTGCTCGGAGGTTCGCTGGGACGTACATCTGCAACTGGTGATGGCGTTGCGATAGCTACTCGCGAAGCGCTGCGTGTCCGCGGCATGGATATCACTGGTGCAACTGTGGCTATTCAAGGCTTTGGAAAAGTTGGATATTGGGCGGCACGTGCCGTCGAAGAGATGGGAATGAAGGTGGTTGCAGTAAGCGATGTCAACGGCGGAGTGATGGGCTTTGAATCTGTCACCGCCCTTTGGGATTATTTCCTAGCAAATAAGAGTCTAAATATGCCCGGTACGGATCGCCTCACCAACGAGGAGTTGCTCCATTTAGATGTAGATGTCCTCATTCCCGCCGCGCTGGCTGATGCCATCACCGAATCGAGCGCAGATGGGGTAAAGGCAAAGATCGTGGTGGAGGGTGCAAATGGCCCCACTACTCCCAGTGGAGATGCGATTCTCCATGACAAGGGAGTTTTGGTGGTACCGGATATCTTGGCTAACTCCGGTGGCGTGATCGTCTCTTACTTTGAGTGGGTCCAAGATAAGCAGAACTACTTCTGGAGCGTCGATGAGGTCAAGACCAATCTCTCGGCAATCATGATGAAGGCATTTAATGAGGTTGAAGTCACCGCGCTCAATCACGGGGCAACCTGGAGACAGGCGGCACTCATGTTGGGTGTAGGCAAAGTTGCCGAAGCCCACAAGTTACGAGGTCTTTATCCATGATGCTTTTCCCCGATAAGTTTCTCTCATGAGCGACCTTTATAGCGATCCCCTTGGAACTGCGGCGCTTGCCGAAGTAGCACTTATTCCAAATGAGATTGAACCCAAAAGTGCAGCGAGGGTTACTGCAGCACCTAATTTCTTTCTATTCATTTTTTTATAAACTTTCGAGCAGAGCAACGCTCTGCGAAATACGGGGCGCATTGCCCGCGCTTGCCAGACTTTCTGGCCTGGTCCTCACCCGGAGCACCCCACCGCGGAGGAGGGTTGCTGATCGACGAGCCAGGGCTTGATATCGATACTCTTGACCGAGCCAAACCCTAGCAAAACCGCTTTGATTGGTGAAATTGCGAACCTTTTGCAGCCCTTAAGTGCCTGGGCTCACCGTCGACATATTGAAATCGTCAAAGACAAGCGCGGGGGTGGCCGTGCGCATCAGATCTTCGAATTCACGAGTGGCCGTAATGTTTGTGGCACCCGCCGAAGAAATGCGTCCCAAGAGTTCAACGGGGGATTCATTCCAACGGAAGTTATTTACCGCACCAGTGACTTCGCCATTCTTGATTTCATAGACGCCATCGCGCGTAAGTCCAGTAAGCAAGCTTGTTACTGGATCAACCATTCGGATGTACCAAAGGGTGGTGAGCAACAATCCATCTTGAACCTTTGAGATCTGACTATTGAGGTCACCTGTCGCGCCAGGTACTTCCAGAATGACATTGTCACCGCCGGCGCTATATGGAACTCCTGTCTTCTCTGAAACAGAACGTGAAGCGATCAAACCATTTAGCTTTCCATCTTTAATGAAATCCCATTTACTTTGCGGAAGTCCGTTATCAAAGACAGAGCTAAATGGACCGCTATTTGTCGCGACGTTGAACGGGCTGCTTTCTAGACCCTTATACGTATGGTCGCTATATATATTGAGCGGCAATTTGGAGAAGGTCTCGCCTATTCGAGTCTTTCCAATTTCGCCTTTCTTTGAATATACCGAGCGACCTTCAGCTGCATCGCGAGCAGGTGATGTCCACAGTAGGAAAGCTAGAAGATCGGCTACCGAACCCGCTGGCAGAACTGTTTGATAACGCCCTGCCGGCTTTGCCACTGTGCGTGATTGCCATTCAAGGCGCTGACGGATTCCGAGATCAACTCCACCAAGATCGACATCGGAGAAATCGCGCGTTGCACGTCCCTCCCACGTTGAACGTGTACGACCGTGCGATTTTCCGGTCATCTCCAGACGTCCAGCAGGTTGGTCATGCCGCATCCGCAAGCCACCCTTGGAGCCAAGCCATGTTGTCGTGTGATTATGTTCGGCGTAGCCAAATAATTCGATCGAATCTGCTTTAGAGCGGGAGAAGAGTTCACCTAACTCTGGTGCAAATTTTGCAAAGACGTCGGGCCCTGTTGGGTTGTGTGCGGCAGCCCAATCACCAAGCGCCTTATCCTTTAGCAACGGTGCTTCGTCATCTGCCTTGCCTGCTGCAAGCGCTACGCGTCCCGCTTCTTTAGCAATTGCGCTGACTTCATCGAGTTCAACATTTGTTCTGCTGACCGAACCTGTTGCAACACCACCCTCGACCGCCACAAAAGCAATGACCGTAACGGACTGCTCTGCGATAACACCGTTAGTAGTTAAGGTGCTGCTTGCCCAACGTAAATTAGCTTGGGTCTTTGATTCCACAATAACTACGCAATCGTCATAATCTGCGGCAGCAGTGATTCTTTCAATTAGCTCTTGTGGCGCGATCATTTTCCAGCCTCCGCAACTGTATTAAGAACATTAACTTTGTCGAATACCGCTGCTGGGCATCCATGACTTACCGCGGCGATCTGTCCAGGCTGGGCCTTGCCGCAGTTGAATGCGCCTCCAAGAACATATGTTGAAGGTCCACCGACGGCTTTCATCGATCTCCAGAAATCGGTAGTGGTCGCTTGATATGCCACATCTTTAACCTGACCCACAATCTTGCCGTTCTTGATGCGATGGAATTGTTGGCCAGTAAATTGGAAGTTATATCGCTGCATATCGATCGACCATGAGTTATCACCCTTGATCAAAATGCCATCTTCGACGCTAGCCACAAGTCCCTCAAAATCAGGTCCGTTTGGATTTGGTTGCAACGAGACATTCGGCATACGTTGAATTGGGACGTGGCTTGCGGCATCCGCATAAGCACATCCATTGCTTCGATCGCGTCCTGCGCGAGCAGCGATTCGACGATCTAATTGATAGCCAACGAGAAGGCCATCCTTGATGATGTCCCAACGTTGTGCTTCTACGCCTTCATCGTCATATCCCACGGTACTAAGTCCGTGTGGAGTTAACCGGTCACCAGTGATATTCATGAGATGGGATCCATACTGCAACTTATTTAGGTTATCGACCGTCGCAAAGGATGTACCTGCGTAGTTAGCCTCATAACCCAAGGCACGATCGAGCTCTGTTGCATGCCCGATAGATTCATGAATTGTTAGCCAGAGATTGCTTGGATGAATGAGCAAGTCATAACGTCCTGCTTCAACTGATGGGGCTGCAACTTTTTCTGCAAGAAGTGATGGAAGTTCTGCAATCTCAGAATCCCAATCCCATGTGGAATTGTTCATCCACTCCCATCCGAAGCCAGCGGGTTGTGCCAAGGTGCGCATAGATTCAAAGCCATTGTTACCCACGTTAAATGCTTCAATTTGAGTCTGCATACGTACGCGTTGTTGCGTTGTCGATGTTCCGTAAGAGTCGGCGTAGTGCTTCTGCTCCTTAACAAACATTGAAAAGGCCGATGCAAAATTGACGGTATCGGACTTAAGCAAGGCGGCATTCAACTCAGCTAAGCGAGCAACCTTCTCTGCCCCTGAAACATCAAAGGGATCGATCTCATAAGCGCTTACCCAAGTCTTCTTGGCATAGACAGGCTCTGGGGCTAGTGCGATCTCTTCTGTTGAAAGAGGCCCGCTCGTTACTGCCATGGCCACAGCAACCTTCGCGAGTTCCGCTGCCTTGGTCGCTGAAATTTCAGGAGATGAAGCGAATCCCCATGCTCCGTTGACAATCACTCTTACTCCTACGCCAGAGACGCTCTCATCAGTCTGGGTTTCAGGAGTGGTATCTCGTAATTGCAGGATGCCTGTTCGCACTCGCTGTACACGAACATCCACGTGGGAGGCTCCAAGTGAAAGTCCGGTTTGGATTGCGGCATCTGAAACCGAATCTAAGGGCAGGGCAAGAAAATCTGGGTCAACTTCATGGGTCATGTGCAGACCCTATGACGAAAATGAGGGATTACGAAGGGTGAGCCAATCCCCGTATCCTTGGGGAACGGAAGAGTCGTCTGGGTCACCGCGTTGTTTCAGCACTAGCTTGCTGGCACCGAGGAAAGTCCGGACTCCGTAGAGCAAAGTGGTGGGTAACGCCCACCCGGGGTAACCCGCGGGACAGTGCCACAGAAAAGAACCGCCGTATCGAAAGATCGGTAAGGGTGAAAAGGCGGTGTAAGAGACCACCGCATTGATGGTGACATCAATGGCTAGGCAAACCCCACTTGGAGCAAGACCAAAAAGATGGCATTGAGAGCTGCTCGCTCGAGTCATCAGGTAGGTCGCTTGATCGCGCGAGCAATCCCGCGACTAGATGGATGGTGGCCCACTCGCGAAAGCGATGGACAGGATCCGGCTTATAGGGCGACTCTTCTTTTGATTAGTGATTAGTGGCCATTTTCCGTGCGGAGATGGTCACTTTTCTTTTACAACTCTCTGCATCAGGTAACAAGATTTTGCGAGTTTATGTGGGCAAAAACGTGGGCATGTGGGCAGAAACTTGGGCAGAAACTTGGGCAGAAACGTGGGCAGAAACTTGGGCAGAAACGTGGGCAGAAACGTGGGCAGAAACGTGGGCAGAAACGTGGGCAGAAACGTGGGCAGAAACTAGCTCTTCTTAAAGCGCGCAGTTGGCACGGAAGTCGCCACAAATATTTATTTGGATACGCTTTACTCGTGAACGAAGCCAAACTCGCCCCCGATGAGCGGCATCGCTATGGCCGTCATCTCGTTCTTCCGGGAATCGGTGAAGCAGGACAACTTCGACTGAAATCTGCGAAGGTGCTCTGCATCGGAGCAGGTGGCCTAGGTTCCCCAGTTCTTCTCTACTTGGCAGCAGCCGGTGTCGGTACGATCGGAATCGTCGACTTCGATTCTGTCGATCTCTCAAACCTGCAACGACAGATCATTCACGGCGAAGGTGATGTTGGTTCACTCAAAACTGAGAGTGCACGTGCATCCATTAATAAGATCAATTCAGCCATCGACGTAGTGCTTCATCAAGATGGCTTAACTCGCGAGAATGCTCTGCAGATAATTGAATCTTATGATCTTGTGATCGATGCAACCGATAACTTCGCGACGCGATACCTAATAAACGATGCCTGCTTCTTGGCTAAACGGCCATGCATATGGGGATCGGTATATCGATTTGATGGACAAGTTTCAGTTTTTTGCGCGCCAGCTGGCCCTTGTTATCGATGCCTTCATCCTGAACCACCCGCGAAAGAGTTGGCACCGAATTGTGCAACTGGTGGAGTCTTTGGTTCGCTCTGCGGCACCATCGGCTCTTTACAAGCCACCGAGGTGATCAAGTTGATTACCGGAGTTGGCAATCCACTCATCGGAAGAGTCCTCACCTATGATGCTTTGAGTGCAGAGAGCGAAGTAATCTCACTTAATCCAAATCCAGAGTGCACGCTCTGCGGAGAGAACGCAACCCAAAGCGAACTTTTACCTGACTATGAATCCTTCTGCTCTCTCTCGCTCTTCACACATAAGGCTGGCGCGACACCAGAAATCTCGGTCCACGACTTGGCTGCAATGAGAAGTTCGGCGGCCCAATTCCAACTTATCGATGTTCGCGAAGTTGACGAGTGGAATCAGGGATATATCGATGGCGCATCTCTCATTCCGCAGGGTGAGATCTTTGATGGCAGCTCAATCGAGAGGATTTCCCGAGAACTTCCGATTGTTCTGTATTGTCGATCAGGCGTTCGATCCCTGCACTGCGCTGATGCACTTTTTCAAGCGGGCTTTTCCGAAGTCGTGAGCTTGGCGGGCGGGATTCAAGCATGGGATCTATACTCCCAACATGTATGACATCGCGTTAAGTGTCGGCGCCTTCGTACGCTCTAAGACGAGAGCTGATATCGCCTGGCTCATCACTTCAGATTTATCCATAGTATCGAGCAATCGCAATCATGCAGTTGTCTTTACGCCGGGTGGCGGCAAGCTCGGATCACTCCTGAATGGCGCCTTCGATGGCAGATTCTCCGAGATCGCCTCGCGTAAGTTGAGCGTAGGTCGAATTGTGGAGTGCGAAGTTACGCCACTTGAATCCACTCTTTCAGGAATTGCAGTGGGAACTCACCTCACATTTGCCGTGGTGCCAGCAGATCTCTTTGATCCAGATCTTTGGGGATCATTTCTTGAAAGAGAGAAGATTGCACTTGATCTGCACGTAAGTGGCGACGAAATTACAAAAGTCGAGAGTTTCAACTCAGCCTCCATCGTTGCGGCAGATCCCGAACTCGTTGAGAAATTTGAAAGCCAGAAACCAACAACCGTTCTCCTTGAAAATCGTCAGATCACCATCTTTGTGCCGTTACGAAAGATTGCGATTTATGGGGATGGGCCAATGCCGCAGGCGATTGCAGGGCTAGCCGAGGCGATGGGTTGGCAGATAGCAATGGAGACCCGCCCAGATAATTTCGCAGGAGTCTGCGCGACGCTCTCTGCCATCGATTCTGTCGTTGTTACCGGTCACGAGGTCGAGAGCTCTAGCCGCGCGCTTGCATATGCACTTGAGAGTAAAGCTGGATATATCGGCGCTCTAGGCTCGCAAAAAATGCAAGAGAACCGAGCCGATTGGCTCGCTTATCGCGAAATCACCGACCTTTCCCGCATACATGGTCCTGCCGGATTTCCCATTGGAGCCGCAAAGCCCATAGAAGTTGCGATCTCAGTTTTGGCGCAAGCCTTAGCTGTGATCAATGGTATTTAATTCGACTATGCAAATGCCTACCGGAGCTAACGGCGCGAGTGATCGGATTGAAATGAATGTGATGTGGATCCTGATGGGCGTGATGGTGATCTTTGATACTGGAATGATCTACTACCACTTCGTCATGCATAAGCGGCTAAAGAATTTAGAAGACCTGCTCGCCGCAAAGAAGTAAAGGAAGATATCCATGCGCGAAGGAAGTTTTGATGAGGCGTTCGCTATTGCCTCACAATCTTTTAGCGCTCTTGGTGCTGAGAGCGTGGCTATCTCTTCTGCGGTCGGCAGAATAACTGCTGAGGATCTCTTCTCATTGTGCGACCTGCCAGCGTATGCAACATCATCTATGGATGGTTGGGCGGTATCAGGGGCTGCCCCGTGGAAAAAAGTCGGCGTAGTTTCAACAGGGAAGCGAAGTTCATACGCATTGAAATCTGGTGAGTGCATGCGCATTGGCACCGGAGGTGTGATCCCAGAAGGCTGCACATCAATTCTGCCTTGGGAAGATGCAGCTGAGAGTGGCGACGAAGTTTCAGGCGAGGCTCTCGAAGGCGCGAACTTTCGTCCCGCGGCATTGGAAAGTAAGCGCGGAGATTTACTTATTCCTGCCGGAGAGAAGTTAAAACCTGCAATGGTGGGTCTGCTCGCAGCAACCGGTCACGACCAGATAAGGGTTCGAAAACTTCCACGAGTTGCAATCTTCTTCCTGGGTGATGAATTACTTCATGAAGGCGTTCCCTTTGATGGTGGCATTCGAGATGCACTCGGCCCACAGTTGCCATCGTTGATTAGCAGCTATGGAAGTGAAATGGTGAGCTCGGCCTTTGTGCTCGACGATCTCGATACTCTGCATGGCGAAGTGAGTGGAGCGCTAGCGAATGTAGATATTATTTTCACAACCGGTGGCACCGCCGACGGGGCACAAGATTTCATTCGGCCACTTCTGGAGCGAATGAAGGCGAAATATCTTGTCGATTGTGTTCGCATGCGTCCTGGTTACCACATATTGATCTCTGAAATTAATGTGGGCGATAGGAAGGTTGCGCTCGTGGCTCTTCCGGGAAACCCGCAATCAGCGCTCGCTGCACTCACTTCACTTGGGCGAGTGGTTCTCTTTTCAATCGCTGGTCGAAATCACGAGAGATTAAAGACCGTACAACTCTCTGAACCAATCAAAACCGCTGCTAATTTCTCGCGACTTTTGCCGGGAAACTTGGATGGAAATATATTTACTTCGACTCAGTATTTAAATTCTGCAATGTTGCGAGGAGTAGCTTCGGCAGATGGCTTTGCACTCGTGCAGCCAGGTGAGCATGCAGCAGGTACAGATGTTCGATGGATCAGTCTCTAGCAGTACCGCTAAGAAACTTTTGGCGCAGGCTCTTCTTCACTTGCTAGTGAGCGACGGTGAATAGGTTCAGTTCCTTCGCGTAATGGTTGGTTACTTCCTCCGACGATATCGGAGATGATCTCAGCTGCGATAGAGACCGCAGTCTCTTCAGGTGTGCGCGCGCCGATATCTAAGCCAATCGGTGAGCGGAGGCGGTTGATCTCTGCATCTGTCATACCAATTTCACGTAAGCGTTCAAGGCGGTCGTGGTGGGTACGACGACTGCCCATCGCACCGATATATCCGGCCTTACTTCGAAGTGCGATCTCTAAGACTGGTACATCAAATTTAGGGTCGTGCGTGAGCACGCAAATAACGGTTCGCTCATCGACGGAAGCCTTTGGTAGATAGCGATGGGGCCAATCAATGATGACCTCATCGGCATCGGGGAAGCGCCGCTTTGTGGCAAAGAGTGGACGGGCATCGCAGACAGTGACGAAATAGCCCATGAATTTTCCGATACGAGCTACGGCGGCTGCGAAATCAATCGCACCGAAGACAATCATGTGCGGTGGCGGAGAGAATGATTCAACGAAGATGGCTAGATCATCGACGCGACGCTCGCCCTGGGGGCCAACTTTGAGAGTCTTTGTCGTGCCTTGGCTCAATAAGCCGCGGGCACCCTCAAGGACTGCCTCGTCAAGACCGGGATTGCCGAGTGAGCCAGTTGAGGAGTCGGGGGTAAGAACGATTCGACGGCCAATACCTTCAGCCCCACTGATGAGTGTGGCAACGGCGATCGCCTTCTTTAACGAAATTGCCTCGACGACATCGGTAAAATCGGCAAAACTCTGTGGATCTATAAGTTGGATAAAGAGTTCAATGGTGCCGCCACAAGTAAGTCCAACTGAAAATGCATTGTCATCACTGACGCCGTAGGAGACAAGTTGGGGAATGCCAGTTTTGAGTACCTCAAGGGCTGCCTCATGAACGGCTCCTTCGACGCAACCTCCGGAGACGCTGCCAATCGCTTCACCATTTTGCGTAACGGCCATGGCTGCACCAACAGGGCGGGGCGCTGAACTCCAAGTACGAGTGACGGTTGCTATCGCAAAGGGAAGACGTGAGATGTAATGAGGAAGTATCTCGTCGATGATCTCGCGCATGCCTTAGAGTATATCGATGATCGTTGGATTGCTCTTGGCGGCCGGATCAGGCTCTCGCATGGGAGTACCAAAAGCGCTTGTTGAAATTGATGGCATTCGGCTCGTCGATCGAGCTTTAAAGACTTTTCATGATGCTGGAATCACCGAGGTCTTTGTCGTTCTTGGTGCATGGGTGGGTGAGATCGAGCGCTCCCACATTGTTGTTAATCCAGAGTGGGAAGAGGGCATGGGTAGTTCACTCCGCGCTGGCCTCGTCGCCATCTCTGAGTTTCAAGAATACGACTCTGTACTTATTTCATTGGTAGATATTCCGGGGATCACCGCTCCTGCGCTCGCTCGCGTTGCCTTAGAGCCAGCGACATTGGCGATGGGGGAGTTTGAAGGGCGAGCCGGCCATCCGGTAAAGATTGGGCGCGAACATTGGCAGGCGGTCATTGAGAGCGCTCGTGGGGACATTGGCGCCCGTAATTTTCTCAAGGGGCGCAGCGATATTCGGTACATCCCTCTCGCGGATCTCGCAACTGGAAATGATCTCGATACCCCAGAAGATCTCGCATCATTTTTAAAGAATTCATAACGTTCTTATAACGCTTTTATCGTGCAAATCTCTTCGGAAGAAAGTCCGTTTTGCGAGTACTTTCCTATTGCTGCCCATTTGCAAGAGTGTTACTTTCATCACCTCATGCCTTCCACACCTGAGAGATAAAGAAGGATTTTCATATGGCCGTTGAATCATCTGGACACGAGCGCGGTAATCCTCGTTTCTTTGCATTGATCGAGAACTCACCAAAAGAGGGTGCAAGTCCAACTATCTGGGCTTGGCCACAATTTACAGAATTTATGAAAGTTGCAAGTCAGCCTGTGCAAGGTCCTTGGCCTGCTCATCAGGAGCCACGTCCAGATCCAGATGCAGATTCAATGCCAACAGCAGTTCCAGATAAAAAGCGTAAGTAACCGGGAATAGGAGCAAGGTCGCACAATGTATCCATCACGATTTAAATACGAATCTCCCAAGACGATAGAAGCTGCAGTCGCACTTCTTGATGCAGGCAAGGGCGATGCGAAGATTTTGGCTGGCGGTCAGAGCTTGGTGCCAATGTTAAAACTTCGCTTTGCATTCCCTGATCAAATCGTTGATATCAACAATATTCCTGGTTTGGATTATCACCGCTTTGATGCAGATGGTTCACTTCATATTGGCGCACTCTGTCGCCATGAAGATCTCGAACACTCTGCCGAAATTGCTGAACGTCAACCAACTATTGCAGCTGCAGCGCCACTTGTTGCCGATCCAATTGTTCGAACACGCGGAACTTTCGTTGGCTCTGTATGCCACGCCGATCCGCAAGGAGACTGGGCTGCAACAATGATTGCTCTTGGTGGTCATCTCGTCGTGCAAGGTCCTAAAGGCAAGCGCACTATTGATATGAAGGATTTCGTTCTTGGTCCATATGCAAATGCACTTAACTACAACGAGATTGCGATCGAAGCAGTTATCCCAGCACCAAAGGGAGTTGCTCGTGGTGGTTACTTGAAACTCGAGCGTCGCGTCGGTGACTTCGCAACTGCATCCGTTGCTGTGGCGTTGGATATGGATGGAAACCGCGTATTGCGCGCTGGTATCGCCCTCGCTGGCGTGGGCGGAAAGACCATTGATGCGAATGAAGAAGCATCTGCTCTCGTGGGCCACGATCTCACAGAGTCGATCATCGATACTGTCGCTGCAGCTGTCGCTGCAAAGGCTGAACCACGTACCGATCACCGTGGATCTTCTGACTACAAGCGTCAGATTGTTAAAACATTTGTTAAGCGAATCCTTGTTGCCCAAATCGCAGAGAAAGTAGCCTAAAAATATGTCGAGTCTTTTTGAAGAGATTGCAACTCCTCCTGCCGACAACATTCCAGTTCGTCGCATCACCGTCAATGTAAACGGAACAGATCGCACACTTGATGTCGAGCCTCGTCTGCTACTCGCCGACCTGCTTCGTCAGGGACTTGATCTCACCGGAACTCACAAGGGTTGCGACACAACAAACTGCGGTGCATGCACCGTTCTTGTTGCTGGCCGTCCAGTAAAGAGTTGCACCATGCTCGCAGTCCAGGCAGATGGTCGCGAAGTTCAAACTGTTGAAGGTCTTGCAACACCGAGCGAACTTCATCCAATCCAAGAAGGCTTTAAGCAAGAGCATGGCCTTCAATGCGGTTTCTGCACACCAGGAATGATGTTGTCTGCAAAGGCACTTCTCGAGAGAAATCCAAATCCAACTGAAGATGAAATTCGTTGGGCGCTCTCTGGAAATCTTTGCCGTTGCACTGGGTATCAAAATATTGTGAAGGCAGTTCTTTGGGCTGCTGAAAAAATGCGCGCGGAATCTAACTAAGGGGTGATAGAGATATGTCATTAGACGAAATCAAAATTGGCGGACTCGGCGCAAGCCGTCGTCGTGTCGAAGATAACCGCTTCATCCGCGGAAAAGGTAACTATGTAGACGACATCGTGCTACCTGGCATGCTCCACATGGAGATCTTGCGTAGCCCAGTTGCGCACGCTCGCATCAAGTCAATCGATACCAGCGCTGCTTGGGATATGCCAGGTGTGCGTCTTGTCCTCACCGGCGAGATGATGGCGGCACGCAACCTCGCGTGGATGCCAACACTCTCTTACGACACAGCAGCCGTCCTAGCGACAGATAAGGTCCGCTTCCAGGGACAAGAAGTCTGTGCCGTTATCGCTGATGATCCATACATCGCCAAAGATGCATGTGCCAAGATCGTTGTGGATTACGAAATCCTTCCTCCCATTGTTAACCCAGTACAGGCTGCAGCTGAAGATGCGATTCAGATTCGCGATGATAAAGCTGGCCAAGTGGGTAACAAGGTCTTCGACTGGGAAATCGGCGATAAGGCTCGTACCGACAAGGCATTTGAGGATGCAGATCTCGTATCCAAGGTCGAGATGCATTACCCACGTACCCACCCATCACCAATCGAGTGCTGCGGTTCGATCGCTGACTTCGATCGTGCTACAGGAAAACTTACTTTTTATGTAACATCGCAGGCGCCACATATCGTGCGTGCAGCGGTTGCATTGGTTGCCGAGCTTCCTGAGCAGCAGATCCGCGTTGTTTCACCTGATATCGGTGGCGGATTTGGTAACAAGGTTCCTGTCTATCCTGGCTATGTCATCTCGATTCTTGCCTCGATCTTGACCGAGAAGCCAGTGAAGTGGATCGAAGATAAGACTGGCAACTTGATCTCAACCGGTTTTGGTCGCGATGTCTACCTCAAGGGTGAGATGGCGCTTCGCAAGGATGGAAAGATTCTTGGCGTACGCATGAACACCATCTCTGATCACGGAGCATTCTTTGCAGATGCACAGCCAAGTAAGTTCAAGATTGGTCTGATGCACTCAGCATTTGCCTGCTACGACATCCCAACTGCGCATATGTTTGCCACTGGGTATTACACCAACAAGGCTCCAGGTGGCGTTGCTTACCGTTGCTCATTCCGAGTAACAGAAGCGATGTTCTTCCAAGAGCGCATGGTGCATGCTGCTGCTGATGATCTTGGTATGGATCAGGCAGAGTTCCGCCGCGTCAACTTTGTTAAGGATGACGACTTTCCACACCGCACAGCATTTGGCTTCCTCACTGACTCAGGTCAGTACGAGAAGTGCCTCAATGTTGGTATGGAAGCGATTGGCTATAAGGACTTCGCTAAGGAACAAGAAGAGGCGCGCAAGCGCGGCAAGCTTCTTGGAATCGGTATCTCGACGATGACTGAGCCACTTGGCGCAGGAAATAGCCGTGAGTACGACATCCTTGGTATCAAGATGTTCGATTCAGCTGAACTTCGTGTCCATATGACCGGTAAGGCAATTCTTCGCACCGGTGCCAAGACACAGGGGCAAGGACACGAGACGACATGGGCGCAGATCGTTGCTCATGAGCTCGGTATACCTGCTGAAGATATTGTCGTTGAAGAAGGCGATACTGATACCGCACCATTTGGTATGGGTACCTACGCTTCACGAAGCACACCTGTTGCCGGAGCGGCCGTCTCTATGGCTGCACGTAAGGTTCGCGCCAAGGCACGTAAGATCGCTGCTCACCTACTCGAGGTATCTGAGGAAGATATCGAGTGGGAGCTTGGTCGCTTCTACGTCCGTTCAAATTCAGATCGCGGCGTGACGATTCAAGAGTGCGCAATGGCCGCCTACAGCAATATGCCTGATGGCATGGAGCCGGGTCTGGAAAATACCGCGTACTACGATCCACCAAACCTTACCTGGCCATTCGCCGCGTACTTCTGCAAGGTCGAAATCGATCCAGAGACTGGCGTGTGGGATGTACTTCAGTTCGTAGCAGTAGATGACTGCGGCGTTCGCATTAACCCAATGATCGTTGAAGGTCAGATCATGGGTGGTCTTACAGAGGCTTATGCGATGGCAAATATGCAGTACCAAACTTACGACGAAGAAGGTAACTGCATCGGTGCTAACTACATGGACTTCCTCTTGCCTACAGCTTGGGAGACTCCAGGGTTCGAGCTCTATGAAGTTGTCACACCTTGCCCACACCATCCAATCGGTGCAAAGGGCGTAGGCGAGTGCGCAACAGTTGCTGGACCAGCTGCATTCGTTAACGCTGTCGTTAATGCGCTTAGTCACAAGGGTGTTCGCAACATTGATATGCCTTTGATGCCAAACCGCGTCTATGAAGCACTCACAACAGGTAAAGATGTCTATGGCATGCCACCTGTTCGGAGCGGTAACTAATCTGATGTCACAGAGCACTGTAGAGGGAATGAGCGTCATGGAGCGCGCAGTTGAACTGACAAAGAATGGTGAATCCTTTGTTATGGCAACTGTCGTCTGGCGCCAAGGTCCCTCTTCGGGGCATAGTGGCGCGCGAGCGATCATTACTAGCGACGGAAAACTCCACGGTTGGATTGGTGGCGCATGCGCTGAACCCGTCCTCATTCGTGAAGCGAAGAAAGTTATGGCAGCCGGAAAGGCGCAGTTGATTTGGCTCGGCCAGGAAGCTGACTTCAAGGGGATGCATGTCCCAGATGGCGTCATGACAGTTCCGATGGCTTGTCAGAGCGAAGGTGCACTTCAGATTTATGTAGAGCCAGTTGCGGCGGCGCCCCGTGTCGTTATTGTCGGACGTTCACCGATGGCGATCACGCTCAATCAATTAATTCAGGCGCTCGACTGGCGAGTAGAGCTCATCGATATGAATGACTTCTCAGCTAGTTCGATCGATGAGAGTTCAATCGTTGTCGTGGCCACACAAGGCCATGGTGATGAAGAGGCTGCAGAGATTGCGCTGGCTTCAAAGCCTGCCTATCTCGGAGTTGTTGCATCTCGCAAGCGCGGAAAGGCGGTCCTGGATTACCTACTCGATCGTCGTTTCACTGCTACCGAGATTGAGAGGATTCACGTTCCTGCCGGACTCGATCTTGGTCATACCTCACACCGCGAAGTCGCGGTAGCGATCTTGGCTGAGTTGGTTCAATTGCGCTCAACGGGGATTTTTGATCAGAGTGTAAAAACTGCAAGTCCAGCGCTGCTCCCCATGATCGAAGTCGATGAGGTCATCGATCTCGTCTGCGGAATGACCGTCACCGCTGAAAAATCTAATCGTCCCTTCGAATTTGAAGGTACGACCTATTACTTCTGCGCACCAGGATGTCGCGCAACTTTTGAAAAAGATCCCACCTCATTCATCAACCAGGAGGCAAAATGCTAATCTCGCAGGCGATCGACGTCGATCAACAGATCGATGCCGTATGGAAGTTCTTTGATGATGTCCCACAGGTAGCAGCGTGTATTCCTGGCGCAGATCTCACCAACAAAATTGGCGAAGATCACTACGAAGGAGATGTCATCATCTCTGCCGGTCCTGTGAAGCTTGAATTCGCTGGAGCTGCAAAGGTAACGAGCCGCGACAACACGAAGAAAATTATTAATATCGAAGCATCAGGTGCGGATCGAAAGGGTCGCGGTGAAGCGCAAGCAAATCTCACTGCAGCACTTACTCCGACAGCTACAGGAACTCGTGTGAATATCTCACTGGATCTCACGATCTCTGGTGCGGCTGCGCAATTTGGTCGTGGCTTGGTCGCCGATGTCACCGCAGTCTTGGTCAACCAAACTGCTGGCAGCATGCAGGCTCGCATGAAGGCGATCTCACTTGGACTTGATCCAAACTCTGTCGGTGGCCCAAAGGCTGCAAGCGGTGTTTCTATTGCGATCACAGTCGTGAAGAGAGCAGCGACTCGTATCTTCGCTCGCTTCTTCTTGCCATATCAACCAGTAGCACGTCGATAACCGGATAGGAGATAGAAAATGAGCTTATGGGGAATCGGAAATCTCATCCTCTTGGTTGTGATCGTGCCGGTACTTGTTGCACTTCTCAATATGGTCCTCGCGCCGTTAGAGCGTATTCGTGGCGCAGCTGATGATGCACTCGCAGGTGGAGTTGCACTCATTGGTGAGCTTGATGCCACACCAAAGCAATTGAAGAAGACAGAGGCTGTCATTGCAGATGTCGCCAATGGCGCAGTTCGCTACGCCGGCCCAGTTTCGAAGTTACTCGGATAGGAGAGGTAGATGCCACAAGAAGCAGTATTCACTTTGATCTTGGCAACGCTCATTATTGCGGCTGCTGCGCTCGGGTTAATCCGAGTCATATTGCACCTGCGTGCAGTAGTGAAGACCCTCGATGCACTTGATGGAGGAGTCCAAGTAATCGTCGCAAAGACATCAACCGTTCCATCCGCTGTCGCATCGGTCAATGCAAGTTTGAAGCCGGTTCGAGATTTCGCGGAATCGATCTAGGGAGAAGATCATGGACTTTAGCTCACATAGCGGATGGCTTCTCGGTTACATCATTGCAACCGTTGTCGTCCTTGTAGTCGTCGCACTCGTTGTGCCAATTTTGCTCCTCGCTCACCGAATCGGTGGACAGGCAAAGGTGATCAACACTGGTCTTGAAGGCGCGGAGAAAAATACCGCCGCACTCGAAAATCTCAATGTCACCATCGCATCGGCCCATGCGATCGTTGCAGGACTAAACCGCGGCCGTACGAAACTAGGAGGCTGAGAAGATGTCATCAAGCGTCCATACGCTCTGGCTCACCGCAAATATCTTGGGAGCTGTTGTTGTAGTTGCTGTTGCAGCGCTACTTACAATTCTCGTGCTATTAGTGCGCACCATTGATAAGCGCGTTGCTCACATTCGCGCAACCCTCACTGCTGCTAAGGCCAATACCGCGAACACTGAATTGATCAATAGAACCGCAGAAGCAGTCGATGCAGTCTTGGCAGAAGGCCTAGAGCATCACTTGTTCCTCGGACGAGTACTAGAGAAGGTGCGTTCATGAAGGGTCTACAGATCTTCAGCGTCATTGACATTGTCGCTCTTATCGCAGGACTTGCGATCTACCTATTCATCGTCGGTAAGCAGCTCGCTGCTGTTGCGACAAAGCTTGAAGAAGCAGCCGATCTTGTATGGGCTATCAAGGCCGATGCAGATACGATCGAGCCTGGCTTAGAGCGGATTAACACCACAGGTGGTGTTGTCGCCGGTGCGCTTCCACTTCTCTACACAATGGCTGAAGGAATCGTTGTTGGGGCTACATATGTCGCAGACCCTGACCATGAAGAACACCGCAAGCCAAACTTCCCAGCGATGGGTCATCGTCGCTCACGCCTCTTCGATGGTGTCGGCGCAAAGATCGACTAGTTAGTCAGGCTCGTTAGTTATAGCTAGGTGCGATTGTTCGGATCGCGAGTAGTAGTAAGTGGATCGGTGAATGCATTTGAGTATTCACCGATCCATTCTTCTTTCCACGCCTGGTCATATTGCTCATCATTACAACTCGGTTGATATACCGCCATCAACTCTTTGGCGATCTGATCGCGATGCTTCTCTGTCCCGCCGAGGAATTCGTACCAACAGATATAAAGGTTGAATTTATCGCCTGATCGCTTAACCCATGCCGATGACTTCGGATGCTTGAGTGGGAAACCAACTGTCGATAGGTCGGCGCTGTGGCCTACATAGATAACCGAGAAATCCTTTGGCTTCTTCTCTGGATCATTGAGGCACATCACGGCGTAGACAGCCGATATTTTTTGTGGTGCCCAACCCATGAGTGAGCGAGGTCCCTCAAATGGGTAGCCAGCAAGTGAACCGAGACGGATCATTCGAAGGCGTCTTCCCAATCCTCGTCTTCAGTCATTGTTTCGGCCTTAACGATCGGCCAGTCAGGGAGCTTTGCAGTGGCTGCAGCCTTCTTAAAGATCTCGATCGCCTTATCAAGTGCCTCATCGGTGTAATCGGCTTCAATCAGAATCTGAGCACCGTAACCCATCGTCCCGGCTCCAGCGGCAATACCGCTATAGATCGCAACTGCATCAGCAAGTTCGACGACCTCCTCGATTTTGATCTCTCGATCGCCTTCGGCCTTGATTGAAACGCTGTACTTCACGATCGAACCCCTATCTGATGTATGCGAGCTTAAGGCTGAATTCTTCCAGACTCTTGAGATTGTGTCCTGATACAACTTCATCAATAAATGGATCGGCAATAACCATACCCATTGTGTTCGGTACCCACTCAAGATTGTCACCCTTATGCGGATTCATCCAGACAACTCGATGAGCGATGCGTGAGAGTGCCTCCATCGACTTGGCAAGTGCTGCAGGTTCTCCTCGGTCTAGGCCATCCGAGCAGATCACAACGATTGCCCCACGGCCGACTCGAGTACGTCCCCAACCTTTGATGAATTCACCGATACTAGCGCCGATACGCGTTCCACCTTCCCAATCAAAGACGGATTGACCGGCAAGCTCCATAGCCTCATCAGGGTTTCGCTTGGAGAGAGATTTTGTAATACGTGTAAGTCGGGTGCCGAAGGCAAAGACCTCTACCTTGGTATTTGCGCGGCGGGCAGAGTAGGCAAGTTGCAAGAGGTTGCGGGAGTAGTCCGCCATCGAACCTGAGACATCGAGAATAAATATCACGGGGCGCAACTTCTCTTTACGGCGTGAATAGAAGAGTTCGCGAGGTTCACCGTGCGCGCGCATCGTCTCACGAACAATCTTTCGCATGTTGAGATTTTTTCCTGAAGGAACATTTTGCTGGCGACGAGTCCGACGTTTAGGGGGAGAGAGTTTGAGGGCGTTCATCATCTTTCGCAGAGCCTGCATCTCTGCCGGCGTGCACTCAGCGAAAGCCTTCTGGCGATAGATCTCATTTGCCGATGCGACGTAGCCCATCTTGGACTCTTCTTCACCGTTGCCTGGTTGACCTTCTTCGACATTGGGAATCTCAAGTGTGGTGCTCGTGTTTACTGATGCCTTAATTTTTTTCTTCCGTGAATCGGATTCTTCTTCGGTGATCTCCAAGAAAAATGATTTAAAAACGACGTTATATGTAGGGATATTTTCTCTCCGGCGCACAAGGGTGGTTCTGCCAGCCCAGTAAATATCCATCATGTCACTGGGATTAAGTTCCCCAAGTGCTTGGCAGAAAGAGATGACATCATCAGAGCCAATAACCAGACCGGCACGTCGTAGGGTTTGTCCAAACTCGACAAATAACTCGTCGAAACCTTCGGAGTTAGGCACCGTAAACAATCTCGGAAAGATTGTTGGTTACAAACTCTAAATCATCACGTCCTTTGATAACCGCACCAAGGGTTTCCGAGACATTTGTTTCTGAAAGCTCTTCTGCGCCAATGGCATCCAATGACTGAACCCAATCGATAGTCTCGGCAACGCCAGGCGACTTTTCGAGGTCCATCTGGCGCAGCTTATGAACTGCAGAGACAACGCGATTTGCGAGATGTTCGCTTATGCCCGGCAGGCGTGATTGGACGATGGCAACTTCCTGATCTTCGCCGGGGAAACCAATCCAGTTGTAGAGACAACGACGCTTGAGCGCATCATGGAGTTCACGGGTCCGGTTCGAGGTGAGAATCACGATGGGGCGAGAAGCAGCTTTAACGGTTCCGATTTCAGGAATTGTGATCTGGAAGTCCGAAAGAAGTTCTAGCAAGAAGGCTTCAAACTCATCATCGGCGCGATCAACTTCGTCAATTAAAAGTACGCACTGGTCGCCAGCACGAATTGCTTGAAGAAGTGGTCGTTCAATGAGAAATTTAGGACCGAAGAGATCATCGACGGCACTCTCCGAGGTGTGAGTTCCGTTCATGGATCGGATCTGCAGCATCTGGCGAGCGTAATCCCACTCGTAAAGCGCTTGATTGGTATCTATGCCCTCATAGCATTGAAGGCGAATCAAAGTGCGGCCATAAAGTTTTGCAACGGTCTTAGCGAGTTCGGTCTTACCTACGCCTACTTCACCTTCTAAGAGGATCGGACGTCCAAGCTTCATCGAGAGCAAGAGTGATGTTGTGAGACCGCGATCTGAGATATAGCCAAGGGATCCAAGATCGGATTGAAGTTGCTCGACCTTAAGATCGGAAAATGAGTTGATTTCGCCCATGAGTATTAAAGGTAAACGCGAAGAAGAGCGCTTACTTCTTCTCGGTTAGGGTGTTGACGAGGTCGCCGAGTGATCCGCCGGTGCTGATCTTTCCTTCGCGGGAGAGGGTATTGCGCCAGGCGCTCTTCAAATCTCCGCCTTCTTCGGCAAAACCTTCGAAAGTTACTTCCTTCATGTTGCGGCAAATCTTATTTGGATTGCAATCCTCATCGAGTTCGGCAGATGATGGACCCTGTGCATCCCAAATAGAGCGCAGGAGCTGACGTGCTTCGTTACTTTCAACTGACATAGCAGCCTCCTCTAAAGTGTGATGGGAAGCATATCAGCCGAGGGATTGGTCGCCACTTGAAAAAGATTCAATCTCGATGCGCCTAGGAAGGCCCCGTGGAGCTTGAGGAGCTTGAGGAGTTTGAGGAGTTTGAGGAGTTTGAGGAGTTTGCGTAGAATCGATGAGTGAGAAACGTTCGTAAAGTGAGCCTCGTTGCGGCCTTAGCAGTGTGCCTCGCCCTCGCTGGATACTCCAGCGCCCAAGCAGAGTCCACTCGAACGGTGACGGTCTATGCGGCATCTAGCCTGACCCAGGCCTACACAGCGCTGGGCGACAAATTCATGGCCGCCCACCCTGGGGTATCGATTAAATTTTCTTTCGGGTCATCAACGACCCTAGCTTCACAGATCGACGCCGGAGCGCCTGCGGATATCTTCGCCTCGGCAGATACCTCAAGCATGACTCTGGCTTCTTCTGTATTCCCGGACGCCCAGAACTATGTTCAAAACCAAGTGGTCCTTGCGATTCCCAAGGGATCGACGATTACGAAATTGAGTGACCTCAACGGAAAAGTAACCTGGCTCCAATGCGGACATACAGTTCCATGCGGAATTGCGGCGGACTCTGCTCTGAAGAGTGAAGGGGTTGTCTCGACCAATCCTGTTTCGCTCGAAGCAACTGCATCCGCTGCCACTGCAAAATTACTATCCGGGGCAGTGGATGCAGCGATTCTCTTCAAGACGGATGTAGTGGCCAACTCTGGCAAGCTGAATTACATCCCATTTTCCAATCCGAGCGCCGCGCTGAGTCAGTATCAAATCGGAATTTCTCATTCCAAAGCTACGACGAAGAACGTTTGGGCGAAGACCTTCTATGCATACCTCAGCGGCCATTCTGCGAAGAAGTTCCTTGCATCGGCAGGATTTATCGTCACCTCTATCTAGAAGGATCCCAAGTACAATTCTCAGATGATGCGGCGACGGAGTAATCCACTTGTGCTTCTTGCCACCGCATTAGCCAGCCTGATAGTAATTCTCCCGCTCTTCGCACTCTTGGTAAAAGTTCCGTACGCACATTTCTTCTCATCGCTCGGCGCAGATCATGCACTTGTAGCGATCAGACTCACCATACTTACCTCGATTGCCGCAATAGTTATCTCAGCTGTATTGGGGCTCCCGCTTGCCTGGTGGCTCTCACATTCGCCGGCACGAATTTCTCATTGGTTGCGTACGATTCTTCTGGCTCCCATTGCATTGCCTCCTACCGTCGCAGGGCTTGCATTGCTTGGGCTTATGAGTCGAGGCGGCCTTCTCGGAAAGTACATTTACAGCGCGACGGGTTGGCAGATGCCTTTTACGACGTGGGCTGTTATTTTTGCTGGAGTATTTGTCGCAATGCCATTTCTTGTACTTATTACAGAATCTACTTTTAGCCAGTTGCCTCGAGATGTTGAAGAAGCCGCACTCATTGATCGCGCCTCCGATGGCCAACTCTTCTGGTGGATTGGCATCCCTCAGGCGCGCAGTGGAATTGTCACTGGCTTCGCCTTGGCCTGGGCACGCGTTTTGGGGGAGTTCGGAGCGACCATGATGTTTGCCGGCTCACTGAGCGGAACCACGCAGACATGGACCTTGCAGATTTACCAAGAGCTCGATATCAACCCCGATACCGCCTATTCACTCAGCCTATTAATGCTGATTATCGCGATGGCCATCGTTATCGCACTACGAAAACCCTTGCGCGAGGCATTTGCTCGTTAAGGCCGTAGGATTCTCCAATGAACGAGAAGTTAAGCCATATCAATGAACGCGGCGAAGCCCACATGGTGGATGTTTCAGATCGCGATCTCACGATGAGAACCGCCACCGCTTCTGGAAAAGTGTTACTAACCAGAGAAGTTCTCGCACAGATCGCCGATGGGACTACGCCTAAGGGTGATGTGCTTGCAACGGCTCGCGTTGCCGGGATTATGGGAGCAAAGAAGACGCCAGAACTAATTCCTCTATGTCACCCACTCGCTATTTCGAGTGTAAAAGTAGATCTGGAAGTGCAATCCGATGGCGTAGCGATTGTCGCAACGGTAAAGATTGCAGACCGTACCGGTGTTGAAATGGAAGCGTTAACCGCCGTCTCAATTACCGCACTTACGATTATTGACATGGTTAAAGCCCTCGATCCATCTGCGACGATCACAAACGTTCGCGTAGAAGAGAAAGATGGCGGAAGAAATGGACACTGGAAGCGTTCATGAGGCGCGCTGTTGTTATCACCGCGAGCAATCGAGCATCAAGCGGTGTCTACGAGGATCGTTCGGGTCAAATCTTGGTTGAAGGTCTGGCTGCGCTGGGTTATGAAGTCGCGCCATCGATCGTGCTGCCTGACAATATTGAAATGATCCGTTCGGCAATTGAGGAAGCCATTGATGCGCAGGCAAACCTCATTGTCACAACAGGAGGTACCGGTATCTCTCCTATGGATCTGACTCCAGAGGCGACCGCCCCGGTCATTGACAAGTATCTGCCAGGAATCTTGGAGGCTTTTCGCGCATATTCACGAGAGAAGGTCCCCACCACCGATCTCTCCCGTGGATTTGCCGGAGTGACCAAAAGTTCATTGATCATCAATCTGCCTGGTTCGCCAGGAGCGGTAAAGGATGGCCTCGTCATCATTGAGCGACTTGCATCCCATATCCACGATCAGTTGGAGGGCCATGATCACGGCACGAGTAACTGAAGAGAAGCTTGATGCCCACGCCCTCGCTGCCTCAATCAAGAATGATCAATCTGGGGCGGTAGTCCTATTTTCTGGCGATGTGCGGGATAACGACCATGGGCTAGCGGTCAAAGCCCTCACCTATGAGATACATCCATCCGCTCAAAGCGTGATCGAGGAAATCGTCGAGCGGATTGCCAAGAAACATGATTTAGTTAGCGCCGTTGCCGTCCATCGGTATGGCTCGATCCCCATCGGTGAGAGCGCATTCGTTGTGGTTGTGGCCTCAAAACATCGAAAGGCAGCCTTTGCTGCGTGTGATGAAATGGTCGATGTTGTTAAGGAAGAGCTGCCGATTTGGAAGTACCAAGTCTTTGCTGATGGAAGTGATGAGTGGGTGAATAACGCGTGACAAAACTAATCGATACGTATGGTCGAGGCCATCGCGATCTTCGCGTATCTCTCACAGATCGCTGCTCACTTCGCTGTTCATATTGCATGCCGCACGATTTCGCCGCTTGGCTCCCTAATGAAAATCTGCTCACAACTGATGAACTGATTACAGTCATTGAGGTTGCTGTTGACGAAGGCATTAACGAGATCAGGCTTACTGGTGGCGAGCCGCTTCTTCGCCCGGATATTGTTGAAATTGTCGCCCGAATCAATGCCATTAAGAACGCGCCAAAATTGTCGATGACGACAAATGGTTTGGCACTAGCCAAGCTTGCAAAACCTTTGGTAGATGCCGGTCTTGAGAGAATTAATATCAGTCTCGACACTCTCGATCGCGAGCGATTCAAGACGCTGACCTTTAGAGATCGTATTCATGATGTATTTGCAGGTATTGATGCTGCGCGCGAAGCCGGCTTGAAACCTTTGAAAATTAACTCGGTATTACTCAAGGGGATCAATGACGATGAATCGGTCGCGCTCGTCGAGTGGGCACTTAAAGAAGGATTGAACCTTCGCTTCATTGAGCAGATGCCACTAGATGCCGGTGGAATTTGGAGCCGTTCAGATTTAATTACGGCAGATCAGATATTTGCTGATCTGAGCACCCGTTACGAACTTACCCCGGTTGATGATCGTGGATCATCACCTGCCGAGGAGTTTTACGTCAACGGTGGACCAGAAGTTATCGGAATCATCGGAAGCGTCACTAGGCCATTTTGTGGATCATGCGATCGCGTTCGTCTTACCTCTGATGGCCAGATTAGAAACTGCCTCTTCTCAATGGCCGAGACAGATCTACGGGCAACTCTTCGAAATGCAGATCTCTCGGACGAGGCAAAGCGTGAGAGTATTTCGAAGGCATTCCGCTCAACGGTTCTTGCAAAGCTACCTGGTCATGGAATCAACGAACCAAACTTCATCCAACCAGTTCGGCCGATGTCCGCAATTGGTGGCTAGTTAACCGCCAGCAAATCGGGGGAGCACATCTATCTGATCCTCGGGAGTGAGCTTGGTCGAGTGATCTTTCACCGACGTCCCATTCAGTAGATACGAACACATGGGGAGAATGGCACGCAACTTCTGGTGTTCTGATTGAAGCGCGGTAATCAACGAACCAAGGTCGGACGAGTCGAGGTCAAGGCGTGATTGACCGGCTGCAGTACGAGCCGCTGCATAAAGATGAACCTTTGCCATGTGCAAAGAATACCCACGGCCACCTCATCTTGGAGAGTTAACTCTTCTAGCCTATTCTTGGTCCACTGAAGAGTCGCCCGGATCACCGCGTTACGAAAGTACCGAGGAAAGTCCGGACTCCGCAGAGCAAAGTGATGGCTAACAGCCACCCGGGGCGACCCGCAGGAAAGTGCCACAGAAAATGACCGCCTCATTTCGGTGAGGTAAGGGTGAAACGGCGGTGTAAGAGACCACCGCATCTGCAGCGATGTAGATGGCAAGGTAAACCCCACTTGGAGCAAGACCAAAACGATGAAGAGCTGCTCGCTTAATTCATCAGGTAGGTTGCTTGAATCTGTTAGCAATGGCAGATCTAGATGGATGGTGATCCGTTCGCAAGAACGACAGGATCCGGCTTATAGGGCGACTCTTCTTTATACTCTCCCTATGGAACCAACTTACGTAACTGGTAAGCCTAGGTTGTGGCTTCGCCTGGAAGGACTAGTGCTTCTTATCGGCTCATGATTATTTTTGCATGGCGAGCAGAGAGCAAATTAGTCATGGCTATTGGAATCATCTGGCTAGGACATATCGGTTGGGATAGATTCTTTGGATACGGCCTCAAGTATGACTCAGATTTCAAACACACTCACCTTGGGGATTTGAATAAAGGTAACCGATCTTGTTAAAGTCTTTTAGACTCCTGTAGAGTTCTAAAATGTTCAAACGCCTGGTTGGAGAATTTTTTGGCACAGGCTTACTTGTGGCAGCGGTCGTTGGTTCGGGTGCAATGGCACAGAATCTCACTCAAGATGTTGGAATAGAACTTCTCATAAATACAGTTTCCACTGTTCTGGCTCTAGGACTTCTTATCGAGTTATTTGCTCCGATTAGTGGCGCACATTTCAACCCCTTGGTGAGCGTGATGCAAGTAATTCGTCGAGAACTTTCTATATCCGAGGGCATTTTTTATGTGGTTGCTCAATTCCTAGGAGCAATACTCGGAGCGATGCTCGCAAATCTCATGTTCTCTCATCCGGCAGTAACTAACTCCCAACATTCTCGGACCGGAGATGCACTGTTGTTAGGTGAGGTTATTGCCACAGCCGGCCTTATCTTTGTCATCTTCCACTCGATAAACCTTGGTAAATCAAAACTGATCCCGATTCTCGTCCCAGCTTGGATAGGGGCAGCTTATCTCTTCACCTCATCGACATCTTTTGCCAATCCTGCGGTCACTTTGGCAAGAAGCTTCACCGATACCTTTTCAGGGATCAATATTTCATCGGTCCCGGACTTCGTTATTGCACAGTGTGCTGGAGCAGTAATTGGCGTCGGGTTAAGCATATTTTTCAATTCAGAGACGAGTAAACATGAGTAAGAAACCTACAGTCCTCTTTGTTTGTGTTCACAATGCAGGGCGTTCACAGATGGCGGCAGGCTTTATGCGTGAGCTTGGAGGGGATCGCATTGAAGTTCTTTCTGCTGGATCAGCACCCAAGAATGAAATCAACCCCGTTGCTATTGCTGCAATGGCTGAGGTCGGTATTGATATTGCAAGCCAGCAGCCCAAGATCCTTTCGACAGAGGCGGTTCTTCAATCTGACGCAGTGATCACAATGGGATGTGGAGATGCCTGTCCGTTCTATGCAGGAAAGCGTTATGAAGATTGGGCACTTGAAGATCCCGCAGGTCAAGACTTGGCATTTGTTCGCAAAGTGAGAGATGAGATCAAAGTGCGAGTAGAGGCATTGCTTTCACAACTTCTCACCTAATCCGGCTTATAGGGCGACTCTTCTTTTGATTAGTGATTAGTGATTAGTGGCCATTTTCCGTGCGGAGATGGTCACTTTTCTTTTACAACTCTCTGCATCAGGTAACAAGATTTTGCGAGTTTATGTGGGCAGTCATTGCGCTCAAAATTGGTCGTGATTTTCTCTCAACAGCTGATCAATATGCCTTCGCGCTCTGGGTGATTGCCGCTTTGATGGTGATATCGCTCTATCAATTAGTGAAATTGCCGCGCGAAGCCGGTAGTTCACTCAGACCGCTAACGTAGATCGCCCCTGG